>ERZ773024.841-NODE-841-length-10872-cov-2.700009_pt1 | contig 10872 bp, 9 predicted proteins | sample MGYA00511667_ERZ773024 | MGnify/ENA primary metagenome ERZ773024 (study PRJEB29015, sample SAMEA2738117) | human oral metagenome | biome: human oral; feature: human-associated habitat; material: saliva | place: China | collected 2258 ... | reverse complement strand
AAAAAGGGCTAACCGGTCGAGAGCCTCCTTGGAAGGATGCTCGTGGATGGTCTTAACAAGCTTCTGCTCAACATGAGAGAGCAACATTTTGATGTCACCTTTGAGTTTCATATAAATGTAAGATATAAAAATTATCCGTCACTACATATCTCGTACGAGCCGATTACTTATGTCGCTTGGCACGCTGCTCACGATATTTGGCTTTCTGGCGTGCCGACCCAGAACCATGGGCACCGGTGATATACTTCTTCTTCTTTGCTTTTGTCTTTACCTTTCCTTCGTCAGAGTCTTTTTTATCGCCACCCTTGCCGAAGTTTATTCCACGTACAAGAATATTCTCGAAATCATCCATAGTGTTGTTTATTTGAGGACCGTCATACCTGATGACTTGGTCAATTTTACTTTCTGAGCTTTCAGCTTATGATTGACGTGGTCAAAGAAACGTGCCGGGTCATAGCGACGCCCTCCACAGTAGAGCTCGAAATGCAGATGCTCCGTTGTAGCACGTCCAGTGCGCCCAACAAGACCAATGGCTTGTCCAGCCTTTACCTTGTCGCCAACCTTAACGAGATTCTTCGACTGATGACCATAGCGTGTACGTATGCCGTTGGCGTGCTGTATATCGATACAGTTGCCATAGCCAGAGAAGACTCCGGAGCGAATGACCTCGCCATCGAAACATGCGAGAATCTTATCATTAGGGCAGGTCTTCAGATCTACTCCGCTGTGGTTGCGACGTCCTCCATAGGGGCTTATAACCTTGCATCCCGGCAGGGGATATGACCAACGGTCTTCCGGGATGTCACACATATTAATAATGACTGATGAAGATTTGGCAAACGGATCGTCGTCAGTATATGCCATAAGTTCGTTCTTATCGCCATGACGAATGGTCGATACCTGAATACGGTCGCCTTTCTTACGGACTTTCAGTGTCAAAGGACGCAGTTTGTGACTGTTGAGTTCGAGAATGGTCTCTGGATTGATGCGACGCCCGTTAACCATGATAGAGAAAAGACAATATGAGTCTTGCCCCATTCCACCCACAATGGCAATGGTCTGACCGGCTTTGACATGGTCGCCTACTTTCACGAGGTTCTGCGCATTATCGCCATAGACAGTCTCAAGACCGTTGTCGTGACGCACGACAATGATATTTCCAAATTCAGGATGTTTATAAGATAGACGCACATTTCCCTCGAACATCGCTTTCACGGCATCGCCTTTCTTTGTTGTTATCTCCAGAGAGGAGTTGTTCTTTGCTATCATAGCCTTGCCCACAGGAAGTGGGAAGGAATAGGTCGTTGAGGTATAGTCCGTGAGGTTAATCTCGAAAGCATCGCTACGTTCGAAAAGCCCCGGAGTAGCAATGCTCACCTGCTGACGTTCTGCCGCAGTGAAGTTGTTATTGTCTGCCCATACTGTCATCGTCACGATGAGCAGCAACAGTAATGTTTTGATTCTGGTTATAGTCATTATCATCGTTTATCATAATGGCATTGAAGTTCCTGCCACATTTCTCTTTTCCTTTCTGCTCCATGCGAGCGGAGAAGAACTGGTCGTTATTATCATAAGTGCATATCTGTTCTATATGAACATTCTCAGGCTTGATGCCTGCTTCGACTAAGAGGAGCTTGTTGCACAGCGGCAGGTCGATATGCCATTTCTTGTACAGCCGCGATATGCGCTCCATGGGGAACCCTTCCTCGGCAAAGGCTGTATATACTTCGTCGCCGACTTCAAAATTCTTCAGACTTATGCCCGGACCAATAACAGCTTTGACATTTGACGGCACAGTGGAGTAGGTGTCTGACATCAGACGTAGGGTCTTTTGTACTATACGTGCCACCGTTCCTCGCCATCCGGCGTGTATGGCGGCTACTGCTTTATGTGCCTCGTCGTAGAGAAGCACCGGTATGCAGTCGGCTGTACTTACACCGATTAGTATGCCTGGGATATCGGTTATCACTGCATCAACGCCCTCCAGATAATCCTTCCTATCGGCAGTACTCATGACAATAACATCAGGTGATATGATCTTCGTCTTATCATGATGTGTCTGATGAGGAATGATGACACGCTCCGGTTCGATGGAAAGCATTTCTGCGAGACGCTCACGATTGCGACCAAGGGCGCGGCGTGTGGTAAACGCACGCACCGCCGGACCGAATTGTGTATATTCGAGTGTATTACTCATCAATAGCCTCTATGTCGTCGACATACTCTATATCATCGAGGTCTTCGATATCTGCTTCTTCGATAAAGATTATCTCGTCCTCTCCCTCGTCAGCCATTTCCTTGGCAAAACGCGATATGTCCTTATCCTTGTGTACAAGAAGTTGCTCGTCGATAGCGCCCTGCATCTTGTTGCTCTCCTTGTTGAGTTCTGTCCATAATACATCCTTCAGTTCCTCAAGACCCTTTCCCGTAACACTTGAGATAAACACACAAGGCAGATCATCGGGCAGTGTCTCGCGGAGCATCTCAACGAGCTCCTCATCAAGAAGGTCGCATTTCGTCACTGCGAGGACACGGTGCTTATCGAGCATATCAGGGTTGAACCGTCTTAGTTCGTTAAGCAGTATTTCATATTCGTGTTTGATATCGTCGGTGTCACCAGGCACCATGAACAGTAGCAGGGAATTGCGTTCAATATGACGGAGGAATCGCAATCCCAGTCCTTTGCCCTCTGAAGCACCTTCAATGATGCCAGGTATGTCTGCCATTACGAATGATTGTTCATCACGATAGCCGACAATACCCAAAGAAGGTTCCATTGTTGTAAATGGATAGTTAGCTATCTTAGGACGAGCATTGGAAACACTGCTTAGAAGAGTAGACTTTCCTGCGTTAGGAAAGCCCACAAGACCAACATCAGCCAGAAGCTTTAACTCCAGGATAATAGTCATCTCCTGCATTGGTTCGCCCGGTTGGGCATAGCGTGGAGCCTGATTGGTTGATGTACGGAACTGGAAATTTCCCAGTCCGCCTCTACCTCCTTTGAGCAGCATCACACACTGACCGTCGTCGCGAACGTCGCAGACGAACTTGCCCGTCTCTGCATCGTAAGCCACAGTACCCGGCGGGACATCAATATAAATATCCTTTCCGTCAGTGCCATGGCATTTGTCACGACCACCATTTCCACCGTGTTCAGCGAAGATATGACGCTGATACTTCAGATGGAGCAAGGTCCAGTAGTTGTGGTTTGCACGCAGATAGATGCTGCCGCCTTTACCGCCATCGCCACCATCAGGACCTCCATTAGGCTGATACTTCACGTGACGAAGGTGCATACTTCCCTTACCACCCTTTCCTGAGCGGCATAGAATCTTCACATAGTCGATGAAATTGCTTTCCGGCATTACTTGTATGTTGTATTTAGACTTTGTTATGCATTCACCTTATCGATGAATTCGAAGATGGCATTTGCCATGTCGTCCTTCTCAGGGAGGTCAATCCAACGGAAGACAGTGCGGATACCTTCTTTCTCGAACCACTCTGAAAGAGGTAGGGTCTGGTTCTGGTAGACATCGAAACGCTTCTTTATTGTCACTTCGTTGTCATCGGCACGCCCCTGCTCAATGGCACGGTTAAGAAGACGACGCATGAGTTCTTCCTCTTCAACGACAAGTTCAATCATAACGCCCATGTCATCTCCGCGCTCTGAAAGCATCTTCTTAAGTGCCTCTGCCTGAGGAATGGTACGTGGGAAACCATCGAATATAACGCCTTGACCAGCAGGGAAGCGGTCGTAATTAGAAGCGAGTATGTCGATCATCAGCTCATCAGGGATAAGCTGACCGTTGTCTATATAACCCTTAGCAATCTTGCCAAGCTCTGTTCCGTTCTTGATTTCACCGCGAAGCACATCGCCTGTAGAGATATGCCCCATATTGTACTTCTTTAAGATAGCATCACTGTAGGTACCCTTACCTGAACCGGGAGCACCGAAAATAATAATATTCTTCATCGCTTTTATTTTGTTGTTTATACCACCATTGCCGGTAGTATTTATTCACTAATTAATAATGAGCAAATGTAACGTGGCTATACTGACGTCACTATTCCTCAGAGAGGACATAAAGATCTCTTAGATTACGTCCTTGCTGATCGTAGTCAAGGCCATATCCGAGAATGAATTTGTTGCCAATGTTAATTACCCCATAGTCGATATCCACAGGTATCTGCAGTCGGTCAGGCTTGACGAACAACGAACAGATATGCACCTCAGCAGGATTACGTGTGCCAAGGCTCTCTTTCATCTGCTTAATAGTAAGACCACTCTCAATGATGTCTTCCACTATTATCACCGTTCGTCCTGACAGGTCCTCATTGATACCAATCACCTCCTTCACCTTTCCTGAAGATGTGGTGCCCTGATATGATGCCAGCTTCACGAAGCTGATCTCACAAGGAATAGTCACTCGTTTCATCAAATCGGAAGCAAACATGAATGAACCATTAAGCACTGCGAGGAATATAGGGTTTTTATCCTTCATGTCCTCATTTATACGTTTGGCGACCTTATCAATCTCTGCAAGAATGACGGCTTCCGGCATCATTATCTCAAAGGTCTTGTCTTTAATTTTCACCTTATTCATATGGTCAAGGAATATTTTAGGGCAAAATTACTAAAAAAATAGCGATTTCCCTACACTGATAGACAATTATTTTGTATTTTTGCATGTGAAGAACAATGTGTTATTCTCTTAACGCTCTCAAATAATGAAGATTTTCACAGGAAAACAAATACACGAGTGGGACACATACACAATGGAGCACGAGCCTATTCGCCCCATAGATTTGATGGAGCGCGCAGCTAAGGCTTTGACAGATGCCATAAAGAACCGTTGGGACGCGTCTCATCCTTTTGTCATTTTTGCCGGACCGGGAAACAACGGAGGCGATGCACTTGCTGTGGCACGTATGCTTACTGAACACGGATACAGCGTTGAGACATATCTTTTCAACACATCTAACAAGCTTTCCGATGAATGCCAGCGTAATATGCGCAGGCTTCATGAGACAAAGCATGTGAAGAAGTTCGTAGAGGTGACACTTAATTTCGAACCTCCGCAGCTCGGCGAGCACACCATAGTAGTGGACGGTTTGTTTGGCTCCGGACTGAAAAAACCTCTTTCAGGAGGCTTCGCAGCTGTAGTTAAGTATATCAATTCCTCACAGGCAACGATTGTAAGCATTGATATGCCGTCAGGACTAATGACTGAGGATAACACTGAGAATATCCGCCAGAATATCATTCGTGCAGATGTTACGCTAACTCTGCAGCAGAAGAAGCTCGCAATGTATCTTGCAGACAACGAGCCGTTTCTCGGCGATATAGAAGTGTTGGACATTAACCTGTCTGAGGAGTTTACCAACAGAACTCTCACACAATACTATCTGCTTGAAGAGTCTGATGTGAAGAATTTAATGCGCCGACGCTCTGTTTTTGCCCACAAAGGCACAATGGGTCATGCTTTGCTGTTCGCAGGTTCTAGAGGTATGGCAGGAGCGGCTGTACTTGCAGCAAGAGCCTGCATGCGTACTGGAGCAGGGAAGACCACCATACATACGCCATATTGCAACAATACAATTCTTCAGATAAGTGTTCCTGAGGTTATAATACAGCAAGACCGTGAGGAAGAATATATTGCTGAAGCCGTCAATACCGACGACTACGAGGCTGTAGCCTTCGGTCCTGGCATTGGACGCAATGAGGAAACAGCCATTGCGCTGATGACTCAGATTCGCAAGGCGCAGTGTCCGATAGTCTTGGATGCCGACGCATTGAATATTCTTGCCGACCACCGCACATGGTTAGGTCAGCTTCCCCGTGAACTTATCATTACCCCACATCCAGCAGAATTCGACCGTCTGATGGGCAACACCTCAAACGGAAGCTATGACCGTCTGGCGAAAGCACAGGATATGGCGCAACGGATAGGAGCATACATTGTCATGAAGGGACACTACACCGCACTGTGTACTCCCGACGGTGAGGTAATCATAAACCCTACAGGCAACGCCGGCATGGCTACAGCCGGGGCAGGAGATGTGCTGACAGGCATCATAACCGGTTTGTTGGCAAGAGGATATACACGACGTAACGCCTGCGTATTAGGAATGTATATCCACGGTCTGGCGGGCGACAAGGCAGCAACGGAGACAGGTGAAGAGAGCCTTATAGCATCTGATATAATCAAGCATCTGCCAAAAGCGTTCCTCGCTTTAGAGAATCAATAAAAGAAAAACAAAATAACAAATATGAAGAAGCAATTACTGACTTTATTTGCAATGACAATGCTTGGTGCGGTAGCAATGGCACAAGCGGAAGGTACGCCATACTATCTGCCGAAGACCGAGATGAGATTTCAGATTCTTATTGAGAAAACCAGCTATTCGCCTGGCGAATATGCAATCTACTCGGAGCGTTTTCTTAAGAAGAGTCCAAGAACAGAAGCAAGTACGGAATATCGTATTATAGGCATCAATATGTATATGACCGCGATACCTGACTCTGCTAAAGCCTTCTTTATCCCTATCGACAAGAAACATACCGTTCTGAATGTTCAGCGCGACCGCAACGGTGTGCTTATGGCAATCAATACCACAGGGCATCCGATATCTGTTCCCGACGCGTTTAAACCTGCGCCTAAGGCAAAAGCCGTTAATCCTCATGACTTCATGAGCGAGGAGATACTCACGGCAGGCTCAACGGCAAAGATGGCTGAGCTCACCGCCCGTGAGATATACGACATACGCTCTTCACGTAGCGAACTCTCGCGCGGCGAAGCAGAGTATATGCCCAAGGATGGCGAGCAGTTGAGTATAATGCTTGAGAATCTGAATCGTCAGGAGCAAATACTTCTTCAGACATTCGAGGGCGTCACGGTAAAGGATACTATACAACAGGAAATACGTTTTGTCCCTGAGAAGGAGGGTGAAGCCAAGCAAATACTGTTCCGCTTGTCGAAGAAACTCGGGCTTGTGGATGCTGACGACCTTGCAGGCTCACCTTATTATATTGTGATAGACGACCTGAACATTATTCCTGAAATTAAAATTGATGCAAATGTCAAACGCGGAAAAGAAGAACCAAGCATTGCAGTAAACATGCCGGGCAAGGTTAAGGCAACGATTCTCGAAGGCAACAACCCTATAAAGGCATTCGAGTGCTATGTGGCGCAGTACGGTCGTCTGGAATATCTTTCAAGCAATCTTTTCGGAAGAAAGATTCTTACAACTGTACGTCTAAACCCTGTAAACGGCAATGTAGAGCTGATAGATACGGAGCCTCTTGATTAATCTCACTATAAATATATTGATGAAAGAATTACAATTGAAGTACGGATGTAATCCGAATCAGACACCTTCACGTATATTCATGACCGAAGGTAACTTGCCAATCGAAGTACTCAACGGCCGTCCGGGCTACATCAATTTCCTCGACGCACTGAACTCATGGCAGCTTGTGAAGGAATTAAAGGAAGCTACGGGGCTTCCGGCAGCGGCATCATTTAAGCATGTCAGTCCGGCAGGAGCCGCTGTAGGGCTTCCACTTGACGACACATTGAAGAAGGTTTATTTCGTTGACGACGTGAAGATACCACTTTCTCAGATAGCATGTGCCTATGCTCGTGCCCGTGGTGCTGACCGCATGAGTTCGTATGGCGATTTCATCGCTCTCTCCGACACGTGCGATGAGGCTGTCGCAACACTCATAAAGCGTGAGGTAAGCGATGGTGTCATTGCTCCGGACTTCACGCCTGAGGCTCTTGAAATACTGCGCGATAAGCGTAAGGGCACGTATAACGTCATCAAGATCGACCCTGACTACAAGCCGGAGCCTATAGAGAGAAAGCAGGTTTATGGTGTGACATTCGAGCAGGGACGCAATGATATACGTCTTGACGACCCCGCACTTTTCGATAACGTCCCAACCCAAGCAAAACACTTCACACCTGAAGCAAAGCGCGATTTGATGATTGCGCTGATCACTCTGAAATATACACAGTCAAACTCTGTATGCTATGTCAAGGACGGTCAGGCTATTGGCATTGGTGCCGGTCAGCAGAGTCGCATCCACTGCACGCGCCTTGCCGGCAACAAAGCCGATACGTGGTGGCTGCGCCAGTGTCCTAAGGTGATGAATCTGCCTTTCAAGGACGGCATACGCCGTGCTGATCGCGACAACACAATCGATGTGTATATCTCCGACGATTATGAGGATGTACTTGCCGACGGCGTATGGCAGAACTTCTTCAAAGAGAAGCCGGAGCCACTGACACGTGAGGAAAAGAAAGCATGGATAGCACAGAATACCGGGGTGAGCCTTGGCTCTGATGCCTTCTTTCCTTTCGGCGACAATATCGAACGCGCACACAAGAGCGGTGTAGAGTATATTGCACAGGCAGGCGGATCGCTTCGCGACGACAATGTCATTGCCACTTGCGATAAGTATGGAATCACAATGTCGTTCATCGGAATACGACTATTCCACCACTAAGACTGCATTCTGAAGAACAAAACATAACTCGGGATTAATAGCCAATTTGTGATAACATACACAGGGGAGACCGTTCCGACGGTCTCCCCTGTGTATGTTAATACAGACGATATGTTACATTGCTTTTATAGTTGTTTTCTGCAGGTCGCGTGAGTTCGGACCAACCATTATCTCGAAATCACCTGCCTCGAACACCTTATGACCTTCTGCATCATAATATGTAAGGCTTTCCTCATTGATAGGAATAGTCACCGTCTTGCTCTGACCAGCCTTTAGGAATATGCGCTCGAAACCTTTCAGTTCCTTCACTGGACGGGCAATCGACGCGAACACATCGTGAATGTAAAGCTGAACCACCTCGTAAGCGTCGTACTTACCGGTATTGGTGACTGTCACTGTTGCACGGAAATTACGTCCGGAGCCAGTGACAGAGAGGTCGCCATACTTGAATGTCGTGTATGACAGACCGTAGCCGAATGGATATAGAGCACCGTTGCTTACGTCAGTGAAGTTGCTTGCATACTTCTGGAAACCAGTATTGTTATCAGCTACAGGACGACCTGTGTTTAGATGATTGTAATATAATGGCTCCTGCCCGGTGGTCTTTGGCATTGATGTGGTGAGGCGTCCGCATGGCACCTTGTCGCCGAAGAGCACATCGCATATTGCATCAGGGGTCTCAGAGCCTCCAAACCATACATTCATGATTGCCGGTACATGCTCACTCTCCCACGTCATCACTGTCGGACGACCGGCGAAATTGAGAAGCACAACAGGCTTACCCAGTTTTACCAATTCCTTCAGCAGGTCCATTTGACATTGCGGCAGCTCGAGTCTTGAACGTGAAGAGCTCTCGCCGGAGTAGTCGGCACATTCGCCCATGGCACACACCACGACATCAGCCTGACGAGCCACGGAAAGCGCCTGATTGCGGGCACTGACATCATCCACGCGCTCGATGTTGCGACCGAACTCTGCACCACGCTGAATACTTTCGTCATATTCTATGTTGCTGCCCTGAGCATAAAGAAGTTCAGCCTTACCTTTAAGTGCAGCCTCAAAGCCCTCTTTGAGGGTCTTGTATTTCGTTGCATCTTGAGCCACCACCCAGTTGCCGGTAAGGTTGTCACGTGTATTGGCAAGCGGACCGATGAGAGCTATCTTACCCTTTTTCTTGAGTGGCAGAATACTGCCTTCATTTTTCAGAAGCACAAAGGTCGATGCCGCCAATTCGCGAGCAGCCTCGCGGTTTTCTTTGCAATACATGAAGCGCTTCTCACGTTTTGCACTGATATATTTATATGGGTCGTCGAATAACCCGAGTTTCCATTTTGCCTCGAGCACCTTCCTGCAGGCATCTGTTATACGCTCTTCTGAAACCAACCCTTTGGCAACACTCTCCTTCAGTGTGGTTAAGAAACCATACGAACACATATCCATGTCCGTTCCGGCATTCATCGCCAGTGCAGCGTTATGGGCAAGTTCGCCAAAGCCATGCTGTTGCATCTCTGCTATGGAAGCATAGTCTGTTACAATAAATCCGTCGAACTTCCACTGGTTGCGCAGCACATCAGTGAGTAGCCACTTGTTTGCTGTGGCATGCTGTCCGTCGACAATATTGAATGACGACATAAAAGATCCTGCACCAGCCTCGGCAACGGCCTTGTAAGGAGGGAAATATTGGTTATACATGCGCAGGTGCGACATGTCAACAGTATTATAGTCGCGACCGGACTCTACGGCGCCATACAGAGCATAATGCTTCACGCATGCCATTATATTATAAGGTTTAGAAAAGTCACCCTGATACCCGCGCACCATTGCTGCACCTACGAGTGAGCAGAGGAAAGGGTCTTCGCCTGCGCCCTCGGCAATACGTCCCCAACGAGCGTCGAGTGCAATGTCGACCATTGGCGAGTAGGTCCAGTTTATACCGACTGACGAAGCCTCGAGGGCTGCGATGCGTGCAGCACGCTCTATACCGGCGAGATCCCATGAGCAGGACTGCGCCAAAGGCAATGGAAATATAGTCTCATAGCCATGGATGACGTCCATACCTACTATGAGAGGAATGTGCAGACGGGTTTTCTCTACAGCAATTTTCTGCAGTTCGGCTATCTGCTCACGTCCCTTGATATTTAATATACCGCCAAGTTTTCCGGCAGCAATAAGTTCGCCCACCTGAGTGTTCATTGCCTGACCGGTTGTAATGTTTCCGGCAGGAAGGAGATTCAGCTGACCGATTTTCTCCTCAAGTGTCATCTTTGCAAGCAACACCTCAACGTATTGCTCCATTGTAACTTTCTGTGCATAGACATCAGATACGGACATTACCGGGAGTACAGACAATAAAAAAATAA
>ERZ773024.839-NODE-839-length-10888-cov-4.152128_pt1 | contig 10888 bp, 12 predicted proteins | sample MGYA00511667_ERZ773024 | MGnify/ENA primary metagenome ERZ773024 (study PRJEB29015, sample SAMEA2738117) | human oral metagenome | biome: human oral; feature: human-associated habitat; material: saliva | place: China | collected 2258 ... | reverse complement strand
ATCAAGGATAAGGATGCACTTCCAAGCGCAACAAAACGGCCCGCGCGGGAAGAATAAAATACACCCATAATAACAAACAAAAAACCAAATCCTCTATTGTTCCATACAAACAAACAAAATCAAAAATCCCAAAAACAAAACAAACTAACAAAAAACACTTCTATAAACACAATAAACACTAATATAACACTTATACACTATAAACTAGATACCAATTAGCTGCATAAACCATAAGCAAGCATATCAGAATAGTTTGCACTAGCTATGCTTCTATCTACATAAACGATTGGACTTTGGACTTCCAGAACCAGAGCCGGTTTAGAATGTGTCAGCACTTCTTGACCTTGTCTGTAATCCGCGGAACACTGATCAGCAAGCGTATCTATATGTCGGACTTCCAGGTCTTATATCAGAGCACAGTAAACTTGCTGGATAAACCAGGCCTAGAGCCGGTTCAGAATGTGTATATCCGGCATATAGAGGTTGGATAGTTATCAAGTCTAGAGCCGGTCTAGGGTGTATATGGCTATTGTTCTTATGTTTATTCTGCTTACTGTATATATTGTATATAGTGCTTGTATTATAAGGGTTATGGGTTGTATTAGTATTTGTATTATATGTGTTTATATAGCTATTATTGTAGCTAGTATATGTGTTTTTATTATTGGTAATCAATACAAGAGCGGCCGCCCGTCTATGCAGTCCGTTGATACGTTCTATATGCAGTCCGTATCTATTTAGACCGTATATGCAGTCCTTTTATATGCGTATATAGGGCTAACCTATATATCGTTTATCTGTATATAGGAGAAAATGATACTTTGCGAATTTTTCTCATTTAGACCGTTTTTAGGGCTATTTTTACTGCTCTATACTATTTTTATGCCGCGTCTGCTTATTTTTTAAGCAAATTTAGCCCTGTTTTTGCCGATTATTTCAAAATCAGCGTTTTTTAGAATCGTATACAAATCAACAGGTTAGTATACTTTCTCCCTATAGCGGATACACCATGTATCAGCTGTTTATTAGCATCTAAAATACCTGTCAATTTGCCTATTTTTTAAGCAAAATGACCTGTTTTCTATGTCTATACTGTGCTAATATACAACTTATGCTACGATTCTTATTATTCTTGCAATCTTATGCTAATTTTTGCTATATACCAATTGCAGATTTTAAGCAATCAGAGCTGTATTTTTACACTTTTTGAGAATTTTCTCATTTTTTGTGAATCGTTATTTATCAACAACTTACGATTTTGGGGATAAACTTTGCTCCCTATCCGGATAAACGAGGCTCCTAATAATGATAAGCTGACTTTGCTCCAATTTGCGCAAACCTCTATTTTGCCAATTTTAGCATTTTATTGCTTTGGCTTCTATAGGATTTAGCTTATTTATACGTTTATTTGGCTATCTTCCCATAGTATAACCGACACTTGTTCTATTATACTTGCTGGTATATACAACTACGGCCGGCCCGTTTATTCGTATAACCGGTATCAGGATATGTATTACCTTAGATATAATCTCTTATTCTTGTATTGGTATCTTATCTTTTGCTTCTATTCTTGCTTCTATATATGGTCTTTTAAATACAATAGGGACTATAGCTAATATACTATCCCGCCGCGCCCATTTCATTCAAAGCCTCATTCAACATCTCAACAAATCACAAAAACAAAAAATAACAAACCAACATTTCAACCAGCCTCAAATTTAAAATAAAAAAGATGCCAGTATGCACTTACATGCACACCAGCATCTTACACTCTTCTTGCTGCAATAGGGGCTCGCTTACGCTCGCCCACTACTTCTGCTATTGATTAGAACGGAGCATCTTCATCGTCTGCAGCTTTTGCTACCGGAGCAGCTTGACCACGACGACGACCTTTGGCTTTAGGTGCTTCTTCAGCTACCGGAGTTTCGGTTTTAGCAGTATCGGCAAAGATATCCACTTCACCTAAGTCCAGTTCGCCAGGTTCCAGTTCATCAACATTGATTTCGGCTACAGCTGCAGCTACAGGATTGTCGCCATTGGATACGCGATAACCGTCCATAGTTACACGAGCAGTTACGACCCATGGTTGACCTTGCTCTTCGTCTTCACGAGGGGTGCGGCTTTCGAAACCGAGCACATTACCTTCAGTGAAGAAGATATCGCTTGCATTGCTGCTTACGTTATCAAATGCTTCGGCGCGGGTTTGTCCACGACTATTGTTACCGTTGCTGTACATTACTGCACGAACAGTAACTGCATTACCGCGGCCGTCTGTGAAGTTCACAAACTTACGGCAATATTGGGTCGGGTTAGTGCCTTCAGTCATTTGCACGCCAGCCAGATAGCCTTCATGCAATTCATCTTGTTCCAGACCAGTAATTTCTGCTTCACCAGTAATGGTCAGATGATAGTTGGGAGCCATACGGCCATATGCACGAGGAGTTGCACGGACGTCTGTGTTCTTGCCGGAAGCTTTGTAGCTTGCTGCAGCAATCGGTACAATGCAAGGGCTCAAGCCATTTGCACCGACATAGATTGCGGTAGAAGTAGCCAACGCACCAGCTTCGATCAGGGTTTTGATTTCAGCTTGATAACCGGCAACGATTTTCTTCATGATTTCGCGCAGTTGTTCCTCACGAACAGCTACACGTTCACCATCTTCTTCTTTGGCGGTTACGATATTTTTGTCGTGGCTGATAAATGCAGCACCGGAAACCAGAGCGTCGAAACCTTTGTGCAGGCTCAAGGCTTTCAGGGCCAGACCGTTTGCTTTGGCATACCATTCTTGACCGAATTTAGGGCCAACAGGAACGGGGAAGCTTGCCAGTTTGCCATTGCTGATAGACAAACCATTGAAGCCGGCGTCCAGGAATTCCATTGCATTGGCATTGGCATTGCGAACGGCATTAACGATTTGGTTAGTCGTCATACCTTCTGCATAGTCAACACCATCATCGGCATTGGTTGCAATCCAACAAGCACGTCCGTTGCCGCGAGACATCGGAATATTAGCTACCATGTGGACCAGTTTATATACTGCCACTTTGTAGCCCAGCGCTTGGCTTTCGTCTGGACGTGCATCCAGAACGTAGAAGGTGCGGCGAGCTGCTGCTGTTGGTGCTACCACTTGGCCATTGATGCTGTGGAATTTGTTACGGCCGGTATTCAGGTTGCCAGTTTCGATTTGATTCATGATGATTTTCCTTTCGGTAGATTGATTAAAAAGATTTCTTTCGGTCAGATTTGGACCATAGAGCTGTTTTGTTTTGAGGTCAGCTCTGTTTCCTCATAAAAATACCGACACAGCCACTAGGGCCGCGCCGGTACTCTTTATTTCACCTTGACATTTCGAAGATACGAATCTGCAAAGTTCAGGTCACGTTCTACAAATACCACTTCTGGATCATTAAGAGCAGTGACATTATTCAGGCTATCAGACAATACAATAGAGCCACGATTACAAGATTTAGCAAAACGAATAGCTTCTAGTTCTGCTACATTGTTATCAGCGGCCCGTATAATCTTAAAGCCATTAATCTGCATATTACTAGAGCAGTAACCAATAGCCCACTTGGTATTGGTCACCTTTCTAGCGTCGCAGTATATTTTAGGCTGCACTTGAAGCTTCTTTCATAGCTTTAACAAGCACACCGGTTTCGCCTTTACGACCAAAATCTTTGGTAGTAGCAGCGTCAAGAATACCTACCAGCTTACCAATAGTATAGCCAGCGATATCACGAACCGCGCCGAGGACTTTGCACACACCGCCATATACATACATGACGATACCTTTGGCCAAGTCAATCACAAACGAGCCGCCGCGTTTGCAGCCAACCCAAATCTTGTGAGTCCAGCCCTCTTTATCCTCGTCATCAGTTGCATCAACCAGTGCAGACAGGAAGGTTCCGAATTCACCAGACACTTCTTCGTCAGCTTCTTTCAAAGCTTCGTAGAACATGTTAGTGGCTTCGTTGACCACATCGTTTTCAGCAGTCAAAGTAGAAGCACCAGTAGCGTCGGACTTACGTTTATAGTGAGCCAACGCAGTGATATAGGTAACAACTGCTTCATACAGCTCAGGCGTTACTTTATCGCCTTCAAAGTTCAAGATGTCGGTTTTAACGTCTTCAACGGCTTCGGCGAACTTCTTGCCTTCGAAAGAGGCTTTTGCAGCTTCGATAGTGGCGGGAGTAGATTTGATTGCAGATTTCAAAGTTTTCATGGTATTTCCTTTAGCTAAAGTTTCAGATTTGATTTCGGTTCTGGACATTTCCTCTGCCCGTTTGAATACAGACAGAGTAACAGGTCCAATTTGCTCCGGATTTTTGAGCTCGGTTCCAGAGATGGTGACCGTAACACCATTATTCTCAACGAAGCCTTTTTGTGTGGCTTCACCCAATACAGAAAGCCATAGTACGGCTGTCTGTGTAATCTTTGCTTCTAACGGACCTTTGTTAAAACCGTTAGCTTTTTGATGTCGAAGCTCCAGTTTGTGAAGCTCGCCCTGTAATTGAAGCAGAACCCTCTTTGCCTGCTTTTGGTTTTTGATTTCCATAATGGACTCCAACAAGGCAACGTGCCTTTCCATAAAAATACCGACACCAAATCTAATCGGCGCCGGTACTCTTTAATTAAATGATTTCAAAATAAGGGTCAAAGATAGTGCCCTTGTGTTTGTATTTACCATCTTCTAATTCATAGACGGTAACATTTTGGCCAAATGGCAAACTGGTATCACAGATATAAATCTTAGTGAAGCCCAATGAGCGAAGACTTTCATCTGCATTCTTATCAGACGAGTGTTCGTACATGTCAATCCATTCAGCTTCAAGTTTGCCGATATTGGATTTGAGCACAACAGTCTTGCCGTATGCCCAGTGGCGGATTTGTTTCAGAAAACGGTTAATAGAAGGATTCTTTTTAGCCATGATTATCTCCATAAAAGGCTGTTAAAATTATTTACCACAAAAGAACCGACACCTTTTAACGGGCGCCGGCTCTTAGTATTAGTTAACAGTAGTAGAACTACCTTGCTCAGAAGCCATAGATTCACCGCCATTGATTTCAGTCGGAACCTGAACCAGCTCTTCTAAAACTTCATCATATTCCGCATTAACTTGTTTCATACGGAACATAAACAAAGCAACAGTAGGAGCTACAGCAGCAACCAAGCTAATGGTCGATTCGAAACCTTTAGCCCATACGTTAGCAACTTTACAAACAAAGCCGCTATTCATGGTAATTTCAACAGACTTACCAAAATCCTCATCTTTAGCATTCCAGCTAATAGTATTCGGATTAATTCTTACATGGTGACCAGACTCACGTTTACCAAAGATACGGGCAATGGAACTGGAATATGCTTTAACATTAGAAGCGATAACAGCCAAAGTAGAAACTTCAGATTTAGACAATTCGATACGGATTTTCATGTTTAGATACCTTTTAGTGTAAGTAAGTTTTGGGCTTATGTGCCCCTCATAAAACAACCGACACAAAACCGTTGATATTAGGTAGCCTGTATTCAATACGGAGTTTGTGATAGTCTTAGTGGATTTGTATGCGTGGATATACAACTTTGAGCTTAGGTTATTTGTCCAGCGGGCGGAAAAAAGAATGGCCGCCGTTCTACTATCAAAAGGTAGCATACTTGGCGGCCTAAATTTTATGGAGGTTAATGAAACTTTCAAATGGGAGTCCTTACTTCCCAAAAAAGGACCGACATCAAGAGCAACAAAGCTCAAGACGTCGGCAAACTCACTTACTAAGGGGAAAATATGTCATAAAAGAACCGACACAAAATGCGCGGCCCTTTCGTATTGTTCCTATTTATAAGCCTCAGCATCACCAGTAGGAAGCTCATTTACAGACAACTCTTTATAAGGATTAGATTCTTCCTTAGTAATGACCGGCCTGCACACATCTGGCTTAGTCATAGCTTTACCAGCCATAACAATATTAAAACCAAGAAGAATAAACCAAGACCCAACCAAGATAATAGCTAAAGAAATAATAATCCAATCAGGGATACGTTTAAACATAGCAACCTCCAAAAGTAAAAAATAAAAATTATCATAAAATAACCGACATCCTTTTACAGATGCCGGCTATTTGATTATCTGAACATGTTCAGTACTTCGTCGTATGCTTCAACATACAGTGATTTGACGTAGCTCTCTACAAGACGATTAAAGCTTTGCTCTGGTGTAATATCCGGATGACCAGCCGAGACTTGCAAATCGTCGCGCTCTTCCTGAAGTTCGAGCATATCATGATTCAGATCGCCGTCTGTGAACTCTTTCAGGAATTCTTTGTAGTCTGCGATAGAACGGAATTCTTCATCCAGAAGTTCTTTTAGGAACTCTTCTTGAGCTTTAGCCCAAGCAGCATCTTCAAATGCTTTACGTTCGTCAGAATAATACCAAACTTGAGAAAGGTTTTTAGTTGGCTTAAACATTTTTAGCCTCCATAGCTATTTAATAAAATTATAATTGAGAAGAACCGCCCTTCTCTTCCATAAAAAGACCGACACCAATAATCTGGGCCGGCCCTTGTATTGTTAAATAGGACTGAATTCTTCAATACGATTAAACGCCAAAGAACCATCATCATACATATCAAAGATAACCAACTCATCCTCTTCAATATGATTACAAATAACCTCTCCATTATGCTCCCATACGGAAATTCCTCCAATTTTATTCATATCAGCCTTAAGCTCTCCAATAGAACCATAGTGCTTGTCAAATTTAAAAGAAACCATAATAACCTCCAATAAAATGTAAAAATTATACTTACCACAAGAAAACCGACACAAAACAGATGCACGTGAACACGACCCCATATCTCTACGGAGCCGTATCCAGCGAGAGGTAATCTTTGGTGTTTTTGTTGGTACGGAGTTACAGTATGTCGATTACTTCGTCCATATCAACTTCATGATAAGACTCAGCTTCAACTACTTCTCCGTTAGCCAAAGCTTCAGCCTCAGCAGCTTTAACCTCGGCCACAACTTGGATTTGGTTGATAACTTCGCGGCTCAATGCCTTCAGGATGAAGCTGAAAGGAGATTTACCGTCGAAGTCCAGCAGATTGTTGACTGCTTTGGCATCGTCCAAACCGAAGAAGAAAGAGGTATTGTAAATTTCACCCACATTCTTGGTGTACACAGAGTGGTGTACATTTTTCCAAGTAGCAGTATGAGCCATGCGGACAGCGTTGGTTTTGTTCCAACGGTAACCATCGGCACCACGACTACGTTTGTCTTCTTCAAACAGCTCAACGAACATCTTAGCAATCTCATATGCTGCATTGTCGTCTTTGATGGACATCAATTCGAAGGCTTTTTCAAACGCTTCGGCCATTTCTTCAAGACCTGTTTCTTTATTTCTAAGATTCAGGTACTCACAGAAGCGAACGCGGCCGTTTGAGTGCTTCATGTTCTCAACAACTTCCTTCTGTAGCAAGATACCCATAGCGTCCAATGCCAAGTTAGCCAGCTCTGAGTAGCCAGCTTTGTTACGAATCAGATGAGTCAGAGTGATGAGGTTGTTAGTCTCAGAGCCAACACCAGTTTTAGCTGCTACGATTTCTTCTACCGCTGGTTGTACATCCTCTTTACTCCATACCATAACAGAGCGCTCATTAATATCCTTAGTGTTCAGAGAGCCAAGCTCATCTTCTACATAAGAGAGCTGCTGTTTGGCAGAGTTGCATGCCAACAGTTTAGATTCGCTCCATTGCTCTTGGCCTTCATAACCTTTAGCCCAGAACAGAGTCAAACGGTCGCCATCCGCATCATCACGGTTGCTCATATGAGACAGTGCGTCAACAAATACAACGCTCTCACAAATAAAACGATTCAGCTCAAGCTCAGCATCAGATTCGAAGCTCATCAAGGTTTTAACTTCAGTGTTGTACAGCCTGAAGTTATTTTCCATCAGGATTGGAAACTTAATGGCACCGATCTCCCCTTTGCGAGCAGCTTCTTTGTATTGACGGTCAGCGGTGATGACCTTGAAGCCAGAATCAAAGTGGTAGCTAACCGGCAGGCTACGACCTTTAGGTAAGCTGAATTTCAAGCCTTTGGAAGCACCGAAAGACTCTTCAATTATGAGCATGTGTTTGGCGTGAGATTTAACGACACCGGCTTCCTCCCAGGACTTGTTGCCTTTGATTTTAGCCATCAATACAATAGAGGCCAGGCTTTTAAAGAAGTCACCACCTGTGTATTGGAGACCTGATACAGCGTCACCAGATACGGTTTCAGCTTTATCCCAATAAGCCGCTCCCGGGAAGATGAAGCTATGTTCACCGACTTTTACCTCGAAACCACGAGGCATGTTTAACAATCCGGGGAATGCGCCTTTACCATTGAACAAGTTAACCAAAAATGCCTTCATAACAGACTCAGCGGTTTCGCCTTCTGCCAAAGCAACACGTTTAACTTGTTCCACTGACAAACTACCGTTGCCTGCAAAAAGTACCGCAAATTTATCGCTGTACCAAGCTTTTGTAATAGCCAGCAGTTCGTTAGCAGTGCAAGACCAATCTACATTCTTAGCAGCCGCAACCGCTTTGGCAGTGCGTTTGCCAGTACGGCCAGCAATGAATCCCTTGAATAGGTTATCACCGTATTGGCGGATCATTTGGTCAGCCAAAAGAACGCCACCTTCAGCAGAGTGAGAAACAGCCTCTACAACTCCGGCGCGCTTCATATCCAATAAACGTACAACTGGAGAGTAAGTAGTATCACCAGCCTTCAGTTCAGAGAGCAGTTCGTTCATCAGAGTCATTTCGGGCGCTTCAATTTCTACACCCTCAATCTTGTCGTTGACACTAATTTCTGCACCAACGCGACGATGGCCTTGCAGACTATAGAAGTCAGAGACGTAAATCTCTTCATCAATAATAGCAAAGCTGTAGACCAGACCATCAACGTTAACAGATTTCGTATTCAGTGCAATAGCTGTATTTGCAGTTGCACGGAAGTCTGCATCATTCAACAGGCGCAACATAAAATCAGCCAAGTCGCCACCCATCAGGGCATGTGCAACGCCAACCATTTTAGATTTCAGCATTGGGCTAATAATATCAACACCCAAATGTTCAACCAGAGCATCGATATCGCGGGTATTAGTAACAACCCCCTTAGCGTGGTGAAATGATACAATGCGCATAACGCCGTACTGCTGGATCAATTCTTTACGACCATAACAAGCGCCACCACCCAAATTCATAGCCAAAGGATGATCTTTAGCTTCTTCAAGAGTAGAGACCTTATCACCGTTCTCATTAGTAACAGAAAGAAGGACTGCCACTTTACGAACACCAATACTTACCTTAGTGTCCAAGTCTGGATTCAGGATGCCGCGAGCGATTGCTTTCTTACAATCATAAACGCTGATAAATTTACCAGCCTCTTCCGGGCTATTAACAGCAACCATGGTGTCAGCCGCCTTGCGAGAAATGAACATAGCGTCGCCAACTGGCATACCAAGTTTCCAGGATGTGTCTGGGCTGGTATTCAGAAGATCGCCTTGTTGCACTTTTACACCTTTAGGCGCAGATTTATCGCATTTAACGACAACAACACCGCCACTCTTACGTTTGAGTGCATCCACCAATTTAACGCCTTCTGTATTGATACCGACAAGCCAGTCAATCAGGACTTCAATTGCCTCAGTGGTCGAAACGATACCGTCTTTATATGCCACAAATGCGTGGCGGGCGATAGTTTCGCGGCCCAGAGGTGAGTTGATCAAAGAGGTAGCCAAAGTGCCGCGTTCTGCAACAATCTTTACGCTACCTTTATTTGGGCGACGGATATTGATCTCAACTTTACCCACCACAGGTAATGTAGTATTTGCCTGTGCTTTGCAAATGATCCGAGCCCAATCTTTCAGCGTATCCAGCTCTTCTTGGCTAGGCTCTTTACCCGCTTTAACCGTTTCCACACGTTGTACCATAGTTGGTACGCTTTCCACTTCAAAACTATAAGACATTTCAGTCTCCTTTACCTCGTTCAAAACAATAGCCTCTACTTCTGCATTGGCCCATGCCAAGGCTTCTTTTCTAGAGCCCACTTCTTTGACTGCTACAACGCCCCCATCTTTAATGATAGCCACAACCGCAGGTTTCATAGCGGCTGCTTTGTTAGCTGACATGGCAATGACCTCAACGCCAGCTACAGTACGAATACCGGAACGAATATGAGCAGTGTATTCATAAGTAGCAGAAGCAGCTTCGTATGCAGCAGTAGTAGCAGCAGAAACAGAAGAAGTGGTGAAGGTTTTGAAAGTTACGTTTGACATGATAATTTCCTTTTTGTAAGTGAAATAAAAAATAAAAGATGAACTGTTTCGGATGTTTTCATCCATCATCAGCAGAGACACACATCTCTGGACAGTAAGCAGTTTATAGTCATGCTTAGGACTGTTGATTATTTAGCTACTGTGTATCCAGTTGCTTGCTCACACTCTGCAACTGTCATGTGTGATGTTACACGACAATGTTGAAAGTCACTGCGACGCATAGCAGTAGATACATTGTTGAACAATACAACAGCGATGATAGCAATAAGAATGTAACGGATTTTCATGATATATTTCCTTTTGTAAGTTAAGTTGAATAATGAGACAGAATTATCTCATTTATAATAACACTCTGTATTGAATGCCATTATAGATAAGATAAAAAGAGGATGTGTAAGACTGGAGTTTCCTACACATCCTAAAAGTTATTCACAACAATAAAGAGAATAGAGACTTAGAGATCGCATTCTCCTTTTTTGTCTTTGCAATATTTATCAACAGAGGTCATTTGAACCTTGTCGGTCACTTGTTCTGCAGCTTTCTTGCTTCCTGAGAACAGGAAAGAATAGAAAGAG
>ERZ773024.836-NODE-836-length-10927-cov-3.088116_pt1 | contig 10927 bp, 7 predicted proteins | sample MGYA00511667_ERZ773024 | MGnify/ENA primary metagenome ERZ773024 (study PRJEB29015, sample SAMEA2738117) | human oral metagenome | biome: human oral; feature: human-associated habitat; material: saliva | place: China | collected 2258 ... | reverse complement strand
GCATAAAAAAGAAGGCCAAAACTGATTTGTTTTGGCCTTCCCTATTAAAATCAAATTTTAAGCCTTCACAATTGCTTCATGAATTAGTTGCAAAGCTTGTAAAACTGCAGCTTCTCGTACCTGTTCTCTATTACCAGAAAAATGTTTACAGACCGTATAGGTAAAGTTTTTGCTGTTAATGCCAAACCAAACTGTTCCAACTGGTTTACCAGGCTCTTCTCCTGTTGGACCAGCTATTCCGGTAACGGAAACTGCAATGTCAGAACCAATAACTCTTCTAACGCCTGAAGCCATCTGAGCAGCACAGGGTTCAGAAACAGCACCAAGGGACGGCTCTTCAAAAATATCCTTTGAGACACCCAATACCTTCTGCTTAATCTCAATGGTATAGCTTACAACAGAGCCCTTAAGTACGCTTGATGATCCAGAGATGGCTGTAAGAGCGCCTGCAACAAGTCCTCCCGTACAAGACTCGGCAGAAGCTATGGTAATACCTGATGCAAGGGCATCTGAAATAACACTTTGAGCTTCTGAAAGAACTTCTTCAGAGAACATGATCTTCCTTACTTTTAATAAGATTTGATACAAAAGCGGCGCCTCAGAGAGACGCCATCTTGTTAAACTTCAGCAATGTATTGCCAAGACTTTACAAAGTAGTCAATTCCTGACCAGGCCGTTAGAACTACTGCAACCCACATAGATGTGTTGAAGATAAAGAGCAAAACGTCCTGAATCATTCCACCGGGAATACTAGGCAAGAAGAGTAAACCGCAGATAGCAACCATAGTTGTTGCGGTCTTCCACTTACCCAAGTCAGAAGCTGCAATAACAACTCCCTTTGAAGCAACAACCATCCTCAGGCCCGATACCAAAAACTCTCGTGCAACAATCACTAAGAGCACCCAGGGAGAAACCATGTGCCACTCAAGGAGTACAAAAAGAGCTACAACAACAGCGAGTTTATCGGCAATTGGATCTAAGAACTTACCAAAAGTAGTAACTTCATTTCTACTGCGCGCAAGGTAGCCATCAAGCTTATCGGTCAAAGAAATGACAACATAGCCAATAAAGACAAGAAAGGCTCCGAGGTTAAAACCAGGTGTTGCTAGAGAATCGGCCAGAGATACGCCTAAAAGCTGCGCCAAGAGAAGCCAAAAGGGCACTAAGACCACTCGAGCGCAGGTAACAATATTTGCAGGTGTCCAAATTGTCTTTGATGACATGACCTATCCCCAACTAAACGGTTTTCTCGCCAGACTGTGTGTCTGTAGTGTCTACAATTTCGCCAATCATTTCATAGCAGAAAGAATCTACCAGGTCACAAAGGACAATATCTCCGACTGCGGCCTCTCCCTCTGCAATGTGAACCGCGCCATCGCAGTCAGGAGCCTGGAACCACGTATGGCCGATAAGCTCAGTGCCCTCGTCAGATTCTTCAATTCCGTCAATAATGACCTCGCAGCGCTCGCCAACGTGACGGGCAGTTGCCGCAAAGCCAAGCTGCTCTACAAGGTCAAGCAGGCGCTGAGTGCGCTCAATCTTTACCTCATCTGGAACCTGATCAGACATCTTTGCACCAAGAGTTCCCTCTTCTGGTGAATAGGTAAAGACGGATGTGTAATCAAACTCCTGCTCCTGAATGAAGTCGTAGAGCTCATCTGATTCATCATCAGTCTCACCTGGGAAGCCACACATTCCCGTAGTTCGAAGAACCATGCCAGGAATCTCTGTTCTGAGGCGATCAAAAAGCTCACGAAGCTCCTGTGTAGAGCCAGAACGACCCATACGCTTAAGAATGCGCTCGTTACAGTGCTGAATCGGAATATCAATGTAAGGCAGAACCTCAGGTGTATCGCGAATGGTGCTGATGAGCTCATCGGTCATACCTTCTGGCTGCAGATACAAAACGCGAATCCATCCCTTATAAGGACGAACTACCTCAGCAACCTGCTGCATAAGCTTGGCAAGCGTTGGCGTCTGACCATCTGCTGTATCAGGCATATCCGAGCCCCAGATACCGGTGTCCTGACCAATCAGAATGACCTCACGAACACCGCCTTCCATCAGCTCATGTACCTCTTGAAGAATCTCTTCAGCAGACCTTGAGTGATAGTGACCACGAATGTACGGAATGGCACAGAAAGCGCAGAATCTGTCACAGCCCTCAGAAATCTTTACAAATGCACTAGCGCCATCAATGGTGCGCAGCATTCCATGGGCAGCCACAATAGACTGCGTAGGCTCAGGGATATTCAGAACGTCTGCAACAACGCTGACAATGCCATCTTCTTGATCTGCCGGAACAAACGCAGCAACTTCAGGGAGCTGTTCGTTAAGCTCTGCGCCGTACCTGGAAGGAACGCAGCCACACATAATAATGGGCAACTTACGGACTCCCTCAGAAGCGCCTTCAGCAATCTCAAGCGTAGTCTCAATAGACTCCTCTGTTGCTGAAGCCAAGAATGAACAGGTATTGATAATTGCAATGTCTGCTGAGTCTGGATCTGCAACTTCACCAAAACCAGAGGCCAAAAGACGCGCACGCATGCGATCTGTATCAACCTCGTTTTTAGCGCATCCTAACGTGATGTATAGGACGTTGTAGCCCCTATCGATAGTTGTTGAACTGGAGGGGCTGGCCATAGTCTTTCTCCTTAAGGCTTGCAATCACAGACTGAAGAACATCGCGAGAAGCGCTAGAAACACGCAGCTTATCGCCCTCAACGGTTGCCTTAGCCTTAACTTTCATATCACGAATATCTTTAGCAATCTTCTTAGCAGTCTCCTGGTCAATTCCAGAAACAATTGAGCCAATCTGACGCACGGTAGAGCCTGCTGCAGGAATGGGGTCTCCCCAACGAATAGCAGTAAGATCAATTCCGCGCTTTACCAGCTTGGAGCCAAGAACATCCCTCACCTGAGAAGCAACAAAATCTGCAGGAGCCTCAATAGTGAACTTACCCTCTTTCTTAGAGAGCTCAAGTGTTGCACCAGAATCCTTAAGATCGTAGCGCTGAGTTAGCTCACGAGCTGCCTGCTGAAATGCATTATCAACTTCCATCATATCCACTTCAGACACAACGTCAAAGCTTGATTCTTTAGCCATTTCCCCTCCGTATATTCAGGGCGAGAAGAACTTCTCGCCCCATGGCGTTTAGTTATTGTTTGAATTGCTGTTGGAATTCTGGTTGTTAGTTGTGCCAGAAGTTCCACCGGTAGTACTTGTTGACGTGCTGTTTGTTTGAGTTCCAGAAGCATTTGTTCCGTTAGCGTCAGCAGGCTTAGTACCCTGAATGGTCAAGGTACCAATACCGGAAGCATTTGCATCAAATGGCTTAGCAGTACCATTAACGGTAACCGCAACAGCGCCAGGTGTACCTGCAAGAACGTTCATGGAATCAGTGACGGTGTATGTCTGAGACCATGGACCGGTAATGGCATCAGCCTCAACGCTCTTGCCGTCAACCGTAATCTCAACCCAGCTGGTCTGACCATCTGCAACAGTAACCACTACGGTAGTCTGCTTAGGAGTCTCTTCCTTCTTTGGCTCAGTTGTAGTGGTGCTCTTAGAAGCATCAGCTGAATCCTTCTTAGAGGTGTCTGTGTTGCTGTTTGTAGTAGTGGAATTCTTAGAAGAATCGGTTGTTGAGTTGTTAACGCTTACCGTTTTAGTTGTAGTAGGCGTAGTGCGAGCTGTCATGCAGGAACGAACACTGAACAGCAAAACAGCAGTAATGATTACAACAACAAGAGCAAATACGGTAGCAATGGTGCGGCCCGTATCAGAGAAATAATTCTGGAGTGCTCCCATAACGCCTGGTCTTTGAGGAGCACGGCGCTGTTGGGCAGCGGCGCCAGAAGGCTGACGACGGCGAACATTAGGCCTATCTACCTGCGCAATATTTCTAGAGCCACGACGGCCAGAAATAGTTGAGGCTCGCTCATAAGGATCAGTTACATTGTCATAGCGAAGGTCATCGGTGTAATCGCTTGGAGCAACAGTTCTTCTGGTTACATCGTCTTTGTAAGCTGGCATGCTAACGCCCGCAATACCTACACGTCTGCGCTGAACGCCACCACGTGTACGACTTGCCATAGTTTTTTGACGGGATGCTTCCTCAATACCAGCGTTATACGCATGACCTGTGGCGTAGCGAGAATACGAGTAGCCGCCAGCGTCCTCCTCAGATGCCTGAGCGCCCAGAGGCACGCCAGTTTGTCTGGAGCGAACACCAGAGGTAGTTGCAAAAGCACCCATATCGCCAGCTGGTCCTCCCGATGTGGGGAGAAGACCGTGGTACTGTACGTATGCCTTTGGCCTGCTACCAGATTCGTTTACGACGTCATAACCAGCAATACCACGGCCAGACTGGGTATCGCGCGTACGACGGCGCAGCTCATGAGAATAGGTGCCGTTTTCAAACTCGTAGCTCTCTTCCTGGAAGAGGTCAACGATCTCTCGTGGATTAAGTCCTAGATAGCGAGCATACGAAGAAAGCATGCCCTGAGCATAGCCGCTCTGAGGCATATTCTTAAAATCGCCTTCCTCAAAAGCAATAAGTGCCTGCTCTTTGAGGCGAAGAATCTTTGATGCTTGCGTGATAGAAAGTCCGAGTTGACGTCTACGTTCTACGAGCATCTCACTAAAACGAGGGCGTGGCATGCTTACTCTACCTCCCTATAGGCAGCGTCTTGAACTTTGAGCTCTTCAAGAGCTTCTTTATCAATAAGAACTTCTCGAGGCTTTGATCCGTTAGCAGGGCCAACAACACCCTTTGCCTCAAGCATATCCATAATTCTACCAGCACGAGCATACCCAACAGAGAGCGCTCTTTGCAAACTAGATGTAGAACCTAGCTGAGAATCCACAATAATGCGCGCAGCTTCCCAAATAAGCGGATCGTCTGCCTGTGCCATACCACCAACTCCCCCAACGCCATCGGCCTGTGTTGGAGTTGCAACGGTCAAGATGTTGTCGTGATATTCAGCCACGCGCTGAGTGCGGATGTACTTAACGGTCTCCTCGATCTCCTCGTCAGAGACCCAGCAACCCTGTGCGCGATTAGGCTTCTTACCACGAAGTTTAACCAGCATGTCACCCTTACCCAGCAGCTGCTCAGCGCCCTTTTGGTCCAGAATAATGCGGGAGTTCAAAGAGTTATCAACTGAGAGCGCAACACGGTTATCGATGTTTGCACGGATTAGACCAGTTACGACGTCTGCAGAAGGACGCTGCGTTGCAACAATCAGGTGAATACCTGCAGCACGACCAAGCTGAGCAATACGGACAATGGAAGACTCAACGTCTTTGCCAGCAACCATCATAAGGTCAGCAAGCTCATCGATGACAATGACAAAGTAAGGCATGTGCTTTGGAGGATTCTCCATATCAGCGTACTTATCGCCATCAACATTTCTGTTGTACGTCTTAATGTCACGCACTTTGTAGTGCTCAAATACCTTAAGACGGCGCTCCATCTCGGTGACGCCCCACTGAAGCGCACTTGCGGCCTGCCTTGGCTCGGTAACAACTGGAACATACAGGTGAGGAAGACCAGCGTAACCCGTAAACTCAACGCGCTTTGGGTCAACCATGATAAGGCGGACCTGCTCAGGAGTTGCGCGCATGAGCATAGACATGACAATGGCGTTGAGCAGGACAGACTTACCAGAACCAGTGGTACCTGCTACCAGCAAGTGAGGAAGACTTGCAAGGTCAACAACAATTGGCTTGCCCTCAGAATCACGACCAAAGGCGCACTCAAGAGGACCGCCCTTTGCAAACGGAAGAACGTCAGCCAAGTTGACTGCCTGGGCTTTCTCGTTAGGAATCTCAATACCAACCAGAGAAGTTCCAGGAATTGGTGCAAAAATACGAACAGACTTTGCCGCAAGTGAAAGAGCAATATCGTCCTCAAGATTGGTGATCTTGTTGACGCGCTCACCCTCGCCCATCGAAATCTTAAACGTAGTGACAGAAGGACCTGCAGTCCAACCAACTACCTGGCTGGAAAGGCCAAACTCCTCAAGCGTAGCCTGGAGTCTCTGAGCAGTAGCTTCAAGCTCATCATCGCTTACGGCAGAAGTGGCCGAGTTCTTGTTTGTCTTCAGAATGGTAAATGGTGGCAGCTCATACGACTCATCGTTGTCGCCTGGCCTTTTGAGCTGGTCAGGTGTGGCGAGAAAATCGGGTGTCGTTTTAGCTTTGCTCTTAGGTTTAGCCTGTTTTGTTGTAGGAGCAACATCGGCTACAGCAACATCGTTTTTCTCGACAACTGCATCGTCTGGCTGGTCTTTCTTCTTAGAACGAAGCTTATTCTTAGCCTTATCAATGAGCGTAGTAGGAGCATCTCCTGCGTCTTCTTGCGCCTCTTCTTCCTCATAAAGACGGGCGTCACGCTTAATGACAGAAGTCTTGCGATTGCCCAGATACGTGGTCTCCCCTTCACCGGTCTCGTCAAAGAGAGAAGACTGGTTGTTTGCGCCACGTCTACCCTGCTTCTTTGCAGGCTGAGGAGCATTTGCAGCGTAGAGCGCCTCTTCTTTTGCAAGAGCACGCTCTTCTTTACGGTAGCGATGATTCTCGCGCGCTTCATCCAGGCGGAAGCTTACGCGCTCAACCATGTCAGAAATGGAGAAGCCGCAGATAACAACACCGGCAATAATAAAGCCAACCAAAAGGACATTGCCCACCACGCGGCCAACAAAGCGCAGCAAAACCCAAGCAATACCTCCGCCCACATAACCACCAGCAGCCTCTAGGACTTTTGTGCCCAAAAGCATATCTGGAGCAGCCTCGGCACCTGGGAAGTTAAGTGAAATAAGAGCAAGGGCAGCAAGAACGTCCAGCGTTAGACCAATAGCAATACGCGTAGAGATTCCCTGATCATCACGCATAAAGAAGGTCATAGCAAAGACAAATACTGCAATGGGAAAAAGTAGCGCTCCCGTACCAAAACAGAGCTTGAGCCCATGACCCATTGCGCTGGTAATAACAGCGTTAGAAGGGACAATAATGGACAAAAACAGAGCAATTGCAACCACTGCAAGAACAACACCAATGATGTCATTCTGCAGTGGGCTCAAGCCTACTGCCTGGGCAGAAGCGGCGTTTCTAGAATTTCTTTTTGCTGCGTTTGAGGTGCGTTTAGAGGGCATTGGGCTTATACCTCCATAATGACCGGAATAACCATTGGTCGAGTACGAGTTTTGCTCCAAAGGAAGTTAGAAAGGGCATTACGAACGCTCTTTCTCATTGCTTCAATGTTTGCACCTTCGGATTTAGAGGCCTTCTCGATTGAATTTCTCACAAGATTCTGTGCGTCATTCATAAGCTCGTCATCGTCGGCAAATGAAACACCACGGCCAGAAATCTCAACAACACCTGGCTTAAGGTTGCGACCAACAAGGGTTACCACAGCGGTAACAATGCCGTCCTGAGAAAGGCGCTGACGGTCACGAAGAACAACAGGGTTAGCGTCGGTGACAGAGAGGCCGTCAACGTACACTACGCCAGACTCAACCGTCTTACCACGAGTAACCTTGCCGTTTCTCATCTCAAGCGTGTCGCCATTATCAAGAATGAAAATGCGATTAGCAGGAACGCCCATCTGCTGAGCAAGTTCTGCGTGAGCACGCAGGTGAACAGCCTCACCATGAACAGGCATGAAGTTCTTTGGACGAGCCATACCAAGCATAAGCTTAAGCTCTTCCTGGCTACCATGGCCAGAAACGTGGACAAGTGCCTTTGACTTGTCGTAAATCTCGCAACCAATCTTAGAGAGCGCGTTGATGATGGACTGAACGCTCTTCTCGTTACCTGGAACAGGAGTTGCAGAGATGATTACGGTGTCCTGAGGACGAATGGAAAGCGACTTGTGCTCTCCGTTTGCCATGCGTGCCAAAGCACTCAGAGGCTCTCCCTGGGAACCGGTACACAGAACAACAATGCGATCATCTGCGAGTTTATCAACATCGTACGCATCAATGATGTCTTTATCGGCAATGTTGAGGTAACCAAGCTCACGCGCAACCTTGGTGTTGGTAATCATAGAGCGACCAGTAACAACAACCTTACGCTTTACCGCAACAGAGGCATCGCACACCTGCTGCAGGCGGTGAATGTGGCTTGAGAACGACGCAACAAAGACGCGACCAGTTGCATTCTTGATGATGTGACGAAGCGCCGCACCAACAGAAGCCTCGGATGGAGTCATACCAGGGCGATTAGCGTTGGTTGAGTCAGACAGCAGCAGGTCAAGGCCCTCGGAGCCAAACTTGGTGATAGCCGCATAGTTTGGACGAACGCCATCAATTGGAGTCTGATCAAGCTTAAAGTCACCGGAGTGAATAAGGGTTCCTGCAGGGGTCTTCATATGAATACCAAAAGCTGCAGGAATAGAGTGAGTCATCGAGAAGAACGTGATGTCAAAGGCGCCAAGCTGGACCTTTGAACCATCAGTAACCTCGCGAAGCTTAGTGCCCACAATCTTGTGCTCAGCAAGCTTGCCTTCAATAAAGCCAAGCGAGAGCTTGCTGGAATAGATTGGCACCTTACGAGTAAGGTCCATAAGCAGGTACGGAAGAGCACCAATGTGATCCTCGTGACCGTGGGTAATCAAAATACCGCGAAGCTTATCTTCATTTTCAAGTACATAGGTGTAGTCTGGCAAAACTAGGTCAATACCAGGCTGTTCGTCATCTGGGAACATCAAACCAGCATCAACAAGCACCATATCATTACCGTATTCAAAAACGGTCATGTTCTTGCCAATGCCATCAAGTCCGCCCATAGGAATGACTTTAAGAGCTGGGTCTTTCTTAGGCATTAAAACGCTTTCCTTTCAAATAACTTTCTATAACAGACGCCACCCTAAAGGGCCGTCTACAAGACTTTTTGCAAAATCTACATGTTGTTTAATTATATAAAAAATCTGCACGTATTACGCTATATATTCCCAAAGAATCAAAATCTCAACAGAATAACAAGAGAGCTCCGACATGCATCGAAGCTCTCTTCAATACCTCATGTTTTATAAGACCTCGCGTGGCGAGAAACCCATTGAGTTTGAGCGTACCTTATGCGTCGTGGTGACGACGTGGCTGCCTGCGCTCAGAGTTGCCGTTGTCGTTCTGACGACGTGGGCGACGCTCCTCACGGTCCTTCTTTGGAGCACCCTGTGGTGCCTCTGGCTTATCAAGACGGTCAAGAGAAATCTTGCCCTTCTCGTCTACCTCAAGGACCTGAACCTTGACCTCATCACCAACAGCCAGGACATCCTCGATCTTCTCGACACGTCCCTGTGCAACGCGGGAAATATGAAGCAGACCGTCCTTGCCAGGAAGGAGCTCAACAAAAGCGCCGAATGGCTGAAGACCAACAACGCGACCAGTGTACTCCTCGCCTACCTCTGGAACCTTAACGATGGCCTTGATGCGCTCTGCAGCAGCCTCGGCAGCACCGTTAGTACCAGCGATAAAGACGGTGCCATCCTCCTGGATGTCAACGGTTGCGCCCGTATCCTCCTGGATACCGCGGATAACCTTGCCACCAGAGCCAATGACGTCGCGAATCTTATCGGTTGGGATAGAAAGCGAGATGATCTGTGGAGCGGTCTCTTTGGTCTCAGTACGAGGTGCAGGAATCTGCTCGAGCATCTTGTTCAGAATGAACATACGGCCCTCTTGAGCCTGAAGAAGTGCACTGCGCAGAATCTCTGGAGTAAGACCAGTTGCCTTGTTGTCCATCTGCATTGCAGTAATACCCTTGGTGGTACCGCAGACCTTGAAGTCCATGTCGCCGAGGAAGTCCTCAAGACCCTGGATATCGGTAAGAACAACAGTCTTGCCGTTCTCCTGGATAAGACCCATTGCAACACCAGAAACAGGACGCTTGAGAGGAACGCCTGCATCCATAAGTGAAAGCGTAGAACCGCAGGTAGAAGCCATGGAAGAAGAACCATTGGACTCCATTACCTCAGAGACAACGCGGATGGTGTAAGGGAACTCTTCCTCGGAAGGAATGACAGGTAGAAGTGCGCGCTCTGCAAGAGCTCCGTGACCAATCTCGCGGCGCTTTGGACTGCCCATACGGCCAGTCTCACCGGTGCAGAATGGTGGGAAGTTGTAGTGGTGAATGTAGCGCTTGCCATCCATTGGCTCAATGGTGTCAAGACGCTGCCACTCGTTGAGCATGCCAAGCGTACAAATGGAGAGAACCTGAGTCTGACCACGCTGGAAAAGACCAGAGCCGTGAACAAGTGGCAGGTAATCAGGCTTGACCATGATTGGACGAATCTCGTTAGCCACACGGCCGTCAACGCGCTCGCCGGTCTCAACAACCATGACGCGCATAGCGTGCTTCTCAAGACCCTTGAGCTCAACGGCAATAGCGCGGCTCCAAAGCTCCTGCTCCTCCTCGGTGAACTGAGCCTTGATCTCATCCATCAGGTCAGCAACCTTCTGCATACGGGACTGCTTGTCAGCATCCTTAAGAGCAGCGCTCATCTGGTCATAGTAAGCAAAGATGCGGTCATGGACCTCAGCGATTGGCTCGTCAAGGATGTACTCGCGCTTGACGATAGGGCCGTTAACCTCTTCCCACTTAGCAATAAACTTCTTCTGCTCCTCGCAGAAGGCTGCAATTGCTTCCTGACCAAATGCCATAGCAGAGAGCATGTCCTCTTCGGAAATCTCATCTGCACCAGCCTCAAGCATGGAAATGAAGGTTGAAGAGCCGCCAAGCTCAAGGTCAAGATCAGAGTGATCGCGCTCTTCGTAGGTTGGGTTAACCAGGAACTCACCAGTATCAGCGTTGCGACCAATACGGACGCACGCAAGTGGTCCCTCAAAAGGAACGCCACCAACGGCCAGGGCGGCGGATGCACCCATGACAGAAATGGTATCAACAGCGTTTACCTGATCAGCA
>ERZ773024.825-NODE-825-length-11056-cov-7.520044_pt1 | contig 11056 bp, 12 predicted proteins | sample MGYA00511667_ERZ773024 | MGnify/ENA primary metagenome ERZ773024 (study PRJEB29015, sample SAMEA2738117) | human oral metagenome | biome: human oral; feature: human-associated habitat; material: saliva | place: China | collected 2258 ... | reverse complement strand
CCTATGCTTTTTAGTGAAAGCGTTTCCTGTTTTAATTTAAATAAACTATAAAAAATGATATAATACATGTGAGTCAACCACTTTAAGGAGAACAATCCTGATGAAAAACAAAATAATATTAAGCTCTGTAACGCTTCTATCTGCATTTATACTAGCAGCATGCGGAAACGGAGAGAAGAAAGCAACAGAAACTACGGCTGCATCAACGACAAAAGCTCAAACAACAACTCCTGGGTCTTCTTCTAGGGCAAAAGAAATATCCCTTGCAGATACTCAACGTATCGGAAATGAAAATTTTGGTTATATCAATATCCCTAAAGATTGGGTCGTATATAATTTCAAAGCTCAAAGTAGCAAAACTCAAAGTAGCAAAACGCTCAAATATTCATCACCAGACAAACACAATATGTTGTTAATGGAATCAAACACTAAAGATACTGTTGAACTTGGCCCCAACGAAACCTTTGACGCACAGTTACTTGCGGACCGTTTATATAGCTTCTGGGGAAAAGCCAAAAATCAAACTAGTTTAGAAGGTGTAAAAGCTATTTTTGCCAGTGAGGACGCTTTCTTAATAAAAGTAACATTTAAAAATGGGAACATTTTGTACGAATGGGTATTCCAAAAAGGCGATAAAGTATACAATATCACAATCGTAGGTTCAGAAGATATGATTAAAGCCTTAAGACCTGTTCTCGAGCAATCTTGGAGCTTAGATCCAAATATTCCTGGGAAATAATCCCCAAAAGACTAAAAGAGAGTGGGACAGAAATTGGTAATTCGTTAGAATTCGATTTCGTTGTCCCACCTCCGCACAGTTGAGTAGGGCTGTAAAAGCTGATGAAATCAGCGTAGTAGAGCCCACTCAACCACTGCGTCTTGCTCGACAATCCAAAAATAATTGAGAGGCTAGGACTTTTGTCCCAGCCTCCATTATCTATTCATGCCGCCGATTGAAGTGAAAGACTTCAAAATATTGAATGGCCCGATAGATTAAAAAGATGGTCAAGATGATGGCCACCAGCCAAATCGTCTTTAGTCCATAAAACTGGATCAAGTAGGTCGAAAAGATGGCCCCACAGATGAAACTCCCGATCAGGCAGGTCATAAAGATGGCTTCCCAGAGGAATTTCATCTCCCTGTCTCTAACAAAATTTCCATAAGCTACCATGGTTTTCTTGAGATTTCCGGTCATAAAAGAGTGGTTGTAGGCATAGCTACCTACTTCTCCAAATGAGGTCGCTACGATTCCCAAACTCAGTCCAAAAAAAGGCACGATGAAGACATTTTTTACCGATGCTGGCAAAAATCCCGTCACCAAAGTTGTGAGGATATAGGGCACTAGGGTACTCAAGCGCCAGACTGAATTATCAATCAAGCGACGCAAGACCGTCATTAAAAAGATCCCCAGCATAAAGGCCAGCATCGTGGCTAACTTCACTTCTACATCTGAGATCTGCTGGCCGATCAAACCAACCGATAGAAAGACCACATTTCCCGTCTGGCCTGCCGCCAAGGTCCCACCCCGACAAATAAAGGTATAAGCATCTGAAAAACCAGCACACATGGTCAATAAACAAGCGAACGCCTTAGTCCGCGAATGAAACTCCCTTTTCATTTTCATTCTCCTTAGGAAAAAGAGGGAGTGGTAGAAAATATTTAAATAAACATTTCCCATACCACTCCCGCAACATTGATTGAGAACTCTTTCGAGTCTTTTAGCGAATGAAGAGTCTCACCAACTACTGAGACATTCCGTAATTCCAACTATTGTTATAGGATTGGAGAGCGATTGCCCTCTTGCTCCCTATCTTTATTTTCCTTCACGCGCTTCGTTGAGGATTTTTTCAATCTTGGTTGTGATCAAGTCAATCGCAACTGTGTTGGTCACGCCCTCAGGAATGATCACGTCCGCATAACGCTTGGTTGGCTCGATGAACTGGTGGTACATCGGTTTTACTACACCAAGGTATTGCTCAATGACACTATCCAGACTCCGGCCACGCTCCTCCATATCGCGCTTGATCCGGCGAATGATCCGCACATCATCATCCGTATCAACGAAAATCTTGATGTCCATCAGGTCCCGAAGGCGCTTGTCTTCAAGAACTAAGATCCCTTCCACGATGAAGACATCCTGTGGTTCCTGACGATAGGTCTTGCTGCTGCGCGTATGTTCCGCATAGTCATAGGTTGGGATATCCACTGGACGACCTGCCAAGAGTTCATTGATCTGCGCAATCATCAAATCCGTATCAAAGGCAAAAGGATGGTCATAGTTGGTCTTGATCCGCTCCTCAAAGGTCAAATGACTTTGGTCCTTGTAATAAGAATCATGCTCAATCATGGCAATCTTTTCATTCGGGAAATTGGCCAAAATGGCACGAGACACACTGGTCTTTCCACCACCAGAGCCACCAGTAACACCAATAATAATAGGTCTATTTTGCATTTTCTACTCCATTACCTGTAGTCGTCTGAGAAGAAATAGACATCTCAGACACATCTTATCCATTTTACCATATTTTTGCCTAGACATGAATAGTTTTTCAGTCAGAAATTTGGAAACAAAAAGGACCTTGCGGTCCTTTGATTATTTCACTTTTTCTAGTTTTGCAGCAAATTCATTACCACCACGTAAGACGAGTATATTTTTTCCACCATTGACAGGTACGAAACAATAATTTGAATTAGCTTGTATATAGACTTCCTTAGCGCTCTTCACTTGATAGCCTTCTGATTTCACCGCTTCTTGAATGACTTCAAATGTGTGTTCAATCTCTTCTTTAGAAGTCGTGTCTCCATCATACTTTTCTTGATCAGCTAGAGAATAGAATGCGTAAGCCTTGCTATCGTAATACTTATCACTAATAATTCCATGATCTGAAATCTGAACAGTTGTATTATCTCCTTCTGTCACATTCTTCCATTTTCCAACCATGGCCTTTGGTGTTTCAACCTTGTGATAGACCAAATTATCTTCAAAGTTTCCTTTGTATGACTTATAAGTTTTCAAGTCGAATAAATCATTTCTTAAAATAATATTGCTTCCGTCTTTTTGGAGCAAGTTATAGCGTGTGTTCCCACCAGACTTAATAACAACAATTTCTGTCGTCTTCAGGTTAAATTTCTTATCGACATCCGCAAGTGAATGCAAGTCTGTTGCATTTAACAAAGAAAGTGCTGTATTAAATTCTTTTTTCGCTTCATTCCCCTTGAGAACCTTTTTGATGGTCTCACCACCATTGACTTTTTGTTTCTTTCCACTTAGTTCATAAGTAACCGGACTAGAATCCGTATTTCTCAACCAAACCCCATCTAGACTTGGTCCACCTGAAAAGAAAAAGAACCAAGCAAGAGCAATCACTGCGACAAGTCCCGCAACTGCGACCCCAATCTTTGTTTGTTTATTGAAAGAAAATGTCAATTTTTTCGGTCTTGGCACAGGTTGCAAGGTTTTCGCAGATGGTTGTGGTTGGACAAAACCCGTCTGCTCTTGTGAAAGAGGTGCACTAGGTGCAATAGGTGCTTCTTGAGCAGGAACCTGCGCTTCAGTTATTGGTGTCGGTGTTTCTTTTCGCTCTACGACAAACTCCCCTTTTTCACGCGCTTCTTGAAATTCTTGCATACTTGGCTTACGACCATTGATCGCTTCAAAGTATTCAACCCAATCATTTTGATTCATCATATCCCCCTTATTGATTCATCATAAAAACTAACCATATTATACCACAAATTCATGGTCCATTTCGTGATTTTCAGAAAATAAAAGAAAAGGACCTTTTGGTCCATCTGATTTATTTCACTTTTTCCAATTTTTCGAATAGATGATAGCCCTCTGTGAAAACAAGGACTGTCTTCCCTCCATTTACAGGGACATAATAAAAATCAGATCCTAGTTGCTTGTACACGTCTTTCATACTAGTTAGCTGGTAATCTTGGGAATCCACCGCATCTTGAAGATCCTCAAAGACCTCATTCACTTTGTCAGCTGACTTTTCTTGATCAAACTTACTGGAAGGCATTTTTTGAAGCTCTTCTAGGGTATAAAAAGCCGTACCTTCGCTACTATCAAATTCACTATAAGTCAGAATACCACGATCATTTAATTCAAGATAATTGGTTTCGTCATCGTAAGAACGCTCAATTTTCCATTTTCCAAGGAGCACTTTTGGAATTTCAGTCTTATGAAAAACAGCATTCTTCTTAAAGCTCTCTGAATGATCACTATAGGTAACCAAATCCATCAAGTCATTGGCTAAAATCACATTGGTCCCATTGCTTTGGAGTAGATTATAAACAAGCCCATGCTCGTCTTTAATGATGACAACTTCCCTCGTGTGGAGGTCAAATTTTCTATCAACATCAGCTAAGGTCTTCAGCTTGGAGTAGTTTAACTGGTTTAAAGCTTTCTGAAACTCTTGACTCGCTTCCTTCCCCTTATAAACTTTTTCAATCTTATACTTACCATTCGATCGTGGCTCTTCTTGATTTAATTCATAAACGACTGCTGTTGAATCAGCAGGTCCAATCCAGATTCCTTCCAAACTTGGAGTCGGTTGGAAGAAAAAGAAGTAAGCCAGTACAATAAAGGCTAGTATTCCTACACCTGATAAAGCCCATTTTGTTTGCTTATTCCATTTCACATTAAGGCGTTTGAAAGCTGGAGCCTCAGGCCTTGACTCCACTTGTGACGGCATTTGAACCTTCTCATTTTTCTCTGGTGAGGCTCCTGCTGATGGAACTGGTGCTTCAGGAACGGTCTCTTTTCGTTCCACTACAAACTCACCATTTGCTCGCGCATCTTGAAACTCTTGTAAACTCGGCTTCCGGTTATGGAGTGCTTCAAAATAGTCAACCCAATCTTTTTGATTCATCTATTCCTCCTAATCGATAACTGTTTTCAAACTGATCCTATTATACCATACATGGCAGATCCCTCACTCATTTTCAGAAAATAAAAGAAAAAGTCCAAGCAATTTTCTACTTGGACTTTCTTCCTTATTTCAAAACTTTTTGTGTCTTAGCGTAGTTAGCTTCAACAGCGTCTTTTTCAGCCTTCCACCAGTCTTGGTGATCTGTGTACCACTTGATGGTATCTTCCAAACCTGCTTCGAAGTTTGTGAATTGTGGTTCCCAACCTAATTCTTCACGCAATTTGGTTGAATCGATGGCGTAACGCAAATCATGACCAGCACGGTCTGTTACACGATCGTAAGCATCTTTTGGTTGTCCCATTTTTTCAAGGATGAGCTCAAGCACTTCTTTGTTGTTCTTTTCACCGTCAGCACCGATCAAGTAGGTTTCACCGATACGGCCCTTAGTAAGAATCGCCCAAACACCAGTTGAGTGGTCGTTAGTGTGGATCCAGTCACGGACGTTCTTCCCTTCACCATAAAGTTTTGGTTTGATCCCAGACAAGATATTGGTGATTTGACGTGGGATGAACTTCTCGATGTGTTGATATGGTCCATAGTTGTTTGAACAGTTTGAAATGGTTGCCTTAACACCAAATGAACGAACCCAAGCCTTCACGATTAAGTCTGAAGCAGCCTTAGTTGATGAGTACGGTGATGAAGGGTTGTATTTGGTTTCAGCAGTGAATTTTTCACCAGGACCTTCCCCATGTCCAGGAAGATCTTCGCGCAATGGAAGGTCTCCATACACTTCGTCTGTTGACACGTGGTGGAAACGAATATCGTACTTACGAGCCGCTTCCAAGAGTGTATAAGTTCCAACAAAGTTTGTGTAGATAAATGGAGATGGATCTTTGAGGGAGTTGTCATTGTGGCTTTCAGCCGCATAGTGAACAATCGCATCAGCCTTGGCAGCCAATTTGTCAACTAATTCAGCATCAGCGATGTCTCCCACAACCAACTCAACACGATCTCCAAGGATTTCTTCGATATTGGCACGGTTTCCAGCATAAGTAAGTTTATCAAGGACAGTCACATGTACGTCTGGATGGTTATTGTAGACATAGTGTACGAAGTTTGAACCGATGAAACCAGCTCCACCGGTTACGATGATATGTTTATATTCTGACATTTTTTCTCCAAATAGTTTTTAGTTTTGATTGTTCCTTTAGCTAATGAGGGACGCCAGCAACCTTTCGGTTTCATGGCTAAATCCGAAGCCGAAGTCTCCGGATTTCCCTACAAGATTCCCTGAGGGAATCTTGTTTTCACTAGGGCAGAAACTCTCTTATAACGCTCCTTGCAGTCGCGATATTGCTGCGCAAAATTCGTTTTTACAAATCTTCTGCTTTTAGGGGTTTGACGTCTTTGAGCAATGGGTGGTTCTTGTCTGCTTCTGAGACTTCTGCTTCTTCCAAGTTTTCCCATTGGATATCTAGGCTTGGGTCTGCATAGTTGACAAAAGCATATTTTGGTTTGAGTTCCAGTGCCCAGTAATCGTTGACTAAGTATGTATAGGCAACTTTGTCTGTCAAAACTTGGAACCCATTGGCTACACCACGAGGGACGAAGATGCCTTTTGAAGCATCGATCACAGTTTGGTAGGTGTTCCCAAAGCTATCGCCTTCACGAAGGTCTACCCAAGTTCCAAGAACCTTACCTTCATCTGCTACAGAGATGTACTTGTCCCATGGCTCTGCATGCAAGCCACGCAAAACATTCTTACGAGAGAATGAAATATTGTTTTGCAACTTGCCTTCTGCAAAGAAGCTTTCAGGGAATCCAAGAGGAAGCATTTTCTCTTTTTGGAAGTTTTCTTTAAACCAACCACGGTTATCCCCGCGTACAGGAATATCAAACTCCATCAAGCCTGGGATGGCTTCAATTTTGCGTGCTGCTAATTCTTTATCAAAAAATTGTTCCGTCATTAAGCTTCTCCAATCAAACGGAGCAAATATTGTCCGTATTCGTTTTTCTTCAATGATTGCGCTAATTCATGGACTTGTTCTTTGGTGATATAGCCCATGCGATAGGCGATTTCTTCAAGGTTAGCCACTTGGACATTTTGCAAGCGTTGAACAGTCTCGATATATTGAGATGCCTGCAAGAGGCTTTCGTGAGTTCCAGTATCCAACCAGGCAAAACCACGGCCCATGAGCTCAACAGAGAGATCTCCACGCTCCAAATAGGCCTTGTTAACATCTGTGATTTCAAGCTCTCCACGAGGACTTGGTTTGATGTTTTTGGCAATTTCTACCACATCATTGTCATAGAAGTAAAGTCCGGTCACTGCAAAGTTGGATTTTGGATGTTCTGGTTTTTCTTCGATAGAGATAGCATTCATATCCGCGTCAAACTCTACCACACCAAAGCGTTCTGGATCTTTGACTTGGTAGCCAAAGACAGTTGCCCCTTTTTCTTTGGCTTCTGCCCGTTGCAACATCTTGGTTAAGCCATTTCCGTGGAAGATATTGTCCCCAAGGATGAGGGCAACATGATCGTCACCGATAAAGTCTTCTCCGATGATGAAGGCTTGCGCCAAACCATCTGGACTTGGTTGCTCTGCATAAGAGAGAGAAATTCCTAGTTCAGAACCATCTCCAAGAAGCTCTTCAAAACGAGGAAGGTCTTGAGGAGTCGAGATGATCAGGATGTCTTTGATCCCAGCCAACATAAGGGTTGACAGCGGATAGTAGATCATTGGTTTGTCATAAATGGGCATCAACTGTTTAGAAGCCGCTCGTGTCAATGGATACAAGCGAGTTCCTGAGCCCCCTGCTAAAATAATACCTTTCATAATGGTAGGCCTTTCTACGTAGTCATTACCCTTATTTTATCATGTTTATATAAAAAAGTCACCTTGCATTTGTGTTACAAGGTGATGACAGGAGATGAGAGTTGTAGAATTGTTAGCATTGGTCTTACTCATGATTCAAATAGATTACTGCTCCTTGACTGAGCCGTCTGAAAACCTTACCTTTACTCCAGATTTGGTCGTGCCTTTCCTAGAATCCATAAAGCTCTGAAATTCCTCATCTTCATTATGATAGACCCCTATCTTCATTTTATGAACATATTTATCATAGGCTAATTCGTGTTGCTTTGTAGTCCCATCAACAAATGTAATTTTGACATCAGCTCCCCATGCGTCTGAAGGAATGGAGCTATAAGATGGATTTATAATCTCAATCTCCTCAATACCCTCGTAAGAATTCTTCAAGGTCTTTACAAGACTGACTTCATACTCTCTATTGCGTTGCTTTTCCTCCAATTGTTTGTTCATATGAAACAAAGAAATCCCAATTGCAATAAGGAGAGGCATAGCGATGACACTCATCATCCTTTTGCTTTTCTTTATAAACTTGATTTTTACCATAAGATAATACTCCTGACTAATGAAGAACCCTTTGAGCTGTATCTGACTATCTTTTTTCTCAAAGACAATAACAGCAATCAAAAAGAGAGTGGGACAGAAATCGGTAATTCGTTAGAATTCGATTTCATCGTCCCACCTCCGCACAGTTGAGTAGAGCTGTAAAAGCTGATGAAATCAGCCTAGTAGATCCCGTTTAACCACTACGTCTTGCTCGAAAATCCAAAGAGAAAAAAGAGGCTAGGATTTTGTCCCAGCCTCTTTTTTAGTTGTTATTTCTAAGTCTCTCCAAAGTCTCTTTGAAGATTGCTGGAATATCAGAAGTAAATTCCATCGTTTCACCTGTTCTTGGATGGGTAAATCCAAGCGTCTTGGCATGGAGAAATTGCCCATGTCCCTTTAGGGTTTTACGGGGTCCATAGACCTCATCCCCAGCGACTGGATGGCCAATGTAAGCCATGTGGACACGGATTTGATGAGTTCGTCCTGTTTCCAGTTGTAATTCTAATAAAGAATAATCACCAAAGCATTCCAAGACTTGGAAGCGTGTCACGGCCGGTTTCCCTTTGGCAGTCACTGCTTGTTTCTTGCGGTCTTTTTCACTACGTCCGATTGGCGCCTCAATGACTCCACGGTCGTTGGGAAGATTTCCATGAACAATAGCCCAATATTTTCGAAGAGATTTCTTGTCTTTAAGCTCTTGAGCGAGCGCCATGTGAGCATCGTCGTTTTTAGCAATCATCAAGAGACCTGATGTATCCTTATCAATACGGTGGACAATCCCTGGACGCAATACGCCATTGATTCCTGATAAGTCCTTGATATGATACATAAGGGCATTAACCAAAGTACCACTGGTATGACCAGCACTTGGATGAACGACCATACCTTGAGGTTTGTTGACTACTGCTACATCCTCATCTTGGTAAATAATTTCTAAAGGAATATCTTCAGCCACATACTCTAAAACTTCTGGTTCCGGAACTTGATAGGTGACAATATCTCCTTCTTGGACCGTATACTTGGCTTTCTTAACCTGGCCGTTAACCAGGACTTGACCTGACTTGATTTGTTCGTTGGAGAGAGTGCGCGACAATTCTGTCAAATCTGACAAAGCCTTATCTAAACGTACCCCACCTGTTTCAATTCTAATTTCCATTCATTTCCTCTTTTAGCATTGCAAGCAATAACACAACGACCCCTACTGTCAGATAACTATCAGCCACATTGAAAATCGCAAAATTGATAAAGTCTAAGTGGAACATATCCACGACAAATCCTTGACTGACGCGATCGATAAAGTTACCCCAACCACCTGCAATAATCAAAATTAAACCAAATACCGTCCAGAGGGAATCCTCTATATGCTTATGCAAATACCAAACAGCTCCCGCCATAACGACTAGTGTTATCACTGCAAAAAACCACTGTTGATCTTGTAGCATTGAAAAGGCCGCCCCTCTATTTTGCAGATAGGTTAAACTAACTAGATTTGGGATCCATGATTTCACTTCACCAAGAGCAATATTCTGAACGACATAAGCTTTAACCAGTTGATCCAAGACGATTAAGGCCACTATAATCCCTGCTACTATTCCTCTTTTTTTCATGCTTTCCTCTTCTGTTCAAAATACTCTTGCATAACCTCTACGAATAAAGTCCCAGCTAGGCTTAAGTCTACTTCTTCACGTTTGACATAAACCATGCGATTATTGAGATCGTCTTTAAGTGGAATAACAGTAATGCCATTAACACTATCGCTATCCAAGAATCCTGAACCAGTCGCATAAGCATTTGTTCTTTCGAGAATCCCATTTAAGGTAGCGCGGTCTGTTACGTTAAACATTTGAGAGCTGGCACTTGTATCCACAAAGTTCTCTGAGTAATAAAGATACTCATCCTTTTCCTGTGTGAATCTAACTGTTGGCAAATCAACTAAATCTTCCATGACCAACTCTTTTTTCTTAGCTAAAGGATGTCCTTCTCGTAGATAAATATGCGTTCGGAAAGGAATCAACTCTATCACTTCAAGGCCTAATTTTTCAACCCGCTGCATGATACCCTTTTGGTTTTGATTGTTGAGATAGATAATCCCAATTTCACTGTGTCCTTGGGCTACTTCATCCAAAATCTGAACAGTTGTAGATTCAAAAATACGGAAATTCTTATACTCCGGGTACTGTTGAGAAAAAGCTGTAATGGTTGGAGGTAAGAAATCATAGTGCTGACTGGCTATTGAAAACTCATCCTTTTCCTCTTCAGGATTGGCATACTGATTCTGGAAAATATCAAAACCTTTGACCAATTCTTGTGCCTTTTCATAAAATTCCATTCCACGACGAGTAAGAAAAGTTCCCGAACTGGTTCTACGGAAAATCTTGAAGCCTAGCTCTTTTTCCAGGTCTCTTACAGAAATAGATAGACTGGGTTGGCTAACGTACATCTTTTCAGCCGCTTCACGAAAAGTACCACTATTTGCAATAGCAACAACGTAGCGTAATTGTTGAATATTCATGATTTCTCCTTCGATTTCTATCTTATCATTATACCATAAATCAAGCCTATCCAACAAAGGAAAATCATGGGACCCTTACTTCTATACAAAGCAAACAAAAAACACCTTTTAAGGTAGATAAAATTCTAGCCAAAAGGTGTTGTTAATCCAATTATTTAGCTGCTGCGTAGAGTTCGTCTACTTTGTTCCAGTTGATAACTGAGAAGAAAGCTTTGATGTAGTCAGGACGCACGTTGCGGTATTTCACGTAGT
>ERZ773024.817-NODE-817-length-11136-cov-2.377493_pt1 | contig 11136 bp, 9 predicted proteins | sample MGYA00511667_ERZ773024 | MGnify/ENA primary metagenome ERZ773024 (study PRJEB29015, sample SAMEA2738117) | human oral metagenome | biome: human oral; feature: human-associated habitat; material: saliva | place: China | collected 2258 ... | reverse complement strand
ATAGAAGATTTATTAAATAATGAATTTAAAGATAATACAGAATATACCAAAGAGATATTATGTAACATTGATTATTTAATTGATAGTCCATTTATTTTAGAAAAAAGAAACTTAATGTTAAAGTATGCAGGTTCTGAAAATCAGAGAAGAATTGATTTAAGAAATATTCATACTATAGAAGAACTAAGTTCTATTAATGATTGGAACGAACTAGATTGTGAGGTAGGCATGCACTAGGTTAAGAACCTAGTACCATAAAGGTACGATTGTTTACAAGACTAAGGTTAGAGAAATCTTACCTACGATAGTTAGAAGAAACACATACACACCTTCGGTTGAATGCTCAAGACCGTCGCTCTGTGATTATTAATTAAGTTGGACTAAGAGTGCTAAGCGAGTCCTGTGTTAGTAATTTCAAAACTCTAATTATCTTTGTCGATGAGAAGCCCGACACTAACTTCGGTAACAGGAGTTAGTTAGGCACTATGGTCCGATAAGTACCGTCTTAAAGAGTTAAACTTATCATCAACGAAAGGAGCGAAAGTGTGATGTTGGTGTATATATTGAGACAAAACGGACAACCGTTTATGCCGACAGAACGCTTTGGTAAGGTTCGGAGATTATTGAAAGAAAAGAAAGCAAAGGTTGTTCGTAGAGAGCCTTTTACCATCAGATTGCTTTATGAGCCAGAAACAGATGTGGTTCAGGAATGCTACTGTGGTGTAGACACAGGTTCACGTCATGTTGGTGTAGCCGTTATCAGTAATGATAAGGTGCTATACCAATCTCAAACTGAATTAAGAAGCGACATCAAAAGAAAAATAGATTCTCGTAGACAAACACGTAGGTCTAGACGTTCAAGAAAGACTAGATACAGAAAACCTAGATTTTTAAATAGAAGAAACTCTATCAAGAAAGATAGACTTCCACCTTCAGTTAAACACAAGGTTCAAGCCAATATTGATGAGATTGAATTTTGTAAAAAGATTTTACCTATTTCGGATTTGATTTTAGAAGTAAGCCAGTTTGACACGGCTTTAATGAAGAATCCTAGTCTAATTACCGAAAAGGTGAGACATTGGGGTTATCAGAAAGGCTTCAACTACGGCTACTCCTCTAGAAGAGAGGCGATTCTTCATAGAGATGGCTACACATGTCAGTGCTGTGGTAAGAAGAATTGTAGACTAGAAGTTCACCATATTATCTTTAGGAGTAATGGCGGTACTGATGATGAAAACAACCTCATTACTTTATGTGAAAATTGCCACAAAGGTGTTCATGCTGGTATTGTAGAGTTAAACAAAAAACCTAAGAAGAGTAAAGGTTTAAAGCACGCTACTCACATGAGTATAATCAGAAGTCAACTGCTGAAGAAATATCCTAATGCTATAGAAACTTTTGGTTTTGTTACAACAGAAAACAGAAATCATTTGAAATTAAAGAAAGACCATTATATAGATGCTTGTGTTATCGCAAGTGGTGGTTTAGAGTTCAAAGTGTTGGATGTGATTTATAGAAAAAGACGAGTTCCAGTTCAAGATAGAGTTTTGACAAAAGGTATTAGAGGAGAACAGAAACTTCCTACGGGAAAGATTTTTGGTTTTAAAAAGTTTGATAAAGTAGAGTACCTTGGAGAAATCTGTTTCATTAAAGGCAGAAGAAGTAGCGGAGCATTTGTATTGATGGATATTGACAATAACTCTATTGACTTTAGAGATAGAGGAGGAAAACAAAATCCGTTTTATAGATTTGTTAAAAGAGTAAACACAAGAAGAAGTGTTTTATGTATAAGTAAAAGAATAGAAAGAGAGGTAAGGCTCATTCCTATACTAAGCTAAAGACTTAGTATTTTCCTGAGCCGAAAAGTATGAAAATTAAAGTATGTGATAATCCATTAGACTTAGAAAAGGCAAGTTCTATTTTACTTGTAGGAAAATATGGTACTGGTAAAACAAGAACAATTAAGGACATTTTGCGACAAGCAACAAAAGAATATTCTAACTTAGATGTTCTTTATGTAGATAATCATGAAGCAGATTATAGAGCAATTCAAGAAATTGTAGGAGATAGTTTAATCAATAAAACATGTGTTCTAACAGAGTCAAAATTAAAATCTCTATATAATGTAGTTAAGGCACAACAAGAGTTCCGTAATCAATTAATATGTGAGTTAGGTGTAAATACATTAGATGAGTTAGTTGGTGAAGGAATAAAAACATTTGTAATTAATGGTAGAGAATATATGCCAGATGATATTGTTTGTTATCATGAACATGGGGAACAAAAATGGTTATTGGCGTGTGAATATTACAAGAAAAAAATAGAAAATTCAATCGATCGTTTTACTTGCAGACAGATTGGGGAATATCATCCAACGAGATTAATCTTATGTTTTGATGAGTTCTACCTATCATCAGATACGTTAGAAGAAAAGAACTTAATTCATGACATTGCTCTTAGTATTATTCGTTTTGGTAGAGTTGCACATCAGAATATTATTTTAACAACTCAAAGATTGTCTGACCATAAGGAATACGATGATATTTATAGTTTAGTATCTGTAAAAGCATTTTTCCATTGTGGCTTTGATAATGAGGATGATTATAAAGTTTTATTTAATAAAGAATTGCCTAGAGATGCTCGTAGAGGATGTGTAACAATCGAATCACCTGACACTGAATCTGTTCATAATAGTGGTGTTGTATCAAAACTTCATGAAGCAATAGATGAAATTTGTGTAGGACATGAGTTAGAAGATTTTTCACTTACTGATATTAAGATGCTATCTCAAATATTAAAGCGTAAAGTTATGTATCTCGATAAGATGTTTGAAAGAAGATTATTACATATTATCGAAGTTGTTAGAGAGTTAGATTTTAGTAATTGTGAAGATTTGAATATTTCATGGCATATTGTGGGTCAAGATGTAATTGTATCAGTATTAATTCATCAATTACCAAACGATTATGTTATTTCTGCCAAGATGTTAAATATGTCTGATGAAGATTTACTCAGAAACAGAGATTTATGTAAACATATTAATTAAATGTGCATTTGTATAATTTAACTATTTACATTCCTCAAAAATTTTTGTATAACGATAATGTAATCAAAATACAAGAAGAAAGAGGACACCGTATGCCAAAGTTAAATTCAAAGTTCGTAAAGCAATTAGAAAAGTCAGATGATTCAAACCTCTGCACATTGTATGTAAAAGGTGATTGGAATGATGCAGATTATATTACAGAGGATACACATTGGGAACTAGCAGAATTAAATAAGATGCTTCCTTACTTATCAATTTTAGTCGATTTATTTGCTTTTGATAATGACTATCAGCATAGAACTCATGATTATAACATTGATATTAGAGATGATATGAGTGGTGCTTTAGAGCGTTATTTTAAGCGTAAAAAGGGTTTCTATCCAGCACTATTAGACTTAAAGAATAGTGGAAAAGCATTTTCTAAAAAGGTACTTGCATTAAGCGAGAAGGATTTTAAGAAATTCTATAAATCAGTAATCGAGGAAATTAAAGAGTATCTACCTGAAGAGTCTGTAGAATATCTTCCAAGTTATGATGGTTGGGGTATTCACACCATTAAGGAAGTGCGTATTGAATACCAAGATAATAAATTTGAAGTGCAGACAGGTAAAACAGTAGAAGCACTTGCTGAACTTATGGATAGAATGTGTAAATAATCTTACACAAATTAATGGAGAGAATATATGAAAAATCTAATGGGTTTTACAGAAGAAAGTCTACAAGTCAAGATTACGTGGTTCACAGCATAAGCAGATTAGTGCATTGTATCAAACAATTCACTACATACTATATGTGGAAACGACACTCACTATGGTTAAGTAGGTTTTATTGGAACAAACATTATTTATGGACTAGAGGGTACTTTTCTAACACCATAGGCAACGTTAGTGATACAACGTTAGAGATGTACATTAAGAATCAAGGTTAATGAAAGGAGAAACACAACATGTCAGAAGAAAAGAACTTAAAAATTAAAGGGTCTTTACATGCGACAAAGGAAAGACGTTCTAACATGGATTGTCGTGTTTTCTCCGTGAAAGTTCAAGAGAACAGATTGTCTCGTGCTAAGGAAGAAAAACTGAATCGTTGTTTCTTAGAGGCTAAGTGGCTCCGCAATGCTGTGGTAGCAACCGAAAACCTATCTCTTGAAGATACATCTAGTGTTCAAGTTAAAGTCAAGGGTGAGTTTGAAACAAGAGAAATCTCTAACTTATCCTCACAGATGAAACAATCTGTGGTGGATGGTATTAAGACTGATGTCTGCAACTTGTCTAAGGCTAAGAAGGCTGGATTGAAAGTCGGTAGACTCCAATACAAGCACGAGTGCAACGAAATCAACTTAAAGCAGTTTGGAAATACTTATAAAATCAAGGGTAAGAACAAAATCAGTGTGCAAAACATTGGTGTTTTAGTCGTGAATGGACTTGAACAAATCAACCTAGATGAAGTTGAGTTTGCAAACGCCAAACTCATCAAGAAGCCGTCTGGCTACTACATTCATTTAACAGTTTATACAAAGAAGCAGTCAGAGGTTCAAACAGAAAAAGAGGTTCTTGGTTTAGACATGGGAATCAAAGACCAATTGATATTCTCTAATGGAGTTAAGGTAAACTTTTATCTGGAAGAAAGTGAACAACTTAAAGGATTGGCGAGGAAGTTATCTCGTCAAGTTAAGGGTTCTAACCAGTATAAGCAAACCTTGGCGAGAATTAAGAGAATTTATGAGCATTTAAACAACAAGAAAAAAGATGTAGTAAATAAACTCGATTCTATTTTGAGCAAGAACTACATCATCTGTTTCCAAGATGAATTATTACGTCAATGGAAACAGAAGAAGTCTAAACGTAGATTTAGTTTCGGAAGGAAAGTCCAACATGGAATCTTAGGAAGAGTTAAGGACAAATTAAAAAAGAACTCAACTAACGTTATGTTAGAAAGTTCTGTTCCAACGACTCAAACTTGCCCCGTCTGTGGATGTCTAACGAAACACGGTTTAGATAAAAGAGTGTACCGCTGTGAACAGTGTGGATTTGAGAATTCCAACAGAGACGTTCATTCTGCAAATATGATGGTACTATTGAGCGGGTATGGAACATATCGCTCGTTAAACACAGATGCTGTTAGCACTGAGAAGATGATTAGTCTTTTAGATAATCTATCTGACCTCAGTGTGGTAGTTAGTTCTACCAACAGTATGGAAGCCAACTGCCTTTAGGCGGTGGGTAGTTCACAATCCCAGAAAACTGTTGTATAATATAAAAGTAATCACATTATAGTTGAATTGTAGGAAGGCAATGCACAACCATTCGAGGGTTGGTCAAGATATTGACTGCGTGGGTTCGACTCCCACCAACACTTCTAATGTTAAGGAAATTACTTAATGAGAGGAACACTAGTCCTAGGAAAATGATGGAAATTAAGTTAAGTAAGGAACTCAACCTCTTAGATGGTGGTTACATAATATGGTCTTATAGTTCATAATGGTAATGGGCACACCTTATAAGTGTGAGTGTGGTTGGTTCGATTCCACCTAAGACCACTGTCCTAAAACCTTGTTCGTCAAGGATACGGACTTAAACGGAGAGTCCTAGCCTTAGTAGGAAGTTGACAAAACGGAGAACCATGCCTTAGTTGGGTGGCTCGATGCGAATAGCCAAATGAGAAGAACGTCAGAACGCATCATTGCAACCCTTTAATATCCTTAGTACGTTCCGACGGAATTAGACTGGTTAGCAAGTTAAACAAGACCTATATGAGCGATGGAATATCGCAGTTGTTGGCAAATTCTGGTTGCAAATCCGAGATTGTGTGAAAAGTAATAGACCAACAAGTGGGCAAACAATCTAAATCATGACACCAAGGTGTGGGGTGTATAAATATAGACACACTCATGTTCGGTTACAGGAAAATCAGTGAGTTCGAGTCTCACAACTGAACACCAGATTTAACACACTTTGAGTGTATATGTTATGATAATCATGTAGAGGAGAACTTTCACTGTGAATACTAATACAATAAAGGATGAGATACTTAAGTTATCTCGTAAAATGCAAAAAATTGCTTCTGATATGAGAAAAGAGGATTTGTTGGAAGATTTCCTTAGACAATTAGGCTTTGAACATGATTGGGGCTGCTGGAGATTTAGTGGAGAGAAAAATTCACTATTTCTAGTAGTTATAAATAATCGTGTTGAGATTGGTTTATGCACCGGGAATAAAGAAAGATTTACGTATAGTAGCGTTTTTAAATTTCTTGCAAGCGTCTTGTATTCTAGTACTATTACCGATGATAATATCGAAACAATTAAAGAAGATATTAAGAATGTCGTTGATAACTTTAAGAAAAACGAAACACCTGATTATATAATTAATCGTTTCTCTGTTTTAGATAATTTTGAACTAGTGGTAACACTTACTAATAAGAATGTTGACCTACTTGAATGTTTAAAAACGGTAAAACCATTAACAACTGATAGACAATTTATCTTATTCGATACTGCCATATACGGTGGATTTTGTGGGCATAGATTTCTCATGAAAGGTATTATAGATGGAGAGATAGTTGACGAAATCTACCCAATGCCTGAAGGACACATTAGTTGCTTGCAATATGAGGAAACCGATGGATATAGAAGTATTTGCGGTGACTATGACTTAAAAAAGCAATTAAACTTGTTATTGAAGAAATTAGCAGATAATAACTTCTTTCAATGTAGTACAGAAAATTTAGATAATATTCTGTCAAATGTTGACCCTAATGATGTAAAGTTTAAACACCCAGAATATAGTGTTGCTGAATTTTAATTAAGGAAGGAACTTTCAATAAACATGAAAAAGTTGAGTAAAAGATGCTATATTAAGTTATTTGTTCAAAACACAGGTATTGTAACAGAGACACACAATTACGGCAAGCAATATATGGAATTTTCTGGTACAAAGAATGATGTTATGTCCGAATTAAGAAAATATCTTTTGACATATAATGGTTTCACAGGAAGAATACTTGCTGACACTTTAAATGCAATTAATAAAACATCTATTGTATATAACAGTTTAGGAGAAGGTGCGTACGAAACAACTGTACACTCATTTAATCCAATAGCAAACTCGCTTTTCACATTTAAGGTGAAATACATTGTAGAAAGATTGTCTAATATGCCTGGTAGATACCGTACTAATCATAGAGGAGAAAACCTTTATGAAAAGAGATTGATTCAATTACATGGTGGTGGTCGATTTGGCAGATATAGACTTGCTGTCGAGAATGTAAATATTGATAGACTTTTAGAGTTACTTTCACCTATGATTAGTACGCAGTTTCAAAATGGTACATCAATAGAATTTTCAAAAGGTAATCGAATTGACATTAATTTTCCTAGACGATTTGAATTTAAACCTAATGAGGATTTGTCTGTCACAGTCTGCATTGGCGAGTGTTGTGGTTGTTATTCCGCTTCTGTAGATATTTTTTATAAAGGACGTAGAGTAAATCTATTAGGAAAATATCCTGATATTATCACAGAAGAAAAGATTAATGAGGCACTTAATATAGCGAAAAAGTTTGACGAAATTTGTGAAATTATTAAGAAGGCATACAATTTATAAAAGTATTTTAAAGGACTATTTACATTCTCTTTTGTCTATGTTAAGATAATATAGTAACCAAATTAGAGAGGTGCAATATGAAAGTGTTAGCGACTAGACATGAAGCGTTAGTTCAGTATTTTGCAAACATGGGATTGACTTTTGATAAAGTAATCGCACATGCAACAGCAGAGGATGTAACAGGCAACGATGTGTACGGAGTATTACCACTTCACTTAGCATCTCTTGCAAATACAGTCACAACAATAGACATGAATTTACCTGCTGAAATGCGTGGTAAAGAATTGTCATTAGAAGATATTAAGAAGTACCTTGTAGATATTTCTACCTACAAAGTAGAAAAAATTTAAAAATATTTTGAAAAAACTATTTACATTCATCTAAAATTGGTGTATAATGTAAATGTAATTAAAAAATAAACAGGTTAAACTACACCTGAACAACAGACAGTAAAGATTAAAAGAGAAATAACACATGAAACATCTTGATGGTGTTTCAGGAGATGATGAACCTATGGTCAAGTTGTTAGGGAATACTACTGATAATAGTGAGACCTATTAACAAAGCCATAGAGAAGTATTGAAACTGTATTTAGAGTTTATCACATTTAAGTTTTATGACTAACTATCAATTAGTTGTCGGGCATAACCAGCAAAGTGTCTGGCTATGAACCGTATTATACACCTCTTGTGGTAAAGAGAATGTGTATTAGAAACCAGAATGTAGATAAAACTATTTATAAGTCAATACATCTAAAACCCTACCAAGGAGTGTTTGTCCTCTGCTGAAATATCATCAAAGCGAATGTGGTAAGCAATTGGTAGCGCGGTGTTGGTTCGAGTCCAACCATTCGTAAATGATATTTATACCTTAAATGCAGGTTCGAAACTGCTGAAAACTTTACAAGGAGTAATTAACCTTGTAGTCTCAACGAAGCGAAGGGTTATAGTTGAGATGTAAGATAGAACTTTGCTCCAGTGTATGAGGCTGGCGAGGAGCTGGCAATTACACTTAGCGAGAGGAGTTCGCTCACATGTTGGCACGGGATGTGTAATTAGTTAGTTCAACTCTAACTGCCAGCAAAAAATAAAAAACACAAAAAATTGATATAAATTATGTACAATGAGTAAAAATTGTTGTATAATAATAAATGTAAGTGGTTCGGTTGCGAGATAGAGTAAAAGAATAACTTAGGTTTATATACCTTCTCTGGACAAATGCAAATACTAGAAAAAGAAACCGCCTTTGAGTTACAGGCGATGTATCTTACCATTGAATATTGTCGGTGTCGTATAATGGCTATTATTACTGCCTTCCAAGCAGAAGATGGGCGTTCGATTCGCCTCACCGGCTCCATGTGGGTATTGCATAATGGTAGTGTTCGTGCTTTGGGAGCATGAGGCGAGTGTTCGATTCACTCTACCCGCACTAAAAACTGGTATAAAACAAGTAAGTAAAAAGAAAAGGAGAAAACGCTATGTTATTAAATTCAATCAAACTAGAACAAATGAATAGAACACATAAGAACGATAGTACGGTAGCGTTTTGGTATTGCCTGGATAGGATGCCCTGTATTAGGAGTTAATTAGTTAGTCAAGACTAAATTAAAATATCTTAATATGGGACAATTCTTAGATGTGTAATACACACGGATGGAGTTGTCCTTTTATTATATTTTGGGGAATGGGTCTGCATGGGGTGGACACTTGACTTGCAATCAAGACATCAGACGAGTTCGATTCTCGTATTCTCCACTTAAAATGCCCCTATAGCATAACGGATAGTGCTTAGGTCTTCTAAACCTACGATTCAAGTTCGATTCTTGATAGGGGTGCTAAATATGAGTTTGAAATCTCATTGCCAAAATTCAAATTTGGTTACGTAGGGCAGTGGTTTAGTCCCATCTCCTTGTCACGGAGAAACACGTGGGTTCGATTCCCATCGTAACCGCCATTTGCCCGCTTAGCACAACTGGTAGTGCAGTTGCCTTGTAAGCAAAAGGTTGTTCGTTCGAGCCGGACAGTGGGCACTAGAGTTACTAAGTTCTCTTCAAAAACTTAAATTCTTTGGGGTGGTGGCACAATTGGTACTGCACCGGACTGTAAATTCGGCGTCTCTGATATTGTAGGTTCAAGTCCTACCCACCCCACCATATTGCTAGGTAGTTTAACATGAAAAACAGCGGGCTATATAAGCCCATATATGTAAGTTCAAATCTTACTCTAGCGACCATACGCTCTCATAGGCAAGAGGCTAAGCCACACGACTTTCTCTCGTGTATCATCGGTTCGAATCCGATTGGGAGTACCTAATGCTGACGTAAACCGAAATTGGTATCGAGGCAGTCCTGAAAACTGTTGGGCTGGTTAACAGCCGGCCCTGTGGGTTCAAGTCCTACCGTCAGCGCCATATGCTTCTGTAGCAAAGTGGTATTGCAATCGGCTTTTAACCGATGAATCGTTGGTTCGATTCCAACCAGAAGCACTTTATATGCGAGTATAGATTAACTGGTTAAATCGTACGACTGATAATCGTGAGAGTCCATGTTCGAGCCATGGTATTCGCACTAGAGTTTCTAACATATTCTCTTCAAAAATATGTGGTCTTATCTGCGTAGGGCAAAGGCTGTCCCACTTCCCTGTCACGGAAGAACATGCGGGTTCGAGTCCCGTTGCAGGTGCCATGCACTATTAACTCAATCGGGAGAGTACTTGTCTTACAAACAAGAGGTTGGCAGTTCGAGTCTGTCATAGTGTACTAAGAGTTTGAAATCTCTCTAAAAATTCACTTATATTGGGAGCATAGTACAAAGGTAGTACAGCCGGCTGTTAACCGGTCAATGAAGATTCGATTTCTTCTGTTCCCGCCATACTCCTGTAACTCAATAGAAGAGTAGCGGCCTCTTAAGCCGAAGGTTGCTAGTGCAAGTCTAGTCAGGAGTACCTTTAAATCGCTAGGTATTTCAATCGGTAGAAAGCATATTTCATAAATATGTATGTGTGAGTTCAAATCTCACTCTAGCGACCATTTAAACCTAAAAAGGAAGTATTGATATGATTGTAAGGTTAAAAGAGTTTGGAACAAGTTTAGGTGGTAGAGTTCTAGGAAAAGAAGTAAGTAATATGATTGACTTTGAAAAAGAAGATGAAATCATCTTCTTTTTTCTAGTTTATGGTTTGATACGATGCAACATACGTGGGAATGGAATAGCTTCGCGGATATGTTTAGTTCCTGCTGCGAAAGTTACCATACGCTCGATACCAATACCAAATCCACCGTGTGGTACTGTACCGTATTTACGAAGATCAAGGTAAAATTCGTACTCTGTACGGTCCATACCAAGTTCTTCCATCTTAGCTACAAGAGCATCGTAGTCTTCCTCACGCATAGAACCACCGATAATTTCTCCATAGCCTTCTGGAGCAAGCAAATCTGCACAAAGCACGCGCTCTGGATTTCCAGGAACTGGTTTCATGTAGAAGGCCT
>ERZ773024.815-NODE-815-length-11154-cov-7.395081_pt1 | contig 11154 bp, 9 predicted proteins | sample MGYA00511667_ERZ773024 | MGnify/ENA primary metagenome ERZ773024 (study PRJEB29015, sample SAMEA2738117) | human oral metagenome | biome: human oral; feature: human-associated habitat; material: saliva | place: China | collected 2258 ... | reverse complement strand
AGCTCGACGACTCGCAGGAGCAGATTACCGCAGGTCGAAAGCAGCTGGACGACGCGCAGAAGCAGCTGGACGACGCGCAGGCACAGCTGAAGGACGGCTACGCCCAGGCGGAGGCGGCAGGCTCACCCGCCGCCATGATGGAGCAGCTCAACGCCCAGCAGGCGCAGCTGACCGAGCAGCAGAATGCACTCAATCAGCAGCGCGATACCCTGACCGAGAGCCAGAAGCAGGTTGACGCGGGTCGCGCAGAAATCGCCTCCAAGAAGGATGAGCTGGCTGAGGGCAAGAAGAAGCTGGATGAGCAGCGCAACCAGCTGCAGAAGACCGAGAGTGACCTGCCGGCACAGCGTGAGCAACTGGAGCGTCAGCAGAAGCTCTACGACTTTACCTCCGGCTACCGTATGGTCTCTGAGGATCAGTCCACGGCGATTGCGACCGTCTCGTTTAAGAAGAAGATTTACGAGGTGCCGTCCGCCGAATTGCAGAAGGTCATGTCCGACATCGAGTCGGCGAACCTGCACGGGGCGACCGTCCAATTTGACGCGAACCTGAGCGAATCCGCGCTTGGCGGCGGCTCGCACGCCGGTGAGGTTGCGGGTATGGTCATCGCCTTCATCGTGCTCATGGTTATGCTCGGCACCCTCGTGGCTGCCGGTCTGCCGATTCTGATGTCTCTGGTGGGCGTGGTGGTGGGTGTGCTCGGTACGCTTTCCCTTTCGTCCGTCGTGGAGATGAGCTCCACCGCCTACACCCTGGGTCTGATGCTTGGCCTGGCGGTCGGTATCGATTATTCGCTGTTCATTCTGAACCGCTACCGTACGAACCTGCTGGACGGCATGCCGAAGGTTCAGGCGATTGCCCTGGCGAATGGCACGAGCGGTAACGCCGTGATTTTTGCGGCGAGCACCGTGATTATTGCGCTCGTGGCGCTGAACGTGACCGGTATTCCCTTCCTGGGTGTGATGGGTAATGCCGCCGCGTTCAGCGTGGTTGTTGCCGCCCTGATCGCGGTGACTCTCACCCCGGCGGTGCTGTCCCTGGTGGGTACCAAGGTCATGTCGAAGAAGCTGTGGGCTTCCATCAATACCCCGAAGAAGATTGCGGAACGCCGCGCGCAGGATGCCGAACGCACCGAGAAGCCGAACGGCTGGTTGCGCCTCGTGCTGGCGCGTCCGCTACTGACCCTGGTGGCGGGTACTGTGGCGCTGCTGGCGGTTGCCGCCCCCATGTCGCAGATGCGGCTGGGCCTGCCGGACGCCTCGAACTACCCCTCCGATAGCGCCGCGTACAAGTCGTACGCGCTGGTCAAGGACAAGTTCGGTGAGGGTATGAGTGCCCCGCTGGTCGCGGTCGCGCACACGCCCGCGAACATGAGTGAGGAGCAGGCTCAGCAGGCGCAGATTGATATCGCCTCTGCGGTCAAGGAGCGCGGCGGCGCGAATGTGCAGGCTGTGGTTCCCGGCGGCATGACTGATGACCGTACCCTGATGATTTTCCAGGTGATTCCTGCTCACAGTGCAAGCTCCGTGGAGACTGAAGAACTCGTCCACGAGCTGCGAGCCGTGACCGTTTCGGTTCAGGGCTCTGAGGTGTCTCTCGGCATTGCGGGTCAGACCAGCGGCAATATCGACGTCTCCGAGGTGCTTGCCCAGAAGCTACCCCTGTACCTGGGTGTGGTGATGGGCCTGTCCTTCCTGGTGCTGATCCTGGTGTTCCGCTCGATTCTGGTTCCGCTGGTTGCCTCGATGGGCTTCCTCTTCTCGGTGCTGGCAAGCTTCGGTGCCGTCGTGTCGATTTACCAGCTGGGCTTCATGAGTTCCCTCTTCGGGGTGGATCACCCGGGCCCGGTGCTGTCCTTTCTGCCGACCCTGCTTATCGGTATTCTCTTCGGTCTTGCCATGGATTACCAGATGTTCCTGGTGACCGGCATGCGTGAAGCGTACGTGCACGGCAAGGACGCGGCAACCGCCATTGTGAGCGGCTACAACCATGCGGTGCGTGTGGTGGTGGCTGCCGCGATCATCATGATTTCGGTGTTTGGCGGCTTCATCTTTGCTGATTCGACGATGATCCGCCCGATGGGCTTTGGTTTGGCGTTCGGTGTGCTTGTGGATGCGTTCATCGTGCGTATGACGCTGACCCCGGCGATTATGGCTCTGCTGGGCGATAAGGCGTGGTGGATGCCGAAGTGGCTGGATCGCCTCACTCCGAATATGGATGTTGAGGGCGCCGCACTGAGCGAGAAGATTCGGCACGAGCGCGAGTCTGCCGCCGCCGAATCGGGTAGCAAGCTCGGGTCAGAGTAAAGTATTTAATGTGCGTTTGTGCGCTGTAGAGCACTCTGAAGACTAATACGAGACGAAAGGGCAGGTGCACGGTGATAAGGAACCGCGTGAGTATCCGGCAGAGGATAGGAGGCGTTCTGAATCGTGTGCCTGCCCCTTTTCTTGTCTTTTTGGGCGGCGGCCTGGGTGCGCTGTGCCGCGTGCACACCCCAGGTGGCGTACTGGTGGCGAATCTTCTGGGCTCGTTCACCATGGGTTTGCTGACGGTTCTATGGAACGCGTACGCGGCGCGCGATGGTGAGGATCGAATTCACTCCTTCCGCCTGCTCTTTGGTGCCGGAATGATGGGTGGCTACACGACCTATTCGTCTATTGCCGCGGTCATGGCGCAGACGATTTTTCTGCCGTACACGGTGCACGGTGGGTACATGGTGCTGGCGATTCTGGTGCTGCTGGTGGGTGGCCTGGTGGCCGCGGCCTCCGGCATGCTCGTGGGCCGCATGCTGGCCGCGAGGCTGGTGCGCGTCTCACCCAGCGAGGAGCCGGGGACCGAACACGAGGAGGGCCGCTAATGTTTTTCTCCCTGATGGTTTTTATCTGCGGCGGTCTGGGAGCAATGACCCGCTTCTTCCTGGATAAGGTGATGTCTCCTCGCCTGCGCACGGAGTCCTCGATTATTAGCCCGGTGTTCGTCATTAACCTGGTGGGTTCGTTCCTGTACGGCCTGCTGATTATGCCGGTGTCGAATCCGCGTGCGCTGGGCGTGCACTACAACGCTACGGATCAGGTGGCGTTCTGGTGCACGGTGATTACGACCGGCATGCTGGGTGGTTTTACGACCTTCTCGACCGCCATGGTAGAGGCGTTGACGGCTCGCTCCGAGGGGAAGACCGTCAAGTTCCTGATGCTGTGGCTGGTGCAGGTTTTGGGTGCCGTGGTGGCCGCGATTGTGGGTGCCTGGCTGTTTAGCCTGATTTTTGGGCGCTATATCGCGCCGGTGTTCCCTCCGGATGTTCTGTACTGATGCGCTGAGCTGTTAGACGGTTTAACAGTGAACGGCTACCGCACAGCTTTTTCACAGTTTTACTAAGGGTGACCCATAGAGCCGTCTTTTACACTGGTGGTGAACGATATGCGACGGGCACGAACAGAAGCCCGCTATATACCACCTAAAATATATGTATTAACAGGTATATATACGGGTGGAGTGCGTATATTTCAATCTCACGACGCTAGGAACACACAGCATGCAGGAACTACTGAATAAGCACATGATAGGCACCTTCGCCCTTGAAATTGCGGTGCTCACAATCGCTCTGACCCTCATCGGGTTCGTGGCGATGCGCCTGCGCGCCAAGAAGACGGGACGAGCGCATCACGCAAAACAGTACGTGATAACGGCCCTGTTCGCGCTGTTCCTATCCTCGATTCTTTCGCTGACGCTCACCCCAATCGGTAGCGCAAATAGCGTCACAAACCCCGAGCTGTACTACCCGCGCTTCTACGTGGGCTGGAGCTGGCAGCAGGCCTGGAACCTGACCGAAGGCATGGGTCTGCGCCGCTTCGCGACGACCGTGTACGCGCAGCTCTTCTTCAACATCGCGATGTTCATTCCGCTGGGCTTCTTCACCGCGGGCTGCCTGCGCTGGGGACTACGCGCCACGGCTCTGAGCGGCTTCGCGCTGTCGACCTTCATCGAGCTGAGCCAGCTGACCGGTAACTGGGGCCTGGCGGGCTTCAGCTACCGCACCTTCGACGTGGACGATATCGTGAACAACACCACCGGTGCGGTCCTTGGCGCGGTCTGCGTCTGGACGGTGCGCGCAATTCAGAAGCGCCGCACGGCTAAGCATGAGCGGGTAGTGGAGATGGCATCCGCTGCGGCTTAGTACCCCTCCAGTTCCTCACAAGCGGTAGACGCAACGAACCCCTCATTTTCACAATCTGACCGATATTGTGCAGGTTATGAAAATGAGGGGTTCGTCGTTTTTAGATGAAACCCTAGACAGGGAAGCTTAGAGGGCTGGGGAGCCGGGAAGGCTTACTCCTTGTTGGTCACCCGGTTGACGACGCGGGTGCTACGGTTGGCCTTCGCCTCCTCGGGTAGCAGGACCGGCATGGAACCGGTCGGGGTGTAGGTCGCAGCGCGCGCCGCCGCTGATGGTTGGCTTGAAGTTCACACCGGTATACAGTGCCGAGAAGACCAGCATGAACGTACCAATCATTTCGGAGAGTGCGTTGGTGAAGTAGTTGTGGATGGCGGGGACGGTACCGAAAACGCCGAGCTTAATCTTCTTGTCGGCGGTTGCCTTCCAATGGGGCAGGTAGTTGAGATAGACCAAGCCGGCGCCGCTAAGCGGCGCGTGCTACTTTGCGCTCGCCCAGCCGAGGATGGCCTCGAAGAAATGCTCACATTCGCGTAGCTGCTCCAGCTCAATCCACTCGTTGGGGGAGTGAGCCTGCGCAATATCGCCGGGGCCGCAGATGACGCTCTCCACACCGGCGCGCTGGAACTGGCCCGCTTCGGTGCCGTAGGTGACCTTCTGCGGCGCATCGTTGGTGCCGAGCCACTCGTGGGCGAGACGCACGAGGGGCGCATCGTCAGCAGTTCCGAGGCCCGGCACGGCAGCGAGCAGCTCATGCTTCACGCCCACGCGGGAGGCGAGGCTGCCGGGCTCCGCGCCGGTCAGCTTCTCGGCGCGTGCTGCGCGCGCCTGCAGGTCGGGCAGAATCACCTCGGAAATCTCGCGGTCGATGCGCTCGACGAAGGACTCGGTGGTCACCCGCGGCAGGGTGCGCACATCGTACTCGAGCACGGCCTGCTCGGCGACGATGTTGTACTGTAGGCCACCGTTGACCAGGTTGACGCTGCCGGTGGAGTGGGGAATGATGAACGCCTCGTCGAAGGGGCCTTCCTCCTCCCACTCATCGGCCATGTCGGTGAAGAAGGTGATGAACTCGCCGGCGGCGGCGACGGCGTTCACGCCGTGGGTTGCGAGGGAACCATGCTTGGGCACGCCGGTGATGGTGACGCGGCCGCGGTGCGCGCCCTTGTGCGCGTCGATGATGCGCATGCTGGAGGGCTCACCGACGATGGCATACTCGGGGGCGAGATCGCGGGCCACGAATTCCTCGATGAGGGAGGGAGCGCCGACGCAGCCGATCTCCTCGTCGTAGGAGAAGGCGAAGTGCAGGGGCACGCGCAGCTTCGCCTCGGCAACGCGCGGCAGTAGCCAGAGCGCGACAGCGATGAAGCCCTTCATATCGCAGACGCCGCGCCCGTAGGCGCGAGTACCCTCCACGCGCAGGGTGAACGGGTCGCTGGCCCAGTCCTGACCGGCGACGGGCACGACGTCGGTGTGGCCAGAGAGGACGAGTCCGCCGCGAGTGGTGCCGTTCGCGGCGGGGACGGTGATGAAGAGGTTAGCGCGGGTGCGGTCCTCGTTGTAGGTGCGCACGCCGCTGTAGCCGTAGCGGCCGAATTCGGCTTCGAGAAGCTCGATGAGTTCCAGGTTGGAGCTGCCGGAGACGGTGGGGATAGCAACAAGCTTTTCGAGCCAGGGGAGGGACGCCGGCTGAGTGGTCTGTGCGGTCATGAGGAACCTTTCTGCTGTGCGTTTATGCCCGGGGTGGCTACGTTCAGGGTACGCCGCGGGGCGGTATTCGTCGCGTGGTCGCCGCCGAATACCGCCCCGTGAATGGCCTGAGCGGCCGGACTAGATGACGTAGTTGTTGACGTTGGAGTGATCGCCGAGCGCGTGGAAGTTGCGCGAGTGGTAGACGAGCGGGGTGCCCTCGCAATCGTTGCGGATAAACTCCTCAACCTGGGCGGTGAAGACGAGCGCGGGGCCCGCCTCAACGCGGCTGAGGGGGGTTGCGCGCAGCACGCGGCGCACGCCGTGGACGAGGGGCTCACCGGTGTGGACGAATTCCCACGCGGCCGGGTCGGCGAAGCGGGGATAGTCGTGGGTCGCGAAGTTCTTGGCGAGGGTGACATTCTCAGCGTCGAGCATGTGTACGAGGAAGGAGGAAGCCGCAGCAATCTTTGCCGCGGAGCCGCTATTGGCCTTGAGGGAGAAGGCGATGATGGGCGGTTCGGCGGCGACGGAGGTCAGGGAGGAGGCGGTGAATCCCGCGGGTTCGCCGTTTTCGTCGGTTGCGGTGATGATGGCGACGCCGGCGGGCTGGTGGCCGAAGGCGAGCTTGAATTGCTCGGTCGTGTCGGCGAGGGTCGCCTGTGCTGCAATGGTTTCGGTCATGATCGACCCTTTCTTCTGCGGCTGCGTGGGTTCGGCCCGGATTGTGTGTGCGGGCAGTTCCCGTGAGTAGGGGAGATATGTTCAGGGTAAAGCTTTAGTGTAGTGAATACCTTATTTGTTGCCCTATGTTTCTTAGGCCTACCTTTCATGACGGGAGGGGCGAAATATTACGTCATATTCGGGGGTGTGCAGGGGATGCGGAGGCACCCGGCGGGGTTTGCGCGGGAGAGCCCCCTGCTTCACCTCGAGGGTCGCCTCCGCGGGGCCTTTCGAAGGTTTTGCGGGGTTTGCCAAGGGTTTCACGGGGCCTTTTGAGGGGTTTCTCGGGGGTAAAGAGGCCTCTAAGGTATCCTTGCTTGGTACACGAAAGCGCACCGGGCCCCGCACGAGGGGTTTCAGGGCGTTCACTGTGGTGAGATGAGGGTTTATGAGCTGGTTGGCAACTATTCCGCTGCTGCTTTTCGCGGTCGTGGTGGCGTTCGTTCCCGGATACGTGATGGGCTGGGCGTTGCGCATCCCCGCGCGTCTGCGCGTCTTCCTCTCCCCACTCCTATCCTTTGCCCTGGTGGCCGTTTCGGCAATTGTGCTGGGTAAGACCGGCATCGCGTGGAGCCTGATTTCCTTCGTCGTGGTCGCGGCCGTGCTGGTGGCTGCGGCGGCGGGCCTGATGTGGCTGGTGGGTCGCCGTTGGCCTGCCCTGGCGTCTGCCTCGTGGCCGGGTAATGATGTTCCTGTGGCGTGGCCGGTGGTGGGTGCTGTTTTAGGCGGATTCCTGGTGCTGCACATGACCGAGGACATGGTCTACGGGCCTGAGGCGTTCTCGCAGAGCCTGGATAACTCATTCCACATGAATGCAATCCGCTGGATTCAGGAGCACGGTGACGCGTCGAGCCTGACCCTGGGCGCGGTATCTGCGGCAGACCAGCAACCTGCATTTTACCCGGCGGGTTGGCATGATTTTGTGTCCCTGATTTATAGCACCACGGGTACGAGCATTGCGACCGCCACCATTGTGACCGTGCTACTGGCTGCCGGCATTTTGTGGCCCTGCTCGCTGGTGGCGCTGAGCCTGAGCATCCCGAAGCTGCGCCGCCTGCAGGCCCTAGCTATTCCGGCGATGATTTGCGGTTTTGCGGCTTTCCCGGGCCTACTGTTGCGCTGGGGTGTGCTTTTCCCGAACCTGCTGGGCTATGCCCTGCTACCTTCATTTGTGGCACTCATGGTGTACCTGGTGCAGGTGATGGTGCGCGGCGAGTACGCAGCTCTGCTTTCCCTGTGTCTTGCCGCCCTGGTGGGTGTCGCGGGTCTAGCGCTTGTGCATCCGAACGCGGTGGTGTCTGCTATGGTCTTTGCTCTGCCGCTGGTGCTAGCCGGGGTGGCGTGGATAGTGAGCTCGCGCGAGCTGGCCTCTCGCCAAAAGTGGGTGAGATCCGCTCTACTCGGGCTGGTAATTCTTGGGTGTGTGGGTGCCTGGTGGTTCCTGCGTCCTGGCGCATCTGCCAGCAACACGTGGGAGCCTATGCTCACCGAAGGTGAGGCGCTCTACCAGTTCCTCTTCTTGGGCCTGGAGAATGGTAATCAGCTGGGTGATACTTTCAATCCTTCTCATGTAGTGGGTTTCCTGGCGTTATGGGGTGTCGGGTACCTGCTGTATAAGCGCCGCAACCTGTGGCTGATTGCTAGCTGGGCGCTGATTGGTTACCTGTGGATTATTGCAGCTACTGTACCGCGCGGTGACTTCCGTCTGCTGATGGTGGGCCCCTGGTACACCGACCACTTCCGCCTGGCGGCTCTGGTGGTGTTCCCCTCCGTGCTGCTTGCCGGTATCGGTCTGGGTGGCGCCGTGGAGGGCCTCTTCGTGCGTATTATGCACGCTATTCCGCGTGATAAGCAGGTGAAGGTTGCCCCGGCACTGATGGGTGCCTCCATGGTGCTGGTGCTCGTGGTTGCGGGTTTGACTTCGCGTGTTCCTTCAGTGCAGGAGACAACGTTGGCTGTGTCGAAGGAATATCGGGTAACTCCATCGTCTGTAGTTGTGACTCAGGATGAGTTGAACGTCATTAATGAGATTCCGAAGATTGTTCCCAAGGGTGACACCATTGTGAATAATCCTTGGGACGGAAGCCCCTTTATATACGCGCTGGCTGATCGCCACTTGACCAGTTACCATTTTGAGTTTCAGACCTCTCCGAAGTATGCAGCGATCATCAATGATTTGAAAGATGCCGCCACGAACCCTGAGGTGTGTCGTGAGGTAAGGCAATACCGTGCTTATTGGTACGTGCATATGGAGAACCAGTTGAACTTTGGCCCTGATGCGCAAAAGAATTACGATGCTCTGGTGGAGGCTAGCGCCACTGATCTGATGACACCGGTATATTCTTCGGGCCCTGTTGTTTTGTACCGTATCACTGCGTGTGATAACTCCTAGCATAGGATTTCTATCCTCGCGGGTGTGGGTTTAAATAAATTGGGGGGCGGCGTGTATGGCGTCGCCCCCCTTCGTTATCCTTTAAACCTGTACGGTCTGTACTGATAAGATGGAATTTGGCATGCCCGCAGTGTATGCCGACATACACATACACGAAAGCAGGAAGGTATAAGCACTGCATGAACTCTGGGGTACTTTCGCAGACTCCTCGAACACTCATTATCATGCCGGCATGGAACGAGGAGGAGGTGATTGGTGGGACGATTGAGGAACTTTTCCGCATGATGCCTGAGGTCGACCTGGTGGTCGTCAATGATGGTTCCACCGACCGCACCTCTGAGATTGCGCGCGCTGCCGGCGCTTTCGTGATTGATCTTCCCTACAACATGGGTATTGGTGGCGCTTTGCGCACCGGTTACAAGTATGCCCGCCAAGCTGGTTATGATCGCGCCATTCAGGTTGATGCCGATGGCCAGCATGACCCGAAGGGTATCCGCACTGTGCTTGCTGGCCTGGAGGATGTCAACATTTCGATTGGTTCCCGCTTTGCTGAGGCGACGAACTATAAGGTGTCCGGTCCACGTAAGTGGGCGATGGTGGTTCTGGCCCGTATGTTTACGATGATTTCAGGCGAGAAGTTCACCGACGCCACTTCCGGCTTCCGTGCGGCAGACCGCAAGGCGATTGAGCAGTACTGCGAGCACCTGCCTGCTGAGTATCTGGGTGATTGTATCGACGCCTGCGTGATGGCGATTCGTTCTGGCTTGACGGTAAAACAGGTGCCGGTCGAGATGCGTGAGCGTCAGGGTGGTACTCCTTCTTCGAGCCCGTGGAAGTCCGCGGTGTACCTGGTTCGTTCCTTCTTCTCGTTTGGCATGTCGATGACTCGCCAGAAAACGAATGTGGGGTCTAAGTAAATGAGTGCAAATATTTTCTTCCTTCTCATCGTGGTGGTGATGGAGGTTCTTGTTCTGGTGCAGGTACGCAACCAGAAGATGAAGGAAAAGTACGCCGCACTGTGGCTTATCGTTGGCGTCATCATGATTGTGCTAGCGCTTTTCCCGAAGCTTTTGGATGCCCTCTCGCGTCTGGTGGGTATTGAGACCCCAGTCAACCTGCTGTTCCTACTGGCGATTATTATGCTGATGGGTATTAGCTTGCACTTGACCCTGGCTATCTCGAAGATTACGGATGATATGCGTACCCTCGCTGAAGAAGTTGCGATTATGAAGGCTCTTCAGCGTCAGCCGCAGGGCGCTTCCCGCGCTACGGAGCGAGAGCAGAAGAAGTCCTAAAGCCCCTGATTTTTATACGTTTCTACACGTTTGAGCTTGGAGTAATACCTCATGACCGTTGATATTCTGTTCCCCTACTACGGCGACGTTGCCATGATGAAGCAGGCTGTGCTGTCTGTGGTCGGTCAGACCAACCCGGACTGGCGCATGATTGTTATCGATGACGGCTACCCGGATGATTCGATTCCCGGCTGGTTCGAGTCGCTCAAGGATGAGCGCATCACCTACATGCGTAATGAGAAGAACTTGGGTGCGAACGGTAATTACCGCAAGTGCTTGACTTTCGTAGAGAACGAACTGGTCACCGTCATGGGTGCTGATGATGTCATGCTCCCCAACTACGTGCAGTGGCTGGTGGATTCGGCAGCGAAGCACCCTGAGGTGTCCATTTTCCAGCCTGGCGTGGTCGTTATTGACGAGCATAATGCCCTGTCAAACACTTTGGTGGAGCAGACTAAGGCATTCTACCGCCCCAAGGGTGAGACTGTGCTGAAGGGTGAAGAGCTGGCTACCTCCCTGCTGCGCGGTGCGTGGTTCTACTTCCCGTCCCTGGGTTGGCGTAAGGACGCCATCGTGGGTACCGGCTTCCGTGAGGGCCTGAATGTTGTGCAGGATATGGCGCTGATCCTCGACATTACGATGCGTGGTGGCTCCCTGTACTACGATCCGCAGGTTGCGTTCATGTACCGTCGTCACGGTGGTTCTGACTCGTCCTGGCGTGCCCTGGAAGGTACCCGCTTTGATGAGGAGCGCCGCTACATGAATACCATTGCTGATGAGATGACTGCCCTGGGTTGGACGAAGGCTGCTCGCGTGGCTCGTATTCGCCTCTCTTCGCGTGCTCACGCGCTGACTCTGCTGCCGAAGGCGGCTCTGGCGAAGAA
>ERZ773024.813-NODE-813-length-11213-cov-6.992741_pt1 | contig 11213 bp, 8 predicted proteins | sample MGYA00511667_ERZ773024 | MGnify/ENA primary metagenome ERZ773024 (study PRJEB29015, sample SAMEA2738117) | human oral metagenome | biome: human oral; feature: human-associated habitat; material: saliva | place: China | collected 2258 ... | reverse complement strand
AGGCAGTCCTGCAAAGGCTGTGGAGGTTAGTACATTCCACAGCTTTTGCTTTTTCGTGCTCCAACAAGAGGGGAAGCGCAATGAAACCTTGTATACGGATGTAACTATCTTTGATGAAGAGGATTGTAAGGAATTGTCTGAACCGTATCGTCCAGGTAAATTGCGGGAAATGTCTTTTGCCAACATCATCGCCATGGTGAAAGAATATCGCTCCTTATATGGGTTCTATTCTGATGATCTCGTAGGCGACTATAAACGAACTATTGAGCGTTTGCAAAAGGAACAGCGTCCTGCTATTGAGCAACAGTTCTCTAGTTTTGGCAATGTTCTTTATAGTGAACTCCATGACTTCTTGAACCATGGGCACGAATGGATTGCCGCCTATGATGAAAGCTTAGCCTCCGTACATGGTCTAGATTTTACGGACCTTATCTGTGGTGTTCATCGTCTATTCCAAGACCCTGTAGTTCGGGAGCGTTGGCGTAGTCGTTATAACTATATTTCTGTAGATGAAATGCAAGATACAGGTGTACTAGAGTACAAGGTATTAGAAATGCTGTGGGAAGGTAATCACGTCCTATTATGTGGGGACTATTTCCAAACCATATACGAATGGCGTGGGTCTGATCCATTCCGTTTGCTCAAGCAGTTTGATGCGGACTTTAAGCCTTTAAAAATCATTTTCTACGAAAACTACCGCTCTAACTGGACGCTCTTTACGATGGCTTTCAAAACATTGCAGAATATGTTCCTTGATCTCGTAGGCTCTATATATACTGAATTGCCTCGCGCCAATAGTGAAAGAAAAGGGAAGCCTGTTCTCATAAAAGGCTGTAAAAATAGCTATCTTGAGGGACGTTATATCTATGAAGCTATCTGCGCCTTGCCAAAGGATGCCAATATTGGCGTTCTAGTACGAGATAATAAAAAGGCACAACGGCTGAGCGACTCCTTTGAACGCCTTAATAATGAAAAACCTGAAGACGAACGCCGTCACTTTATGATTATTGACGAGTTTAAATTCTTTAGACGTCAAGAAATCAAAGACGTTATGGCTTACTTTAAACTGCTTATGAACCCGAATGATTCGGTCAGTGCTAAGCGCATTATAAAACGCTATGTTGCGGGCATCGGTGATGCGCGTATCGCCGCTATTGAAAGCCCTGAGACGCGCCAAGTAGGCTTAAAGTTGACAGACTTTATGGATATGCCTATCTTTGAAGCCGAGCCTTATGCGAAGCTCGTCAGTGGCTTAGAGAACCATGAGGTTGTGGTGTATGACGTAGAAAGTACGGGCACCGATACGTCCCGGGATCGGATTATTCAAATTGCGGCTATCCGCATCGATGAAAATGGGCAGGTCTTAGAGACCTTTGAGCGCTTTATCAATCCAGGTGTTCCTGTGGGACAATCCGAAGAGGTACACGGCTTTTCCGATGCATATCTACAAGAACACGGCGAAGAGCCAGCTACAGTGTTACAAGCCTTTAAGGAATTCTCCAAGAATGCTATTATTGTAGGCCATAATGTAAATTATGATGTCACCATCTTTACTAATGAATTGGCACGCCATAATTTAGGTAATCCAGAGTTCAAGGCTATTTATGATACACTCGACATCTATCGTAGATTCTATCCTAATTTACCAAATCATAAATTGGGCTTCCTTGCTTCAGAGTTTCCTATCAATCATGAGCCTACACACAATGCGATGGACGATATCTTGGCCACTGCACAGCTTTTAATCTATGCAGTAAAAGAAAATATTGTGCCTACAACGACTGGTCGTATGGTGGCAATCAATAAGTATAAAGCAGCTTTCACCAATATTGCGTCTCAAATGGCGACGTTACGTAGAAAGGCCTATACAGAGCTGCCAACGAAGTTATTGGCGTACATTATGAACCAAATGGGGGTTCTAGAATACTATAAATCTCATGGGGAAGCGGCAAAGGTAGAGCATATACGCGATTTGTATCGCATCATGGAAAAACTAGATGCTGCTTATGAAGGGCCCCCTGGTTTAGCTCGATTAAATCAAATCTTGCAGATGGCGGCCCTTACCGCAGGTGAGCCAGCTCAACAGGTGCGAAACGAAGATCGCATTCCTATCATTACTATCCACCAAGCAAAGGGGAGCGAGTTTGACCATGTATTCCTAGCAGGCCTCAACGAAGGTACATTCCCAAGCCCATTTGCCATTGCAGAAGGCCGTGAAGACGAAGAAAAGCGCTTGTTCTATGTGGCTATTACGCGTCCTAAGCAAGAGCTGACCATTACCTTTGAACAAACAAATATACGTGGCCGAGCGGTTCAACCAAGCTCGCTACTGAACTATATGCCACGAGACAATGAGCTCGTAGAAAGGAGATACTAATGGCGAGAAAAACACATCGTCCTGACGATATTTTGTGGACTGTAACTGCTGCGGATTTAGAGGCTGTACATACTAACAAGCTTGCTGTAGTACAGCCGTCTAAGAAACAAGACGCGGTCAAAACGAGTGATAGTGTGGATATCTCGCTAGGCGAAGTCCTTGATACGAGATATCCACGGAAGTCGCTTGTAAAGTTATTTGAGGAAAAGCTAATCCACATCAACGGACATAAGGCGACGCCAAAGGATATAATCTCTGAAGGTGACGAGATTTGGATCGCCATGGCTAAGGAAAAAATAGATCACGAACCCATAGAAATGGATCTACATATCTTATATGAAGATGATGATCTCCTCATTGTGGATAAACCGGCTGGTATGACGGTAAACTCTAAAGACCAAGTATCCCTTGCCAATGGTGTGGCTTACTACTTTAAAGAACATAGCATTAAGCGAAAGGTACGTTTCTTGAATCGCTTAGATAGAGATACAACGGGCTGTATTGTGATTGCTAAAAGTGGCTTAGCCCAAAGCCTTTATCAACAGCAAATGGATGATAATACCTTTGAAAAGTGGTATATGGCTACTGTGGAAGGTATCGTAGAAGCTGATGAAGATTCCTTGGTATTATCTATGGATCGCAGTGCTGATGGGATTCATTATGAAGTCAATCCTAAGGGAAAAGAGACTCGTACAGATTATTCCGTCCTATGTAGACATCAATCACAGCCTGTGGATAACTCTGTGAATAAGTCTCCGAATTCTGTGGATAGAGCATCAAAAAATGTGGATATAGAACTACCAAATGTGGATAAAAGTGGTCGAAATGTGGACAAATCTGTGCATAACTACCAAGAATGTGGATATACAGAGGTTTTAGTCCGTTTGTACACAGGAAAAACACATCAAATTCGTGTGGCTTTCAGCCATATAGGTCACCCTCTCGTAGGGGATACATTATATGGCGCACAACCAACAGGGCAGCCGTTCCAATTGCGTGCCCAAAAGGTTGTATTTACACACATGCGCACAGGCGAGCGTATTATGGTTACCGCATAAGATTGTGAAGTCACAATACACCAAATACTCTAATTGAGAAATGAGAATTATTGATAACTCAGTAGAATCAATGATTTTATAAAAATTTTTCGAAAAATATAATGACAAATGATAATCGATAAGCTATAATAGAAATGTAAATAAATCGATAGGCTTCGATTTACAGCTTAGTGAATTGAATGTAAGAGGTGTAGTTTAATATGATTTTGCAAGAAAATAGTGCAGCACGTAATCGGGGGATTACGCTTGCCAGTATAAAAGGTATTATAGGTAACGTCGTTCTAGTTATCTTTAAAATGATTATAGGCCTTGCGTCTAACTCTATCGCCATCATCCTTGATGCGGTAAACAACTTAACAGACGTTTTGTCCTCTGTATTGACCATTGTTGGTACAAAATTAGCAGCTAAAAGTGCCGATAAGGAGCATCCATTTGGTCATGGTCGTATCGAATATATGACTACCATGGCCATTGCTTTCATCATCCTTGGTGCAGGCATTGGATCCCTCAAGGAATCTATTGAAAAAATTCTTCACCCTGAGGTATCTACCTTTGATGTTCCAAGCTTGGCCATTATCGCTGTTGCTATTGTGGTGAAAGTTGTAATGGGCCGTTATATTAAGGCGCAAGGTGAAAAATATAAATCCGATGCTCTTGTAGCGTCTGGTATAGATGCCCTTTTTGATGCGATAATTACCTTTGCTACCTTGGTATCTGCAGCTTTAGTATTCTTCTTTAACTTTGATATTCAAGGTTATGTAGGGGCCGCTATCTCCGTATTGATTTTGAAAGCAGCTTATGACATTTTAAAAGAAATGTATAATCACTTGCTTGGCATTCGTGCAGATGATAACTTAGTTCGTGAAATTAAAGAAACTATCGCTCAACATCCAAATGTGGGCGGTGTATATGATTTAGTATTAAATAGCTACGGTCCTGGTGAAACAATTGGCTCCGTTCATATTACAGTGCCAGATACGATGACCATGGCAGATATTCATCCCCTAACAAAAGGTATCGCCGTTCATCTCTATAAAAAATTTGGTATTGCTATGACCGTTGGCGTATATGCTGAAAACCAACCTAGTGTAGAAGTGCTTGAAATAAGACAAGCTCTCGACCAAGTTGTGAGTCTATATACCCATGTAGTACAAGTACATGCGTTCTACGTACAAGAAGAAAAGAAAGTTATCTACTACGATATTATCTTTGACTTTGACGAAGAAGATCCGCATGGCACATTAGAAAAAATTAAAGCAGAAATGCAAAAACGCTGCCCTGAATATACACAATTTGCTATCGTAGACACTGACTTCAGTAACTAATAGTATAAAAAACAAAGGCTTCAATCAATCATCGACAGAATACGTTTTGTCGAGCATTGGTTGAAGCCTTTTCTTTTATTAGAGTAGAGATTTAGTTATACTATACATAAGAGAGAGGTGATTTCATGTTGCGATGGAATCAAATAATCAAGAGTACTAGTTCTGATAGAGAAGAATGACTTGATATAAAGCGATATAATGCATATAATATGATTTGTTGTATAAAATATAATTTGTTTTAGTGTAACCTGACTAAGGAGAGATAGAATGAAAAAATTTGCTCTTACAATGTTAGCTGTAATGGCAGCCGTTGGTGTATTGGCGGTTCAGCCTGCAGATGCGAAAAAGGTTCAACAAGATCCTGCGGTGTCACCTATTGAAATGCCCATGAATGATGAAATTCAACAGGTAAATGGTGTCTCCAAAGAGACTAATAAAGAAACACAACGTTTGTCTAATAAGTTAGCAGACGCTACTAAAGGTATGGTTAAAAAGAACTGGAAGACTATTTATGTAAAAGCAGTGCCTTCGGGAGATAAGGGTGCCGTACGTTTCTATTATGTAGATAATAGAGGCCAAGTATATAATGGTCAAGTCATTAGAAATACAGGTTTATCTAAAGGTAAATACATGGCTGGTTCCATGCGCCAAACTGAAGCTTTACAAGAGTTAGTTAACCATTTGCAACGTACTGGTCAAGAGGTGCCGTCCTCTATCGATATCATCATTACGCAAGGTGGATATCGTACTAAGACGATCTTTAACTACGATGAAGATACAAGCAATCTCACAGCGTATCAACAACAATATGAACAACAAAACTTCCCGACGATGAAGTAACGAAAAGCCCGTGCTATGATATGCACGGGCTTTCTGTTATGTTACGTAGACAAATTTTATTAGCTTATGTAATCGCCTTTTATTAGATTACGTAATCGTCAGAATCTTCTTTTTTAGGTTTTTTGTAAATTTCTTTTACACCAGCCATCTCGATAAGTTCCTCACTGAGAGCGTCTTCATCATCTGTATTGAGCATAGAGTAGAAGGCCCAGAGAATAACGAACCAAATTGGTGTAAACAAGAGGGCAATTCGAGTGTCTTCGTTTAGGGCGAGAATACCTAGAATGAAAACAAAGAACGCAAGGATGATGTAATTCATCACTGGGAATAGAGGCATTTTGAATTTAGACTGTGACGCTAATTCAGGGTTTTTCTTGCGATATTTAAGGTGACAAATAACCATCATTGCCCAAATAAAGATGAAGCAGAATGTAGAGATAGATGTAATCATAACGAATACTGCTTCTGGCATTACATAGTTGAGTACAACTGTAATTAATAGTACTGCAGCGGAGAAAATCGTTGCTTGATATGGTACACTGCTGTGTGTTAAGCGACGCATAGAGCTTGGCGCATGACCGCGTTTTGCAAGGGCGTAAATCATACGGCCTGTACTAAAGATACCAGAGTTTGTTGCAGATGCAGCAGATGTAAGAACTACAAAGTTTACGATGCCTGCAGCGGCTGCAATACCAACTGCTGTAAATACGGCCACAAATGGGCTAGCAGATGGGTTGACGGCTGTCCAAGGATAAATGCTCATGATGATAGCCAAAGAGCCCACATAGAACAAAATAATGCGTAAAGGGATGTTGTTAATCGCCATAGGAATAACCTTTTCAGGATCTTCTGTTTCACCAGCTGTCAAACCTACGAGCTCGATACCTGTGAAAGCGAAAACAACCATTTGGAATGATAAGATAAAGCCCATCGTTCCGTTTGGGAACCAGCCCCCATAATTCCACATATTACTAAAGGCGGCAACGCCTGCATCTGTAGTAAAACCTGTGACAATCATGATGATACCGATGATAATGAGGGAGATGATGGCAATTACCTTAATCAAGGCAAACCAGAACTCCATTTCACCGAAGTACTTTACGGCTGTTAAGTTCATTAATAGCAATGCCACTAAGACGACAAGGGCGGGTATCCATTGAGGCAGCCACGGTATCCAGAACTGCATATAGAGGCCTACGGCTGTTAAATCGGCCATGGCTAGTGAAAGCCAACAGAACCAGTATGTCCATCCTGTGATAAAGGCTGCTCGATCACCTAAATAATCTTCTACGAAATCGATAAAAGAGTGGTGGTTCAAGTTAGACAATAATAATTCGCCTAATGCTCTCATGATGAAGAAGCAGATAATACCTGTAATAAGGTAGGCGAAAATAATGGATGGACCTGCCAAGTGAATGGCACGGCCGGAACCTAAGAACAAGCCTGTACCGATGGCACCGCCGATGGCGAGCAACTGTACGTGCCGGTTCTTAAGGCCCCGTTTTAACTGATGCGTATCAGACATAGTAAAGACCTCTTTTCTACAAACTATCTACAAATATAAAAAGCCATGGATGACCATAGCTTTTATAATCTATAGAATCTATAAAACTATTTTCTTATAATACAGTATCTATTGTAAAAAGTCAAATGTATTTTTACAGTAGACATATCCTGTAAATCGTATTATTAACATACGAATAAAAGAAAGCGTATTCATACTTTTAAAAGCATACTATACGTTAAAAGGTTTTCATAATTTGCTATAATAATTGATAGATTATCTTTTACGTAAAGTCGTGGAGGTTATTATGAGACGACAAGACAGAAGAGTTACAGATATAGAAGAAATTAAGGGCATTTTAAATAGCACTCGCATCATTCACCTAGGCATGATGGATGGTGATTACCCTTACGTGGTGCCCTTACATTTTGGATACGAATTTACAGATGAGGTACTTTATATCTATGTACATGGCCATTATGAGGGAAAGAAGTTTGATTTAATTCAAGCAAATCCCCATGTATTTATTGAAATTGATGGTAGCGATGAAGCCCTTGTTTCAGGTGGAGATATACCATGTAAATATAGCTCGGTCTATTCTAGTGTGATGGGGCGTGGAGAGGCTACCTATTTAGAGTCTATTGATGAAAAGGCTCATGGTTTACAAGTACTGATGAAACATCAGACAAGTCGTGAGTTTACTTTTACGGAAGCCATGGTAAACTCTGTGGGCGTAGTTCAAATTAAAATTGTCGACTATACGGCCAAAAGGCGAAGACAACTTGAACAAGATACTATTATGCCGCCATTAACTAAATAATGACACAACAATCCTATTGAACTCTATTATGATATAGAGTTCAGTAGGATTTTTTATATTGAAACTAAGCATTAGATACATTATTTGGTTGTGACCATGCTTTCACAAAAGGAAAGATAAAAGTTTTATGAAGTAGCTAGAGCTACAGAAACGGTAGCTTGATTTTGATATAAATAAGAAAATATATCATTATATGTGTGGAGTATATTATAAATTTTTGTAATAGGAGAGAATATGAAGAAAACTATAGGTAAATCAATTTTAGCTGCTATAGCTGTTGGGTTAGTATCTATAAGCAATGTATCCGCAGATACTGTTGATCAGTCTGTATCTAATAATAATTCTGAGGCCGCATCTAAGTCTAAAAATGTTACGCCAAACATGAATAATGCTTCTCCGATTATACAAATACCAAGAACGCAATTAGTAGGCTGGCCTATGATGACTCAAGACAGTGCTCGTAACTTTAAGGGGGTAGCAGAGGCTATTCAGAAATTGCCTTATGAGGCTGAAGTACCTAGTTATATACCTTTTGGATATCAGCTTTATACAGCGCGTCACGATCGAAATGATGTATTAGAGGTTGTATATTACAAAAGAGGCGGGCCTATCTACCAGGATGGGAATAAATTTATTACTAATGTTATGGCTTATCGAATGGGATATTCCTTGGATACCGTAAGAGATACAGCGTATATTCCTGCCGAGTACAAGGACTATGAATGGTCTGAACAAGGTGAATCTGGCAAGGTGTATTATACAGGTAAGCCGGGAGTACAACTAATCCGTAGCATTACGTGGACGGAAGGCGGCATGGCGTACTCCTTATTCTTCTTAGAACCTGTGAAAGCAGTTGATGCTGAATTCTATAAGGAACATGTGGTGCCTGTAAAAACTATAGATAGCTCACGTTATGAATTGTTAGGAAACTATCCGGTTACGAAGATTTCAAACAAAACAAGAGATGAATACGATAAAGAACGAATGATTCCTTAGCAGATACACTGATGTTATACAAACTGTATCTAAAATAATATATTGTGTATAGTGGCGAAATCAGTAGTCGCTTATAAAGAGGAAAAAATATGAGAAAAACAATGTACAAGTCCGTTTTAGCTGTTATCGCTACTGGGCTACTATCTGTAGGAATGGCAACAGCAGAAACAGTGTATACCTCTGATACTACAGATCAGTCTGTATCTACTCAAACACATAAGCTAGGACATAATTTTAGAAATGTAGAGCCTAGAACTGACCATTTACAGTGGCACTTTCATGATTGGCCTATAGAGAATATACAAAAGGCGCATACTTTTAGGGGCAATCTAAAAGAGGCAGCACAGAAGCTTCCTTATGAGGTTAAGGCACCTAGCTATATCCCTTATGGCTATGAGGTCTATACAGTGCGTCAAGATAAAAATGATGTATTAGAGGTTGTATACTTTATAAAAAATGCTCAAACATATAGATCTGGTAAGAAAAATCTCGGTAGTATTTTTGTTTATAGAATGGGCTATTCCGTGAACGATGTAAAAGATGTACCGTATGTTCCTGCTGAGTATAAGGACTTTGAATGGTCTGAACCAGGTGAATCCGGTGAAGTCTTTTATACCGGTGATCCAGCAGCACAATTGATTCGTAGCATTACGTGGACAAAGGACGGTATGGCATACTCCTTATTGTTCTTAGAACCAGTGAAAGCAGTTGATGCTGAATTCTATAAGGAACATGTGGAGCCTATAAAAATATAGATAGATCATGTAGTGATTTACTTGGAATAAAGCGGAAACGTGTATAACCGCTCAAAGAGGAGAGAATATGAAGAAAATAATAAGAGCTGCCATTTTATGTGCCACGATGGCTACAGCAGTAAGCACCTTTGGGGTACAGCCAGTTAGTGCTACATACCCATTAATAGATAAAAATGGTAATACCGTTCCTGTTGAACGAGATGTAGATAATCAGAAAATTATCGATGATAATCAAAAACTTATGGATCGTTATCGCTGGTATGATCAAGTTGATGATTATGATATAGTTGAAACTAATATTGAGAGTGCCGTGCAGGAGTTTGGTTATCCATTACAAGTGCCGTCTTATATGCCTAAAGACTATGCAGTACGCGATGTAAAGGCCAAGGACCATGATGTATTAGAAATCGTATATACAGAAACGGGCCGTGATGGAGAATATGGTCCGAAATTAACCTTCTCTAATACAGATATTGTATATCGTATGGGGTGGGCTATCGATACAGTGGTAACGCCTATATTAGAAAAGACAAATTACAATGCTAAGGATGCAGTTAGCTTTATTACCCCTAATGGAATTTCTGTATATACGTTAGGTTCTAGAAAAGACGCTATTCAAATTGCTTACTGGGAAAAAGATAACAAAGTTCATATGCTTTACTTTGCTTCTTCAAGAAACCAAAGCTTTGTAAGCAAAATTGTAGACTCTGTAGGTCCTTTGAGCAATGTAGCCGCTGATGATGCTCGATTACGTGGTGATCGAAATGATAAGCAACATATTGAAGAACCTATTAAACAAAATGTTGAAGAACAGGGTAAACAAAATGTTAAAATAGATTGGCCTCCTTATGAAACGATTCCTTTACCAGTGCGTACACATACAAATTCTGTATGGCCTATACTCACTAGCAAATCCAAGGGCTTACCAAGTGGTGTAATTAATGCATCTCATAAGGTGTCCTATGACGTATCTGTACCAAGTTATTTACCGTTTGGCTATACATACTATGCTACACATTTTTATGACAATGATGTATTAGAAACTGTATATTGGAAGCAAGGTGAAGAGTATCAAGAGCGCAGTGGCCGTTGGGTAACTCATACTATGGTCTTCCGCATGAGTTACTCTATGGATACTGTTTGGCCTGAAGAATATATCCCAATGGAGTATCATGACGTACAGTGGAGTGACTCTACTCCAATAGGGGAGGTTCACTATACAGGTGATGTAGATAAGGACTTAGTGCGCAGTGTTACGTGGTACAAGGATAATATGGCCTATTTCTTGTTCTTCCAAGTGCCTGTGAAAGCATCTGAAGCAGACTTTTATAGAAATCATGTAGTGCCGTTAAAAAATATCGATCCAAGTCGTACAGACTTAATTGGTGTAAAAACGATTCATTAATAGTAATAAGAATGTATAGTACAATTTTTGCTATCATAGAGCATTAGCATTTACCGAAAACAGTACATAATAAAAAGAGGGTTATAGGACAAAAAGTGTTGCTATTTCAGTCCCAAAGATTGGTAAATAGGCG
>ERZ773024.811-NODE-811-length-11224-cov-2.675710_pt1 | contig 11224 bp, 9 predicted proteins | sample MGYA00511667_ERZ773024 | MGnify/ENA primary metagenome ERZ773024 (study PRJEB29015, sample SAMEA2738117) | human oral metagenome | biome: human oral; feature: human-associated habitat; material: saliva | place: China | collected 2258 ... | reverse complement strand
TAGACTGTTTTGATGCCGACGGAAATAAGAATCAGTTTCAAGAACCGCCGTTTCTTGAGGCTGAAACCTGCGTTTCTTGAGGCTGAAACCTGCGTTTCTTGCCGATAAAACCGCCTTTTTCAGCGCAAAGAACCACCGTTTTTTGAGAGAAAAAGCACGGAATGAAGCTGTTTCCATCTTTGTTTGCTTCTCGAAAAGCAGGTTTTATGCCATGCAGACTTGGCAAATTGTCACTTTTAATTTTCTATTTCGCTAAAAACCGAGATGATGATTTTTCTTTACTAAACACGAGGTTCGGGATAAGATGCCTGTAATTTTGACAAGACCATTCTTATCTCGAACTCGCATATCTCTTTTATCCCCAAACGGTCAATAGATTCCCAACTGATTTCATTTGATTGTAGAGTAGATTGACAGTATTGTTGCCGTGGACGTAGTGGGCTACGTCAAGGAAACAAGGCTGCTAAGATGCTACACAAGCGGGCGAAAGCAGTAGGAAAGCTCTTGTTCTTTGATAATAAAACATCACCGTGGTCTATTGCCTGTTTTGGGTTTATGATAGTCCCTCTATTTCGCCGTTCACGATGTCGATATACTCCGCTTGAGGATGGAGTGGCAGACCCGGCATGCGCATTATTTCTCCTGCTATGGCGACGAGCATCTCTGCACCGGTGTTTATGACGATGTCGCGTATTGTGAATGTGAAGCCTTCAGGACAGCCGTAGAGCTTGGAGTTGTCGGAGAATGAATACTGCGTCTTTGCGATACATACGGGATAGTGCTCGCATCCTAACTGACGGGCGCGCTCCAACATCTTCAGTGCGTTCTTCTTATATACCACCTTCCCGGCGCCATAATGACCCACTGCCACCTTCTCTATCTTCTCTTCTATCGTGTCGGCCTCATTATATAAATAGGTGAGCGGCTCACTTGGTTGCTCCTCAAGAGACTTGGCAACAAGCTCTGCCAGTGTCTCTGCACCCTTTCCGCCCTCACCGAATGCGGTGCACTCGGCAAAGCCTACTCCAAGCTCTTTGCAGTGATCAGCCACGAGTGACATCTCTTCGTCGGTGTCGAAATTGAAGCGGTTGAAGCATACTACTACGGTCTGTCCGAACCGTTGCAGGTTGCGTACGTGGCGGTCGAGGTTCTTAAATCCTTCCATGAGTCCCTTGCTGTCGGGTTCCTTTATCTTGTCCATCTCCACACCGCCATGCAGTTTCAGTCCCTGAGTTGTGGCTACGATGACGGTAAGTGCCGGCTGCAGTCCTGCCTTGCGGCATTTGATATCGAAGAATTTCTCTGCTCCGAGGTCTGCACCGAAGCCTGCTTCTGTGATGACATAATCGCCATAAGTAAGAGCCGTCTTTGTGGCAATGACTGAATTACATCCGTGAGCGATGTTGGCAAACGGTCCTCCATGAATGAAAGCTGGAGTGTGCTCGGTGGTCTGAACGAGGTTTGAGTTGATGGCATCGTGCAGTAGAACACATATGGAACCGCCAATGCCCATGTCGCGAAGATAGAATGGAGTGCCGTCGACCTTTATACCAAGAAGGATATTGTCAATGCGGCGGCGTAGGTCTGCCTCGTCGTTTGCCAGACAAAGTATCGCCATGATTTCCGATGCCGATGTTATATCGAATCCACTCTCGCTTGTCACGCCGTTTGACTTGCCTCCAAGACCTGTGATAACCTGTCGGAGGTTGCGGTCGTTGACATCGAGCACGCGTTTCCAAAGCACCTCGCGCAGTGCGAATCCCTCCTCGCGATGCTGATATATGTAGTTGTCGAGCAGAGCGGCAATCATATTATGGGCAGATGTGATGGCGTGCATGTCGCCGGTGAAATGAAGATTTATCTTCTCCATAGGTAGCACTTGTGCATATCCGCCGCCTGCCGCTCCTCCCTTCATGCCAAAGCATGGACCGAGCGAAGGCTCGCGCAGAGCAAGTACGGCGCGTCTGCCTATTCTGTTCATGCCAAGCGCTAATCCTATGGAGACGGTGGTCTTGCCGATTCCTGCCTTAGTAGAGGATATCGCAGTGACAAGGATGAGTTTGTGCTTACTGACGAGCGACTCGTCGATTGACGAAAAAGGTACCTTTGCAATATACTTGCCACAAGGCTCGAGAAGCGACTCGTCAATATCAATCTTTGCTGCTATGTCCTTTATAGGAAGCAGCTTAGTCTCGCGGGCTATTTCAATGTCTGATTTCATTTTTTCCTTTGCTTTACTTATTATAGGTTTATACGGATGCAAAAATACTGTTTTTCCTTCAAATAACAAAGCATTGCCCGATAAAAGAGTTGTCTGGATGATATTTCTTCTTCGGCATACTACTTAGATAAAAAAATACGCGAAAAGGTTTGGTGATAATAGAATTATTTTCTAAATTTGAAGCCTTAAACTTAAATCTATAACAATAAAGAATTTATTCATGCCAACGGAAAAGCATTTCCCCGCTTGTTTTGTAGTGTTACCGGAAAGGACCGAGAACCGGCGGGCAGCGTTCTATTTGGCTGCAGAGGAGTGGATAGCAAGGAATCTGCCGGACGACAGTTACCTCTTCACATGGCAGCTTGGTAGGACAGTAGTAATGGGACGTAATCAAGTGGCGCACCAGGAGGTGAACCTTGATTTCTGTCATGAAAACAACATTGATGTAATACGACGCAAGAGTGGTGGCGGCGCAATATTCGCCGACGAAGGAAACATCATGACCAGCCTTATAACACCGGCGTCAATGGTGGAATCGCTCTTCGAGGAATATGCCCAGGCTATATCCCAGGGATTGCGAAAACTCGGTGCCAACACAGAGGTAAAAGGCAGAAATGATGTTGTCCTTGTGCCCTTCACATCGCCGTCGGGCGAGATGACAGGACCGCAAGGCAAGGTGTGTGGTAACGCTTTCTATCATCTCGCCGACAGGAATATCGTGCACGGAACGATGCTCTTCGATACCGACTTCGACCTGATGGCAGGCGCCCTGCATTCCAATCCTGTGAAGTTGCAGGCGAAAGGTGTGAAGAGTGTCAGGGCACGTGTGGGAGTGTTGAGTGCTGCCAATCTTCAACTGCCGGTGAATACTGTGGGAGAATTGAGAAAGACACTGCGCCGGATGCTTACCGACCGTGAGGTGATACTACCGGATGATGCTATCACCGAAATAGAAAAAATGGAGCAGGCTTACTACGAACCTGAGTATCTGTATGGCTCTTCGGCACGTGATGAGATAGTAAGATCGCAACGCATTGAAGGCTGTGGCACGGTGGAAATACATCTGCAGATGAAAGGAACTATTATAAAGAATGTACGCGTGTTAGGCGACTATTTCGAGATTGCTGATACACAGAAAGCTTTTACGGAGGCTTTCGTAGGTATCAACTTCACGGCGCAGAACATAAACAATGCCATCGACCGATATCATCCTGAACATTCGATAAGGAATTTAAATACTGACAACCTAAAGAATATATTGAACAATGAGTGAGAAAAGAACATGTCTCTACGAGAGGCATATTGCACTTAATGCACGTATGGTGCCTTTTGGTGGTTTTGAGATGCCGATTCAGTACACCGATATTATCGACGAGCATACGGCAGTACGTACCAAATGCGGAGTGTTCGACGTAAGTCATATGGGCGAAGTCCTTGTGACCGGTGAGCAGGCTGAGGAGTTCGTACAGTACATCTTCACCAATGATATCGCCGGAGCACCTGTAGGAAAGGTCTTCTATGGAATGATGCTCCACGAGAACGGAGGCACCGTTGACGATCTCCTGGTATATAAGGTCGCGGCAGATCAATTCTTCTTAGTAATTAACGCTGCCAACATCGACAAGGACTATGCTTGGATAGAGAAGCAGGCAAAGGCTTTCAAAGTAAAGACCGAGAACCAAAGTGACTATTACGGACAGCTTGCTGTTCAGGGACCTGATGCTGAGAGAATAGTAGAGGAGGTGCTTGGGCTGAAGTGTTCAGAGCTTGTGTTCTATACATTCAAGAAGGTTGATGTAGATGGCGAGACAATAATCTTGAGCCGTACGGGCTATACCGGTGAGGACGGTTTTGAGATATACGGATCACATAGCTTCACACAGCGTCAGTGGGACAAGCTCATGGAGCATGAAGTGAAACCTTGCGGCTTAGGCTGTCGCGACACATTACGCTTCGAGGTAGGTCTGCCTCTTTATGGCGATGAACTGACAGACGAACTGACACCGCTTGAAGCCGGACTGGGATTCTTTGCAAAATTAGACAAAGAAAATTTTATCGGCAAGGACGCATTGGTAAAGCAGAAAGCCGAGGGACTGACGCGTAAGATCGTTGGTATTGAACTTAAGGACAAGGCAATCCCACGTCACGGCTATGAGATAGTTGCCGACGGTAAGGTCGTAGGCTATGTGACCACAGGCTACAACTCTATCTCTACGGGCAAGAGCGTATGTATGGCACTCGTTGATATCGATTTCGCCAAGCTCGGAACAGAGGTCGGCGTGCAGATACGCAAGAAAGTCTTCCCCGGTGTGGTCGTAAAGAAGAAATTCTACGAAAAATCATATAAACAATAAATAACTAAAACACGCAATAATTATGGCAAAGGTAATTGAGGGACTCTATTATTCAGAGAGTCATGAGTATGTTAGAGTAGAAGGCGAGTATGGATATATCGGTATCACAGACTACGCTCAGCAGCAGTTGGGAAACATAGTATATGTAGATATGCCTGAAGTTGACGACGAGATAGATGCCGACGAGGAATTCGGTGCATTGGAGTCTGTCAAGGCTGCCAGCGACCTGCTTTCGCCGGTGTCAGGCACCGTTGTAGAGATCAACGAGGCTCTTGAAGACCAGCCGGAACTGCTCAATAAAGATGCTTTCGGCAACTGGATTATGAAGGTACAACTCTCCGACCCGGCAGAACTTGATAAACTCATGGACGCTGCTGCCTACGAGGCAATATGCAAATAGCAATGTTTAAATATTTTCCTCATACCGATGATGACATCAGGCAGATGCTTGATGTCATCGGAGTCAAGAACCTCGATGAACTCTATTCAGAGATTCCTGAGGAACTGAAACTCAATAGAGATCTGGACATCCCTTCGGAGAAATCGGAGATGGAGGTGCGTAATATTATCGCCGGGCTTGCTGGTCAGAACAAAGTACTGCGCTGCTTTGCCGGGGCAGGCACCTACAACCACTACACACCAAGTGTCATTCCATCCATCACTTCACGCTCGGAATTTTCGACAAGCTACACTCCTTATCAGGCAGAGGTATCGCAGGGTACTCTCGAATATATCTTTGAATATCAGACAATGATGGCTGACCTCACAGGTATGGACATCTCCAACGCATCAATGTATGACGGGTCTACTGCTACGGCAGAGGCTATGATGATGTGTGTGGCAAATGCGAAGAAACGCAATAAGGTACTTATCTCCGAGACATTCAACCCAGCCGTGATGCGTGTGGTCGAGACATATGCTCACTACCATGGTGTTGACCTCGTGAAAGTCGCTGTCAAGGATGGCGTAATGGATAAGGCTCAGGCTGAAGAACTCATAGCACAGAATGACGTGGCAGGACTTATCGTGGCTCAACCAAACTATTACGGCATCATCGAAGACTTCACCGGTCTGGCTGAAGTTTGCCATGCACATAAGACATTGTTCGTTGTCAACACCGTAGCAAGTACACTCGGTGTGCTTCGCTCGCCGGGAGAGTGGGGTGCAGACATCGCTTGCGGCGATGCTCAGAGCCTCGGCATACCTATGGGATATGGCGGTCCATACATCGGATACCTATGTACGAAGAACGACTTAGTGCGTAAGATGCCGGGACGATTGGTTGGTGCTACCACTGATGCCGACGGTCGGCGTGCCTTCGTGCTGACGATGCAGGCTCGCGAACAGCATATACGCCGCGAGAAAGCTACGTCTAACATCTGCACGGCACAAGGCATTATCTGTCTTTACGTGGCTTGCTACCTTTCACTCATGGGCGAGGGAGGACTGCGTCAGGTCAATGAGCAAAGCTATCAGGCTGCTCACTATCTGCACGATCGGCTTATAGAACAGGGGCTGGCTGAAGATATTTTCAGCGCTCCGTTCCTAAATGAGTTCACAGTACGTGTCAAGGGCGATGCCCGTAAGATGCGTATGAGAGCCGCCGAGCAGGGATTCCTACTTGGTGTAGAGACTGAGGGATGTGACAACTGTCTCACGATTTGTGCAACGGAAATGTGTTCGAAAGCCGACATCGACACACTTCTTGATTCTGTAACCCTGTAAAATACTCACGCTATGAATAATGTATATTACGGAAAACTGATATTTGAATTGTCAAAGACAGGTCGGATAGGTTACTCCCTTCCTAAGAGTGAGATCAGCGGTTATACGCTGGCAGACATTCCGCAAGACCTCCGTCGCACGAAGAAAACTATCCTTCCTGAGTGTGACGAACTGACCGTTGTGCGTCATTATACAAATATGTCGAACAACAACTTCGGCGTAGACACCGGCTTCTATCCTCTCGGCTCTTGTACAATGAAGTATAATCCTAAGATAAATGATGAGTTGGCAGCTCTGCCTGGATTCAATATTCATCCTGCTACGCCTGTGGAATACACTCAGGGAGCGTTGAAGCTCTACGACGAAGTGCAGAAGACACTGTCGGAGATTGCCGGTCTTTCGCGCTTTACGCTTAACCCATTTGCCGGAGCACATGGCGAACTGACGGGACTGATGGTCATCAAGGCATTCCACGAACAGCGCGGCGACATGGAGCGAACAAAGATTATCGTACCCAATTCCGCCCACGGCACCAACCCGGCGTCGGCTGCTGTTGCAGGATTCAAGGTCGTTGAAGTGCGTTCATTGCCTGACGGCACTGTCGATGTGGAGGACTTGAAGCCATTACTTGGACCTGATATCGCAGGAATGATGATGACCAATCCGAACACCCTCGGTATCTTCGAGCGCAAGATACCGGAGATAGCACGACTGATACATGACTGCGGTGGTCTGATGTATTACGACGGAGCGAACCTGAACCCGATGCTCGGCGTGTGTCGTCCGGGCGATATGGGCTTTGACGTGATGCACATCAATCTGCATAAGACGTTCTCTACACCACATGGCGGAGGCGGTCCGGGCAGCGGTCCTGTAGGTGTTCGCGAGGGATTGGAGCACTACCTGCCTAACCCGCAGGTCGTACAGAATGAAGACGGCAGGTATAACATCATCGAGGACGATATGTCGTTAGGTACGATTTCGGCATTCTTGGGCAACTACGGTATTCTGATTAGGGCATACGCTTATCTGCTGTCGTTAGGAAAAGAGAATGTTCCTATGGCAGGAAAACTCTCTGTACTTAATGCCAATTATATTAAGGAATGCCTTAAGAGCCACTATGCACTGCCTATCGAAGGGCTCTGCAAGCATGAGTTTGTGTTCGACGGACTACGAGAGGAATACGGTGGCAGGCATGATGAGGACTATGTCAGGACACTCGATGTGGCAAAGCGCCTTCTCGACTACGGCTTCCATGCACCAACCATTTACTTCCCGCTGTTGTTCCACGAGGCAATGATGATAGAGCCTACGGAAACGGAGAGCAAAGACACTCTCGATGATTTCATCGCTGTCATGAAGCAGATTGCCGTTGAGGCACGCGATGAGCGTGAGAAAGTGAAGACAGCTCCTCACAACACTCCTATACGCCGTCTTGATGATGTCAAGGCAGTGAAGGAACCAAAATTCACATTCTGGACGCTATGACAACAGATATCATCATTATAGGTGCAGGTCCTGGTGGTTATGAAGCTGCTGTACGTGCTGCGCGAAAGGGGCAGCAGGTCGTTATCATTGAGAAGAATCTTCTTGGTGGAACCTGCCTTAACGTGGGGTGCATACCTACGAAGTGTCTATGCCACACGGCAGAGATGCTTGACGAGGTGAGGAGTGCCGGCGCACAAGGCATTGCAACCGGCGAGGTCGCATTCTCTTTGTCGAAGGCAATGGAACGCAAGGGAGCGATTGTAGAATCGCTGCGTGCCGGTATTGCGCAACTGATGAAGACACCAGGCATAACGCTTGTTGAGGGTGAGGCACGTTTTGTTGACAAGAATACAGTCAGCGTCGGTGAGGCGAGATACGAAGCCCGTAACATCATCATCGCTACCGGCAGCACCACGAAATTCCTGCCTATCCCCGGTGCTCATGCCGAGGGTGTGCTTACAAGCACGGAGATGTTAAGCCTTGATGCTGTGCCACGACGCCTTTGCGTCATCGGCGGTGGCGTTATAGGACTTGAGTTTGCTTCTATCTTCAATGCTTTCGGCTCGGAGGTGACGGTAGTGGAGTTCTGCAAGGAAGTGCTTCCCAATTTCGACCGCGACATTGCCAAGCGCTTGCGTACAGCACTGAAGAAACGAGGCATCGTGTTCCATACTTCGGCGGCGGCAAAGGAAATCCATGAAGGAACGACGCTCGTGGTCGACTTCGAAGAAAAGGGAAAACTCCAGAGCGTGGAAGCTGACAAGGTGCTTATGGCAGTAGGTCGTGCAGCCAATGTTGACGCGTTGAACCTTGCTGATATCGGTATCGACTTCACGGGTCGCGGTATTACAGTTGACGAGCATTGTCAGACTTCGGTCAACGGAGTGTATGCCATAGGTGATGCCAACGGACTGTTTCAATTGGCGCATGCCGCCACATTCCAGTCGTAGATCATATCTTGGGTGTCGATACAAAGTTATCTGACATTGTTCCGAGCGCAGTATTCACCGTCCCTGAGGTCGCTATGGTCGGAAAGACCGAAGAACAGCTTGAGGCTGAAGCTGTGGAGTATACGGTTAAGAAGGCAATGTATCGTGCTAATGGCAAGGCGCTGTCAATGAATGCCGACGAGGGACTTGCGAAGATTCTCGTTGCCGGCGATGACAGCATCCTAGGGGCACATATCCTCGGTGCTCATGCGAGCGACCTGATACACGAAGTTGCCGTGGTGATGAACAGCGGCGGCAGTATCGCTGATATTGCACATACTGTGCATGCTCACCCATCGCTTAGCGAGATTCTCTTAGCAGCAGCTGAGGCATAGTCGGTATTGACTATTGTCAAAAATACATACATCTATATTCTTTCGATACACTGAAGGAATAAAAGAACATTTTAAAATCACTAATTTTGTATTAATTCAAAGACAATACATTATTAGTGATTTTTTATGTACTCACGATTAGCTAAAAATATTCAAGGCGATATCTTCGGCGGCATAACTGCCGGCATCGTTGCGTTGCGTTGCCTTTGGCATTGGCGTTTGGCATTCAGGCATTTGGAGGTATCGATTCGCCCGCATCGTCGTCGATAGGTGCACTTGCAGGTCTTGTCGGTGCCACACTGCTTGGTTTCTTCGCATCATTGTTCGGCGGAACACACAGTCAGATTTCAGGACCGACTGGCCCGATGACTGTAATCACGGCATCACTAGTCAGCGGAGCGTGGGTGTCAGGTGGCGGAAGTTTCGACGCGGTGCTCATAGCCATGTCGCTTGCAGGTTTGTTCTGCGGACTCTTCCAGATATTGTTTGGAATAATCCGTATCGGCAAATATGTGCGCTACATACCTTATCCTGTTCTGTCAGGTTTCATGTCGGGCATTGGAGTGATCATCATTCTGCAGCAGATTTATCCTCTCATAGGCATGAAGTCGCCGGTGCTTGTGGTAGATATGGTGGCGCAGTTTCCTGCTATGCTTGCCGAGATGACAACAGTCATACCGTTGCTCTTAGGTATAGCCACAATATTGGTTGTACGGCTATTTCCATTTATAACGAAGAAAGTCCCCGCGACACTTGTTGCCCTCATAGTTCTTACGTTCGTGTCACTGTTTACAGGCATCGACAAGAGCATGACCATCGGCGAGATTCCTTCTGGTCTGCCAATGCCGTTCTTTACCAAGGTGAGTCTTGCCGGGCTTGACTGGTGGGCACTAACAGAGGCTGCAATAATACCGGGACTGACACTTGCCGGTCTCGGAAGTATCGATACACTTCTCACGTCGGTCGTAGCCGACAACATCACGAAGACACATCATAACTCAAATAAGGAGCTGATTGGTCAGGGTATAGGCAATGCCGTTTCAGGAATGTTCTGTGGCATAGCCGGCGCCGGCGCTACAATGCGGACTGTGGTGAATGTTAAATCAGGCGGACGCACACAGTTGTCGGGAATGATTCACTCGCTATTCCTCCTTGCCATATTGCTCGGAGCAGGAACATTGGTCAAGTATGTTCCGCTATCGGTGCTTGCCGGAATACTAATCACGGTAGGCTGGGGTATCATCGACTTCCGCGGTTTCCGCGATATACGCAAGATTCCAAAGGCTGATGCCTTCGTGTTCGTCGTCGTGTTCCTCACAACGGTCTTTGTCGACTTGTTGACAGCTGTCGGCATCGGCATGGTCATTGCGTGTGTGCTGTTCATGAAACGCATGAGCGACCTTGCCGAAGGCAGCTACGTAACGATGAACGCCACTGAACCGGAGAGTCCTTGGGCTGATGAAGCCGGGCTGCCAGATGATATAAAGCGCAAGATATTCATCGAGCGTTTTCATGGTCCGATATTCTTCGGCAGCATAAACGGTTTCAATAAAGTCATGGCGGCTGTGCCTGATGATGCGGAGATTGTCATATTGAGAATGAAACGCGTGAAGTTCATGGACCAAAGTGGTGTGTATGCAATGGAATCGGCAATAAAGGAACTTCAGCAGAGGGGTAAGATTGTACTGATGACTATCATTCAGCCACAACCGCGTTACCTTCTTGAGAAGATGCAACTCATACCGCATGTTGTTCCCGAGCAGAACACGTTCAACTCATTCGAGGAATGCACCACATTCCTGAAAGCAAACTTATAGACTGAAACAGTTTATACGCGATTGCATCTGTAGTGCAGGGTTCAGATATTTGTTTAACGGACACCAATAAATGGGAATGATTATCATGCGGCATTGTTTTATTCAGGCGGAACGTGATAAATCACGCCCCTACGCCGTTCGGATTATCCGTTTCTACGTGGCGATTCGGAACGTGATAAATCATGCCCCTACGCTGTCCGAAATGTGATAAATAACGCCTGATATTAAAACAACATCGGGGCGCTGTGCAGCGCCCCGATGAAAAATTGATTTTGGTTTATTTCAGGATAACCTT
>ERZ773024.810-NODE-810-length-11227-cov-4.783387_pt1 | contig 11227 bp, 8 predicted proteins | sample MGYA00511667_ERZ773024 | MGnify/ENA primary metagenome ERZ773024 (study PRJEB29015, sample SAMEA2738117) | human oral metagenome | biome: human oral; feature: human-associated habitat; material: saliva | place: China | collected 2258 ... | reverse complement strand
TCGCGGTCTTCGATGAAACCTACGGCAAGCTCCTGGAGCGTCTGCGCCGTGCACGTGACCGCCGCAAGCTGCACAAGCGCGGTGGCAAGCACCCCGTCTCCGTGGCGGACGCTACCGGATCGATTCCTGTGGTTACCGAAGCAATTACCGAGATTCTGTTGCCGGATGTTCCGGTTGAAGAAGCAGCATTCGACAACAGCGAGGTTACCCTCGCCGACGAGGCAGCATCTCCCATCGAGATTCGCCACAAGAGCTTCAAGGGTGAGCGTCTGACTCCCGCAGAAGCTGTTGACCGTATGGAACTGGTCGGCCACGACTTCTACCTGTACATTGACAGCGAGACCGGCGCACCGGCTGCGGCATACCGTCGTAAGGGCTGGAGCTACGGCATTATTACTCTGGATAACGAGTAAAAACTAACGTACCTGCTGGATGCTGAGGCGTAAGGCTCTTGAGGGGTCGTACTCAGCGAGTAGGCTCAAGACCCGGGCGGTCTGGAAACACGCACTGTGAATCTCCAGGCCCCCGGGTTTTTCTTTGCCCTCCACACATCTGTTCCTTTAGACGGATGGGTCGGCTCTGCCTCAACCGGAGGGTGAAAGATTCGAGCGTCACCAAATGTCACCTCGTGGGCGCAGAGCGTAAAAAATAGCTCGGACGGGCGAATTAGGCGGCTCTGCCATACAATATGTAGGAAGGCCTCACCGCGCGCACTCTCGCGCACCCTTGGTGAGGGTACCGAGACAATCAAGGAGTAGAAGCTCAGTGGCATCTTTCTTGGAGAAAATCCTCCGAACCGGCGATAAGAGGGTTCTGCGACAGCTCGAAGCGTACACTAAGGCGGTGAACTCGCTCGAGGACAGCTTCGCATCGATGACCGATGAGGAACTGCGAGCGGAAACCGACAAGTTCCGCGAGCGCGTCAAGGACGGCGAATCCCTCGACATTATGCTGCCGGAGGCCTTCGCGGTAGTCCGTGAAGCATCCAAGCGCACCCTGGGCAAGCGCCACTACGACGTGCAGCTCATGGGTGGTGCTGCACTGCACCTGGGCAACATTGCCGAAATGAAGACCGGTGAGGGTAAGACCCTCGTCGCGACCCTGCCCGCGTACCTGAACGCGCTAAGCGGCAAGGGCGTGCACATTGTGACCGTGAACGACTACCTGGCTGAATACCAGGCGAACCTCATGGGTCGCGTGTTCCGCTTCCTCGGCATGGAGTGCGGCGTGATTCTCTCCTCCATGGAACCTGACGAGCGTCGTAAGCAGTACGCCGCGGACATCACCTACGGTACGAACAACGAGTTCGGCTTCGACTACCTGCGTGACAACATGGCGTGGACTGTGGAGGAGCAGGTTCAGCGCGGCCACAACTTCGCCATTATCGATGAGGTGGACTCCATCCTGATCGATGAGGCGCGTACCCCTCTGATTATTTCCGGCCCCGCAGCCGGTGAGGCAAACCGCTGGTATGCAGAGTTCGCGCGCATTGCCGCAACCCTGCTCAAGCGCGGTGAAGACTACGAAGTAGACGAGAAGAAGCGCACCGTCGGCATCCTCGAATCCGGCATTGACAAGGTGGAAGACCACCTGGGTGTGAAGAACCTCTACGAATCCAAGAACACCCCGCTCATTGGCTTCCTGAACAACTCCATCAAGGCGAAGGAGCTGTTCACCAACAACAAGGACTACGTGGTCATTGACGGCGAGGTCCTGATCGTTGACGAGCACACCGGTCGTATTCTGCCGGGCCGCCGCTACAACGACGGCATCCACCAGGCGATTGAGGCGAAGGAAGGCGTCGAGATCAAGCCTGAGAACCAGACCATGGCGACCGTGACCCTGCAGAACTACTTCCGCATGTACGACAAGCTTTCGGGCATGACGGGTACCGCAGAGACCGAAGCCGCCGAGTTCATGAACACCTACAACCTGGGTGTCGTGCCGATTCCCACCAACAAGGGCGTGCAGCGCGTCGATAACCCCGATAAGGTGTACCGCGACGAGATTGCCAAGTTCAAGGCCGTCGTCAAGGACATTAAGGAACGCCACGAGAAGGGCCAGCCGATTCTGGTCGGTACGGCCAGCGTGGAGAACTCCGAGTACCTGTCCCGCCAGTTGGCGAAGGCCGGCGTGCGTCACGAGGTGCTGAACGCGAAGAACAACGAGCGTGAGGCCGCGATTGTGGCTCAGGCTGGTCGTAAGGGCGCCGTTACCGTGGCAACCAACATGGCCGGTCGCGGTACCGACATCATGCTCGGCGGCAACCCCGAATTTGAGGCCGTCGAGAAGATGCGTCAGCTGGGCCTGGACCCGAACACCAACTCCGAGGCGTATGAGGCCCGCTGGCCCGAAGTTCTCAAGGAGTGCGAGGAAGCCGCAGAAGCAGAGCACGAGGAGGTCACCGAGCTCGGTGGTCTGTACGTGCTTGGTACCGAGCGCCACGAGTCCCGCCGTATCGACAACCAGCTGCGCGGTCGTTCCGGTCGTCAGGGCGATCCGGGCGAGTCCCGCTTCTACCTGTCGCTGACCGATGAGCTCATGCGTCTGTTCAACACCGGCATGGCGACCCGCCTCATGGCGGCGGCCCCCGAGGACTCCGCACTGGACTCCAAGATTGTCAGCCGTGCCATTGCCACCGCGCAGGCCAACGTTGAGGGCCGTAACGCCGAGCAGCGTAAGAACGTGCTCAAGTATGACGATGTGCTCAACCGCCAGCGCGAGGCCATCTACAAGGATCGTAGCCGTATTCTGCACGGTGACGACCTGAAGGAACAGATTTCCGGCTTCGTGGACGAGGTGCTGACCACCATCATTGACGCCCGCGTCTCTGAAGGCCACGCCGAGGACTGGGACTTTGACGAGCTCTGGGACGCACTCAAGCAGGTGTACCCCATCTCCATCACCGTGGACGACCTGGCGGAGGACGCCGGCGACCGCACCAAGATTACTCGCGACCAGATCGTGAAGGAAGTTTTGGCGGACGCACACCTCATCTACGAGGAGCGCGAAAAGAGCGTCGGCGAAGAGAGCATGCGCGAAATTGAACGCCGCGTCATGCTGTCCGTCATCGGTGAGCGCTGGCCCGAGCACCTGTACGAGATGGAATACCTCAAGGAAGGTATCGGTCTGCGTGCAATGGCTCAGCGTGACCCGCTGGTCGAGTACCAGCGTGAAGGCTACGACATGTACCAGTCGATGCTCGGCGCGGTCCGTGAAGAGACCGTGACCTACCTGTTCAACCTGGACCTGTCCAAGCAGCGTACTCAGGCTTCTGCCGTGCGCCTGGCTGAGCCTTCGCGCCCGAAGTTCCTGCAGTACTCCGCCCCGGATGAGGACGGCCACGAGCAGGTTCACGTGGAGCGTACCAAGGAGAAGTAACCTCGGCATAAACCCGAAAACACTATAGACGCAACAGAGAGGGTGCGAATCCAATACCGGATTCGCACCCTCTCTGTTTGTCTGTGTGTTTTGTAGGGGAAGCCGGGGAAGCCTTAGTCTTCGTCCAAGCGGCTCTGCGGCTGCTCAATTGCGGTAATCAGCCACATGCCGTGAATCAGGCGCATCTGCATGGTCACCACACGCACCCTTTCCGCACAACGCAGCAGCGCCACCACCTCGTAGAGCTCCTCGTGCACCTTCTGCGCTCGCACCCGCAGCAGAACCGGAGGAAGAGTCAGCAGCATATCCTTGCGCACCTGACGCGGGTTCTTCGGGAAGAGGGGCAGCAGACGGTGGAAACAATCCGCTGATACCCACTGCGCCAGCTGCTGACGCGAACGACGAGCCGACATAATCTCCAGGTAAGCAATCGCCACACCCGCGCAACGGCCCTCCAGCTGGCGAGCCAACGCATCCGCAGGACGCAGCGGGCGACCCCTCTTCACTACCTTCGGGCGCTGCGCCGAATGCTGCTCATAACGCGGCAGCGGCAACAGCGAATAGACCGACGCGCTGTTCCGCCTCTGCACCAGAGCCATCGTGCCCTGCCCCTGCTCCGGTAGCGGAGCGACCTGCTCGGCTGTCACAGGCTGAGCCGTCGGCTGGGAGGTGCGTGCCGCCTGACGCTTTGAATACGGGCTGGCAGGTTGATCGTTACGGGAGGCGGGCTGCGCAGGCTGAGAACGCGGCGGCGTCCACGGGGCGCGGGGGAGAAGGTTGGAGAAGCTCATGACGGCTCCTTTCGGTGCAGAGGTATGTGAGGCGAGCTGAGCGAAAGCTATCGGGTGGGGCAGAAGATTCGAGGTAGCGGCGGCGAGGGCTAGACGGCGAGGGTTAGTGAACGGGCTGTTCGGGGATCTGCAGAACCTGCCCCTCGTAGAGCAGCTCGGCGTTCTGACCCAGAGCGTCCTTATTCGCCTCGTAAATATCGAGAGTGTAGTCGTAAATGGTGGAGGCGTCGGTGCCTTCACCCAACTGCTCGGCGGCAATAGACCAGAGCGTATCGCCCGCCTGAACCGTGTAGGAGTAGGTGCCCGCCTCAACGCGGGGTGGGGAGAAGAACGGGCTGCGATCCTGCAGCGAGCCTGCCGCCTCTGAAGGCTGAGGACCCAGCGGAATATCGGGAATCTCTGCAGAGAGGGTCAGAGGAGCGGAGGTGGCTTTCGGGGTGATGCTGTCCGGGATGTCACTGGCGGGCTCCGCATCTGAGACGCTGGCTGGGGTGGTATCTGGGCTGGCCTCTGCCGTCGCGGTGCTCGCTGAAGCTGCGGTGCTCGTTGAATCTGTGGTCATGACCGCCGAAATGGTCGTCTGCGGCATTCCCTCCGTGCCGTTTACCCCGGCGTTGCTGGGCGTAACCACCGTAGCCTGCGCGGGAGCCAAGACCGCGACCACTCCAAGAGCCGTGCCGCCGAGCGTCAGAACGATGCGGCGCATAAAGCGCGGACGGAAAATCGCCGGAACCTTCAGCTCAGTGGGCTTTGCGGCGTGTGCCGAGACTCGCAGGGAACGAGCGTAGAAGAGCGCGCAGATAAAACTGACGAACCACCAGGCGGTAATGAGGATTGCCGCAGCCCCCGCGCAGAGCAACGAGGCATCAGCTAGTGGGTGTGCCGAGGGGATGCGGTGCAGGTTAACACTCAACGCACCCAAGACCGCGGCGGAAAGTAGGGGAGGGGCGATGAAGAGCAGCGCGTCCTGGTAGCTTGCTTTGGTGCTGGTTTCGTGACCTGCGTCAGCGCCGGATGCCAGAGGAACAACGGATGCAAGGGGATGCGAAGCGAAGGCTGCGGGCGCCTGACCCGGCGTGGAAAGATGGTCCACAATGACCTCCAAATGGTGTGTTTAATAGCTTTTGGTGTTGCTTTATTTATACAGGAGGTCGCAGTAAAAATGAAGCAAAACGCATCAAAATGTATGAAAAACATGTAATTTGGTGAAATTTGCTTCAAAAATCAGGCTCAAGAAGCATCATCCGACCAGAAAAACGCCCCGGTTCGTATCCGCACCCGCTACTCGGGTAGGGTCATAGTATGAGCATGGAAAAGTTCCTACGAGACATTGAGGCGCGCCTCGCCTCCGAACGCGCCTGGGATATGGAACAGGATGCCCGCCAAGTCGCCCGCGTCCAGTACTCCACAATTACCCTCGACGACCGTCTCCTTGCGCAGGTCGGCGGCCCCATCCGCATCTGCGCCACCGACATGCAAACCTACGAAGGCAAACTCGAAATGGTCGGCGAAGAATGGGTCAGCATCGAAGCGCGCGGCGAAAACATCATCATCCCCCTGCGCGGAATGCTCTGGTGGGAAGGTGGCATCGCTCCCGGGCGCGCTGATATTCGCCCCGAACGCTACCGCATGAAAATTCAGCTCGCCCTCCGCTCCCTCGCCATGGCACGCGAACCCGTCCGCCTCTCCCTCGAAGGTGGCACCGTCAGCTACGACGGCGTGATCGAGCGAGTCGGCGCCGACTTTCTTGAACTGCGCCTGCTCAACGGTGGGCAGTACCCACGCATCTACGAACGCGACCAGTACGCGCGTGCAGCCTACGGCGCGCAGGGAACCTACGGGCAAGTTGGTTATGGTCAGGGCGCCTCCGGCTATTCCCGTGCCCCTCGCGGTGCCGGCGTGCGCACCATTCCGCTGGCTCGTATTAGCGCAGTCATCGCCCGTATTTCACGCTAAAAGCACGGGGAAATAGCGAGCAATACCGTTCGTGGGTACGCTCGCAAAAAACGCCTCGACAACTATAAATACCCTTATGAAAGTAGTAATAAACACAAAAAGGTCCGCCCCTCTTCATTGAAATCTCAACGAGAGGAGCGGACCTTTCTAAAACACTCGAGCATTACGCCCGCGAGGTGCACGTCGAAATACTAATCGACCTTAGCCTTTGCAGTGAGCTTGCCGGAAGCAATCGCCTCCAGAGTCTGCTCGTGGCGCTCGGTAATGTACTCTTCAAAGCGAGAGCGTTCAATACGCCACTGGTTACGTCCACCAATCTGAATGGCGGGAAGTTCGCCGCTACGCACCAGAGCGCGCACCTGCGAAAGCGAAACCTGCAGCTCCTCGGCAACGTCGCTCAGAGTGAGGAAACGAGGTGCAGTCATCGAATTGTTCCTTTCCGTGAGTGAAATCCTGGGCCCCTTAGCTACTGTTGGTAGCCAATCATATAGAGTTCATATCGAACATCTATTGAGTACTTTCAGTATATGTCATCACCATGAAATTTGCTCACAAAAAGCCTTATATGAGCCGAAAAGTTATCTAATCGCCCCTTCAAAAGGAACGAAACCCAAAAATATTTCATCAACACGGCTCTTGTTGAGAGAGAGTACTAAATGAAATATGCTGTTAGGGTTAGTGTCAGAACCAATCAAAGCACTATCGAACACACACCACTCGCTCATCGGTCAGTTGAACAACACCCGGAATCACCGCCGGCTTCCGCACCGAAAGGCACAACCACATCATGCGCATACGACAGAGCGCGACGAAGCGTTCCACCCTCACCGAGCCCCACGCCAAACGTCTCAAAAGGCCCACCGTCAAAGACTGGCGATTCATCCTCGGTGTACTTCTCGTGCTCATCTCCATCACCGGCGTCCAGCTCTACGTGCAAGCCAATAACAGCAAAACCGAGTACTACACCGCCAAAAGCGAAATCCGCCTCGGCGAGAAAATCACCGAAGACAAACTAGCCCGAGTCGAAGCGAACATCGACTCCGCCAAAGATAAGTACTTCACCCGCGCCGATGCCGCACAGATGAACGGCAAAATCGCGATTCAGCGCATCCCTGCAGGCAACCTCATTAGCAAAGAATCCGTAGGCACTGAAACCTCCCCGGGGCGCCGCCTCGCCACCGTCAGCATTGACCGCACCGCCGCCTCCGCACTCAAGGCAGGCGAGCGCGTGGACGTGTGGACCTCCGGCCCGCGCAATCCCGATACCAAGAGTGATAACCGGACTGAAAACGGTGCCCGCGCGATCGTCACCAATGCCGAAATCGTTGCCGTAACGGTCGATGAAGGCGTGCTTGGCGCCAACGGCAAAGCAACCGTGCAGCTGTGGGTCAAGGAAGAAGCCCTCGCCGCCCTCGTCAAGGAAAGCAATAGCGACTCCAAGATCAGCCTCATCCCCGGCACCTACGGGGAGGGCCAGTGAACATCCCCGTCATCCTCTACGGCGATAACGGTTCGCTCCTGAGCCGCATCGAATCCCAGCGCGGCCGCGTTTCCGTAGCGCGTACCGTGCAGGACTTCAGCGAAGCCGTCGGCATGGCGCACACAGGCATTGCCCGCGTGCTGCTCTGCGTCCACGTGCCCGCAGAAATGAGCGCCTCTACCGTGGATGCGCTCGCCGCCTCCGAAGTGCTCCTGGCAGTTATCGCCCCGGACAACCTGCCGCTGCCCACGCAGGCGCACCGGATCCGCCCCGAAGCTGCCCTCGAAGAGATCCTGGGCTCGCTCGAACAGGCTGTGGATGCGGCGCTCGCCCGACCCGCCGCAGGTTACGGCGTGCCCGCGCAGACACCGAATCAGGTGCCCGCGCAGCCTGTTGCCCACCACCCGGAGGCCGCCTACGGTCAAGACACCGGTTACGGCTACGACAGCGGATACGGCGGCTACGGTTACGATAACGGCGCTACTGGCTATGGGGTGTGCGGCTACGGCTACGACCCCGCCGCGGGCACTGCCTCAAATACCGCCGCACCCTACGGAACCGACTACGGAAGCTACGGGATCGACCCCGCAGCCCCCGCCGGAAACGCACCCGGCGCGCACGACCCGGCGGAAGCCTCCTCCGTTGTACCCAGCAACGAAGAATCCGTGCTCAGCCAGGCCGCCGCCATCGTCGACTCTTTCGCACCGGGTAGCGACTACGCCCTGCACGTGCAGAACGAGAACAATGACGGCACCCTGCCTCAGCACCCGGACATCAACCAGGACCCCGCCGCGCCCTCGCGCTACCAGCCCGGCCACCGCCTCGGCAAAATTGTGACCGTATGGGGTACCCACGGCGCGCCCGGTCGAAGCACCATTGCATTCAACCTTGCCGCCCTCGCGGCGCAGCAGGGTCAGCAGGTCTGCCTCATCGACGCAGACACCTACGCACCCAGCCTGGATGCACTCATGGCGCTCGAAGATACCGGCTCCGGCCTGGCGATTCTCTGTTCGGATGCCGACCGTGCCCAGCTCGACGAGAAAAAAGCCGGCGCCATCATGGAGCGCGTACCTCTGAAGAACGGCACCTTCGACTTCTTGAGCGGCATCACCTCCTCCTCGCGCTGGCCCGAGGTGCGCGCCCGCGCCTTCGCCGAGGTACTCGAATGGCTCAAGCACCGCTACGACCTGGTCATCTGCGATGTTGCCGCCCCCGTCGAGGTGGACGAGGAACTGACCTTTGACGGCCCGGCACCGCGCCGTAATGCCGCGACCCTCGCCGCGCTCGCCTGCTCCGACCGCGTGATTGCGCTCGGCGAAGCGGATGTCATCGGCCTGCCGCGCCTGATCAACCTCGCCCGCGAGGTGCAGTCGCGCCCGGATCTTTTCGCCCCCGAAACGGATGTGCAGTACTGGCTCAACCGAAGCCGCCGCGAAGCCGCCGGATTCAACCCCGAGGCAAAAATGCGCGATAACTGGGCACGCTACCTGTCGGTTCCGCTCACCGGCGTGATCCCGTACGAGCGTAAGGTCATGGACCGTTTGCGCCGCAACGGTGAAGCCCTGCTGGAGGTGGCTCCCCGCCACGCGGTTGTGCAGTCCCTGGAGGCGATGCTTGAAGGCATGTACGCGGTACACCCCGGAGCTTAAGTCCGTCAGATAAAACTAGCGCTTGCTCAAAGACCCGGCTTGTCGGAGTGCCCCGTTCAGAGGCTTCGACAAGCCGGGTTTCTGCGTCTTACGCATGTCGAGGGCGGGGGAGTGGTGCGAATGCCTCACTGTACAACTGAGGGGTGTATCTCATTGCGCTGCGTCATATTTGCGATTAAAAGCGCGCTCCAAGAAATGCTCTGTAAACTATTCCACGTATTGTCGTTTGAATGGGATTTGCGGCGAACAAACCGTAAAATGGTTGAACACACCCGAACTTAGGGAAGCACACAAACATATGTCTTTTGCAGAAGGAATTATGAGCGCCTGCGACTTCGGTCCCGGCGACACTGAACGCGTTCACCTCATCATGGGTGAATGGCAGGTCATCTCTGACATTGCCCAGAGTGACTTGGTTCTATGGTTCCCCACCGACTACGTTGTTGCCGACGGCAGCTCTCCGGATGCCGTCTCCGGCCCCAGCGAAACCAGTACTTTCCGTGCCTTCGCGCACGTGCGCCCCTCCAACGTCCGAACCCTCTTCCACCACGACATCATCGATCACGACATGGAAGACGGAATCCGCGACGAAGCATACCGCGTCTGGATTGACCAGAACATCAGCACCTACACCGACGAAGGAAGCGGTGAAGGCGTTGGTGCCCGCCCGCGCGTACACGTAACCTTCGTGCCCATCGTGCGCAACAACCGCACCATTGCGTTGCTGACCAGCCACAAGATTGCCACACCCAGTGGCTACCCCTCCATCAGCGACGAGGTCTACGAATATACTGCTGACACCATGCTCTCCATGGTGCACTCCGGCCTGTGGCCCGATCCCCTCGCCCAGGGAAATAACACCCAGGGCAACCCCCGCGTGATCGACGGCATTATTGTGCTTGACCCCTCCGGTCGTGTGGTCGTCGCTTCCCCGAACGCGAACTCCATGTACAACCGCATGGGCATGACCGGCTACCTCGAAAAGCAAAACCTCGCCGACGTCACCCGTGCGATGCTTCCTGCCGGTGAACAGGCGGACGAAACCCTGCAGCTGGTCCTTGCCGGTCGTAGCGACCTGCGCACCGAACTGGTCATTGCCCGCGCTCGCGTGACCATGCGATCCATCCCGCTACTGGCGCAGAAGCGCGCCCGCATCGAGCGTGAGGGCGCCGTGATCCTTTGCCGTGACGTGACCGAGTTGCGCCGCCGCGAGCTGGAGCTCATGACCAAGGATGCGACCATCCGCGAAATTCACCACCGCGTGAAGAACAACCTGCAAACCGTGTCCGCTCTGCTGCGCCTGCAGTCGCGTCGTATGACCACGGATGAGGCACGTCAGGGCCTGGAGCAAGCGATGCGCCGCGTGGCAACGATTGCTACCGTGCACGAGGCGCTCTCGCAGGGCCTGACTCAGAACGTCGACTTTGACGAGCTAATTGAGCGTCAGTTCCACCTTGCCGCTGAGCTTGCTTCCCCCGGTCAGCACGTGTCTACCAAGCTGATTGGCTCCTTTGGATCTTTGCCGAGCCAGTTCGCTACCCCTCTGGCACTCGTTATCAACGAGGTTGTCGCGAACGCTGTGGAGCACGGCCTGGACGGCGAGACCGGCACCGTGACCCTCGAAGGTATTCGCGGCACCAACGATGAGGGTGAGAACATCCTCACCGTCGTGATTACTGATGACGGTAAGGGCATGGGCGATAAGAAGATTGAAGAGTCCGGCCCGAACGCCTACCGCCCGGTGACCGGTAAGGAAGGCCTGGGCATGCAGATTGTGCGTACCCTGGTGGCGAGCGAGCTGAACGGCTCGATCCGCTGGGAGGCTAACGAACCGACCGGTACCCGCGTGGTCATCACCGCGGTGCTCGTCTAAGCCCCTTCTCGTATGACATGTAGAACTGCCGCCGCCCCGAGTACGGGGTGGCGGCAGTTTGCTGTCTAGATAGGTTCTGTATATGGCAAAAGCGTGG
>ERZ773024.808-NODE-808-length-11241-cov-2.259342_pt1 | contig 11241 bp, 11 predicted proteins | sample MGYA00511667_ERZ773024 | MGnify/ENA primary metagenome ERZ773024 (study PRJEB29015, sample SAMEA2738117) | human oral metagenome | biome: human oral; feature: human-associated habitat; material: saliva | place: China | collected 2258 ... | reverse complement strand
TGCACCCGACGGGCCGCTTCTTTCGCTGCCGGAATTTATGTTCTATGAGGGCAGCAGCTGGTCTATTGTTTTTAGGGAAAGCCCGCTACCTATTGCCGAGCCGTACGGCATACTCATTAACTTTTGTGATAGCAAAATTATTGGTTTTGAGGATATATCCGGCGCAGAAGAAATATGACAAGCCATGAGCACGCGGGCGGAACCCCCCGTCTGTTGACCACCTAAACGCCCGGGGCACCCTCCGCACGGTTGGGCTGCGGCACATGTAAGCCGGTTTTGGCGCAGGAGAACAGTAGAGAAACCGGGGACACCGTGGTAGGTTGAGAACACTGGTGTTAAGACTCGGAAAGCTGGTGCGGGCAAAGCATCCACCGTCTTAACCTTGTACATGCAACCAGTCGTAGAAGGGCTATTAGTATGGCGGTGTACACGCGCCAGGTGCTGGTGAATGCTCCACCCAATCAGGTGTTCCGGTACTGCACCTCACAAACCGGGTTCTGCCAGCAGTTCCCCTTCCCCGTCCGCTGGCTTACCGGCACTGACCATTGGCAGCTGGGCGACATTCTAGATTTCAGGTACCGGGTGTGCGGCCTGTGGCTGCGGCACCGTGCAGAGGTGGAAGAGCATGAGCGGGGAGCACTGTTCACCGATACTATGCGTAAAGGCCCCTACCGGACATTCCGTCACACACACACCGCTTTGAGCCTTCAGCAGGCGGCACCTGCATGACAGACACCATCGAATTCACAACAGGGTTAGGTGCCCTAATCGACAGGCTCATTGGTGTGCCCATTCTGAAGTACACGTTCCGCAAACGTCACGAGGCCCTGTCCCAGGTGGACTGGGCAGACGTCTTATAACTTGAGGAGAAACACATGCCCACCACGCATTATCGAGACGCTGATTTGTTCTACCGTCTAAGCGGTGAGCCTGAAAACCCGGCCATGCTGCTTCTGCACGGCGGGTTCGGGTCAGCAGAGGATTTCGCTGCTATCCTGCCTGAGCTGCAGCAGCACTTTTTGGTGGTTGAAACCGACGCACGCGGTCACGGGCGTTCCACCCGCGGCACGGCTGAACTCACCTACGCGCAGCTTGCTGAAGACACGCGTCATATTGTGCAGGTTACCGGGCTGCGGGAATACCATATCTTTGGTTTCAGCGATGGCGGCACGGCGGCTTACCGGCTAGCAGCTGAGGATACACGAGTGCTTTCGGTAGTGACTGTTGGTGCGTCGTGGAGTGGTGTACGGGATGCCGCCGTACGGGAGATGTTTGAGAACCTGTCACCCGCACTTTTCCGTGAGCGCATGGCTGACAGGGTCGCATCCTACGAGAGGCTGAATCCGCGCCCTCACCTTGAGACACTTGTAGACGATCTGCGACACCGGTGGCTGGACACCGCGGAGACAGGGTACCTGAACGAGCATGTTTCTGCGATTAAGGTGCCTGTGCTGGCCGCGCGTGGGGAGAACGATTTTCTGTTTTCTCTACAAGAGCTGGCGGAACTGCGTGAGCACCTGCCCGAGGCACACCTGATGAATGTGCCGTTCGCCAGCCATGAGGCTATCAGTGAGCAGCCCGGCATCATATGGGCTGCCATGAAAACAATGTACGGACTATAAACAGAGGAAATCGCTGAGGGCTGGTGCTTCTGCAGGTACGATAAAGAAGTACCTGCCGCAACCGAAAAATTTGAGAAAACCCATGCGATATAACGACTACCAGCAACCTATCGGCGATGCCCTGCCCGACTACCGCGCGGGCGAGACTCCCAGCATTGACTGTCTACAGGGGCGCTACTGCCGCCTCGAAAAACTTGATGCAGAACGCCACGGCAACGACCTGTACGAGGTCTACGGCCCTGAAGCTCCCGAACAGAGTTTCACCTATTTGTCCCTGAACCCTGTTGCTGACCGGGCAGAGTTAGAGACCCTCCTCAAGCGCATGGAGGAATCCACCGACCCGTACTATCTGGCTGTGATAGATCAGGATGGGCGTGCGGTTGGCACTTTAGCGCTCATGCGTATCAACCCCGCGCACCGTGTTATTGAGGTGGGCAGCGTGACCTATGGCGAACGTCTAAAACGCACGCGCGCCGCCACTGAGGTGCAGTACCTTCTGGCGCAATACGTGTTTGAGACGCTGCACTATCGCCGCTACGAGTGGAAATGCGATGCACTGAATGAGCCTTCACGCCGCGCAGCCGAGCGCCTAGGCTTCACCTATGAGGGGACGTTCCGCCAAGCCGTCGTATATAAAGGCCGCAACCGCGATACGGCGTGGTATTCAATGCTGGATACCGAATGGGAGCAGCGCAAACACCGGTTGCTGCAATGGCTGGATCCGAAGAATTTTGATGCGCACGGTCAGCAGCGCACCTCCTTGCGAGAGATTGCTGTATAGCCGTCAGTCGAAAGGGTGCCCTGGGGTATTGTCAGAGCCAAACAGCAGGGATACTATGGGTATTTCCTAACGTCGAACGGAAGGGAACGCCATGAAAACCCTTGTGATTGTCACGCATCCTAATATCCATGATTCTATGGTCAGCAAAACCTGGGTTCACATGCTGCGCCAGCATCCGGATCGGTTTACCGTGCATGAGCTGTACAGCGAGTACCCCGACGGTGTGATTGATGTAGAGCGCGAGCAGGCTCTCGTGGAAGAGCACCAGAACATTGTGCTTCAGTTTCCGGTGTACTGGTTTAACTGCCCTCCGCTTCTGAAACAGTGGTGCGACGATGTGCTGACGTACGGGTGGGCCTACGGCTCGAAAGGCAAGGCGTTCGAGAATAAGAAACTCGGCATTGCCGTCTCGCTGGGAGCTCCCGCCCCAGAGTACAGTGCGGAAGGTTCCGTTGGGTACACCGTCGCCGAAACTCTGCGCCCTTTCGAGCTGACGGCCAACTATATCAGCGCCGATTATCAGCCTCTCTTCGCGTTCCACACCATCGACACCTATGAGAGCTACGATGAAGCCGCCGCCCAGCAGGTGGCAGACAGTGCGGGTGATTACCTGGCGCACCTGAACACCTACTACACCTAGCAACAGCCCGTGCGGCCTGCGCGGGCCGGGAAAACCCGCAAAAGCTCATGGGACAGGGGGTTAGGAGAGCGAGTTGAAGTTCCCCAAGAATACCGCCAGCCCCATGAGCAGGCTGTACGCCAGCGCCACAATACCGGCCTGTTTCAGCACGGGGATGAGGTCTTTGCCGGTGCGCCCAGAAAACACCGTCACGCAGGAGTAAACGGTCGGCCCCACCAGCACAAAAATCAGCGCAAACCACGGGTTCTGCGGCACCAGCACGGTACACAGCAGAATCGCCAGGATCATCTCAACCGTGTAGGTGATGCGTGCGGCCCTATCACCCAGCCGCACCGCCAGGGTGAGCTTACCCGATTCACTATCGGTGGGGATGTCGCGCACATTATTCGCCATGAGCAGCGCACACGAGATCAGGCCCACCGCCACGGCACCCACCCACCCGGTGAGCGTCAGCTGATTAGTTTGCGTGAATAACGTGCCTAAAGTGGCAACCAGCCCAAAATAGATGAACACGAACACATCGCCCAAACCCATATACCCGTAGGGCCGTTTCCCGCCGGTGTACCCCCACGCCGCAAAAAGCGCGGATGCGCCAACCGCCAGGAACCACCACTGGTTCGCCAACGCCACCAGCAACACACCGGAACACACGGCGAGACCGAAACACAAAAACGCGGCGAACTTAACCGCTTTCGGGCTTGCCGCACCTGAACCGACAAGGCGCATCGGGCCGACCCTGCCCTCATCGGTGCCTTTGACACCGTCAGAGTAGTCATTCGCGTAGTTCACGCCCACCTGCAGGAAGAACGCCACCAGAAGAGCAAGCACAGCCCGTACGGGGCGGAACGAATGCAGCTCGGCCGCCGCCACAGACCCCGCCACGATCGGCGCCAAAGCAAGCGGTAGGGTGCGCAGACGCGCCCCCTCAATCCATTCTGCCGGTGATGCCACGGCTATGCCCTCCTTCACACACGGTTGGTTTGCTGCTCGGCGTGCGCCTTACACAGCATACTGTATATTGCCAGCCGGTCAGGTTTGCCCGTGCTCGCGGCAGGAAAATCAGGCACAATACGCACCACCTTCGGCACGCCCGCCGCACCCAACTGTGCACCGCACAGCTGCTGCAGCTGCCCTGCTGTTTCGGCAGCGTCCGCACCATAATGCTCGGGCAGGTTCCGCAGGGTGACGGCGGCAATGACGGCTGCCCCCCACCGCGCGTCAGGAACACCGGCCACCGCAGCCTCACGCACCGCCGGGTGGCTCTCAAGGACGGCGGCGACTGCGTGAGAAGAGACCTTCACCCCGCCGGTAATAATCACATCATCGGAGCGCCCCACAATGTTCAGCATCGGGGCGCCCTCGTTCTCTGGCGCATTTGGGGCAGAGGATGTGAGCGAGCCGTAATCGTCGGTGCGGTACCACCGGCACCCGTGGGCATCAACGAAGAAATGCGATGCGGTGCGCGCGCTATCGCCCAAGTACCCGCTGGCAAGGTGCTCACCACCGAGCCAGATACGCCCGGCCGCTTCCGCCCCGGCCGCAACCGGGCTGTCTGTTAAACCCGCGTCCTCTGGAACCACACGCAGCCGCACCCCGGGCAGTGCTACCCCCGAATAGATGCACCCGCCGGCGGTTTCTGCGCTGCCATAGGTGGTGACCACGTTCAGCCCGAGCTCTCGTGCTGCCGTCAGCAGGGATGCGCTCGCCGGGGCACCGCCAAGCAGGATGCCGGTGAACTGGCCGAGCGCATCGTAAATTTCTGACCCCAGTGCGGGGCTGGCTTCGGCGGCTTCTAGGAGCTTATGCACCTGCGTGGGCACAAGAGAGACGAACCGGCGAGCGCAGCTGAGCCGTTCGGCGGCGTTCAGAAAGACCTCGGGTGTAAAACTAACCCCGTCGGTGATCGATGCGGCAACTACCGGTGTTGTTCCGGCGAGCACCGACCGGGCGAGAACCTGAGCCCCCGCCACATAGTGCGCGGGCAGGGCAAGAAGCCACTGCGCCGGGTCCTCAGAAACTACCCGCCGAGGCTTCGACGAACCGGACGAAGGGTAGTCAGCAAAAAACCTCTCGGTCGCCCGAGCGGATGCCCGCAACGCCCGCACGCTTAACGCCGTCTGTTTGGGCGCACCCGTGGACCCGGAGGTGCCCACCACGAGCGCAAGAGACTCCAGGCCTTCTGTCTGCCCGCGCGGGTCTTGACTATCGCGAGCACTGTTCGGCAAGTCCCCGGTAAGAGAGCGCTCGAAGGAACGCAGAATCTCCTGCGGATTGGCGGGCTCATCGGCGCTGAGGATGACCGCGTGCGGATGCAGCGCATCCTCGTGTGGGGCAGGAAGCGGCGTGAGCGAACCGGGGAATGCGCCTATCGCGGAGTCCGCCTCGCCGCCATCCGCCCGGGACTCACGGGGATTGCGGAGGCCTTCCGGCACAACAGAACGGTTATTCTGCAACGCGTGAAACCCTAGAAGTAGTAGGGATAGTTCGACCAGTCAGGGTCACGCTTTTGCAGGAACGCATCGCGCCCCTCCACCGCCTCGTCGGTCATATACGCCATGCGGGTTGCTTCGCCCGCGAAAACCTGCTGCCCGAGCATACCGTCATCGGGCAGATTGAAGGCATATTTGAGCATACGGATAGCCTGCGGAGACTGCCGGGCAATATGCGCCGCATATTCCAGACCCTTATTTTCCAGCTCTGCGTGGGGCACCACATCGTTAACGGCACCCATCTCGTACATGCGCTGTGCATCGTACTCTTTGGCGAGGAAAAAGATTTCGCGCGCAAACTTCTGCCCAACTTGCCGCGCCAAAAGCGCCGAACCGTAGCCCGCGTCGAAAGAGCCGACAGTCGCATCGGTCTGCTTAAACTTGCCGTGTTCTTCGGAGGCGATGGTCAAGTCCGCGACCACGTGCAGGGAATGCCCGCCGCCCGCAGCCCACCCGGAGACCAGAGCGATCACAACCTTGGGCATGGTACGAATCAGGCGCTGCACCTCCAGAATATGCAGCCGCCCAGCACGTGCAGGGTCAATAGATTCGGCGGTGTCGCCGCTGGCGTAGTGGTAGCCGTCGCGCCCGCGGATGCGCTGGTCACCGCCCGAGCAGAACGCCCACCCGCCATCTTTGGGGGAGGGGCCGTTCCCTGTCAGTAGCACAGTGCCTACATCCGAGGTCATGCGGGCATGATCGAGCGCCCGGTAGAGTTCGTCCACAGTATGCGGGCGGAAGGCGTTACGCACCTCGGGCCGGTTAAAAGCGATGCGCACGGTCGGCAAGTCGCGCAGGATTTCGCCCGTCTCGTCGCGCTGCACCTGGCGGTGGTAGGTGATGTCGGTAAAATCCTCAAACCCGTCAACGATGCGCCAGTGCTGCGGGTTGAAAATATCGGAAACCTGGGGAGGGAACGTAACAGTCATGCCCCCTATTTTACGCGGGGTTCACCCGCCCGTGTCTCAGGGCCGAAACGGTGCTGCACCCTCAAGGGAACAGCCCGTCAAATGCTACAATCAGGGCATGAGTGGCGTAGCCGGTATTCAACGTATGTACGCTCTTCCACATGAGGAGCGCGTACTTAATATTTTGCGTGCTTACGGTGCTACCCGCGCTCGCCTTTTTGGGAGTGCGGCACGTAACGAGCTCACCCCCACTAGTGATATTGACATACTTGTAGAGTTCGGAAATGATTCCGGTTACCAAGCTTTCTGCAAGAGTGTGGATGCTGCGGTTGAGCTGGAACAAGAACTGCACCGTCCAGTGGATCTTGCGTTATCAATTGATCCACGCATGTGGCAGTATATAGAGCCGGACCTTATTGAGCTTCCCCTAGATACGGCAACTTGACATGGACATCATATGGGAAGTTAGTTCCACCAGACTGGCAGAGGTCCTTAAGGGTATCCAAACGACTCGTGACACCCTAACTTCTAGCAAATAGTCCACTGCTTGACGGCGGGTGATGCACCCTGAGCATCCGTTATTTTCCGCACATACCCGCCGCCGTTTCCGTGGGCACCGTGGTGCATCCTGTGCGTGCCAGGTGCCGCCGCAGGGCACCTGATGCCTGCTTCGGGTATGCAGTATTTTCCCTAGTCGGTGCATAGTTTTCCCGTAGCTGGCGTGTTCTTGCGGTGGTGTCTCGCGTTGCGTCCTGTGGGGTGTGGCCCTTAGAAACTTCAAGCAGAAAACCTTATTGTTGTGTGCGCAACATCTGAAAAAATATGGGTCACCTGCAACCTGAACCTGAGACTTTTATGCATAATCAATGTATAACCGACAAAATTAGGTGCGGACCGGCGAGCACTCCCGTAAGCTGAGGGGACAACACCAGCCGCACATACCTGATGAGGTACACCATGCCCATAACCGACTCACCAGCCCCCGACCCTCGTTTCGACCGCCAAGCCCGTTACATCTCCGCACTGGAACAGCTCGCTGACCCTGCCCCCGTCACGCGCCTTAGCGGAGCCCAGTCCCTCGTATGGCTCATTGACGAATGGCTGGCCGGCCCCACCCGCCACGCCGAGGCCACCGCGCTCATTGACAGCCTGTGCGCCTACATTCGCTCCCCGTATCCTATGGCCCCCGAATACGAGATGCTCAGCCGTGATGAACCAGACCCGGCGCTGAGTGAGGAAGATAAACGGAACTTTCCGCACGACAAGGCCGAATTCGATGCTGAAGTCACCGTGCGCCTCACCCTGCTGCTGGCGGTGCACACGCGCGTGATCGGTACCCGTGAGAGCCCCGGGCCCTGGTCCGGTTTCGCCTATGATTTCTCCGGCAGCGTGTTCTTCTACCCGGTGAACCTTTCCGGCTCCTACTGGAGCGTACCGCTCAATATGGCTGAGGCAACATTCTGTGCGGATGCCGACTTCTCCAGCTCAACCTACCTCGCGGACGCCATCTTTAACGACACCGTCTTTAATGGCGACGTCGACTTCTCCCACAGCATCTACGGTGCCGATGTCCATTTCAATAAAGTCCACTTCAACGGGGTGTTAAACGCATCTTCGACCATCTATGAGCAGGGCGTGAGCATACAGGGCGTATGCCTCCAGGAGGCCGATCTGAGCGGGTGCCTCTACCACGGCAACACCTGGATCGACATCACCCACCACGGCCACGCCAACCTGAGCCGGTGCCTCTACTACGGGGAGCATATTGACTTATCCTCCAGCTACCTTCAGGGGGTGACCGCCAATAACTGTATCTACCACGGAAAAACCAGGTTGGGCTACGGTGATGGGGAACGCCTCGCAGACTACAGCCGCAGCGTCTTCTTCGCAGACCTTGAACACGAAGAAACCACGTTTGCCGGGCCTATCGACTACAGTCACAATGTCTACTACGGGCTCACTGATATCAATATCAACACTTACGAGGGCGATGTCACCATGCGTGAGAGCATCTACCTTGGGCAGGATACCGCGCTGTCCTACAACACCTACGAGGCGAGGGCAGACTTCGGTGATTGCCTCTACCTGCAGTGTGTGCCCCCACAAGATGGTGAAGGCTACGGCGATGCCTCCGGGGTGTTCTCCGGAAGCTGCTATGAAGGGCCCGTCACCTATGGCCCCGCCCTCTTCTGCCAGAGCGTCAGCCTTGACGAGGTGCAGTACAGCACCCCCGATAATTCGTTCGCCGGGTGCATCTTCAACCCGGCTGTGCGCAACACTTTCACTGTGGACTACGACAGCGACTATGAGGCAGAAATACGCGCCGAGTACCCGGTTGGTTCCCGGCTGCTCAACGGGTCGCAGGTGGCCCACATGAATGAACGCTCCCAGCACGTGAGGGAACTGGCGGAGACCCTGCTGCAGGCACCGGCAGACTCTGAAGAGCGGTGGGCCATCCACCAGCAGATACTCGCCGTGTGCAACGAGCTGAAACAGTGGGCGTACGCTCTCTAAAACCACACCCGCTGCCCACCGCATCACCACATACCACCGATAAAACCAGGGGAGTACACCACCGTGAACCCGAACCAGCCCAACCACACCCAGCGGCATGCCCAAGAGCCCCCTCCCGCCTAACAGCTGTCCAGCCCAGCCGCCCCCGTGCGCGCAGCAGCCGTGAAAACCCTTGTGACGCTCGCCGACGAATGGCTTGCTGATGAGCATGTTCCCGCCGAGCAGGCTGGAACACGTGTGCAGGGCATTATTAACACGCTGTGCGAGTATATTCGCTCACCCTATGCGGGTACCGACAGGTACCTGCAGCTCACCCAGGAAGAACCGGATGAAGCCCTGAGTACCCGAGAGAAACGCCAGTTCTATGCGGATCAGGCGCACCTGATCCAGGAGGGGCAGGTGCGGCAGAGCATCCTTGCGGCCATTATAGAGCGGGTGCGTTGGGTGGGGTATGTTCCGCAGCGGTACACATATTCCATGAGTTTTGGTACTGCCGACGAGGAAACCGTCATCGGCGGGCCGTGGTCCGGGTTTGACTATGATTTCTCGGGCGCGGATTTCTTTTACCCTGTTCACCTTGCGGGGGCTTTCTGGGGCGGGAGGGTGACCGCCCGGAACGCCACTTGGCGGGATGATGTGTTCATGGAGACCAGCGTTTTTAACGGTGATGCGTCGTTTTCGGGCGGCACCTACCTGGGAAAAACGATTTACGTATTTGGGTGCATCTACCGTCGTAACCTGGACCGCAGCCACTGCACCTATGGGGCTGTGGAGGGCAACTATCACGGGTATACCCATGATTTTACTGCTGCCGGTTCTGTGTACCGGGGTGCGGCTGATTTCAGTAACAGCACCTACGACCGGGGCGTGTGCAGCCATGGCAATACCTACTACGGTTCCGCCGATTTATCGGGGTGCACGTACCGCGGCAAGGTTAACTACAGCAAAAACCGGTACGGGGCGAACCTGACAATGCGCGGGTGCACATACGGTGCCTCGGCGCAGATTGGGGAATCCGCACATATAGGGGATGCCAACTACAGCTGCAGCGTGTATGAAGCAGATGTCTCGTTCTACGGGAGCCGTTATCTGGGAAATGCCACCTTTGCGGAATCCCAGTACCGTGGCGGCGTTTACCACGCTTCTGAGCAGTTCATCGGCTCCGCCAATTTTGACGGCGTCCAGTTTGGCCACACCGCGAACCCGCAGGCGTCCAGCAGCTTCCGAGGGTCGGTGTTCGCCGGCGTGGTGTCCTTCATGGGTGCGCACAGCGCCGGGAAGCCACCCACCTTTGATGAGTGTGTTTTCAATGATTCCTGCGTGAACGATTTTGGCCCTCTCACCTATGGTGAACGCGCGGTGCCTATGAGCGGTGCGCTCCCGGCCGCCTCCCGTTCGCTGAGCTTCAAAGAGTCGGTGGCCCTGAGCCGGTGCCTGCGTGCCCGGGCCGCCTTCGGATCCTACCTGCGCACCATACCGTTTGGTTCGCCCGCTTACCAGGCTGCTCAGCATCAGGTTCTGTTCCACACATGGTGCCATTTTATGTTTGATAACGACCTGCTTAACTTTTCCGCCCTTGTGCAGGCCCTCAACAACGCTATGAAGGGGTAGGCAATGCGCACAGAACGCACAGCACGTTTTGAAGAGGCAGTCAGGCAGCTCGGCGGCGGTACGGTTGAGGCTCGGATGGGTGCGGCACGCACCCTTGTCATACTCGCCGATGAGTGGCTGGCTGATACAGCCGTGACGGAACACGAACGCCACCACCAGGTGCAGACCATTATTGACGCCCTGTGTGAGAGCATCCGCTCCCCGTTCTCCCTCGCCTACCGGGCTGAACTGTGGGCCGATGAGCCGACCGGCGACCTGCAGGAGCAGTCCCGGTTCTACGCTGAGCGGGCTGAACTGGTGGCTGAGGCGAAGGTGCGGCGCAGCATCCTGACGGAGATCCACGAACGGGTGCGCTGGATGACCACCAAAACCGTTAGCCAGAACCCTTACGCACCGCTTAAAACCGGGGATTTCAGTCCCGGAACATGGTCTGGGTTTGCCTACGATTTCAGCGGCACCCTGTTCTTCTACCCGGTGGATTTCAGGGGCTCCTGTTGGGGTCAGGGGCTGAACCTGAGCGGGTGCACGCACCGGGAAGATGCGAACCTCACCGGCTCCTACTATGGCGGGCCCGCAGATTTTAGCGGATCAACCTACGCGGATGACGCCGACTTTTTCGGGTCGGTGTATGCCGGTGCAACGGACTTTTCGGGGTGCGCCTATGGCGGGTACACCC
>ERZ773024.805-NODE-805-length-11260-cov-3.098884_pt1 | contig 11260 bp, 8 predicted proteins | sample MGYA00511667_ERZ773024 | MGnify/ENA primary metagenome ERZ773024 (study PRJEB29015, sample SAMEA2738117) | human oral metagenome | biome: human oral; feature: human-associated habitat; material: saliva | place: China | collected 2258 ... | reverse complement strand
TCGGTGCGGCGGCGCTCGATCTCCTCATCGCTCAGGCGCACGGAGATGGCGCGGCGCGGGATGTCGATGTCGATGATGTCGCCGCTGCGCACCAGGCCGATGAGCCCGCCGGCCGCTGCCTCCGGGGAGACGTGGCCGATGCTCAGCCCGGAGGTGCCCCCGGAGAAGCGCCCGTCGGTGAGCAGGGCGCACTCCTTACCCAGGTGCATGGACTTGATGTAGGTGGTCGGGTAGAGCATCTCCTGCATGCCGGGGCCGCCGCGCGGTCCCTCGTGGCTGATGATGACGACGTCGCCGGACTTCACCTGCTTGCCGAGGATCCCGGCGACGGCGTCCTCCTGGGACTCAAAGACGACGGCGGGCCCGGAGAAGGTCAGGATCGACTCGTCCACGCCGGCGGTCTTGACGATGCAGCCCTTCTCGGCGATGTTGCCGTAGAGGACGGCCAGGCCGCCGTCCTTCGTGTAGGCGTGCTCGACGGAGCGGATGCAGCCGGCCTCAGAGTCAGTGTCGAGGGACTCGAAGAGGTTCGCGGTCGAGAAGGCCTGGGTGGTGCGCACGCCGCCGGGGGCGGCGAGGAAGCGGTGCTTGGCCTCGTCGGTGGCGCTCCCGCTGCGCACGTCCCACGCGCCCAGCCAGTTCTCCAGGTTGTCGGAGTGGACGGAGTGGACGTCGCGGTTGAGCAGGCCGGCGCGGTCGAGCTCGCCGAGCAGGGCGGGGATGCCGCCGGCGCGGTGGACGTGCTCGATGTGGTAGGTCGTGGAGTTGGGGGCGACCTTGCACAGGCAGGGCACGCGGCGCGAGATCGCGTCGATGTCGTCGAGCGTGAAGTCGACGCCGGCCTCGTTGGCGATGGCGAGGATGTGCAGGACGGTGTTGGTGGAGCCGCCCATGGCCACGTCCAGGCTCATGGCGTTCTCGAAGGCGGCCTTGGTGGCGATGGAGCGCGGCAGGACCGAATCGTCCTCGTTGTCGTAGTAGGCGCGGCACATGTCGACGATGCGCGTGCCGGCTTCGGTGAAGAGCTTCTTGCGTTCGATCTGGGTGGCCAGGGTGGTGCCGTTGCCGGGCAGGGCCAGGCCGATCGCCTCGTTGAGGCAGTTCATGGAGTTCGCGGTGAACATGCCGGCGCAGGAGCCGCAGGTGGGGCACGCGTTGGCTTCGATGCTGGCCAGCTGGTTGTCGCTGACGGAGTCGTCGACGGCCATGACCATGGCGTCGATGAGGTCGAGGCGGTGTTCGACGACGCCGTCGACGGCGGCGCCGGATTCCATGGGGCCGCCGGAGACGAAGATGGTGGGGATGTTCAGGCGCATGGCGGCCAGGAGCATGCCGGGGGTGATCTTGTCGCAGTTGGAGATGCACACGAGGGCGTCGGCGCGGTGCGCGTTGACCATGGTTTCGACGCAGTCGGCGATGAGGTCGCGGCTGGGCAGGGAGTAGAGCATGCCGTCGTGGCCCATGGCGATGCCGTCGTCGACGGCGATCGTGTTGAATTCCTTGGCGACGCCGCCGGCTGCTTCGATGGCTCCGGCGACGAGGTCGCCCATGTTCTTCAGGTGCACGTGGCCGGGGACGAACTGGGTGAAGGAGTTGGCGATGGCGATGATCGGCTTGCCGAAGTCGCCGTCCGTCATGCCGGTGGCGCGCCACAGGGCGCGTGCTCCGGCCATGTTGCGGCCTTGGGTGGATGTTGCCGAGCGCAGCGGGCGACTCATGATGTGCCTTTCTTTTGCCTTGTAATGACTCAACAGTAGGAGCGTGAGCGCTGCGTTTCCGTGCGGGTTTCGCCTCATGGACGAGGCCGGGGCCGGGTGGGCGTGGTTTTTGCGCGGCATTCCGGGGGCTGTGGTGAGCGGGTCGCCGTGTCAGTGGGTGGACGCTTGTGGGCGTGATTGCAAGGAAAACGCAAGGGGTGCGTGCGTGAATTAGTGTCTTGCCAGATGAGTGGTTGATCGCATTGGTCACGCTTCGGACATTCGGCCTCGTTCTCGATACGCGAAACGTAGGCTGGGTGCACAGATTAGAGAAAGGACTGCGATGACCATTCGCACCACTCATGTTGGTTCCCTGCCCCGTACCCCCGAGCTGATCGAGGCGAATCGTGCGCACCGCGAGGGTTCCCTGAGCGACGCTGATTTCACCTCCGTGCTCCAGGCTGAGGTTGATGGCGTTGTGAAGCGTCAGGCTGAGATTGGCCTGGATATCGTCAACGATGGCGAGTACGGTCACGCGATGATCGACACGGTTGATTACGGCGCGTGGTGGACGTATTCCTTCTCGCGTTTCGGCGGGCTGTCCTTCGAGGACGTGCAGCGTTTTGATGTGCGTCCCCCGGCTGGCCGTGACGGTCGTCTGTCTTTCTCGTCGTTTGCTGAGCGCCGCGACTGGCAGCGTTTCGCGGACGCGTACGCGGATCCGGATTCGGGTATTCACATTGCGAACCGCAACCCGATTGCGTTCCCGACGATTACGGGTGAGCTGACCTACATAGGTGCCGAGGCCGTGGAGCGCGATATCGCGGGCGTGAAGCACGCGCTGGAGGCTGTGGGCAAGCCCGTGTCGGATGGTTTCGTGGCGGCGATTTCGCCGGGTTCGGCGGCTCGCGTGGCTAACGCGTTCTACGAGGACGACGAGGCCGTGGTGTGGGCGTGCGCGGATGTGCTGCGCGAGGAGTACAAGCGCATTACGGACGCGGGCCTGACGGTGCAGATTGACGCGCCGGATATCGCGGAGGGCTGGGATCAGATGAACCCGGAGCCCTCCGTTGAGGATTACCGCGCGTTCTCGCGCGTGCGTATTGACGCGCTGAACCACGCGCTGGAGGGCATTGACCCGTCTCTGGTTCGTTTCCACGTGTGCTGGGGTTCGTGGCACGGCCCGCACACGACGGATATCCCGTTCAAGGACATCGTGGATCTGGCCCTGCTGGTCAACGCGAATGGCCTGACGTTCGAGGCGGCGAATGCTCGCCATGCGCACGAGTGGACGATCTGGCGCGACATCGAACTGCCTGAGGGCAAGTACCTGATCCCGGGCGTGGTGTCGCACTCGACGAACGTTGTGGAGCACCCGGAGCTGGTGGCTCAGCGTATCCGCCAGTTCGCGGACATTGTGGGCGACGAGCGTGTCGTGGCGTCGACGGACTGCGGCCTGGGCGGCCGTATCTACCCGTCGATTGCGTGGGCGAAGCTGGAGGCTCTTGCCGAGGGCGCTCGTCTCGCATCGAAGTGATCGCCTGACTGCTGGCCTGGGGCGCGCGGGGTGGATGGGTATCCACCCCGCGCGCTTTTCCCAGGGTTTTCTCAGCCAAAGCTCCCAGTTCTTTGAGCTTGGCGTCACACAATGGATTGTGTGTTGCAGCCCCCGCTTCCGGGTCGGCTTGCCGCGGTGGGGATCGCACGCCGCGTCGGGTTCCGGGATTGGGGGCTGCGGCGCGTTTGGGGTGATCTGATCATCCCCATCTCAATTCACTTCTCCGTCATGCGGAAAACGGAGCCCTTTCTTCGTTATTCTGGAAGTAAGCACCCATTGTCGAGGCTGTTCGAGGGAGAACATCATGGGAGCAAACAACAGGGAGGGCACGTACTCCATCCGTTCGCGCGTTGGTTTGCTCGCTGCCGCTCTTGTCATCGTCGCCACGGCTTGTGGCTGCCAACAGACCACACCTGCTGCGGAGGGGCCGTGGGCGGCCGACATCGCGCAGGCGCGCAGTGAGTGGGCGTCCAACGAGTTTGTCCAATCTGTCCTCGCCGACTCTTCCATCAGCGAGGCAGAACTCCAGGACATGCGTCAGCGCGTGCTGAGCTGTCTGACGGACAAGGGCGTCACCGGCGCATCGTTCGGCCCGAGCGGCGATCTGAGCGTCCCCGATCAGCCGGTTGGCTCCTCCATATCTGAGGAACAGATACAAGAATTCATCCACGCCTGTTCCATCGATGCCGGTGAGCCGATCATCGAGGCGCTCGAGTTCGACATGCGAGTCAACCCGGATCATCGGGATTTCAACGAGCTGTACACGCAGTGTTTGATCCGCAACAAGGCGGTTGAGCCGTCCTTCACGGCCCAAGAGCTCGCGCGCGCTCGCGAGAGCGGAACGCCTCTCGACAGCGCACTGCCGTTCATCGACCCATCCCAGGGTCCCGACATTTGGCAACGATGCGTCGAAGACCCCAGCAAATGACCACAACCATCCTCAGGAGTTGAGATGGCGTCTTCTCGCCGCTGGCTCGCCCTCACCGCGTTTGTCGCCCTCATCGCCGGTGCGGGTGGGGTCAGCGCGGGTATTCTCATCGCGTCGCCGCCCACCCCGGCCTCGCTGAGTTCGCCATCCGTCCCGTCGACGGTCCCCGTCACCACCCGCGAGTTCACCGATACGCGCTCCCTCACCCTCACGATTCCCCCGGCCTCGCCTCACGAGCTCACCTCCCCCATCGCCGGGCGCATCACGGCCCTCCAGGCAGCACCGGGAACTCCCATCACGTCAGGTTCCATTCCCTGCGAGATTGATGGCCTTCCCCTTCTTGCCTTAGCCCTGTCCACTCCTCTCTATCAGGACGTGATGGACGGAGCCACGGGACCAGATATCGCGGCCCTGAACGCTGAGCTCGCGCGGCTCGGGTATGCGGCTCCCGCGGAATCTCAGCGGGTCACGGCCGCCACGCGAGCGGCCCTGGCCTCGGCGATGGGCGTGAGCGACGGAGCTGGAGGTGTCCCCTCCCGTATCGAGGCCTCTCACGTCCTGTGGATTCCCGCGCCGACCGTCACTCCCTCATCGGTCCCCGTTCGCCTGGGTGACAGCGTCGATACGAGCACTGTTCTCCTCTCTCTTGAGGACTCCCGCGACGCCTTGCGCCTCTCCGTCCCACCGGACGCCTATCCCGCGGACCACGTCATCACCCTGGGAGACACGGACTACCCGGTTCCCTCCGACGGCGTCATCACCGACTCCACCCTGACGGCGACGATCCTCTCCTCGCGTGAATACGAGGCTTTCGTCCGTTCCGCCCCGAGCGGCGATGGACCCGTTCAGCTGCCCGTCTCCTGGAAGCTCGCCTCCCCCATCACCGTCACGGTCATCCCGCCGGCCTCAGTGGTCGGAGATGCGACGGGCGCGTGCGTCTTTGAGGACGGCGCGCCAATCCCCGTCTCTATCGTTTCTTCCCAGCTTGGCCGAACCTACGTCCTGCCGGCTACCCCGCTCTCCGCCGTCGACACCGCCGTCGAGGGACGCTCATGTCCGTCGAGCTAGACAACGTCGGGCACAAGTTCGCCGCCACCCCATGGCTCTTTCGCCATCTGAGCGCCCGCTGCGAGGACGGTGCCCTCACCGCCATCATCGGCCCGTCCGGTTCTGGCAAATCAACCCTGCTGTCGCTGATAGCGGGATGGGAAACTCCGACCGAGGGAACGATCACCGTCCCCCGCCCGGCTGGTTCGCAGAGTCCCCGTATTGCGTGGGTCTTCCAGAACCCGTTCGGCGTCCGTGCGCGCAGCGCCATTGACCACGTGGCGCTGCCCCTGTTGGCCCGTGGCATGAGCCGGGCGCAGGCTGATGTCGAGGCGAACCGGCTCCTCGATGCTTTCAATCTGGCACATCTGGCGACCCGCCCATTTCGCGATTTGTCGGGCGGCGAGGCTCAGCGTGTGCTCCTAGCCCGCGGGCTCGCATGCTCCCCCACCCTGCTCCTCGTGGATGAACCGACCGCGCAGCTTGATCAATCCACGGCTCGCGACATTGCCTCCACGCTCGGCTCTCTGCGCGAGGACGGGGTGAGCGTCGTGATCGCGACGCACGATCCGTCGATTCGCGCGCAATGCGACGCCGTCATCGACCTCGCCCACTTCCAGGAGGAGGAACAGCAATGAGCACACTCTCGTGGCGAGCACTCCTGTCCGAAGCGTGGAGGGACTGCCTGAGCGGGACGGCCCGCGTCGGGATTCTGACTATCCTGGCCACCGCCCTAGTCGGAGGCGTTATCTGCGCCGATGCGTTCTCTCTTCGTTCCGTCAGCGTTGAGGCGGCCTCTTTCCGTGTCCATCTAGGATCGGTGCGAGTCCTCCAAGCGCAAGGCGGCATCGACGGGGCCGCCTGCGATGCCCTGTCACGAATCCCCGGGGTGCGCGCAGGAGCCGTTCGCTCGGTCGAATCCGGCTTATCCCCGCTCGCCCTTCCGGCCTCGTCGCTGCCCCTGTACGAGGTCACGCCTGGAACCGTCTCTCTCCTGGGGGCAATAACCGCCGATCCGACGGGAATTCTGCTCCCTGAGCAAGTCGCCGAGGACCTCGGCACCACTCAAGGAGCCCTTCTCCCCCTCGCACACGGGCAGGCCGAGGTCGCGGGCAGCTACCCGTGGGACGAGAACGATGGGCGTCGTCCCGGCTACGCCTACGCGGCTCTTGCCCCCGTGCCAGCGATGGGGACCTTTGATGAGTGCTGGTACGAATCCTGGCCGCACAGCGACGACGTCGATGCCCTGGTGCGCTCAACCCTCGTTGGAAGCGACGACCAGAATGCCCAGGTCCTGGCCATGAACCCTTCGCGCGGGACGACCTACGATGCGGCAGGGCAACTGCGACAGAGGCCGACCTGGTGGGCGTGGATCGCCGCGAGCGCAATCGGTGCCGCGCTAGGGGCCGCTGCCACATGGTGGCGTCGCCTCGAGATCGCCTCGGCTCTGCACGCTGGGCTCCGCACGTCGGATACGACGGTCCTCCAACTGTTCGAGGCCGTGGCGTGGGTGGGTGGCGCATTCGTCCTCACATCCGGAATATGCCTCACGATCCTGAGCGGAGCGGCGCCCGGGGATCGCTCCGATCTCATGCGTTTGGTCGCCACCGAGGGTGTCTGTGCCGTGTCGTGGACGCTCATCGGTGTCGCAATCACAGCCATAGCGATCCGCGAGCGCCAGCTGTTCGTGTTCTTTAAGGGCCGATAGGTGTCTGCGCGTGATCGCGCCTACAATTGGTGTATGAACATCCTCGTGATTCAAAACGACCCGATCGTTCCGGTGGGTCAGCTGTCCGCCTTCCTCGGCGGTCACGAGGTGGTGCGCGCCTGGGAGGACCCGCAGCGCCTCCAGGACCTGGCGGCCGCTCCCCTGCCGGATGCCCTCATCCTGCTGGGTGGCCGGGCGAACGCCTACGACGACGAGGCCTGGCCGTGGCTGGAGGCCGAACGCGAGCTGCTGCGCCGCTGCGTGCGCGCCAACATCCGTGTGCTCGGCATTTGCCTGGGTGCCCAGCTGATCGCCGCGACCTTCGGCGGGCGAGTGAGCGTGGCAGACCCAGCGGGCCCCGAATACGGCGTCATCTCCCTGGCCTGGGGCACGAACGACCAGGCGGGCGGCGGCGGAGCCGTCCCCCTGCGCATGGCCCTGGCCTCGACCCACACGGTGTTCGCCGACCACGGTGACGCCATCGTGGAGCTCCCCCGCGGCGCGCGCGAGTGGGCGCGCTCGGACAAGTACACGCAGATCTTCTCCTACGGCACTGCCCTGGGCGTCCAGTTCCACCCCGAGGTCACGCGCGAGACCGCGACCGTGTGGGCTGTCAACAACGAGGACGTCGACACCGAGGACATCGTCGCCGGCTACGACGCCCACGAGGGCGAGCTGGCATCCACCTGCAAGACCCTGGCCGACTGGGTCTCCGGCGTCTTCTAAGGCGCAAACAGAATCGCAGTGCGGGCACCCCCACGCGGTACCCACACTGCGATTGACAAGCGGGCCTCGTCGCAGCGAGCGGAGATGAGGCCCGGCTTCTATTTTAGAGGAAAAAGCCGCAGCTACAAGGCTTTTCCAGGAACCAAGACCACCACGTGGGACGACTTGACAACGCTCCCATTCACAGCCTCGTCACGGCGCGCGACGCACCCCGGTCAGGGGGCCGCGACCTGCACAAGCGAGCCGGTGCCGTACGCCCACACGCGACGCTCGGCGGCCGAGATGAACACGGCCTGGCCGCGGCTCAGTTCCACGCTGTCCCCGCCCTGCTCCTCGCTCACGTGCAGGGTGACCGACCCGGAGGTCGCGATGACGATGCGCGGGCCCTCACCTGGCACGGCGACCTCGTCCACCCGGGACGTGTGCTTGCCGGGGGCCAGCGTCGTCACCGACAGCTCGAACTCCTGGGCGGGTGCCAGGAAACGGTCCGTCGTCGCCGAGGGGTGCTCGGGTGCCACGCGCACGGGCGGCAGCGCCGAAAACTCGGTGATTTCCACGAGCTGGGCGGAGTCCACGTACTTGCCGGTCAGGCCCGCGCGCACGACGTTGTCGGAGGAGGCCATGACCTCGATACCCAAGCCCGACTGATAGGCGTGGATCTGGCGCGGCGGAATATAGACGGCCTCGCCCGGGCGCAGGGACACCGGGTTCATGAGGAAGGCGACGATGATGCCCGGGTCGCCCGGGTGCTTCTCCCCCAGGACGCTCACGAGCTCGTCGGTGCGCGGCGAGGGGGACGTGCCGGACGCGAGGCGGGAACGGCACGCGGCCACGAACTCTTCGACGCGCTCGGGGGTCGCCGGGGAGTCCTCGTCGAAGAGCCACGTGGCCAGGGAACGCAGGCCCCCGCGCACGGTGGACAGCTTGAGGCGGTAACGCAGGCGGTCCGCGAGCTCACCCTCCAGGCCGACGAGGAGCTGGCGGGCCTTGCGCGGCACGCGGAAGCCCACGAGGGCGCTGAACTCGGTGAGCGCGTAGATCATCTCGGGCTTGTGGTTCATGTCCCGGTAGACGCGGTGCGTGTCCGTGCGCTCAATGCCCAGGACCTCCTCGCGCAGGTAGCCCTCGCGCGCGATCTCCTTCGTCGGATGCACCTGCAGGCTCAGGGTCTGCGCGGGGGCGATGATCTTCGCCAGGTACGGCAGGGTCGGCCCGAAGGCGTAGAGCAGGCCTCCGCCGAGCGCTCGCTTGGGGTCCTCGCCAATGTGCTCGGCGAGCGTGTGTCCATCCGTCAGCAGCGTCGGTCCGTCCGGGTGGGCGCCGAACCACACCTCGGACACCGGGTCGTCCCCGGCGGCGGCCCCCAGGAACTCGGGGATCGCGTTCGTGGAGCCCCACGCGTCAGCTTTCGTCCAGCCGATCAGTCTTTCCATAGGTTGAATCCTATCGGTATCGGGCACGCGCAGACGCGAGGGACGAGGCCGTGGCCCCATCCCCCGCGCGCGTGCTTGTGTCAGGAGCTGGGTTGATCGGCGGTTTCGCGTGCCTCGAGGGCGGCGAGTGCTCCGCCGCGCGCGTGCAACTCGGCGTAGGTGCCGGTCTCCACGACGCGGCCCGCGTCCATGACGATGATCTGGTCGGCGTCGCGCACGGCGCTGATGCGGTGGGCGATCTCGACGATGGTGCGTCCCTCCGCGACGCGGGCGATGCCCTCGCGCACGCGCGCTTCGGTGGCCGGGTCGACCTGGCTCGTGGCCTCGTCGAAAACATAGATCGGGGCATCACGCAGGAGCGCGCGGGCCAGGGCTAGGCGCTGACGCTGGCCGCCCGAGAGACGCTCGCCCATGTCGCCAACCACCGTGTCCAGGCCGTCCTTTTCCGTAGCGAGCCAGTCGGTGAGGTCCACGGCCTCCAGCGCGCGCTTCAGGTCCTCCTCGCTCGCGTCGGGTGCAGCGAGCAGCAGGTTGGCGCGCAGCGTGTCGTTGAAGAGGTAGGGGCGCTGGGGTGCAGAGGCGACCGTGGCGCGCAGGTCGTGCAGGGACACCTCGGCCACGTTCGTGCCGCCGATGGTGACGATGCCCGAGGCCGGGTCCCACGTGCGGGTCAGCAGCGAGGCCAGCGTCGACTTGCCCGAGCCGGAGGCACCCACGATGGCGGTGCGCTTCCCGGCGGGGATGTGGATGCTCACGCCGTCCAGCACCGTGGGGGCGGGCGCGGGTGCGTCCTCGTCCGTCGGGTAGGCGAAGGTGACGTCTGAGAACTCGATGTCGCCGGGGGTCAGCGGCTTGGGGTTGGCCGGGTCGGCGACGGCGGGCGCGCGGTCGGTGATCGCGAAGACGCGAGCGGCCGAGGCGAAGGCCTGATCGAGGTCCGCGGCGAACTCCTCGACCGCGAGGACCGGGCCGAAGGAACCCATGGCGATGCCGAGGGCAAGGCCCGCCTGGGGCAGCGTCAGTGTTTCGGCGAGCACGTTCGAGCCCGCGACCATGGCAACCGTGACGATACCGAGGGCGACCGCAGCCTGGTTGAGGCCTCGGCGCAGCGCGATCCAACGCCCCTGGGTACCAAGACCCGAGGAGATGCGCTCCTCGATGGCGCTCATCTCGGCCTCGCGGCGATCCTGCGCCCCAAAGGCGAGGACCTCGCGCACGCCCTGCACCGAGTCGGTCACATGGGCGGCAATCGCGCCCCGGGCCTCGCGCAGCTCACGCGCCGCGCGGGCGGTGGAGCCGGAACCCAGGAAGGGAATGACCGCACCGACGATCAAGAGGAAGGGCGCCAGCACAGCTGCCAGCGTCCAGGAGACGGCCGTGCCCATCCACACGATCGACAGGATCGGGACGATGATCGCAGTGGTGACGGGAGCGAGCGTGTGGGCGAAGAAGACCTCGACGCGGTCGATATCCTTCGTCACGCGGTTCATGATGTCGCCCGAATCCAGGCGATCAGTGCCCGCGGGAGCCTGGGGCTCGAGCTGGTCGTAGAAGTAGTTGCGCAGCATCGCCAGGGAGTGGAAGGCCACGAAGTGACCGGCGAACTGCTCGAGGTAGCGGGCCAGGCCCTTCAGCAAGCTCAGGCCAATGGCGCAGGCGATGATGAGGGCGATGCTCCACGCGCTCTCCCCCGACGCCAGGCCGGCGACGGCCCAGCCGCCCAGGGCGAACAGGGCGATGCCAATCATGAGGAAGACGATGCGGGCGGCGATGGAGGCCGCGAGGGGCGGCAGGACGCGCCGCGTGATCGACAGGAGTCGAAGAGACAGTTGCCTGCGGGTCATCGGATCGTTCCTTCCTGCAGGGTCGCGACACGGTCGGCGCCCTTGATGGTGGCGTCTCGGTGAGAGATCGTCAGGGTCGTGCGCCCAGCACACACCGTCTCAAGGGAGGCGAGGATCTCGCGCTCGGAGGCGAGGTCAACGTGTGCGGTGGGCTCGTCCAGGATCATGATCGACGCGTTCTTCAGGAAGGCACGGGCGATCGCAATGCGCTGGGCCTCACCGCCGGACACGGCCAGGCCTCGGGCACCCACGCGGGCGTCGAGGCCGCCGGGCAAGGTGTCGACGAACTCGCCCAGGTGGGCGGCGCGCAGGGCCTCGA
>ERZ773024.796-NODE-796-length-11342-cov-3.491628_pt1 | contig 11342 bp, 5 predicted proteins | sample MGYA00511667_ERZ773024 | MGnify/ENA primary metagenome ERZ773024 (study PRJEB29015, sample SAMEA2738117) | human oral metagenome | biome: human oral; feature: human-associated habitat; material: saliva | place: China | collected 2258 ... | reverse complement strand
CCCCGGGAGCCCATGTCTCAAAGATGCTAGCGATAGTGGCTTGATCCTCCGGACTAATCGCTTCGTAACCACAGCGCATACGGACTATTGTACTATATCCGAAATGGCTAATGAGAGCGGAATGAAGGTCTTCCAGTTGGGCAATAGTTATCTCCCGATAGCTCCAAATCAAACCCCGAGCGAATTGTCTGAGTTTGTACTCGTAATAGAGGGGGCAATGATCGTAGCCTCCAGCGGCTTCTAGGATTTTAGGATTTATGACGCAGAGCAAGTTCTCTCCACGTTCAACGCATTCAAGGGCGTTAAGCCACAGAATGCAGGTCTCTCGCCGAGGGCAAAGAGGGCTATAGCAATTATAGTAGTCCATTGTCTTATCCATATTATATACCCTACCTTAAGGGGGCTTACGAGTGAAGGAGGGAGAGGATGGTGGGGGAGCTTAGTTCTCCGATAGGGGCATAATGCAATCGAAGGTAATCGAGAAGATAGGTTAGGATTCGCAGCCTCTCTTCCCGATGGAAGCGGAAGAGGTGCATATTTTGATAGTTAATGCGGCGGAAGTAACGCAGAGCCTTTGTCTCATGAATCGGAATGACGTGACTACTACGCAAGGGGTGCATTGTATAGGAGGCCTCTACTAGATCGAAGTAACCTTTAGGCTCCTGCTCCAGTACATCAGGGGGGAGAACTCCCAGGGGTTCCAATAGTCCAAATAAGAAGGTAATGGGGAAGTTGGCACAACTCTTCTCGCTCTCCTCTAGGGTCTCTATACTACGACTTATATAACGATATACCTCGGGGTCGGGAGGAGCACTGCGCAAAATATGATAGAGAGCCTCGGCTAAGAAGTACGCAATATTTACCTTGATTTGGTCATACAGCATGAGGTTCAGACTCAGCCGGTAGTACTCAGCATCGTCTATCTGTTGCAGGCCTCTTTGGAGGCGATGATCTGCCACAATGGAGAGTTCGGAAAGCGGGTGTACCATCCGCTGTAGCCGAGCCGTAGCCGAAGATCGACGATTAGAGGGAGAGGGTTTGGGTATCTTGTAAGCTACCATCCCCTCCTCTTCTGTGAGGAGGTGTGCGATGGCAAACTTATCGTTGTACGCCCTTGTAGTAAGTACGATAGCACGAGTGGATATGAGCATGAAAGCGACTCACACCAGAAGGATTCCTTAGGCTTGTTGCTCCAACCAGAGGGCAATAGCGTTGACTAGTTGATTGTTGCTCGCCTCGTCTAGTGAGGTAATACGAGCGTAGCTAGCATCTAGTCCTGCAAAATTACTCGCATCCCGTATGAGCATATTGTGTTCCGTGGCCAGATACTCCTTGAGTGCAGCCGCTGTGCCTTTCTTCAGTTTGATGAGGAAGAATGTAGTAGTGCTGGGGAGGACATCAATCTCATTGAAGGCGCTGAGTTTGGTCATAAGCTCTTGGGCAGAGCGTTGCCACTTACGGATGGGGAGCGTGAATTGCGCCGGATGGATGAGGATGTACTTGGCAGCTTCTATGGCAATGCTATTGACAGACCAGGGAACTACCAACCTACGAATCGCCTCCGAGTACTGACTGGGAGCCACGATATAGCCAATACGCAACCCTGGGATGCCATAGGCATGACTGAAACTCCAGAAGGAGATCAAATTGGGATGCGACTTGCTATCGCTTGCTTTTATCTTGTTTACCGTTGTGTAATTGGCATAGCACTGGTCAAGTATAAAGGTGACCTTGGGGTACTTATCAATGATGAGCATAAGCTCGGCATGCGATATAATATGCCCATCTGGGTTATTAGGCGTGGCTATATAGCAGACATCCACCTCATCCAAAGGCCATTCGGAGATAGGCGTATTACCGGCAATCAGTCGCACCTCCGAGCGGTATAGACGAGCTGCATCCTCATACTCGGCGAAGGCCGGAGAGGGAATCAAGATGCGCTTCTCGGCAAAAGCTTCTGCAAGCAAATAGATAGCTTGAGTGGGGCCGTTGGTTACGATGATAGACTCCTCATTCAGCCCATGGCGCCGAGCGATCATTTTACGCAGCGTAGCCGCATCCGGCTCGGGGTAATGTCTCATACAATCTACCAACGAGCGGGATAGATGCTCGCCAAGCAGTGTGTGATCCGCACCGTACCATACGGTGTTGCTAAAGTTGAGGAAGGGCTTTTTGCCGTCGTTTAGGCGTTCGTCTCCGTGTCCGTTGATCATCTTATTTCTCGATCTAAAAGGGGAAAATAGGTATCTACTATGCTATGTGGTAGGGATGCTTTGGGCATCGATGGCGTTGATGGCAGCCTCTAGTAAGCGAGGGCGCACCTTGAGCGAAATTAACTTCTTATTGAGCCGAGTGGGATAGGTGCGGTTGGATAGGAATACACACACCATCTCTCGTTTGGGATCTATCCATACAGAGCAACCCGTAAAGCCGGTATGACCATAGGTACCGGCAGAGGCATTAGAGGGGATTTGTGCGTTATTTTTTGTATTGTGGTCGAAGCCGAGAGCTCGTCTCCCCTGCCGCCCTAGAGTGGTTACAAACTGCTGTACTACTTTGTGAGGAAGTATCTCTTTACCCCGATAGGAGCCATTGCAGCGAATCATCTCTGCCACTTGAGCAAGGTCTGTGGCGGTGGCGAATACCCCGGCATTGCCCGCAATCCCCCCTAATACGGCTGCGGACTCGTCGTCTACACTACCGCGCACAACGCCTCTAAGGGGGCATTTGGCTTGTGTGGGAGCAATCTCTTGTATATCCACCCCATGCGCAAGAGGATCGTAGGTGTAGTGCTCTAGGTGCATCGGTTGCGCTATCAATTGGAAAAGGTAACTATCGAGCGAAGAGCCCGATACTCTCTCAGCAATCATCCCAAGTAGGATAAAACTCACATCGGAGTAGCGATATACCCCGGGCGTCTTGAGGGGTGTTTGGGCAATTTTTTGCAGTACCGTATCGCGAAACGATTGATGTATAAACTGACGCCCAAAGCGCAGAGTAAATCCATTCCCCTTCTCATCACGTACAAGGTTATCACGCCATTTGGCATTTGGATCTACCCATATATTTTCGTCAATCTGCACCCAATCCGGGCGGTAAGCGTAGGAGAAATAGGAACCCGTGGTGAGGCTACTTGGCTCAATGAGCTGGAGATAAAAGTTGATGGTAGGGGTCAGCCCAGCTTGGTGGAGCAATAGATCTTTGATGGAAATGGAACCGACACGAGAATCTGCCATCTCCGGGAGATGCTTGTCTACCCTATCTGTCAGCTTTATTTTTCCTTTGCCCACGAGATCCATAATGACTGGCGTAGTACCAAAAGCCTTGGTTACGGAGGCTATATCGAAGAGTGTATTCTCGGTAACACGAGGGGAACGAGCTGACCCGTCTAGGGTACCAAAAGCGCGATTGTAGACTGTCTCTCCCTTATGAAGCACCACAACTTGACAACCGGGGAAGGCTTTTCGCCTAAGGGCATCCTCTACAATACTATCGAGCGACGCAAAGGTACGAATGGGCTTTACGACCTCCGCATTTGAAGCGATCTGCCCCTCGTTCTTTCCTCTAGGAGGGCGACAAATCTCCAAATCATCAGGCTCTACATTGTAGTACCGAGCCACCACGGCGCGCAGAGCTTCGTCATTCGACTCGTAAGCTACGGCTACCACCTTGGCTTTTTTGAGAGCGGAGTGCCAAGAGGGGAGCTGATAGGGAGAAGCAAAAAGAGTAAAAACGACGCGCGTCTTTGCGGAGAGTTGCTCCACAAGTTGAGCCAACGTGCCACTATGTTTTGTATAGCAATTGACGTAGACCAAAGAGCACTTGGAGAGAGCTTCCAGAGCCTCAGAGTACGTTTTTCCGTTCTTATCTGCCAGCGTATAGCGAGCCTTCGGGGTGATGCCCATCTTGCGGAGTGCTGAAACAAATGCCGGTTTGGAGGAACTGTTAAGATCCAGCACCCCTATGGAAATATCACCTTTACGACTCTGTGGGATTAGCTGCTCATCATCTCGCTCAATAGATATAGATTGATACCATAATTCATTGGCAAAGTGTAGGGCTTTTGGGGTATTGAGGGAGGCATAAAAGGCGTCTCGGGATAGGTTAGGAAGCTGAGGTTGCTGTAGAGATTGCCCCATTAGCGCCCACTTATAAAGGAGCACTTTGCGGCAATGCTGCTCAATTTGCTTGCGGGAGAGCACTCCTTGCTGCACGGCTGCCAGTATTTCTGCGTGAGCCTTTACGGGGTCTGTAGGACCCAATAGGAGGTCATTACCGGCAAGTAGGGCGCGTACACTAATCGGGGTTGCCCCACGTTGCTGCATTCCCTGCATCTGCATTCCATCAGTAAAAATAAGCCCCGAGAAGCCCATTTCTTGCTGCAAAAGTTGGGTTGTAATGGCATAGCTAAGAGAAGCCGGAGTACCTGACTTATCGAGGGCAGGGACGTTGAGATGCCCTACCATTATTCCGCCCAAACCGGCACGAAAGTAAGCAGCAAAGGGGGCTAGCTCAGTCTTCTCAAGCTCCGAGCGAGAGCCTTTGATCGTGGGGAGCGTCTTATGGGAGTCAAGAGCCGTATTGCCGTGCCCCGGGAAGTGCTTTGCCACGGAGAGCACCCTCCCCTCCTCCAGCCCACGAGAGTAGGCGAGGCTATAGTCAATTACATCTTGAGTCTTTTCTCCAAAACTTCGAGTGCCAATAACGGGATTCCTAGGATTGTTATTGACATCCACCACGGGAGCAAAGTTTACGTGTATACCTACAGTTTTGCATTGCTCTGCCATACTCCGCCCCCACTCTGTGATGAGACCGAGATCTCGTACATTGGCAAGAGCGCGATTGCGTGGGTAACGAATGGTATTGGATAGGCGCATGGCAAGCCCCCACTCAGCGTCTGCGGTGATAAGCAAAGGGAGCTTAGAGGTCTTGTTGAGGTGCTGAGTCATCAACCATTGGTCGTACACTTCGCCCTTTTGGAAGAGTATCCCCCCGGCGTGGCACCGAGCAACAACGCGCGCGGCATCCGCCATCTGTGAGACTCCACTAGAGGGGTATATAATGGGGATAATAAGTTGCCCGATCTGCTCTTCTAGGCTCATGCTGCGCATCCTCTCCTCTACTTCCCGCTCTCCGCCCCCTTGTGCGACATCGGATAATAGCGAAGGAGAATAAGCTACACGCTGAGCAAGCGAGGTGCTCTTACCTTCAATCAAGGCAAGAGCAAATGCCAAGACAGTAATGATTCGTTGCCAGTTCATAGGTACAAAATTAGGCTGATTTTCCGACCTAGGCAAGAGCCTCTGCTCCGAGAGCTACTCTCCTCCGGCTTATGCGTCACCCCCAACCACTCCCAAAGCCACCGAAACCTTGATCAACCGGGCATTAGGGTTGCGGCTTCGGTGGCTTTATAGTACTTTTCTATATGCGGACTAGTTACCTCTTCACCATCCCCTCTCTATACACAGTATTAGGATAGTAAAAAACTATACATGATCGTGAGGATTGAGTGAATAGTATTATTTATCGCCTCCCTCATTAGAGGAATCTCCCCCTCTCTCCTCTCTAAGGCGGAGAGGGAGGAGTCTATTTTACTTCACGGGGTGCCGCTCTGGGTCGCTACCTACAACCATGACATACTTCTGCCCATTAGCACTCTTTTGGAGGTAGCAGTGGGTGAGCATGGTCTTACCTCCAACCTTAGTAATAAGGTCGGCTTTGATGACAAACTTGATAGTCTTGTAAGGCCATGCCTTTTCCTTTACTTCCTCCCATTTATTACTATGGTAGATTACTTTTACAAACTCATCACCGCGGTGCGCTGCGAGTTCACGCCCGGCAGCATCACCCCCATTCTTGATCTCTGAAGAGACGCTCACGCCCCTAGGCATAGACACTGCCGGTACGTTACCCATACGTACCGCATCCATAATCTTGCCCACCTCTCCGTTCGCTGTCCAGCGCGTATAGAGCATAGTGGCCTTGCGTGCCTTAGGATCGGAGGCTTCCCTCTTATTCCAATCCTTGTGATGAGTAAGGATTTGATCATAGAGCTCCGTACCCATCAGGTAGTACCGGGCACGGAGAGCGGGATCTTTCTGACAGAAGGCATCATTCTCCTCTACCTTATTGAAGCAATCAATAACGCGGTCGGCAATGAGATCGAAGTCCACCACATTGCAAGCCATATTAAACATGATTCGCTCACGCTCGAAGCGCAAATTTTCGTAATTCATTGCCGGAAGTACAATACCGAGCTTGGCATCAAGTATACCTTTATAGTCATCACAAGTTTCGGGCTTTATCCCCACACTCACCCTCATTATCGGACTCAAATAAGCTAGCAGTACAGCAAGTTTATCCACGGCAATGTCGCTATTGGGATCTGCAAAAAAGGCTGCCGCAAAGGGATAGCGGAAAGCATCGTCGCGGTAGATGCCCATCTTCTCGCCCGCGGGAGTAAGGAGCTCGGTGTTGTCTTTCTCGTCATAAATGAAAGGCGAGAAATAGACTCTGGTACCCGTTCTCTGGCTAAGGACCTCATGTATCATGTCGAGATTCACGTTATATCCAATGAGCACATCGTTGCCCAGCCCATACATCATCGGATATTTATAGTAGGGCTGCAATGGAAAGTACTTCGGGTCAAGGTGCTCATAGGCAGCGCGTATCTGCGCAAAAGAGCGAGAGGAACGACGCCACACTTCATCATCCGAAGCGTAGGGATCGGCAGCGATAGCCTCTGCCGAGGGCTTGTAGTTCTGTTTATAAAGCGTTTCCAGACTGCTACCTCCGCTGTCGTTTGAGGATTTCGATGTGGAGAACCCTGTCTTTTCTTCCACCTTCTCCTCTGCCTTCTTTTTACCCGCTTCTGTAGCTTTATCTACTGCATCATCAGCTGTGGACTCCACTTTTTTCTTCACTTTCTGCTCCACATTCTTCTTAGCATTCTTAAGAATGCCTCCGATTTGTGCCTGGGCAGGCACACCAACGGAAAATGCCAATGCAATGAACGCTGAAAGTGCAATGATTCTATTTTTTTTCATTTATCATGGTACCTCTCCTTTACCCCTGATCAAGGGGAACGCCGTATCAGAGGCTCGGGCGTTTGGGTTATCAATTCAATGTCTCATACTCTATGCCTTCTTTCGTCCTCTCCCTGATCGACAAAAAAACGCACAAATACGCTCCCATAATGTGGGCTTTCGCAATAATTTGGGAGGCTGTATCTCGGGACGAAAGCAATCCCTCTGGCTCTGATCGCGGCGATCGAATTCGGCATCTATCATCTCACGCACCATATTGAGCAACTGCATACGCTCTTCCATATGCTGCAAGCCCTCTTGTCGTCGCCGACTAAGGTTGTCATCCGATTGCTGTTTCATCTTTCTTTTCCCTTCCTTACGTCAACCGACGCTCAAAGAAAAAGAAAGCTGCCGACCGACTCGTGTTTTATCATCATATCTCTGTCCACAAAGTTACATATTTGACAAGGAAGAAACATTGCAAAATCAATCAAAAATCTTGCGATATCGTGCATTCTTCATTTTTTGATTCTTGCAATATCATTCATAACACACACATTAATCACCTGTATACGAAAGAGTTAGAAGTGACATATTTACAAACCTCAACGGATAGCTATTTTTGAGTTGTTCATGGAAAGACTCTTCCCTAAAAAGGAGAAAACAAGAAAGGTATAAAGCATCATCTTCAGGCTAATAAAAATGCATAAAACGTTTTGCCATTCGACATTAAACCTGCATCTTTGCAGAAGATTTTAATCCCACAGAGGCATCTATGGAAAGAGAAAGACTCGATGAACCCGGCTATGAAAAAATGCAATTCTCCCTCTGCAATACACTCAAAATCATAAAGGGAGAAAAGAAGATCAACCAATTGGTACTAAGCGTACTAGGATTACTTATTCTCATTTCTTTCTCGATTGTCTCCTGTAAAAAGGAAGCTATATCTTTTACTCCTGAGGAACGAGAGGAGGTAGACAAGCTCGTTCTCTCTACGCATAGTGTTGATTCCCTCATCCTTCTACAGAAAAAACTAGAAAGCGAAGGCAACCGGCTCGGTAGCATCGTTGCTCTTAGGGAGTTGGGGAAGGCTCTACGTAGAGAAAGTCGTTTTGACGAGGCCCTAAGTGCCCATAGCGAGGGACTACGCCAAGCGGAGGCTATCGGGGACACACTAGAGTGGATACAAGCTCTAAACAATACCGGTACGGACTACCGAAGAATGGGCGTACTTGACGTAGCACAAGAATATCATTACAGCGCATGGATACTGGGCAAAGAGTGCTCAGACACCTCCTTCACTGCTAAGAAAAGCCAAGTAGTATCCCTCAATGGGCTCGGCAACATCTACATGACATTAGGCAATTACGAATGTGCCGATAGTGTACTACGCCTGGCATTAGCGGGGGAACGAGCATTGCAGAGTGCGGTAGGGCAAGCCATTAACTACTCCAATCTCGGCTCCATCTTCGAGCGCCGCGGAGAGACAGACTCTGCCTTACTCTACTACCAAAAGTCAATGGCTCTCAACAAAGAGGTGAACAACGAACTCGGGATATCACTCTGCCATACTTACTTCGGGGCGCTCTACGAAAAAACACAGCAGTACGAAAAAGCGATGGAAGAGTACGAAGCTGCCTACGAACTGATGAAAGACTCGAAGGACGAGTGGCATGCTATCAATTCTCTCATAGCCCTTGCTAGCATTTGTCATGCCACCGGCAAAGAAGAAAAAGAGATGGAGTTCCTCAGCAAAGCTAAGGCAATGGCTGATCGCATCAAGTCTCCGGAGCATCAAGCAAGGATACATACCCTATACTATAAGCACTACAAACATGCCGGAGACTACCGATCTGCACTAACATCCTACGAACAGGCCGTTGCTATGCAAGACAGCGTATTGGATATGGAGAAGATGAACCGAATCCAAAACACAAGTCTAAAGATCGAGCGCAACCGCCAAACGAGGCAGATGGGCGAGGCACGGCAGAAGTTGGAGCAGGAACGCACCATGCGTTACGTTGGCTTCGCCATCCTAGGGCTCATACTACTTATCTTAGCAGGACTGCTGGCGATGCTGCTTTATACCAACCGGCTACGCCGTCGCAACCACCTGACTTTGAAAAGGATATCCGCATTGCGTGAGGTATTCTTCACTAATATCACCCATGAGTTTCGTACTCCGCTCACCGTCATACTTGGGCTAAGCCACGATCTCCAAGAGTGTGCAGATTCTCCCACAGAGATTACTGAAAAGGCAAAAGTTATTGAGCGACAAGGCAACGGATTGCTCACACTTATCAATCAACTCCTCGACATCTCCAAGATCAAATCGTCGGTAGGCAACCCCGACTGGCGCTGTGGCAATATCTCGGCCTTCCTCAGTATGATTGCGGAAAGCTACCACGACTTCGCCCTCAGCCGCAACATTGATCTACAATTTTTCTCGAAAGACGATGTGGAGATGGACTTTGTCCCCGACTATGTGGTGAAGGTTATGAACAATCTTCTGTCCAATGCCTTCAAATTCACACCCGAATATGGGAAGGTGAGTGTGGTCGTATGGCGCGAAGGAGATCTGTTGCAAATCGAAGTATCGGATACAGGGAAAGGAATCGACCCGGAGGCTTTGGCTTACATCTTTGAGCCATTTTACCAAGCAGAAAGCGACGTGTATCATATAGGCACAGGCGTAGGATTAGCCCTTGTCAAGCAAATAATGGATGCCATAGATGGCAAGATAAGGGTAGAAAGCGCACAGGGGAAGGGTACTACTTTCTATATCAGTGTGCCCATTCACAACTATTGCCAGCAGCCACTATCTGACGAGATGGAATATAATCAGCCCTTTCTGCCCGAAGGCACAGAACCCCTTGAGGATAGCGCTCCAGAGGACTGCCGCTGCCATCTACTCATTGTTGAAGACAACCGCGATATCGCTGCCTACATCGGCTCTCAGCTTGCAAACCATTATGCCATATCCTATGCCGCCAATGGGTTAGAAGGCTTAGAAAAGGCACAAGAACTGGTGCCCGACCTAATCATTACCGACCTAATGATGCCCGAAATGGATGGGCTGGAGCTATGCCGGCAAGTGCGCAAAAATGAAATTATTAGCCACATACCTATCATTGTAGTAACGGCTAAAATATCAGAAGAGGAGCGTATCAAAGGGATAGAAGCCGGAGCAGATGCCTACCTCGCTAAGCCATTCAACAGCGACGAACTGCGCACTCGAGTGGAAAAACTACTCGAAGGACGACGTCTCTTGCAGGAAAAATTCATGCAAACTGTGATAGAATCTAAGGAAAATAGGGAGGAGAAGGCTACCCAACCCGATGAATCCGACCTCCGATTCCTTACTAAGATAACAGATACTGTCTACCTGCAACTCAACCGTCACAAGGAAGTCAATGTTTCGCTAATTGCTTCAAACATGTGCATGAGTAGCAGTCAGTTCTATCGTAAACTAGTGGCTCTTACCGGCTATACACCCGCCGCTTATATCCAACGTATTAAGATCAAAAAAGCGAAGATCCTACTAGACGGAGATCCGAACATAAGTTTTTCGGAAGTGGCAGATCAATGTGGATTCAATAACTATTCCAACTTTGTACGAGCCTTCAAGAATGTCTGTGGTATTACTCCTACCGACTACAAAAAGGATGTAAATTCTAGTCTGTAGACGATTATTTTCGACACCCCTACTTTTATCTACGACCCCAAGAGGCAAGAGAAGATAAGGGGAAGAGAAAGGAGGAAGTCGTGCAGCCTAAGGTGTTTTTCTCTCCCGGCAACGTAAAAAGCATTGCCTAATTTCTAAAAAAGTACAGGGCAGAAACGTACTCCATTTTCAGACAAAAAAGAAATAATTCTAGGGCAGAAACATTTTTATTTCTGCCCTATTTATTTTTCATTTCTCCCTACATTTTTCTATTCCCCTAACCTCCTCGGCCACAAAGTATGGATAAAATCCTATCCATCAACGGACTAGAGAAATATCAATAAAGAATGAAAAGGGAAAACAGACTCAACAAAAAGGGGAAAAGAAGGCTCTTTGCTCAGTGATTAGTATCTTTGCCAAATCGTATAGGTAACTAGAGTAAACTAGATATGAAAACAAACCTACTGAGAGGTGTCAGGCACTCACTTTTCCTCCTCACCTTCTTTGTGACACTTTCTTTTTCGTGCACGTGGCTATCTGCCCAAACAGCAAAAACATACGTCCATATAGTACAAGAAAAAGAGACGGTATACTCAATCTCTCGCAGATACAAGGTATCCGAAGAGGATATATATAGACTCAACCCCGGTTCT
>ERZ773024.794-NODE-794-length-11363-cov-4.308277_pt1 | contig 11363 bp, 5 predicted proteins | sample MGYA00511667_ERZ773024 | MGnify/ENA primary metagenome ERZ773024 (study PRJEB29015, sample SAMEA2738117) | human oral metagenome | biome: human oral; feature: human-associated habitat; material: saliva | place: China | collected 2258 ... | reverse complement strand
AGGGCGGAGTACTAGGCCGCTATACGATGGGGCCGTGAGATTTACATCTCTTTTACCAGGTCTCCCTGGCAACACATATAACTATACAGAGGTTCCCGGAAACAACCAAATCGAAAAGCGGTGAATTGAGTCACATATTTTACACCGAGTACAAGACCTAAAAACAGACTCCTCCCCCAGCTGTACAGGCACTCCCCCGACAGCCATCCGGCACCTCTGCAACGCCCGTACCTGCCCCGTTCAGGCACCACGGCATCACGGCGTCACAGCATCAAGGGCACAAAAATGCGCCCCGCACAGTGTACGGGGCGCATCCACTCAAACTAGAGCAAGAAACTATGCCTTACGGCGGCGAAGCACCATCACAGCGGCACCAGCAATCAGCGCGAACGCACCGACAGCAGCCAGGCTCAGAACATTCTGAGCACCGGTCTTAGCCAGCGAGCCCTTGCTCTGAGGCGCAGACTTGGTAGCCGAAGCGCTCACCTGAGAATCCGAACCGGAGCCCTTAGACTGATCCTCAGACTTCGCCGAAGAAGAGTTCTTCAGCGGCGCGGTCTTCGCGGTGGTTCCCAGCTGGTCGTTAGCATCCTCAGCCTTCGACTGTTCGCCCTTAGGCTGCTCAGCTGCCGGCTTCTTTTCTGCTACAGCAGCAGATGCGGAAGGCGATGCCGAGGCATTGGTCGGGAATGCCGGTTCGTCAGCCTCATCGCGATTATCTGCATTGCCGGCATCCTTCGCGTCGTTGACAATCAGCGAAACAGCCGAATCGTAATTACGGTTGGTAGCCACGTCGGAACCAGCGGTGACAGTACCGAGCAGGTAGCCCTGGCTGTACTGCATGGTGTTCGCGGGAACACGCAGGGTCGCATCGAAGGAGTACTTGCCGGTGCGTGCATTGTAGACGAACGCGCTCGCCGGAACGACAGTGGACACCTTCTGAATGTTTGCCAGTTCGCTATCGGTCAGCTTGTCGTAACCCATCGACCATTCGCCTTCCTTGACGAGGAACAGGCGAATACCTTCAGCCGGGGGCTTCTCAAAGTCGTAGCCGGACACGTGGAAGGTGTAGGGGCGGGTAATGTCGACGGTACCCTCAGCGAAGTTCAGGGTGGGGTCAATCAGCACTGCGGTAGCCTGCTTCGGGTAGCCCTGGAAGGGAACCTTAGCGGGGTTGATGGTCGCGGTGGAGGTGAACTCACCCTCAGAAACCTCAGCGTGGAACTTCACGATAGAGTTCGGAACCAGCTTCTGCTGTGAGGAAGGAATAGCCTTGCCGTTGCGGTCAACGGTCGCCTTGGAAGTGTAGGTGTCGGTCATGGAGCCGTCACCGGTCTTCGAGTTCAGCACGTAGGGTACTGCCGCGGTGGTGTTCGCGATATCCTGCTTGTCCACTGCAACAACGGAGCCATCCTCGGTGACGGTCAGGTCGTTAGCCTTACCGCCGTTCATCTCAACCTCGCCGATCACGCGGTCGGTCTTAGCGTCAAAGATAGCGATCTTGCCGGTACCGAAATCGGTCACGTACACCAGGTCGCGGTCCTCGTCGTTCTCCATGGACAGCGCCTGAGTACCGAACTTGACGAACTTCTTGAACGCGCCGGTGGTCAGGTCGTAGACGGAGATACCGGAGTTCACGCCGTCAACACCCTGCGAGGAGACGTAAATTTCGTTCTCGGAGTGGTCAATGGTGACATCAGAGGGGCGAACTTCAACGGAGGAATTCTCGCCGCGGGTCTGAATAACCTGCTCGGTCTTGAAGGTGTGAGTGTTGATGACGAAGACTTTGCCGCCGGTACGCTCGGGCACGTACAGCTTGTCGCCGTCAATGGTCATGTTCATGCCAATGTAGCGGGTACCACCATTGGGGGCGCCTTCCAGCTGCAGCTTGGTGACCTCGAAAGTCTTCATGTCAATTGCGGACACATAGTAGCGGCCGGTCACGAACACCTTGCCGGAGTTGTGATCCACCAGCACGGAGCGGGGGTGCTCAATCCAGTTCGGGTCGCTCTCAGCAATACCGTGGTTAGTCCAAATCTGCTCCATGGTGTTCTGGTCGAACACAGACAGGGAGTTGTTGGTAGTGTTAGTAACCCACACGGTACCGGACACGTCATCAACAGTGATGCCGTACGCGGAAATGTAGCCAAATTCGCCGTTCTTATCCAGCTCGAAGGGAAGCGCCGCCACTTCTTCAATCTGAAGAGTGTCTGCGTTGACACGAGCAATGGTGGAGGCGAGGTCGCCGCGGGCACCCACGCCGACCATCCAGATCTTGTGGTTCGCCTTGGAGTAGGCAACCTGGTACTGGCCGGGCAGACCCTGGGTAATCTGCGCAACGGATGCGGAGGTGTCAACAACGCGGCTCAGCGCTGCGGTGGAAGGAGCCGAGGCGCTGGGCGAAGCGGTCTGATGTGCGGTATTCGGTGCTGCGAAGGAGGCAGGAATCATGGCTGCGCCGGAGATTGCAAGCGCGAGGGAGCCGACGGCGAGCCCCTTCAATGCTTTGCCCGAGGAGGGAGTGAGGTTCAATGTGTGTCCTTCAAATGTGTAACGGAAGTGCTCACATGCCGCATGCGAATGCTAACGAGACACCCGTGAATATGCGGTGACATATTCGACGGCACGAAAAGCAGAAGTGTAGGTAACGCATAAATTTACTTACCTTCTAATCCTCAGTGTTTTCCTAGGAAAATACAAGCAGCGACGTGGGTGTGTTTTGTGTTTTTGTGAGTGATCCCCTAATTCACCTTCAGTATCACGTGAAGGTTGATGTGTATCCAGGGTTTTTCCTTGCTCTTACGGGAAAAAACCCTGGTCACTAGGGGTATTGTGATGCTTTTATATTTACACATTAATGTAAAAGTTTAGGTGAGGCGCGCCAGCGACATTCACCACGGGCCACACATTTTTTCAACATTCAAAACCTATATTTTTACAAGCGCGTGCACATATATAAATATTTGCTGTATAAGTTACCCAGAATAACCCCAAGCAAGCACATAAAAGGCGGGTACTCCCTCCCCCCAGATTCGAAGAATCCGAAAGAGAAAATACCCGCCTTCTCACGCGTTACATCGAGCATTTACGCCCGAAAACTAAACGCTACGCTTATGCCTTGCGGCGGCGCATCACCAGAGCAGCACCCGCAATCAGAGCCACAGAAGCGAAAGCAACCAGCGGCATCACAGCGTTCGCACCGGTGTTCGCCAAAGCGCCACGCGAAGAGCCAGCCTGCGAGGAACCTGCGTCGCTCTTAGCTACCGAGGAGCCACCGCCCAAATTATCGGAGCCACCTGCAGAGGAGCCACCGTTCTTCACAGCCGAACCGGACTTATCAGCCTTCACAGCATCCGGAGCGGGCTTGGAGTCAGACTGAGATGCCTGGTCCTTGGAGGTCTGATCCTTAGCCTCTGCGGTGTTCTCGGACTTAGCGTCAGACTTCTTATCCTCAGGCTTCGGGTCAGCAGGCTTCGGGTCAGCAGCCTTCACACCGGTCACCGTCGGGTAACCCGCAAAGTCCAGCGAAGTCGGGGTGATACCCACCGGAGCTGCGCTCGCGTCGGTGTCCTTCACGCCAACCTTGAACTTCAGGATCGAGTTAGCCTTCAGCTGCTGAACCGATGCGGGAACGTCGTTACCCTGGCGGTCCTTGGTGGGCAGGGTGGTGTACTCGCTGGCGGTGGTGATTTCGCCGGTGGTGCCGTTGAGCACGTAGGGCAGGGTCACCTTCTCGTCGCGGTCCTTCTTGTCGACAACCAGTACGGAGCCGTCCTTGAGCAGGGTCACGTCGTTCGCGGCTGCGCCGTTCATCTCGACCTCGCCGATGACCTCGTCAGCGCGGCCGTCGAACACAGCCACCTTGCCGGTGCCGAAGTCGGTTACGTACACCAGGTCGCGGTCCTCATCGTGCTCCAGAGCGAGCGCCTGGGTGCCGAACTTGACGAACTTCTTGAACTCGCCGGTGGTCAGGTCGTACACGGAGATACCGGAGTTGACGCCCTTCACACCCTGAGAAGAAACGTAAATCTCATTCAGCGAGTGGTCCACAGCAACGTCGGAGGGGCGAACCTCAACGTTGGAATCCTCACCCTGAGTCTGGATGGTCTTCTCAACCTTGAAGGTCTTGGTGTCCACAACGAAGAGCTTGCCGCCGGTGCGCTCGGGCACGTACAGCTTGCCGCCATCGAGGAACAGATTCATGCTGATGTAGCGGGTGCCGCCGTCGGGTGCGCCTTCGAGCTGGATCTTCTCAACCTGCTTGGTCTTCAGGTCAATAGCGGATACGAAGAAGCGGCCGGTCACGAACGCCTTGCCGGACTCGTGGTCAACCAGAACGGAGCGGGGGTGCTCAATCCAGTTCGGGTCGTCCTTCTTCACGCCCTCGTTGCTCCAGATGAGCTTGAGGGTCTGCTGGTCGTACACTGCCACGGAGTTGTCGGTGGTGTTGGTAACCCAGACGGTGCCGTCCACGTCATCAACAGTCACGCCGTACGCGGAGGTGTAACCGTACTGGCCCTTGTCGTTCTTCTTCACGGGCAGCTCGGCGAAAGCCTCGGTCTGCAGGGTGTCTGCATCCACGCGTGCCAGGGAGGAAGCGAGGCCGCCGCGTGCACCCACGGTGGGCACGAACAGCTTGTGGTTCTTCTTGGAGTAGCCAACCTGGAACTGGCCGGGCAGACCCTGAATGATGTTCGCAACGCTACCGTTTGCGTCCACGGTGCGGTGTGCCTCGGTGGAGGGGGTGGTGGTGTCGGCTGCCTTGGTCTTGGTGGCGGTTGCCGGGTAGCCCTGGAACTCGCGGGTTTCGGGGGTGACCTGCTTGACCTCGGAGTTGTCACCTGCGGTTGCGGTGACCTTGAACTTCAGGATGGAGTTCGCCTGAATCTCGGAGGTCTTGGCGGGAACCTCGTTGCCCTGCTTGTCCTTAGAAGGCTTGCTGGTGACCTGGCTGGAGGTGCTGACGGTGCCGGTGGTGCCGTCGAGGACGTAGGGCACGGTTGCGGTTGCGCCAGCCTGCTTGTCCACAGCGACAACGGAGCCGTTGGGCAGTACGACCAGGTCGTTTGCCTTGCCGCCGTTCATGGCGACCTCAGCGATCAGCTTGTCCGCTGCGCCGCCGTCAATCACGCCCACCTTGCCGGTGCCGAAGTCGGTCACGTACACCAGGTCGTTGGCCTCATCGTTATCGAGCGAGAGCGCCTGGGTGCCGAAGGGGATGAACTTCTTGAACTCGTAGGTGGTCGCATCGTACACGGATACACCGGAGTTCTCGCCCTTCACGCCCTGGGAGGAGACGTAAATTTCGTTCTGCGAGTGGTCCACAGCAACGTCGGAGGGGCGAACATCGCCGTCCTTATCGCCCTTCACAGAGATGGTCTTCTCGACCTTGAAGGTCTTGGTGTCGATCACGAAGAGTTTGCCGCCGGTGCGTTCGGGCACGTACAGCTTGCCGCCGTCCACCAGAATGTTCATGCTGATGTAGCGGGTACCGCCATCGGGTGCGCCCTCAAGCTGAATCTTCTCAACCTGCTTGGTCTTCAGATCGATAGCCGAGACAAAGAAGCGACCGGTCACGAAAGCCTTACCCGACTCGTGATCGACACGCACCTCGCGGGGGTGCTCAATCCAGTTCGGGTCGTCCTTGCTCAGACCCGCATTGGTCCACAGCTGCTTCATGGTCGCCTGATCGTACACGGCAACGGAGTTATCGCGGGTGCTGGTCACCCACACGGTACCTTCCTCGTCATCGACGGTGATACCGTACGCACCCTCGTAGGAGTAGCCCTTGTCGTTCTTGACGATGGGCAGCTCGGCGACAGCCTCAATCTTCAGGGAGTTTGCGTCAATGCGAGCAATCGTAGAAACGTGCTCGTCGCGGTCTGCAGTGCCCGCAACCCAAATCTTGTTGGTCTTCTTAGAGTAGGCGACCTGGAACTGACCGGGCAGGCCCTGGGTAATCTTCGCCATGGCCTTGTCCGCGATGGTGCGAGTGTCGCTGCTCTGGCTTGCCGCCGGGGCGGGGTCCGCTGCGAACGATGCGGGGATGGTGGCAACGCCCGAGATTGCCAGTGCCAGCGAGCCAACGGCGAGGCCCTTGAATACCTTGCTCGATGCGAGGTTCATATGTATGTCCTTTATCGTGTGGGTGGCGTGTGGACGGAGCGCCGCTCCCCCATTTGCGGGGATGCGCTCCCTGCCCGACCCTGCGACGACCGCAAACCGGCCGACGCCAAGGCTATGACGGGTCGGTCGCTTCTACGCTGCAGGCACGATGAGCAGTTCTCACACAGTACTAAGTAAGGTAATCATTAATTTACCTACCAGGCAATACTCACTTACCGCTTAGGATTTTTCAAGATGGGGCAAGTATGTGACGAAAATATTTCATGCCTTCACTCCCGCTCGAATTCCCGAACGCCCCCGACTCCCGGCCGAATTCCCAGCGTCCCCCGCAAGTCCCATCCCCACTAGGAACCCGGACGCAAGAAACCCCCGTCCCTAGCGCACAGCCAGAAGGCGGGGGTTTACAAAATATGGGAGACGGGAATCTACCGTGCCCGGCCCCGACCGACAAAAATGCCGGCGAAGGTGCCGTCACCCATCCGGACGAACTGCACTAAGACAGTCCCGACGCTAGGAGACGTACGAGAAATCGGGGAACAGCAGGTTCTGCAGCTTGTAGCGGCGAATGAAACGAGCCAGCTCCGCACGGGTCGTCGGGGCGGTCGGCTTGAACTCACCCGAAGAGTCCAGCACGATATCGTTCGCGCCAGCCCACGCAACGTAGCGGTGTAGCAGACCCGCACCCAGCACATCGCGGAAGCGAGAGCCCGAGGCCTCCTCCAGCTCGGAGAGCTGCACCTCGGTGTTGTACTGGTACAGCACCGCCGCCAGCTCCTCGTGCGAGATCGGGGCGGTCGGGTCGATGCGCTCGCCGCTAGCGATCGGCTCGGTAATCTTGCGGTCGCGCGCCCAGTGCAGGGCGTTCGCGGCGGGGCGGTCTGCCGCATCCGCATAGGGTGCGACTTCCGAGTTCTCGCTCACGCCGGGGCGACCCGCCGCACGGTTGAGCAGGGCGATGACCTCTTCACGGGTGACGGCGCGGTCCGGCTCGAAGGCGCCGGTCTGCGGGTTGGGCAGCAGCCACTTCTTCTGGTTGGCCACGCGAATGTCGTCGGCGTAGGGGTGGTTGCCGGGCACGTCTTCAAAGGAGGTCTTCAGGATCTTGGTTTCGACCACGGGGATGCGTGCGGCGACCTGGTGGGCGATTTCCTGACCCCAGGGGTCGGTGCAGATATCCAGCTGCAGGGCGTGGTCCACACCCTCGGGCTGAATGAGTTCGATGGGGAACAGGTCGGTTCCGCTGAAGGTGTCTTCGTCACCGTTGAATTCGGGGGTGAGCGGCCAGGAGCGCAGGGTTTCGAAGGAGTTATCGCGCACGTAGCCGTGGCGCACGGTCAGGGTGGTGCCTTCGGTGAGGAGTTCACGCAGGCCGTGCGCGGTGTAGCTGACGGTCATTCCGTCTTCGGTGATGGTGGCGCGCTGGATGGTGAGGCGCGGCCCCTTGGTCTCCTCGGCGGCGGCCGGGGACTCGGCGGTCTTGGGGGCTTCATCTGCGTTTGCGGCCTGTGCCTGCAGTGCGAGGGCGCCTGCTGCGGTGGCAGCGGAGGCACCCTTCAGGAAGAATCGTCGTGAGAGTCGATTGTTGAGGAAGGGCATGATTGTCCTATTCACTTGTCGTTTGAGTTGAGTGAGTTACGGGTGGCAGGAGGCGCAACAGCGTGTGCGGTGAGTGAGGCCGATACGCGATTCCCTGTTGAGCGTGAGTGAGACGCGGAGGGTGAGTGCCGGGCGGATGCACGGTGAGTGAGACCGGCGTGGTTCCTGACCCAGCTATCAAGAATACCTTAAGGTTCGAGTTTATTCGAGGGTTTGGCGAATTATGTGACGCTAGGGGGCGTGAGAATCATCAACCCGCAAGCCCCGAATCAACCCGCAGGCCTCGGATCAATCTGTAACCCCCAAAAGTGAGTCGCGCTACAAATAGCGCCGGTTTGGTGTGTTTTTGGCGTGTCTTTAGGTTCAAGAGTTATAGTTATTACAACCTTATCACCGTTGCGGTACCACTCAACGGCGAGCTAACACACCCATCCCAAAGGAGCTTTCGTGGATAAGGCACTTATCTTCTTCGCCAAGTCGCGTTACGCCGATCTCTTCGGCGTGGCACTGGTTATTGCCATCGCTATCGGGTCTGGATACCTGAGCACCAACCTCGCCAAGTACGTTAACTGGGGCCCGATGACGAGCCTCATCCCCTTCGGCGTTATTTCAGTGATTAACGTGGGTATTTCAATGATGTCTACCCGCCTGACCGGCCGCCTCTCAAACATCGGCAACGTGCTCGGCATTATTAACACGGCGCTATCCGGAGCGATCGACTACATTCTGGGCAACAAGGCAGCGATCATCACCTACCCGGTGACCTTTATCGTGTACACCTTCGCAATTCGTAGGTGGCAGAACTCCGAACGCGGCAAGGCGATGGAACCGCCGACCGGCAAGAAGGGCCTGCTGATTATCGCTGGCATTGTGGCGGGTTCGTTCGCGTTCTCCCTGATTGCGAACTATGTCGGTTACGATGGCAAGACCTCGTTCCTGTTCTGGATCACGACCGTGGTGTTTGGACTGTCCCTGTCAGCAAACATTCTGAACGCGCTCAAGCTCACGATGCAGTGGCAATTCTGGTTCCTGTACAACACCGTGCAGTGCGTGAAGGCGCTGACCCAGGGCAACTTCGCGAACGTCGGCAAGTACATCTTCTACATCATCAACAGCGTGGCAGCACTGCTGCTGTGGACCCGAAATGGCACCGCAGCCAAGGGCACCGTGGCGGTGGCGTAGGGGTACTCCCTTGGGTACGCTAGAGCACTAGCCACCACATATCCGCTGAACGATACACAGAGGGAGGGGCCCTCCGGCAATACGACCGGAGGGCCCCTCCTCTGCATTGTGCGGGGAGCACTCTTCAATCGAGCGGACGAGCGGACCGAGCGTGGGCTCATCCCCGCCAGTGCGGGGAACATGCTAAAGAACTCTCATACGAGAAGGCTCTCCTCGGCTCATCCCCGCTCGCGCGGGGAACACAGATGCTCCGTGATGCGGCGCGTGGCCTGAGCGGGCTCATCCCCGCTCGCGCGGGGAACACGCATTTTTCGCGACTGAGAGTCCAGCCGGTCGCGGCTCATCCCCGCTCGCGCGGGGAACACACCTGCCCCAGGCTCAGTGCCCGCACCTCCTTCGGCTCATCCCCGCTCACGTAGGGAACACCAGGGTCTACAGCGGGGGGTCAGCCCGCCGGCTGGTTCATCCCCGCTCGCGCGGGGAACACGCCGGCAAGGGTGGTGCAGGCGGTCGTGACAAGGGCTCATCCCCGCTCGCGCGGGGAGCACTCAGCAGTCTTGTAAAGCTTGAAGTCACCCTTAGGCTCATCCCCGCTCACGCGGGGAACACCGGTGTCTAACGGGGGGTGAGCCCGCCGGCGTGGGCTCATTCCCGCTCGCGCGGGGAACACCTCTGTAGCGAGCGCTTCGGCGGGGGTTAGGTGGGCTCATCCCCGCTCACGCGAGGAACACAAGAAAAACGGCTTATTTATCCTTCTTTTCTTTGACCTCAACACCATGCGGACGCGGGGTGCCGCTGTTATTCCAGCCCCACGCTCGGGATTTCGGCGGGTTCTCCTCACGCCAATTCATCCAGCGGCGCACCTCAGATTCAAAATAACCCCAGGTGCTGCCAGTCCGTGAGGCAGGGTGCAGGTCGCCCTTCTGACGGGCATTATTCACGGTCTTAACCTCCACTCCAGCCATTGCCGCAGCCTCTTTAGAGGACAGATACACGGTGAACTGGTGTTCCGTATCTTCCGTTTTCTTTGCCATTGCTGATATCCTTTCTTCTGCGTGTTTTCATGATTTCACGCCCTTCTGTCCCCCTCGTTTGGTGAGGGGGGTTTCCCCGGTGCCTTTTCCCACGCCTATTTTTGGGCGGTGGCACCGGGGTTTTTATATTCTTGCAGTCAATAAGCAGCCAACCATCTGGACAGTAATTAGTCACGACTATAATGCCTGCCAGCCCAAACGACCAGACGCCAAGACCTACTACAAGTATTCGGCTTTCATCGCCATTTCTAGATGCCCTGCAGGCTCAGAGGGCAAACCCATCCAAGACCAGCGAAAAGAGAACGGTAACGCCGAAGCTCATCCCCTCGCCCGAGGGGAACACAGTGACCGCACCACGCAGAATGACCTGCAGCAGGGCTCATCCCCGCTCGCGCGGGGAACACGGTCTGGTCGAGCAGCTGCAGGGCGTGCGTTTGGGCTCATCCCCGCTCGCGCGGGGAACACACTGGAGTGCCACTTGTAGTTCGGTGACTCCAGGGCTCATCCCCGCTCGCGCGGGGAACACCCTCTAAGTTTTCGCCTGAATCTCTTCTTTGAGGGCTCATCCCCGCTCGCGCGGGGAACACTCTGCAACGTCCACAGCATCCAGGCCGTACACGGGCTCATCCCCGCTCGCGCGGGGAACACGCCGTCGTTCCGCTGCACGGTACGCCAATCCGGGGCTCATACCCGCTCGCGCGGGGAACACCCGAGAACGCGGCGATGCCCTCCACCTGGGGCGGGCTCATCCCCGCTCGCGCGGGGAACACGCCTTCACCTCACGCACAGGGTTCAAGGACGGGGGCTCATCCCCGCTCGCGCGGGGAACACGTATGAAGGATAACGAGGAGAACAAGATGGACGGGCTCATCCCCGCTCGCGCGGGGAACACTTGTTTCCGTGGGCCTACGCCCCGTCCATGTCGGGCTCATCCCCGCTCGCGCGGGGAACACGACTGTTCACGCCTGACACACAAGTGTGCACAGGGCTCATCCCCGCTCGCGCGGGGAACACTTCCGGGCCTGGACGTGGAGACGCTACGCCCGGGGCTCATCCCCGCTCGCGCGGGGAACACCGGAGCGAACGCACATAGCTACCGCCGCCGTCGGGCTCATCCCCGCTCGCGCGGGGAACACGCCGACGGCGCTCTCGGTCTCGGCTTGCTTGCGGGCTCATCCCCGCTCGCGCGGGGAACACAAGACTACCGAGCCGACGGTTGACCTGCCCGAGGGCTCATCCCCGCTCGCGCGGGGAACACTCTTTGACGACTGCGAGCGGTAACCGTGTCTTGGGCTCATCCCCGCTCGCGCGGGGAACACAGGGCTTGGATGAGCGCCCAGGCTCGTTCGGGGGGCTCATCCCCGCTCGCGCGGGGAACACTCCTGACCACTATTAACAGTCAGGCGACGCGCGGGCTCATCCCCG
>ERZ773024.783-NODE-783-length-11399-cov-2.636812_pt1 | contig 11399 bp, 8 predicted proteins | sample MGYA00511667_ERZ773024 | MGnify/ENA primary metagenome ERZ773024 (study PRJEB29015, sample SAMEA2738117) | human oral metagenome | biome: human oral; feature: human-associated habitat; material: saliva | place: China | collected 2258 ... | reverse complement strand
TGGAGTTCTCCGCGAACAAGGCAACGGCACCGGAGTCCTTAACCTTTTGTGCTTCGTTGGCGATGTGCTCAGCGGTCGCATCCTGCTGCTCGTTGAAGTCACTCAGAGCTGCACCGATGAACTTAATGCCGTAGGTCTTAGAGAAGTAACCAAAAGCATCATGGCTGGTGAACAACACACGGTTGGGTTCGGGGATCGTGTTGATCTGCTCCTTCACCCAGGTGTTGAGTTCATCAAGCTTGTGGGTGTAGGCCTCCACATGCTTCTTGTACACATCTGCTTGGTCGGGGCGGGCTTCCTCGAATGCATGGCCGATGTTTTCGACCTGGATCTTCGCGTTTTCTGGGGAAGTCCACACGTGCGGGTCGTACGCGAACTCCGCCTGGGTTTCGCCTTCCTCCGGTGGGAAGGGCCAGGGCTGCACGTCGATCTTCTTGATGCCACGGTCGATGGTGTAGGGAAGGTCTGCGTCACTGACCGGCTTGCCATCAAGATCAGTCGCGCTGAGGATACCGGTGGTCACAACCATCGTGCCCTTGAAACCGCTGGAATCAACGGCCTGGTCGAGGAAGTGCTCCAAGTCGACACCGTTGACGAGCATCAAGTCCGCCTCGGACAGTGCCTTCATCTGCTCCTTGGTCATCTCGTGTTCGTGCGCAGATGCGTTGGGGGCAAGGAGGCAGGTGAGGTTTGTGTCGGGTGCGTCGATCTGCTTGACGTAGTCGCAGATCTGGGTTGTGGTAGCTACGACATTGAGTTCGCCGGTACCAGCCTTTTCTGGTGAGCTGCTGGAGGAAGCATCATCGCTGCTGCATGCTGCGAGGCTGCCTGCTCCGATCAGTGCGGCTACTGCAAGAGCAGTGCCACGAGCTGCAGGCCCGTTAAGGCGCCTGGATCGAATGGACATGGTTGTTAACCTTCCCTTTAAGCGTATGTTCACATCATACCTTAGAGCAAAGTTCAGCCCATTGAATATTTTGTTTAAATTTTTACCCAATTAGGGGGAGGCAAGCTGATCTAAGCGACGCCCACGCATCACTGCGGCAATACCAACGGCGTCCTCCCACAGCAGGTCATCCACCTCGAAGGAGGTTGGCCCCTTCACCAAATCGAAGCGGACAGTCCCGATCCCGAGTACCCGGCTCACCGGCCCTCGCGTCACACTCACCTCTTGAACATCGGCGGGCTTCACAATGCTAATCTTGCGTCGCAACCAGCCCTTATAAAGCACAGATGCCGCATCCTCACCACCGAAAACCAGCCTTAAAACCCGCGCATGCACCGGCCACAATCTCCGCGCAACAGGCGGGCACTGATAGACCCCCACTGCGCCACGGCGCATAAAGCCACCTGCCTGTTCAGCTCTACCGTCACCAGAGCCTAAGTAGTCCTCATCAGCAACGCGGGGCGGAGGCGTCGGCTCCACCCGCACACCGGGCGCCACCAAGCCCAAGACGTCAACCACGTCGTCCCACTGCCCAACAGGCAGAACCACCGGGGCGTCATCAAGCACCCCGTAGCCGGCGACAGAAACCTCCACGCGCCACCAGCCGAGCAGCCGCCACAGCACAGGCTGAGTAATCTGCACACCACGAATCTTGTCCAGGCGCACATTCTTGCTGGTCCGAGTACTCAAACCATACTCAACAGCTAAAGCAGGCCGCCCATCCACCCGCGCCACGCGATAGCGATACAGCCATGAACCATTGACGATCTTCCACCCAGCGCCCGCCACCATCGACACCGCAGCAAAAGCTGACACCCACTGCCCCACCGCGAAGGAAACGATCAACCACACGGCACCCACCACAGTGGACACGGTGCAGGCGGCAGCGATCAACGAACGCTTCATCGGAATCACGGCAGCGTCAGCAGTGGGAGCAGGGTCAGCAGTGGAGGCATCAACCGCAACATCAGTGGTGGCAGCGGCCGTCGCGACGTCAACATGTGTGTCTGCGGTGACACCCAAAATTTCCCGCTTCAACGCATCAGCATCCGCGCGAGTCAAATACTTAATCTCCAGCCGGGAATCCTCCCCGCCCGCGGTTTCCACATGCACCGCAGCCAGACCGAACAACCTAGCAAGCAGCGGCTCCACAATATCGATCGCTTGGATCCTGTCGTAGCGAGCAACCCGTTGTTCCTTCGACAGCACACCAAATTTCAACACAATCTCTTCCCCATCGAGACTGTAGCCACGTGCCCGCCACCAAATGCCGGACAACAGCCACGCCACACAAGCAACCACAACCGCAGCCACCACAGCAACCGCAGCTATTGCCACCTTATGGGATCCCACAAGTGAACTGCTCTGCACAGCCACCGCGGCGTCAACAATCCCACGACGCCCCTGTGTAATCGCAAAAAATGCCAGCGCAACAAATAACTGCCACGCCTCAATCAACGGGGTAACGCGCGCAACCTTACGCATCACATACCACTCATTCGTGTCTTCGCCTTCTGCGACACACGCCGCCGCAACTCCTCCGCCTCCTGCGCAGGCAAACCGGGAATTTTCGTGATGCTCGTCGTGCTGGCGGTATTCAAACTCACGTTGACCAAACCATAACGCGAATCGATCGGACCCGAATCAATATCAATATATTGAATCCGCCCATAAGGAACAATGGTTGTCGTATGCCACAACTTACCGCGGGAAATAAACAGATCGTCCTCCCCCTCAGCCCACCCAATGCAACGCACCTGATGCGGAATCAACCACAACTGCCACCCAACAGTCACCCCAACTAGAGCTGCCGCAATCCACCACCACGGGCTATGCAGCACCGCCGCAGCCACCGCAGCAACAAACGCAACCACATACACAGGCATCCGCGCTAAAAGACGCGCCTTAATCAAACTGTCCGACACCGGACGCAACTGCTGCCCCACCGCACCCACAGCGTCGAAAGCGACGGCAGGTCCCGCGACGTCATTGTTATCCATGCAGACCTTTATACATAAGCATCAACGGAAATCTCGACTACCTCGACTAAGTGATTCTGCATGCAAAGGAGCCAACGCATCAGCGTCGATACTGACCGCACCAGAGGCATTACGCACAATCCCCCGGACCATCAGGGTCTTCGCGCTGCCCGCCACATGGGCATAGCGCCGCCACACACCCGGACTGAGAACAACATTGATCAAACCTGTCTCATCTTCCATGCCCAGAAACGTCACACCACCAGCAGTTTTAGGGCGCTGCCGGTGGGTAACAACCCCCGCAACCCATATGCGCGTGCCATCCTCCACAGCCATCAAGTTATCTGCACTGATGACGCCGCGTGCGTCCAACGCCTCACGCAACAACTCCATCGGCTGCTTGTCTGGGGTCACCCCAGTGCTCGCAATATCTGCACTGAGCAGCTCCAACTCGCTCATCCCGGGCAACGCAGGAGCATGAATAATGTCGATCCCCGGAAGCATCCCCGGATTGTGCGTCGCAGCCACCCCTGCCTCCCACAACGCCTGACGCCGCGTCAGACCAAAGCACGCAAACGCCCCCGCCCGCGCCAAGGATTCCGCCTGCGCCACGCTCAACCCAGCGCGCGACGCGACGTCAGCAATCGAGCTAAAAGGGCCGTCCTGTGCGGCGCCCTCAATCCTTTGCGCAGCCCGAGAACCCACCCCCTTGACACTGCCCAAACCTAGGCGGATAGCGCCATTTTCCACCCGCGCCTGATCAGCAGAGGCCTGCACGCACACGGGCAAAACCTTGACGCCGTGACGCCTGGCATCGCTAATGAGCGACTGCGGCGAATAGAAACCCATCGGTTGGGCGCGCAACAGTGCCACGCAAAACTCCGCAGGGTAATACAGCTTGAACCAGGCAGAATAAAACACCAATGAAGCGAAGGATTGCGAGTGAGACTCGGGGAAACCATAGGAGGCGAAGGCCACCATTTTGTTCCACAGAACCTCAGCTGTGGCGCCCTCGATGCCTTGGGCGGTTTTCAGCCCTTCGAAAAAACGCTGCTTGAGGGCGTTCATGCGCTCGGGCGAACGCTTCGAACCCATTGCTCGGCGCAGACTGTCGGCCTCTGCCCCGCTGAAACCCGCGGCGTCTTTGGCTATCTGCATGAGTTGTTCCTGAAACAGCGGCACGCCGAGGGTTTTTTCCAAAGCAGGTTTCAGGCACGGATGGTCGTAGGTAACTGGCTCCAAACCATTGCGCCGACGAATATAGGGGTGCACCGAGCCGCCTTGGATGGGGCCTGGGCGGATCAAGGCAACCTCAACCACCAGATCGAAAAAGGTGCGCGGTTTTAACCGTGGCAGTGTGTTGAGTTGCGCCCGGGACTCCACTTGGAACACGCCCACTGCGTCTGCCCGTGACAGCATTTCGTAGACCTTTGGGTCTTGGCAGTCGATCTGCCACAGCTCGATCGTCCTATTGTGTTGCTCTTGGACTAGGTCGATGGCGTGATGCAGGGCTTCGAGCATCCCTAGGCCCAGGAGGTCGAATTTCACCAAGCCGGCTGCGGCGCAGTCGTCTTTGTCCCATTGGATGACGCTTCGCCCTTTCTTGCGCGCCCATTCCACTGGAACGATCTCTGCAATGGGGCGGTCGCAGATCACCATTCCGCCCGAGTGAATGCCCAGGTGTCGTGGGCTCGACTTCAACTGTTGGGCGAGTTCGAGCACGCGTTCGGGCGGCTGACTTGCTGCCTGCCCTGAGGCCCACGCATCGCATACTCCTTGGGGGTAGCCGAGTGCGCGGGCGGCGTCACGTATAGCTCCTTTGGTGCGGTAGGTGATGACGTTGGCGACCTGCGCTGCGTTGTTGCGACCGTAGCGTTGGTAGACGTATTGGATGACTTCTTCGCGGCGGCCGGATTCGAAATCGATGTCGATGTCGGGTGGGCCATCGCGCTCTGCGGACAGGAAGCGCTCAAACAGCAGCTTGTTTGCGATGGGTTCCACGTTGGTGATGCCCAGGCAAAAGCACACGACCGAATTGGCGGCGCTGCCCCTGCCTTGGCACAAGATGGTGTTGCGTCTGGCGAATTCGGTGAGGTCGTGAACGATAAGGAAGTATCCCGGGAATCCCAATTGTTCAATGACGTCGAGTTCATGCACTGCCTGCAGCCATGCTGCGCGCGCAACGTCCGCAGGCGCGCCACCATAGCGGCGTCTCCACCCTTTTTCGCATAGTTGGCGCAACCAGGAGATCTCCGTAGTACCTTCTGGCACGGGAAAGGGGGGTAGATGCGCGGTAGCTAGGTCTAGCTCGAAGGTGCAGCGCTCCGCGACTTCTATTGTGGCGGCCACGGCATCCGCGCAATCTGGGTACCGTCGGAGGATGGATGCGCCGCTTTTGATCCACGTGGCACCCAGAGGGTGCAACTGCCCTTGAGCAGCGCCCAAGTGTTGCTTATTGTGGAGTGCTTGTTTTGCTGCTGCAACCCGGGCGTCCCCTTTGGTTGCTGCCCGCGGGCGAGTACTGATGATGCATCGCGCCCCGGTTGCACGCAAGCGCACGTGGTGATCGTAGTCATCGGCTTGCCCAGTTGCCGGAAGTTCTGCAAACACGTTGTCGTGGCCGAAGGCAGCGAGAATCCTTGTGATGAGTTCCTCATCGTGCGAGGCGTCTACCAGGACAATCCAATGGCCTTGGGCGATATCCGCTAGCTCCTCAACACTCGGATAGCAGCGTTGTCCTTTGGAGCCTGCAGCCAACGCGGCGTCACTAATTATCCGCGATAGTCGCCTGTAGCCTTCCGACCCAGTGACCACTACGGGAAGGATGATACTTGGGCTCAGGGTGAGTTCGGCGCCGAAGATGGTGCCGACGCTTGTCTGCGCCGCGGCTTCTGCACATTGCACAGCGCTGTAGAGCCCATCGCGTTCTAATAGGGCGAGTGCGCTCAGGCTGCTCGCTTGTGCAGCCCGGACCATGTCTGCCGGGGAGCTCGCCCCGATGAGAAAACTGTAGTTACTGCTGGCGTGGAGTTCCGCGAAGGGTACCGCCGATTGCGCAGCTGCACCATGCTGTTCAATACCATCTTCGCACTCTTCAGCGATCCTACTTGCGCCCTTTTCCTTTAAAGACAGCACATTCCGGTCGGGCTTCAAGGTTCCGACCGTGCCGGAATCGAGCAGGCTAGACAGGCTTGACCAGGGCAAAGGTGAACCTTTAGAGTCGGCCGGCCCCAGAAAACCTGCGCCGTTCCAACCATACCCCGGGTCGAACGTAGACATGCGAACATAATAGCGAAAATAGAACAGTCGGGCAATTTTTTCGCACATCTAAAACAATTTTTAGACCGAGCTGTACACTTTTGCGATCTGCTGCTAAGCTACCCGACGAAACTAGAAAGCTCTGTCTATTAAATTTGAGGAGACACCATGTCCCACCGCAACATCCGCCGCATCGGTGCGCTCGCCCTCGCCGGCGCACTGTCTTTGAGCCTCGCAGCATGCTCAAATGCCAAGGACGGCGACACCATTAAGATCGGCACCACCGATGGTTCCAAGAAGGCTTGGGAAGTCTTCGAAAGCAAGGCCAAAGATGAAGGCATCAACCTTGAGGTCGTCGACTTCTCCGACTACACCACACCCAACAAGGCTTTGTCGGAAGGCAGCATCGACGTAAACCTCTTCCAGCACCTGAAATTCCTAGCCCAGTACAACGTAGGCGAAAACGACACCCTGGTTCCCGTCGGTTCGACCGAGATCGTCCCCCTCGCACTGTTCTGGAAGGATCACGACTCCCTCGACGGCATCGAAGGTCAGTCGGTCGTTATCCCCTCTGACGCGTCCAACCAGGGCCGCGCAATCAACGTGCTGGTCCAAGCAGGGCTTGTCACCCTGAAGGAAAACGGCCTGGTTACCCCCAACCCTTCCGACATTGACCCGGCCAAGTCCAAGGTGACCGTCACCCCAGTCGATGCCGCCCAGACCCCGGTCGCCTACGGCGAAGGTCGCCCGGCCATCATCAACAACTCCTTCCTCGACCGCGCGGGCATCGACCCCAAGTCCTCCGTGTTCCAGGATGATCCTTCTTCCGAAGAGGCCGAGCCCTACATCAACGCCTTCGTCACCCGCGAAGAGGACCAGGACAACGAAAACATCGCCAAGCTGGTCAAAATCTGGCAGAGCCCCGAGGTCACCGAAGCTGTGGCTGAGGACTCCCGCGGCACCTCCGTCCCCGTCAAGCGTTCCAAGGAAGACCTGAAGAAGATCCTCGAGCGCATCGAGAACAGCGAGCGTAACTAACATGACTAACTCCACTACCCGCCGTTTCACCCGCATCACCGGCCTCGTAGCCGCAGCCGCCATCAGCGTTTCTACCCTGGCTGCGTGCTCCCATGACGACCAAAATCTAAAGCTGCGCGTCGGCACCACCGAAGCGTCCTCCAAGGCGTGGGAAGTTATCGAGCAGCAAGCAGACGCCGCTGGCCTGGATCTTGAAGTAGTCGATTTCAGCGACTACTCCACACCCAACAAGGCATTGTCCGAGGGAACCATCGACGCCAACGCCTTCCAGCATTTGAAGTTCCTAGCCCAGTACAACAAGGGCGAAAACGATAACCTCGTGCCGGTGGCCTCCACCTACATTGTCCCCCTGTCGGTGTTCTGGAAGGGCCACGATTCCATCGACGGCATCGAGGGCGAAACCATCGCTATTCCCTCCGATCCGACCAACCAGGCTCGTGCGATCAACGTTCTCGCCACCGCTGGTCTGCTAAAGCTCAAAGAAGAAGGCTTGATCACCCCCAACCCTTCCGATATTGACGAAGCAGCGTCGAAGGTGAAGATCAATCCAATCGCCCCTGAGCAAACCACCGTTGCATATGGTGAGGGCAAGCCTGCTGTCATCAACAACAACTTCCTGGGCCGCGCCGGAATTGACCCAGCGAGCGCAGCGTACAAGGATAACCCCACCGATAAAACCTCGGATCCGTACATCAACGTCATCGCCACCCGCGAAGAAAACCAAGATGATCCGGCCATCCAGAAGTTCATCGAGATCTACCACACCCCCGAGGTCGCTGAGGCTCAGGCTGAAGACACCAACGGAACCTCCATCCGAGTCAACCGCCCCAAGGCTGAGCTCATAGAAATCCTCAAGAAGCTTTCTTAAAAACCCAGCTAGATTGGACCACCATGGCGACAGGAACGCGCGTAGAATTTCGCGACCTGACCAAAGTTTTTGACACCAAGGGCGGCAGCGTCACTGCGCTCGACAACATCAACCTGTCTGTCGAGCCGGGCGAAGTCATTGGCATTATCGGCTACTCTGGCGCCGGCAAATCCACCCTTGTCCGTATGATCAACGGCCTTGAAACCCCCACCAGTGGGCAGGTTCTGGTCGGCGAAACCAACATTGTTGGTATGCCGGAAAAGAAGCTGCGCGATGTTCGACGAGGCATCGGCATGATTTTCCAGCAATTTAATTTGCTGACGTCGCGTACAGCTGCAGGAAACATTGAATACCCCTTGCAGCTTGCCGGAATGCCGAAGCGTGAACGCCAGGCTCGGGTCAATGAGCTCCTGGAGTTCGTTGGTCTGAGCGATCGCGGTAACAACTACCCGGAGCAGCTGTCGGGTGGCCAGAAGCAGCGCGTCGGCATTGCCCGAGCAAATCCGCAGCTTCTGTTGGCGGACGAGGCCACCAGCGCCCTCGACCCTGACACCACCCAGGAGGTGCTCAAGCTTCTGCGAAAGGTCAACAAGGAGCTTGGCATCACCATCGTAGTCATCACTCACGAAATGGATGTGGTGCGTTCCATCGCCGACAAAGTCGCCGTGATGGAGGATGGCCGCGTGGTGGAGTTCGGTTCGGTCTACGACATCTTTTCCGCGCCGAAAACGGACGTGGCGCAGCGCTTTGTCGCGACGTCATTGCGTAACACCCCAGACATGGTTGAGGCCGATGATCTACTTGCCGGCGAGGGGCGACTGTTTACCGTTAACCTCACCGAGGATTCCGGATTCTTCGCTGCCGCTGCCGCTGCCCGAGAGGCCGGCGCCCGCATCTCCATCGTCCATGGCGGTGTGACTACCCTGCAGCGCCACAGTTTCGGCAAAGTGACCGTTCGTCTAACTGGCGATGAGGATGCTGTGCAGGGGTTCTACGACCGTCTGCGCTCCACCACTGACTGCGAGGAAATCCGATGAACGTCACCTATGTTGCAACCAATTGGGATCGTCTAACTCCCAAACTCGAAGAAGCTATCGTTGACACCCTGTACATGGTTGTCAGCACTCTGATTATTGCCGGCATCATTGGTTTGGGACTGGGTGTGCTGCTGTACACCACGCGTTCGCGCGGAATCTTGTCGAACAAGGGTCTGTACAGCTTGTTGAACGTGGTGGTGAACCTTATTCGCCCCATCCCGTTCATTATTTTGTTGGCGGCTCTTGGCCCGGTGACCCGCGGTGTTGTTGGCACCACCATCGGTACAAACGCTGCCATGTTCGTGATGATTGTAGCCGCATCGTTCGGTATCGCCCGCATCGTGGAACAAAACCTGGTCAGTATTGATCCTGGTGTCATCGAGGCGGCTCGTGCGATGGGTGCAAGCCCGTGGCAGATCATTCGCACGGTGATTATCCCCGAGGCCCTTGGCCCGCTGGTGCTGGGCTACACCTTTGCCTTTATCGCGGTTGTCGATATGTCGGCGATGGCCGGCTATGTCGGCGGCGGCGGTTTGGGTAACTTCGCCATCACCTACGGTTACCAAGCCTTTGACTGGAATGTCACCTGGGTGGCGACCGCTGTGATTATCGTGATCGTGCAGGTTGCTCAGTTGTTCGGCAACTGGTTGTCCAAGAAGATTATGCGCCGCTAACAGCTACCCATGCTCGGCCCTTTTTGGGTTCGTTGCCGCAGGACGTGATGACATTGTTGACGTCGCGTTGCTCCAGGTAGACATCCCAGGTTCGGCCGTCAGGGTGGATGACGCGCCGGAGTGCTTCTCCGGCGCTTTTTTCATGCTCATTGTCGGCTGCTTCGACGATGAGGCTGCCCGGCGCGACGGTTTCGCCTTCGCCGATGAGGGCGTTGGCTACTACTAGTTCTGCGACTTGGCCGGGGGCATCGAAGCATCCGCGGCCGCGGTTGCCGGGGAGGAATAGTTGGCCTTGGTGGAAGGCTTTGAGCATCTCGATTGCGGGGCCGGATGCTAGGCGGCCGAAGGAGTATCCCCAGGGCAGCAGGATCATGGAGGGGGCGAAGCGGTGGCCTTTGGTGTGGGAGGATTCCCAGACGTCGTCGCCGTAGAAGCAGGTTTGCATGGCGGCGGCTAGTGGGCGGCCTTTGAGGGCGCAGCATTTGTCTCGTTTGCCGTGGGTGCAGACTAAGACGATGGGGTCTTCGGTGGGTTGTGCACCTAGGTGGGTGTTTCGTCCGGGTCCGCTGAGGTCGAGCCGTAGGAGGTCTTCGGGCCCGTCGACGGCCATTTTTTCCATCCATGGTTCGGTGTGTCCGTCGCCGGTGTAGCACAGGTAGAGCCAGCGTTGTTTGCGGTGTTGGCCGCTGCGTCCGGGTTTGCGGATGAGTTGTAGTGATGCTCGCGCAGCCCTTAGGTGGGCGGTGATTTTTTCGTTGAGTTCGTGGCCGAACGCTTCGCCATCGCTGACGTCGCGTCCCCACCCGTGGAGGTGCTCCAGGGCGACGTAGAAGGTGCCGGTTTTTGCGGTTCCGGCTAGCGGTTCTGTGACGTTGGTGGAGCATGTAGTCATGCTCTTACTATAGGCGTCTTGGGGGTGATGCTGGCTGGGTCGAAACTTCACAATTGTCTAACAATCGCGTTACGACCTATGCAGAATGGCCCTATGGGCTCCCTCCCCTGGCGGCTGCTCGGTTAGGCTACCGGGTATGTTTCATGTCTCCAGTGCATTCAGCACACGCCGAGTACGCGCCTTTTCTGGCCTGTGTGTTGCAGGCTTGTTCGTGGGCTTGGCGGCGTGCAGCCAGGCACCGTCAACGACAGACTCCGCGACGTTGGATAGCAGCACCGCCGCGTCATCTCCGCAGGCTGGTTTGTTGCCTTTGGGTGAGGCGAACGAAGCTAAGAAGACTCAGTCCGCTGGCGCCCCTGCCCAGTTGGTTGTGACCACCATGCGCACCGGCACCCACGAGGGTTTCGATCGTGTGGTTTTCGAGCTTCAGGGGCAGGGGACTCCGGGCTGGTTTGCTGATTATGTTGATGCTCCGACTCAACAGGCTAGTGGGCATCCGATTGAGGTGGAGGGCGATACCTTCCTCAATATCAATATCGATGGGACTACTTATCCTTTCGAGTTGGGTATTGAGGATCCTGTGTTGGCGCCGGTTCCTGGCCATGGGCCTGTGGTTCAGCAGGTTGTTAACGGTGGCACTTTTGAAGGGCATAGCCAGTTCATCATTGGTATGAAGGGCAAGCACCCTCATTCCATTGAGCTTCTTG
>ERZ773024.771-NODE-771-length-11464-cov-3.034008_pt1 | contig 11464 bp, 6 predicted proteins | sample MGYA00511667_ERZ773024 | MGnify/ENA primary metagenome ERZ773024 (study PRJEB29015, sample SAMEA2738117) | human oral metagenome | biome: human oral; feature: human-associated habitat; material: saliva | place: China | collected 2258 ... | reverse complement strand
CTTCCTCGGAGCAAAGCGAGGAGGAGACCCCGAGCCACTGAAGCGTTCGGAGGTGGAGCGCATCCTCGGTCGTGCAGACCAGATGGCTGACTCCGAAGGGGTGTACGACCTCGAGCTCTACGTGGGCGACGTGGTACGTATCATCGATGGTGCTTTCGCTAACTACGAGGCTACCGTCGAAGAGGTAACCCCCGAGAAGCAGAAGCTTCGCGTGATGGTGAAGATGTTTGGACGTAAGACTCCGCTGGAGCTCAATTATTCGCAAGTGGTCAAGGAGTAAGCTGGTTACGCAGGTGCTCCTTCTCACGTTCTAGTGTGTAACACTTAAGAAAAAAGAACAATGGCTAAGGAAGTTGCTGGACAACTAAAATTGCAAATTAAGGGTGGGGCTGCAAACCCCTCACCTCCCGTGGGACCTGCTCTTGGTGCCAAGGGGATCAATATAATGGAGTTTTGCAAGCAATTCAATGCCAGAACACAAGGCCAGGCTGGTAAGGTCCTCCCCGTAGTGATCACTTACTATGCTGACAAGTCTTTTGATTTCATCGTCAAGACTCCTCCCGTCGCTGTACAGCTCAAGGAAGTAGCAAAGCTCAAGAGTGGCTCTGCACAGCCTAACCGTAACAAGGTGGCTGAACTGACGTGGGAACAGGTCCGCGCGATTGCACAGGATAAGATTGTCGACCTGAACTGCTTCACCGTCGAAGCTGCGATGAAGATCGTCGCTGGTACGGCTCGCAGTATGGGTATCACTGTAAAGGGCGAATTTCCCGGTAACTAATCAATAGAAAGATGAGTAAACTTACGAAAAAGCAAAAAATCGCTTTTAGCAAGATCAAGCCCGGGAAGATCTATTCACTCCGCGAAGCTTCTGCGCTGGTAAAGGAAATCACCGATACCAAGTTCGATGCTTCTGTTGATGTGGATGTTCGCCTCGGCGTCGATCCTCGCAAGGCAAATCAGATGGTTCGTGGCGTCGTTACCCTCCCCCACGGTACGGGGAAGCAGGTACGTGTGCTTGCGCTCTGTACTCCTGATAAGGAAGCTGAAGCCCAGGCTGCTGGTGCTGACTATGTCGGCCTCGATGAGTACATCGAGAAGATCCGCGGTGGCTGGACTGATATCGACGTCATCATCACCATGCCTGCTATCATGGGTAAGATCGGGGCTCTGGGTCGTGTACTCGGTCCTCGTGGCCTTATGCCAAACCCCAAGAGCGGTACGGTAACCAACGACATCGCTGCTGCTGTCAAGGAAGTGAAGTCTGGTAAGATCGACTTCAAGGTCGACAAGACGGGGATCGTCCATACCTCTATCGGTAAGGTCTCCTTCTCGGCTGATCAGATCTACGACAACGCTAACGAGATCATCACGACGCTCCTCCGCCTCAAGCCATCTGCTGCTAAGGGTACGTATGTCAAGAGCATCTACCTCTCCAGCACGATGAGCCCAAGTATCAAGATCGATCCTAAGTCAGTAGAAGAATAATAACAGAGGAAGAAATCATGAGAAAGGAAAATAAAGGCACCGTCGTAGAGCAGCTCAAGGGCTACCTCAACGAGTACCCACACTTCTACCTGACCAACATCGAAGGCCTGGACGCCGCTAAGACCGCCCAGCTCCGTCGTGCTTGTAACAAGGGGGGTATCCGTCTGGTAGTAGCTAAGAACACCCTGCTTCGCCGCGCTCTCTCCGAGTCCGAAACAGACTTCGCTGCAATCTACTCAGCCCTCAAGGGGAACACCGCTATCATGTTCACCACGGTAGCTAACGCCCCCGCTAAGATCATCAAGGACTTCGCTAAGGACAAGAAGGAAGAGTCCAAGCTCCGCCTCAAGGCTGCTTATGCTGAGACGGGCTTCTACGGCGCTGACCAGCTCGCTGAACTTGTCGCTATCAAGAGCAAGGAAGAGCTTATCGCAGACGTCGTCGCTCTCCTCCAGTCTCCCATTCGCAACGTCATCTCTGCTCTTGAAAACAAGGGCGAAGGCGAAGCTACCGAAGCTGCTGCTGAATAAGAGGAGTCCTAACTATCCCACAAACAAAAACAACAACAACGAAATAACTAATCGACATGGCAGATATCAAAGCAATTGCCGAACAGCTTGTAAACCTGACGGTAAAGGAAGTAAGCGAACTCGCAGCTATCCTTAAGGACGAGTACGGAATCGAACCAGCAGCTGCAGCTGTTGTCGTAGCTGGCCCCGCTGAAGGCGCTCAGGAAGAAGAAAAGAGCTCCTTCGACGTTATCCTCAAGAGCGCTGGCGCTGCTAAGCTCCAGGTAGTAAAGGCTGTTAAGGAACACTGCGGCCTCGGGCTCAAGGAAGCTAAGGACATCGTAGACGCTGCTCCCGCTCCTGTTAAGGAAGGCGTAGACAAGGCTACTGCAGAAGCTCTCAAGAAGGCTCTTGAAGAAGCTGGTGCTGAAGTAGAACTTAAGTAAGCCCACCTATAGCACCTCTAATCAGGTGATTATGGTTAAGATCCCCCGACGAGGGGGGTCTTAACCATTTCGTGTCTAAACATTCCCGAACCCCCCTTTCACTCAAAGAATCAATAGATGGCTTCCAATCCAAAATCAGGGAGAATCAACTTTGCTTCGATAAAGAACCCTCTCGTCTTCCCAGACTTCTTAGAGGTGCAGCTGAAGTCCTTCCGTGACTTCTTCCAGCTCGACACCGCTACGGAGAGCCGTAAGTCTGAGGGCCTATATCGAGTCTTCAATGAGAACTTCCCTATCGCAGATACGCGTAATAACTTCGTTCTCGAATTTCTCGATTACTATGTCGATCCTCCTAAGTACACTATCGAGGAATGCCTGAGCCGAGGTCTGACCTATAGCGTCCCCCTCAAGGCGAAGCTGAAGCTGTCTTGTACCGACCCCGACCACGAGGACTTCAGCACTGTAGTGCAGGATGTCTTCCTGGGCTACATCCCTTACATGACGGAGTCGGGTACATTTGTCATCAATGGAGCTGAGCGCGTCGTCGTCTCGCAGCTCCACCGTTCTCCCGGGGTGTTCTTTGGCACGAGCACGCACACCAACGGCTCGCAGCTCTACTCGGCACGTATCATTCCTTTCAAGGGCTCTTGGATCGAGTTCGCTACGGACATCAACAATGTCATGTATGCCTACATCGACCGTAAGAAGAAGCTCCCTGTGACGACCCTGCTGCGTGCTATTGGCTTTGAGTCTGATAAGCAGATCCTCGATCTCTTCGATCTCTCCGAAGAGGTGAAGGTCACGCGTGCTAACCTTGAGAAGCACATCGGTCGCCGCCTTGCTGGCCGCGTCACCAAGACTTATATCGATGACCTCAGCGATGAGGATACGGGTGAAGTCGTCTCTATGGAGCGTATCACCGTCCTCGTAGAGCGTGAGGCAGAGATCACTGAAGACAATATCGACCTGATCCTCGAGTCGAGCAATAAGACGATCCTCCTCCACAAGGAGAAGACCGAGGATTCTCTTGACTTTACGCTGATCTTCAACACCCTGCAGAAGGACCCCTGTAACTCCGAGCACGATGCCCTCTACTATATCTATCGTCAGCTGCGTAATGCAGACCCTGCCGATGAGGCCAACGCTCGTGAAGTCCTCTCTAACCTCTTCTTCTCCGACAAGCGCTATGACCTCGGTGAAGTAGGCCGCTATCGTATCAACAAGAAGCTCGGTCTCAACATCGATCCCGAGGTACGCGTACTGACCAACGAGGATATCGTGGCCATCATCAAGTACCTCATCGGGCTTGTCAACTCTAAGGAGGTCGTCGACGATATCGACCACCTCTCGAACCGTCGTGTACGTACCGTCGGTGAGCAGCTCTACAATCAGTTCGGTGTCGGTCTGGCCCGCATGGCCCGTACCGTCCGTGAGCGTATGAACGTCCGTGACAACGAAGTCTTCGTGCCCACGGATCTGATCAACGCTAAGGCACTCTCCTCGGTCGTCAACTCATTCTTCGGTACGAACGCGCTGTCGCAGTTCATGGACCAGACGAACCCTCTGGCCGAAATCACGCACAAGCGCCGTCTCTCGGCTCTCGGTCCTGGCGGTCTCTCTCGTGAGCGTGCCGGCTTCGAAGTCCGTGACGTACACTATACCCACTACGGTCGTCTCTGTCCTATTGAGACGCCTGAAGGGCCAAACATCGGTCTGATCTCTTCGCTCTGTGTCTATGCGAAGATCAATGACCTCGGCTTCATCACGACGCCTTATCGTAGCGTCGAGAATGGGAAGGTTGACTTCTCTGATGAGGCTCTGAAGTACTATACCGCTGAGGAAGAAGAAGACCTCATCGTAGCTCAGGGGAATGCTCCTCTGGATGATGAAGGTAACTTCCTCCGCGACGCTATTAAGGCACGTAAGGAGGCTGACTTCCCTGTCGTCACGCCCGCTGAAGTTCAGCTCATGGACGTTGCGCCTACGCAGATCGCCTCTATCGCTGCTTCGCTCATCCCCTTCCTGGAGCACGACGATGCTAACCGTGCGCTCATGGGATCGAACATGATGCGTCAGGCTGTACCTCTCCTCCGTCCCGAAGCTCCTATCGTCGGTACGGGTATCGAGGCTCAGCTGGTACGAGACTCTCGTACGCAGATCGTAGCAGAGCGCGCTGGTGAAGTAGTCTTCGTCGACGCTACCTCTATCAAGATCCGCTACGACCGCACGGATGACGAGCTCTTCGTAAGCTTCGAAGATCCTATCACGACCTACAGCCTGCCTAAGTTCCGCAAGACGAACCAGAGCACCACGATCGACCTTCGTCCTATCTGCTTCAAGGGCCAACGTGTCGAGGCTGGTGATGTCCTTACCGAAGGGTACTCTACCCAGGCTGGTGAACTCGCTCTCGGTCGTAACGTCCAGGTCGCTTATATGCCTTGGAAGGGATACAACTATGAGGATGCTATCGTGCTGAACGAACGCCTCGTCCGCGAAGACTTCTTCACCTCTGTCCACGTCGATGAGTACACGCTCGAGGTACGTGAGACGAAGCGCGGTCTCGAAGAACTTACCAGCGATATCCCCAACGTCAGCGACGACGCTACGAAGAACCTCGATGAGAACGGTATCATCCGTGTCGGGGCTCGCGTCGAGCCAGGTGATATCCTGATCGGTAAGATCACGCCTAAGGGTGAGTCGGATCCCACGCCAGAAGAAAAGCTCCTCCGTGCTATCTTCGGTGATAAGGCTGGTGACGTGAAGGATGCTTCACTCAAGGCTACGCCCTCACTGCGTGGTGTCATCGTCGATACAAAGCTCTACTCTAAGGCTGCTAAGAAGAATCGCTCCGAGCTGAAGGATGCTGTCCTCGCCCTCGAAGAGAAGGCTGAGCGCAAGCAGGCTGAGCTCCGTGAGCTCTTCATCGACAAGCTCTTCAAGCTGACCTCAGGCAAGACCTGTAAGAACAGCGTGAAGGACTTCCTTGGTGTTGAGAAGATTCGCAAGGGTGCTAAGTTCACTCGCACTGAGCTCGAGGCTCTGAACTACAACGAGATCATCTTCTCGGGGTGGACGGGCAACGAGCACACGGATAAGCTCATCACGGAGGTGATCTCCAACTATCTCAAGAAGTCTAAGGAATACGAGTCGGATCTCCGTCGTAAGAAGCTCGACGAGACTATGGGTGATGAACTGCCCTCTGGTATCATCCAGATGGCTAAGGTCTACATCGCTAAGAAGCGTAAGATCCAGGTCGGTGATAAGATGGCAGGTCGTCACGGTAACAAGGGTATCGTCTCTAAGGTCGTCCGCCAGGAGGATATGCCCTTCCTCGCAGATGGTACGCCTGTCGACCTCTGTCTGAACCCTCTGGGTGTGCCTTCGCGAATGAACCTCGGTCAGATCTTCGAGGCTGTCCTTGCTTGGGCTGGCCGTCGTCTTGACTGCAAGTTCGCTACGCCTATCTTCGACGGTGCTTCGCTCGATGATATGCACGCTTGGACGGATAAGGCTGGGCTTCCCCGCAACGGTAAGACCTACCTCTTCGACGGTGGTACGGGTGAGCAGTTCGACCAGCCCGCTACGGTCGGTGTGACCTACTTCCTCAAGCTCGGTCACATGGTCGATGACAAGATGCACGCTCGCTCCATCGGTCCTTACTCACTCATCACGCAGCAGCCACTCGGTGGTAAGGCTCAGCATGGTGGTCAGCGCTTCGGGGAGATGGAAGTCTGGGCTCTCGAAGCCTTCGGTGCTTCGCACATCCTCCAGGAGATCCTCACCATCAAGTCTGACGACGTCCACGGGCGCTCGAAGGCCTACGAAGCGATCGTCAAGGGTGATCCCATGCCTACGCCTGGTATCCCTGAGTCGCTCAACGTACTGCTCAACGAGCTTAAGGGCTTAGGTCTAAGCTTCTCCCTCGAATAAGATCCGCATTATTTCCCTTTCTATTATGGCTTTCAAGAAAGACAATAAGATAAAGAGCAACTTCTCACAGATCCGGATTTCTCTAGCCTCCCCCGAGGAGATCTTAGAGAACTCCAGCGGTGAAGTGCTGAAGCCCGAGACCGTCAACTACCGTACCTACAAGCCCGAGCGTGATGGGCTCTTCTGCGAGCGCATCTTCGGTCCCGTCAAGGACTTCGAGTGCCACTGTGGTAAGTACAAGCGTATCCGCTATCGCGGTATCGTCTGTGATCGATGCGGTGTCGAGGTCACGGAGAAGAAGGTACGCCGTGAGCGTATGGGGCATATCAAGCTTGAGGTGCCCATCGCACACGTCTGGTACTTCCGCTCACTCCCCAACAAGATGGGCTACCTCCTTGGTCTCTCTACCAAGAAGCTCGAGTCTATCATCTACTACGAGCGCTACGTCCTCATCCAGGGTGGTGTGCTCCAGTCTCGCATCAATGATGACCTGACGAAGGAGACCGCCGCTAAGTCGCTCGATAAGGATCCCAATCCCGTCTTCACCGAAGAGCAGTACCTCGACTACCTTGATTACCTCGATCAGGAATATCCAGGTAATGCACAGCTCGAAGACTCCGATCCCGAGAAGTTCATCTGTAAGACGGGTGCTGAGGCGATCTACGACATGCTCGCTCGCCTCGACCTCGATGCCCTGTCCTACGAGCTGCGCCACCGTGCCAGCACCGACGGCTCACAGCAGCGTAAGAACGAAGCCCTCAAGCGCCTTCAGGTCGTAGAGAGCTTCCGCGCCTCCAAGAATGTCAACCGCCCCGAGTGGATGATCATGAAGGTGCTGCCCGTCATCCCACCCGATCTCCGTCCGCTTGTACCCCTCGATGGGGGACGCTTCGCTACGTCTGACCTCAACGACCTCTATCGTCGTGTGATCATCCGTAACAATCGTCTGAAGCGTATGATCGAGATCAAGGCTCCTGAGGTCATCCTGCGCAACGAAAAGCGCATGCTCCAGGAGGCTGTCGACTCACTCTTCGACAACTCGCGTAAGTCAAGCGCTGTACGCTCGGACAACAACCGTCCGCTCAAGTCCCTCTCCGATAGCCTCAAGGGTAAGCAGGGCCGCTTCCGTCAGAACCTCCTCGGTAAGCGTGTCGACTACTCTGCCCGTTCGGTCATCGTCGTCGGCCCTGAGCTGAAGATGCACGAGTGCGGTCTGCCTAAGTACATGGCCGCTGAGCTCTACAAGCCCTTCGTCATCCGCAAGCTCATCGAGCGCGGTATCGTCAAGACGGTCAAGAGCGCTAAGAAGATTGTAGACCGCAAGGATCCCGTCGTATGGGATATCCTCGAGCACGTCATGAAGGGCCATCCCGTCCTCCTAAACCGTGCTCCTACACTTCACCGTCTCGGTATCCAGGCCTTCCAGCCTAAGATGATCGAGGGTAAGGCTATCCAGCTGCACCCACTGTCCTGTACGGCCTTCAACGCCGACTTCGACGGTGACCAGATGGCAGTCCACCTGCCCCTGAGCGCCGAAGCCCAGGCAGAGGCCCGCATCCTCATGCTTGCCTCCAACAACATCCTGTCCCCGGCCTCCGGTAAGCCACTGGCAATGCCGCGCCTGGACATGGTGACCGGCCTGTACTTCCTCACCCTCGAAAAGGGCCGCGACGAATTCGGTGGCCAAGGTGCCTACACCCCCGCCACTGAAGACACTCCCGCTACCGGTGTGTACTCCTCCGTCGCCGAAGCCATCATGGCTTATGACCGCGGTGTACTGGGCCTCCAAGCCCCGATCAAGGTACGCATCTCGCACCTTCGACCCCCGGCAGACATCGAAGCAGAGCAGTTCCCCGACGGCTGGAACAAGGGCGACACCTGGTTGGCAAACACCACCTTGGGCCGCGTGAAGTTCAACGAGCTCCTCCCGTGGAACTACCCCTACCTCGAAGGCGTCATGGTCCGCAAGGGCGGCGGCACCGACAAGATCATGCTCAGCGACGTCATTAATGACCTCGCTGCACGCTACCCGATGATCACCGTGGCACAGACCATGGACAAGATGAAGGACTCCGGCTTCTACTGGGCAACCCGTTCCGGCGTCACCATCACCATGTCTGACGTGCTCGTTTTGCCGAACAAGGACGAAATCCTTGACCGCTACGAAGCCGAAGCCAGCGAGATCGAGCGTAAGTACTGGCAGCAGGGTGCACTCACCCCGCGCGAGCGCTATGACCGCCTCGTCGAACTGTGGAAGGACGCAACCGACACCGTCGGTAAGGCAGTCGAAGACCTGTACCCCGACGATAACCCGATCCCCATGATCGTGAAGTCCGGTGCCGCAGGTAACATGCGTCAGATCTGGACCCTGGCCGGCATGAAGGGCATGGTCGTGAACTCCAAGGGTGAATACATCACCCGACCGATCAAGACCTCCTTCCGTGAAGGCCTCACCGTGCTCGAGTACTTCAACAACTCCCACGGTTCCCGTAAGGGCCTGGCCGACACCGCTCTGCGTACCGCAGACTCCGGCTACCTCACCCGTCGTCTCGTCGACGTCGCACAGGACGTCATCGTCCGCGAAGAAGACTGCGCAACCCGCCAGGGCATCAAACTGCCCGTCGCTGTTGCCAACGGTGACGGCACTTTCCACCGCCACAGCCTGGTTGAAACCTCCGTCCTCGGCCGCGTCCTCGCAGCCGACGCCATCGGCGCAAACGGTGAGGTTGTCCTGCCCGCAGGCACTGAGCTTGGCGAACTGGATGTCGACGCACTGGTCAAGGGCGGCGTCGAGGAAGCCAAGCTGCGCTCCGTACTCACCTGCCAGACACCCACCGGTGTCTGCGCCAAGTGCTACGGCAAGTCCATGGCCTCCGGCAAACAGGTCGACATCGGCGAAGCCGTCGGTATCGTCGCTGCACAGTCCATTGGTGAGCCCGGTACCCAGCTGACAATGCGTACCTTCCACCAAGGTGGTGTCGGTGGCGACATTACCGGTGGTCTGCCGCGTGTCCAGGAACTGTTCGAGGCCCGCGTTCCCAAGAACAAGGCCCCGATCGCTTCCGTCGCCGGCACCATCAAGCTGGAAGACGAAGGCAACTTCTACACCCTCACCATCACCCCGGACGACGGCGGCGACGATGTGGTCTACGAGAAGCTGTCCAAGCGTCAAGGCCTCGCCATGATCAAGGTCCCGATGGAGTCCAACCCGGGCGCACACATCGAGCGCACTCTTCAAGATGGTGACCACGTCACCGTCGGCGAGCGTCTACTCCGTGGCCCCGCCGACCCGCACGACGTCCTTGAAATCCTGGGCCGTCGCGGCGTCGAACAGCACCTCATCGACGAAGTGCAGGCCGTCTACCGTGCACAGGGTGTGGCCATCCACGACAAGCACATCGAAATCATCATCCGACAGATGCTGCGTCGCGGAACCGTCATCGAATCCGGCTCCACCGAATTCCTCCCCGGCACCCTCGTGGATCTGTCCGAAGCGAAGATGGCAAACAAGGAAGCAGTGCAGTCCGGCGGCCAGCCCGCAGAGCTGCGCTCCGAGATCATGGGTATCACCAAGGCCTCGCTCGCAACCGAGTCCTGGCTGTCGGCGGCCTCCTTCCAGGAGACTACCCGTGTCCTCACCGACGCTGCCATCAACAAGCGCTCCGACAAGCTGATCGGCCTGAAGGAAAACGTCATCATCGGTAAGCTGATCCCGGCTGGTACCGGCATCGCTCGCTACCGCAACATCCAGGTCAAGCCGACCGAGGCCGCACGCAACGCTGCGTACTCGATCCCGACCTACGGTGACAGCATCTACGGCGACGACACCTTCGGTGACTTCACTGGCGCTGCCGTTCCGCTGGATGACTTCAGCTAGGCAGTAGCATTGTCCGGTCGATGATCGGATAAGCGAAGCGCCCTCACGGTTACCGTGGGGGCGTTTTTGTCTCTACCGAGGGGAAGAGAAAGTACAAAAAACCGGCAGATTTGCCACCACAGAATCCGCGACCTGCGGAAATCCAAGTGGAAAAGGCAAATCTGCCGGTTTTCTGTACCCCAACCGACGGGGGAGCTAGCCGGGCAAGGGATTACCGGGGCAGCAAAGTCGTCATTCCGCTCAGGCCTTCTGTGAAGGCGGCGATGTCCTTCCAGCTGTCGCTGCGGGGGACGCCGGATTCCATCAGGTCGCTTGAGCCAACAGTGTTACTGAGTGCGTCCACGCCTCCCAACAGGGACGGGTCGTGCGGAGCTTTGTAAGAATTGCCGCCGGTGCCGTCGCCGCCGGGTTTGTCGCCAGGTGGTGGGGGAGTGGGGCGCGTGGTGGTCGGATGTGCTGGAACGTTGGTTGTTATTCCGCCGACGTTTGCAGGAAAAATTCGGCATTTCAGTTAGGCAGGAATTGCATGCGAACGAGCTTGTGCATGGGCGCGGCGGGACTGTGAGGAGAGCTAGTCGAACACTCCAGGCTGAGGGATACGCGGAGTTCGGGCGATTAGTAGTGGGGGAGGTGCTGAGGGAGATTCCTGAGCTCAAAGGAGCAAAGGTGGGTTCTGTCTGGGTGAAGTACGACCCTGCGTTGGGGCATCAAGGCAAGATCGGCCTCTATCGTTCCCTTGTTAACCATATAGATGCAGAACTGTGCGAAGCCAAGGAACTCGGGCTGGTACGACGAATATCTATCCCTGCGGGACCCTCGCGGCGCGCCCCGTGAACTGGTGCCGACCTTTAAACGGTCACGCAAAAAGACCGGAGATTGATGCGTGTCGAATCAGGCCCTCGCCAGTAACCTAGAGGGCATGAATCAGCCCCACCTTGACCTACACACCAGCCCCGAGATTTACACCGGCTACCGGGCAGGTTTGCAGGATGTCCAGGTGCCCCGGGGCCATGGCGTGGTGATGACGGCGAATCAGTACGCCACCGACGCCGCTGCCCGCATCCTGGAGCTGGGTGGCTCTGCGGCCGATGCTGCGATCACCGCGCAGCTGGTGCTTGGTCTGGTGGAGCCGCAGTCCTCCGGCTTGGGTGGCGGGTTGTACGCCACCGTCCACAATTCCACTGGCCCCACGGTGTTGAATTATGCGATCGATG
>ERZ773024.769-NODE-769-length-11494-cov-5.346446_pt1 | contig 11494 bp, 7 predicted proteins | sample MGYA00511667_ERZ773024 | MGnify/ENA primary metagenome ERZ773024 (study PRJEB29015, sample SAMEA2738117) | human oral metagenome | biome: human oral; feature: human-associated habitat; material: saliva | place: China | collected 2258 ... | reverse complement strand
AGGATATTTTGGAAGAATTCCGCGCGTGGTGGGCGGATAGGTTGGTGCTGTCGCTGATTAACCGAGGGCAAATCAAACCGCAGGATTTCGTTACCGAGGCAAGTGGCGCGGTAAGCCTGAAAGCTGATGCGCGTAAGCTCTTGTTCCAAGCTTTGCAGGCGAAAAAGCAGGAGAAAATCGTTCATCCGTTTCTAGGCGAGGAAGTGGAAATCGGGCTGCTGCCGTATATTCAGGCGATGCTTTTGGCGCGGCACTTGCGTGGAGATTTGGCGGAATATCCGCCGTTTTTGATGAGATAGGTTTGCAGGCCGTCTGAAAATAGGCTGGACATTTTCAGACGGCCTCTAAAGCAGCCTGCACATGGAAATACAAAATGCTGATGCTGATTACTTACGATATTTCGCTGGAAGACACGGAAGGACAGGCAAGGCTGCGGCGCGTGGCGAAATTGTGTCTGGACTACGGCGTGCGCGTGCAATATTCAGTGTTCGAATGCGACATCGCACCCGACCAGTGGGTTGTTTTAAAGGACAAACTCTTGAAAACCTACAACCCCGAAACCGATAGCCTGCGCTTTTACCATCTGGGCAGCAAATGGCGGCGCAAAGTGGAACACCACGGCGCGAAACCGGCGGTGGATGTGTTTAAGGATACGTTGATTGTGTGAATCGCCAACCTGCGGTTCTCATGAAAATGCGGCAGGGTTGGCGAACTGGGATTGTTCTTTAACAATAAGAATATTGCGAATGCGAGTGTAACGGAAAAGGCTGTGTTATACTCGCGTTCGCGCTTTTCTTGGGAGCTTAGCGAAATCAGGGCTGCGAAACCTGATGGTGCAAGGCTTTTGAGAGAGGCTCCAGCCGCCTTTAGGCGGCTGTGTGTTGAAACACACGAACCTTATTACGCTCGATAAGGAAGTCGTCCCAGCCGCCTTTAGGCGGCTGTGTGTTGAAACTTAACCGCGCATAAAGCCGGTAACCAGTCGGAAACCAGCCGCCTTTAGGCGGCTGTGTGTTGAAACCACGAATCATCGGTAACTGGTTTTTGTGTTGACGCCAGCCGCCTTTAGGCGGCTGTGTGTTGAAACCCAATCTTTATGAATACCCCCTTGATTCCCAAAACCAGCCGCCTTTAGGCGGCTGTGTGTTGAAACCTTTGCTGATTACTGAAGCCTGCTCAATAGAACCCAGCCGCCTTTAGGCGGCTGTGTGTTGAAACACTTGCTCTTTAATTGCAACCGCTTGAATATCTTCCAGCCGCCTTTAGGCGGCTGTGTGTTGAAACTTCGTCTTTGGTTGCTTTGTATGCAAACAGTCCTCCAGCCGCCTTTAGGCGGCTGTGTGTTGAAACCCATGCTCTGCATTGTACACATTGATTTGTTAAGCCAGCCGCCTTTAGGCGGCTGTGTGTTGAAACTACACGCTTCCTATCCCTGTTCCTATCCGCTATCTCCAGCCGCCTTTAGGCGGCTGTGTGTTGAAACCGTACTGATAAAAGGCTTAACGATATGACGAGTCCCAGCCGCCTTTAGGCGGCTGTGTGTTGAAACTTCGAAGTCGTAGAAATAATCGGCATTCGTGATCCAGCCGCCTTTAGGCGGCTGTGTGTTGAAACTACGTCTGACCGATGTAATTATCGGCGCGATGGCCCAGCCGCCTTTAGGCGGCTGTGTGTTGAAACCAAACCGACAGCGACATCACGCCCGAAATCGCCCCCAGCCGCCTTTAGGCGGCTGTGTGTTGAAACATGTGCTGCGTTTGCGATGGTCTGTCCATGCGCTCCAGCCGCCTTTAGGCGGCTGTGTGTTGAAACTTGCATACCTGCTGGGCGCGGGTATAATTCATCAGCCAGCCGCCTTTAGGCGGCTGTGTGTTGAAACTATGCCCTTTTGGATAAAGTCGGTAGGGGAAGTCCCAGCCGCCTTTAGGCGGCTGTGTGTTGAAACAGTAATGCGAGTACACAGGGATTGGCTGTGATGCCAGCCGCCTTTAGGCGGCTGTGTGTTGAAACCGGAGCTTTCTGTATTTGCTAAAACCGGAGCCGTCCAGCCGCCTTTAGGCGGCTGTGTGTTGAAACAAACAGGCTGGGAGCGTGTGATTGAATCTGCCAACCAGCCGCCTTTAGGCGGCTGTGTGTTGAAACTCTCGTTTGGGTAAAACTGGAACGATCGAAGTCCCAGCCGCCTTTAGGCGGCTGTGTGTTGAAACCAACTTAGGGCGGTTAGGATTTACGCCGCTACCTCCAGCCGCCTTTAGGCGGCTGTGTGTTGAAACAATGATACCGGCGGCCTTAATAAAGTTTCGGGTTGCCAGCCGCCTTTAGGCGGCTGTGTGTTGAAACGCCTCGATAGCACGGTTGAACTCGTGTTCAGAAACCAGCCAGCCGCCTTTAGGCGGCTGTGTGTTGAAACGCTGCCAATACCATTATTTGCTTAGATTTCAACGCCAGCCGCCTTTAGGCGGCTGTGTGTTGAAACATTTTGACGTTGCAATGCAGCCTGCGCATTGCGCCAGCCGCCTTTAGGCGGCTGTGTGTTGAAACGCTTAAATTTTCATCGAAGCCATCAGCCAGCAATGCCAGCCGCCTTTAGGCGGCTGTGTGTTGAAACAATCAATACAGCCGCAGCCAGGCATGGCGACACCCCAGCCGCCTTTAGGCGGCTGTGTGTTGAAACCCTATAAATTTCTGGTATGACCCCAATAATCAACTGCCAGCCGCCTTTAGGCGGCTGTGTGTTGAAACTACGTAGCCGTATGGCCGTTGTAGATGAGCTAATGCCAGCCGCCTTTAGGCGGCTGTGTGTTGAAACGTTGGCTGTCAGGCTTGGCAGCCCCAGCCCGTAGGCCAGCCGCCTTTAGGCGGCTGTGTGTTGAAACCATAACGGATAAAGTAAATAGCGTAATACCTTGCCAGCCGCCTTTAGGCGGCTGTGTGTTGAAACGATACACGCGAAGAAGTAATTAACCTGATTCGTGACCAGCCGCCTTTAGGCGGCTGTGTGTTGAAACTCCATGAGCCTGAAAAAAGTTTCCGATAAATCGCCCAGCCGCCTTTAGGCGGCTGTGTGTTGAAACACCTACTCCAGCAGCAACAGCTATCAGGCCGTGCCCAGCCGCCTTTAGGCGGCTGTGTGTTGAAACAAATCCATCACTAAAAATCCCAGCCAAAAAAATACCCAGCCGCCTTTAGGCGGCTGTGTGTTGAAACAGACGGCATAACCAAACTAAACGGAGCAAGAAACCAGCCGCCTTTAGGCGGCTGTGTGTTGAAACTTGGCGGCGGTGTAGTTTGCGGTCGTGCCAAGACTCCAGCCGCCTTTAGGCGGCTGTGTGTTGAAACAACATAAAAACCGATTTTTTAAATCTGATTGGGACCAGCCGCCTTTAGGCGGCTGTGTGTTGAAACGGTCACACAACAAACAGAAAAGGTCAAACACTCTGCCAGCCGCCTTTAGGCGGCTGTGTGTTGAAACACCTTTTATCGGTAATGACGCTTCTCGCGCGTGGCCAGCCGCCTTTAGGCGGCTGTGTGTTGAAACTGAACCGATTACGCTAAACAGAACCGCCCTTTTGCAGCCGCCTTTAGGCGGCTGTGTGTTGAAACGATATTTTGAAAGTTGAAGACGACAGCACAGGCGACCAGCCGCCTTTAGGCGGCTGTGTGTTGAAACAAGCAATACCAAATCGACATGGCGCAGATGGTCGCCAGCCGCCTTTAGGCGGCTGTGTGTTGAAACAGCAGGTTTTAGAATCCGATGAATCATTGCGCCGCCCAGCCGCCTTTAGGCGGCTGTGTGTTGAAACCTTGTGTATCAAGTGTTTAAAAAATTTGCGCTCCCAGCCGCCTTTAGGCGGCTGTGTGTTGAAACTTTGCTTTTGGCCTCCCATTCAGCAATACGCGCTTTCCAGCCGCCTTTAGGCGGCTGTGTGTTGAAACAATCCTGATAAAACATCTTCCAATTACCGAAGAACCAGCCGCCTTTAGGCGGCTGTGTGTTGAAACAAGATAATAGTTTTTGATCCACCCCATCTCATCCCCAGCCGCCTTTAGGCGGCTGTGTGTTGAAACCATTAAATTCAGTATAGAATTAACTATTCCAACACCCAGCCGCCTTTAGGCGGCTGTGTGTTGAAACTATACCACTAAACGCGTTGGCGGCGGTGTGGATACCAGCCGCCTTTAGGCGGCTGTGTGTTGAAACATCGGCTCAGTTGCTGAACCACGCATATCATCGTTACCAGCCGCCTTTAGGCGGCTGTGTGTTGAAACTCAATATATTCCAACAATTTAAGCCATTTGGTGTGCCAGCCGCCTTTAGGCGGCTGTGTGTTGAAACTTTTCCTCTCTGGCCGTCAACGCTACACGGTTTCCCAGCCGCCTTTAGGCGGCTGTGTGTTGAAACCAATCCTAACTTGCTTTTTTGGCGCGGATTCGTTCCAGCCGCCTTTAGGCGGCTGTGTGTTGAAACTGCTTGATACGATTGCGGAATATATGGGCAAATCACCCAGCCGCCTTTAGGCGGCTGTGTGTTGAAACCCCATAACTTTGACAGTTTATAGTCCGTTCTTATCCAGCCGCCTTTAGGCGGCTGTGTGTTGAAACTCCGTTTGGTAATGGCGATGGCGAACCTGACTGCCAGCCGCCTTTAGGCGGCTGTGTGTTGAAACAGTTAATCGAAGAACAGGTTTTAAAATCTCGCGGCCCAGCCGCCTTTAGGCGGCTGTGTGTTGAAACTTGATTTATATCTTTTTTTAAGTTGGTAAGTTTTCCAGCCGCCTTTAGGCGGCTGTGTGTTGAAACTTGTTACCATTAGCCGTATTAGTATTGTCATCTTCCAGCCGCCTTTAGGCGGCTGTGTGTTGAAACGACTGGGCGGCGCATGAATCCAAAATCTTAGGAGCCAGCCGCCTTTAGGCGGCTGTGTGTTGAAACGATTGTTGCCATTGGTATATTATTGGGACAGTGACCAGCCGCCTTTAGGCGGCTGTGTGTTGAAACGCGCGATACCAATCCTTGATGACCGCGCGGCCACCCAGCCGCCTTTAGGCGGCTGTGTGTTGAAACAATTCTTTATGATTGATTAGGATTGATTATAACCCAGCCGCCTTTAGGCGGCTGTGTGTTGAAACACACCTGTTTGCCCGGCAAAATTGTAAGCTGGGACCCAGCCGCCTTTAGGCGGCTGTGTGTTGAAACTCATTACATACTCCCTATAAAGTTACAAAATTGCCCCAGCCGCCTTTAGGCGGCTGTGTGTTGAAACTGAATACGTACACTATACAATGCTGCGAGACTTCATCCAGCCGCCTTTAGGCGGCTGTGTGTTGAAACTTTTCAGACGGCACTGCAGAGGTAGGTGTAACGGTCCAGCCGCCTTTAGGCGGCTGTGTGTTGAAACCACCACCGCCATTGCTTCCGCCACCGCCATTGCTTCCAGCCGCCTTTAGGCGGCTGTGTGTTGAAACGTTGTAAACGACACCGCAATGATTAAAAGCGACTCCAGCCGCCTTTAGGCGGCTGTGTGTTGAAACTTTATGGCCTAAGCCATTGAGCAACTTATAGCCCCCAGCCGCCTTTAGGCGGCTGTGTGTTGAAACAACTGATACAGGTTTGAAACAAATCGCCTTTAGCCAGCCGCCTTTAGGCGGCTGTGTGTTGAAACAGGTGTAGCAGGTGCAGGGCTGGCGGGCGCGGCTCCAGCCGCCTTTAGGCGGCTGTGTGTTGAAACTATGAATATTCGCAGCGTTGACACAACACCAGCGCCCAGCCGCCTTTAGGCGGCTGTGTGTTGAAACAACGGCGAAACAAAACGCCTGATTATCAATATCCCTCCCAGCCGCCTTTAGGCGGCTGTGTGTTGAAACATCACAGGATTTTGGCGTATGTGCGACCAAGCTCCCAGCCGCCTTTAGGCGGCTGTGTGTTGAAACAGATTTGGCTAAAAAAGTAGATAAAGAATGGGAGCCAGCCGCCTTTAGGCGGCTGTGTGTTGAAACGCCCACCAACATCAAATCCCAATACTCTTGGAAGCCAGCCGCCTTTAGGCGGCTGTGTGTTGAAACATCTGTTTCAAAAGTTTCGCCAAATCCTTTTTGTCCAGCCGCCTTTAGGCGGCTGTGTGTTGAAACTTGAGATTGCGTCAATACCCCTGCCCGTCTCGCGCCAGCCGCCTTTAGGCGGCTGTGTGTTGAAACGCGCCATGCCTCTGTATGGCCATATTCTTTTTGCTCCCAGCCGCCTTTAGGCGGCTGTGTGTTGAAACATAATTTTGTAGTTTTTCATTTCTCATCCTTATCCCAGCCGCCTTTAGGCGGCTGTGTGTTGAAACACGCCAGTTGCACCGTTAATCAAGAAAATGCCGTCCAGCCGCCTTCGGGCGGCTGTGTGTTGAAACCGAACCCATCAACCAGCAACGCTCATAAAAACGACCAGCCGCCTTCGGGCGGCTGTGTGTTGAAACAGGAATACCAGCTAACCCCAAAAGGCCAACCAAGTCCAGCCGCCTTCAGGCGGCTGTGTGTTGAAACAGCACCCCGAACCAAACGCCTGCAGAATAAGTGCCCAGCCGCCTTCAGGCGGCTGTGTGTTGAAACAAAGCCAAAGAGTATGTGCCACAAGCCAAAGTACCCAGCCGCCTTCAGGCGGCTGTGTGTTGAAACCGGATGAGAGTGCTTCCGAGCCTCAACCGGAAGCCAGCCGCCTTCAGGCGGCTGTGTGTTGAAACCAAGGGAATGTCTTTACAATCCCTCGCGTCATCCGCCAGCCGCCTTCGGGCGGCTGTGTGTTGAAACTTGTAATGTGGGCCGCCAACTTGCGTATCAAGCGCCAGCCGCCTTCGAGCGGCTGTGTGTTGAAACTCTAGCAACTACGAACTCTATGACGACCTATTCCGTCAGCCGCCTTTGGGTGGCTGTATGTTCAAATATCGTCCAAGCAGGCTACTCTTCTTCGGTGCGCAGGAAATTGCCTGCCAGACGGGACGGCTTCATGACTTAGGGAAACATTCGAAAGCCTTTAACCGCCGGTTGTATGGTGGCTCTTCAGGCGATCATGCTACCGCCGGAGCGAAAATTGCAAAAATGCTTGCTTTAGAGTGGAGGTCAAAGTATAACCTGTTGTTATCTCACTTAGGCTAGATAACTTTAATTAATGAATTAAAAGGCAAAAATAATGGAAAATAAACAAACCAATTCAACCATCAAATCTCGTGCGGCGGTGGCATTCGCCCCAAATCAACCCTTACAAATTGTGGAAATCGACGTAGAAATGCCGCGTAAAGGTGAGGTGTTAATTCGTAACACTCACACGGGCGTGTGCCATACTGATGCATTTACGTTATCAGGAAGCGATCCTGAAGGAGTATTTCCTGTGGTGCTTGGGCATGAAGGTGCGGGTGTAGTTGTTGCTGTGGGCGAAGGTGTGTCAAGCGTAAAACCGGGTGATCACGTCATTCCTCTTTATACCGCTGAATGTGGCGAATGTGAGTTTTGTCGTTCAGGTAAAACCAACTTATGCGTCTCAGTGCGTGATACGCAAGGTAAAGGTTTAATGCCGGACGGCACGACGCGTTTTTCTTATCAAGGTCAGCCGATCTATCACTATATGGGCTGTTCGACTTTCAGTGAATACTCTGTTGTTGCCGAAGTTTCACTGGCGAAAATCAACCCGGAAGCCAATCATGAACAAGTATGTTTGCTTGGCTGCGGCGTTACCACAGGTATTGGTGCGGTGCATAACACAGCAAAAGTACAAGAAGGCGACTCTGTTGCCGTGTTTGGCTTGGGGGCGATTGGTTTGGCGGTGGTGCAAGGTGCGCGTCAAGCCAAAGCGGGTCGCATTATTGCTATTGATACCAATCCTTCAAAATTCGAGCTGGCGAAACAGTTTGGTGCAACTGACTGTTTGAACCCGAACGATTACGATAAACCGATCAAAGATGTGTTGTTAGACATCAATAAATGGGGCATTGACCATACCTTTGAATGTATCGGCAATGTAAACGTAATGCGTCAAGCATTAGAAAGTGCACACCGTGGTTGGGGACAATCCATTATCATCGGCGTAGCAGGTGCAGGCCAAGAAATTTCAACTCGTCCGTTCCAGTTGGTAACAGGTCGTGTTTGGAAAGGTACGGCATTTGGTGGCGTGAAAGGCCGCTCTGAACTTCCGAAAATGGTGGAAGATTCAATGAAAGGCGACATCGAGTTAGAACCATTTGTAACCCACACAATGACACTTGATCAAATCAATGAAGCCTTTGAGTTAATGCATGAAGGTAAATCGATCCGCGCTGTTATTCATTACTAAGGTACGCGATGAAACTGATTGAACAACATCAAATTTTTGGTGGTTCGCAACAAGTTTGGGCACATCATGCCCAAACGCTTCAATGCGAAATGAAATTTGCCGTCTATTTGCCGGATAATCAGGAGAATCGACCGCTTGGTGTGATTTATTGGCTTTCCGGCTTGACTTGCACTGAACAAAATTTCATTACCAAATCAGGTTTTCAGCGTTATGCGGCAGAACATCAAGTGATTGTGGTTGCACCTGATACCAGCCCTCGCGGAGAGCAAGTGCCGAACGATGCTGCTTACGATTTAGGGCAGGGTGCGGGCTTTTATCTGAATGCGACCGAGCAGCCTTGGGCGACGAATTATCAAATGTATGATTATATTTTGAACGAGTTGCCCAGTCTGATTGAGGAAAATTTTCCTACCAACGGCAAACGTTCCATTATGGGGCATTCAATGGGCGGACACGGCGCATTGGTATTGGCACTGCGAAACCGGAAACGTTATCAAAGTGTTTCTGCCTTTTCGCCTATTTTGTCGCCAAGCCTTGTGCCTTGGGGAAAAAAAGCCTTTTCTGCCTATTTAGGAAAAGATCGCGAAAAATGGCAGCAATATGATGCGAACTCGCTCATTCAACAAGGCTATAAAGTACAAGGTATGCGCATTGATCAGGGCTTGGAAGATGAGTTTTTGCCAACACAATTGCGTACCGAAGATTTTATCGAAACCTGTCGTGCGGCAAATCAACCGGCCGATGTGCGCTTCCACAAAGGCTATGATCATAGCTATTACTTCATCGCCAGTTTTATTGGTGAGCATATTGCCTATCATGCGGCATTTTTGAAGTAAGTCGAAGAAGTGATTGGTGAATCGATCAAACGTTGGTATGAATATTAATTTTCATATTAACGAAAGTAAAAGGCATCAATCTGATGCCTTTTATTTTTATAAATAATAATAAAAGTACTATTAAAATAAGCTACTTCCTAGAATCAGCATGAGGAGGCCTTTGCAAAACCTCCTTGCTCACTCTACTTAAATATCTCCCCATTCCAATCCAAATCGCTGTAAATATTTCCTCAATCGGTCGCTGTCATTGACTTTTGCCCTTTCTGTTCGGGAGACGTTGAACAATGCACGGCCGGCAGCGGCCATGTTGGGATGTTTGCGGCATTCGTCGATAACGTGTTGCAGTTGTAGTTTGTCGAACAAATCCAATGTATCCCAATCGACTTTATCGGGGTAGTCTTGTGTTTTTTCAGATGGCCTTTTATGTAGGAGGTCGTCTGAAAAGGGTTCTTCCGACCATAACCATTTGAGGCGTTCGATTTCGGCTTGGACTTGTTCTACCTGTATCCTGCCTTGCGGCGCGAGTGTGGCCAGGCGCATGATGCTGGCGGCGAGGTCGCGGAAGTTGCCGCGCCATGGTGCTTGGTTGGAGTGTGCGAAGTCGAGGTAGGCGGCCAGGGCTTCTTTGTTGAAGCGGGTGGTTCGGCCGAGTTCTTGCGAGGCTAGGGCAAGCTGGTGTTCGACGTTGGGCTCGATGTCTTCGCGGCGGTTGGCGAGTGCGGGTAGAGGGTAATTCCAGATGTTGATGCGGGCGAACAGGTCTTCGCGGAAGCGCCCGGCGCGAATTTCGTGGCGCAGGTCGCGGTTGGTCCCGGCGATGAGCTGGAAGTCGCTTTTAACTTCGCTGTCGCTGCCGACGGGATAAAAGTGTTTTTCTTCAATGGCTTTGAGCAACATGGCTTGCTCGTCTAAGCCTAATTCTCCGATTTCGTCTAAAAACAATACGCCGCCGTCGGCAGTTTTCAGATAGCCTTCACGTTTTTCTGCGGCACCGGTAAAGGCGCCTTTTTTATGGCCGAACAGGGCTGATGCTGCGCCGTCGCCGCGAAGGGTGGCGCAGTTTACATCGACAAATGTGCCTTTAATCAGATGGCGTGCTTTTTTCAATTCAAAAATCCTGCGTGCCAGCATGGATTTGCCTGCGCCTGTGGGGCCGGAAAGTAGAATGGGGGAAGGGGAATTGAGTGCGACCTGTTCGATTTCGGCAATCATGCGGTTGAAGGCAGTGTTTTGGGTGGAAATACCGCTTTTCAGGTAGCGCACCGCGTCATCGCGTACGGCGGCAAGGCGTTCTGCCAGTACGTCGTAACGAGCCAAGTCTAAATCGATGATTTCATAACCGCCGACATTGCCGTCCCCCATACTGCGTCTTTGATTTTTGGGAGGAGCAGTTTGTAACAGTACACCGGGGATTTGACGCGATTCCACCAATAAGAACAGGCAGATTTGGGCAACGTGTGTACCTGTGGTGATGTGAGTGAGATAGGTTTCTTCTTCTGTATCAAATGGATAGCTCGCCGCCCAGTCGTGCAGTTTGGTATAAACCTCGGAGAAGTCCCACGGGTTTGCCAGCTCCATAGGTACGAGATTGACGACTGTGTGCGGCGATACTTGCTGAATATCGGCTTTTACATGATCTGCCAGATCGCGGTATTTCTCCGCATAAAACAGCTCCATGCGGTCAAGATGGAAATCCTGACACTGATTCATGGCGACATTCGGCCGCCATTTCAACCAACGCTCTTGATTGAAACCTTTATCCAGCACTGTACCGAGAAAGCTGATGGCGACTTGTTTTTTGTTACTCATCTTTTATTCCGTTTATTCCGTTCGAGTCTTAGACAGCCTTGTATTCAAGCTGCCCTCTTCATGTTTGAGATAGCCTGAAAAACTCTTCTTACTCAGGCGGTATCACTAACATAGGAATAACAAGCGTCCATTTTTCCAGCTTTTTAGTACCGATTTTTTCTGGGATACGTTGACGAAATGATTCTCCGACTTCGTCTAAATAACGTACTCTGAAAGTGTTGGCATAGGCGGTAGTTTTTGCCGGCAACGGTGGTAATTTGACGGTACGGGCAACTTCAATATCATCAGAAAGGAAAATATATCTGCCATCCTCCGTCCGTTTCATTTCCAGTGGATCGTCTTTTTTCAGCTTCGCAGCAGCAGACAGGCGTTGTTTCACAGTTTCGACATTGTTGTGACAAACGATGAAGTCGATATCCAAATCACTTTTATTGTCGGTTTCTCCCTCGACTGCCGTGTTTCGATAAGCTGCCAAACGCCTGTATTCGGTATTCAACTCAGGCAATTCGGTAAAGATTTGAGCCACGCTTTCAATATCATCA
>ERZ773024.768-NODE-768-length-11510-cov-4.126757_pt1 | contig 11510 bp, 8 predicted proteins | sample MGYA00511667_ERZ773024 | MGnify/ENA primary metagenome ERZ773024 (study PRJEB29015, sample SAMEA2738117) | human oral metagenome | biome: human oral; feature: human-associated habitat; material: saliva | place: China | collected 2258 ... | reverse complement strand
GCAGATATTAGCAAAGAAACAACGAACAGACATTTATGGAAGAAAAGAAATTCAAGCGAACCACCGTTACGGCAGCACTGCCATACGCTAATGGTGGTGTTCATATAGGGCATCTTGCAGGTGTATATGTTCCTGCTGACATTTATGTTCGCTATCTCCGACTGAAGAAAAGGGAGGTAATCTTCATCTGTGGAAGCGATGAACACGGCGTACCAATCACTATTCGCGCTAAGAAAGAGGGCATTACACCACAAGATGTATGCGATAGATATAACAAATTGATAAAAGACTCTTTCAAAGACTTCGGGATTTCGTTTGATATCTATAGTCGTACGACGAGTAAAACACACGAGAAATTTGCCTCAGACTTCTTCCGTAAGCTTTATGATGACGGCAAACTCGTTGAGCAAGAGAGCGAACAATACTACGATGAAGAGGCTCATCAGTTCCTTGCCGACCGTTACATCATGGGGGAATGCCCACATTGTGGCAACCCAAATGCCTACGGTGACCAGTGTGAGAAGTGTGGTAGCGACCTCAGTCCTATGGAATTGAAGAACCCACACTCTACTATCTCTGGGTCAAAACCAGTCGTTAAGAAGACGAAAAACTGGTATTTGCCATTGAATAACTACCAAGAATGGTTAAAACAATGGATTCTTGAGGATCATAAAGAGTGGCGTCCGAATGTCTATGGACAGTGTAAGAGCTGGTTAGACATGGACTTACAGCCTCGTGCAATGACCCGTGACCTTGATTGGGGTATCCCTGTTCCTGTCAAAGGGGCTGATGGTAAAGTGCTATATGTTTGGTTTGACGCCCCAATTGGGTACATTTCAAACACCAAAGAACTGTGTGACAGTGACCCAGAGCACTTCGGTAACTGGCAGAAGTGGTGGCAAGACCCTGAAACTCGGCTTGTTCACTTCATCGGTAAGGACAATATCGTCTTCCACTGTCTTATCTTCCCAACAATGTTAAAGGCTCATGGTGATTACATTCTGCCTGATAACGTTCCTGCAAATGAGTTCTTGAACCTCGAAAACAACAAGATTTCAACAAGTAAGAACTGGGCTGTATGGCTCCATGAGTACCTCCATGACTTCAAAGGAAAGCAGGATGTGCTACGCTATGTGCTCACAGCCAATGCGCCAGAGACCAAGGATAACAACTTCACATGGAAGGATTTCCAGGAGCGTAACAACTCTGAACTCGTTGCTGTATATGGTAACTTCGTGAACCGTGCATTACAGTTGACAAAGAAATACTGGGACGGTATCGTTCCAGCATGTGGTGAACTGCAGGACATTGACCGCCAGGCAATCCAGGAATTCAAGGATGTCAAGGAGAAGATGGAGGCTTATCTTGATGCCTTTAAGTTCCGTGAGGCACAGAAAGAGGCGATGAATCTTGCTCGTATTGGTAATAAATACATCACAGAATGTGAGCCATGGAAGGTTTGGAAGACTGATCCTAAGCGTGTAGAGACGATTCTGAACATCTCACTTCAGCTTGTTGCGAACCTCAGTATAGCCTTCGAGCCATTCCTTCCGTTCTCAAGTAAGAAGCTTCGTGAGCTGATAAACATGACGGAATACGACTGGAGTGAGCTTGGTTCAACCAATCTTCTTCCTGCAGGGAAGCAGCTTGCAGAACCAGAACTGCTGTTTGAAAAGATTGAAGATGATGCCATTGAGGCACAACTTCGTAAGTTGGAAGAGACAAAGAAAGCCAACGAGGAAGCTGCTTACAAGGCTGAACCGATAAAGAAAGAGATTCCTTTCGACGACTTCGAGAAGCTGGATATCCGTGTAGGACATATCATTAAATGTGAGAAAGTGAAGAAGAGTAAGAAGCTATTGCAGTTCACTATCGACGATGGATCAGGTGTTGAACGCACCATCCTCAGTGGTATTGCAGCCTACTATGAGCCAGAACAGCTCACAGGCAAGGATGTTCTCTTCGTTGCAAACTTTGCTCCTCGAAAGATGATGGGCATTGAAAGCCAGGGAATGATCCTATCTGCAGTCAACTTTGACGGCTCTCTCGCAGTCACAACAACACTGGATAAGGTGAAGCCAGGTAGCCAAGTAGGATAAAGAAAGCATACTAAGCTTTCCCCAAATACATCAAAAGGCAATTATAATGTGCAGCAAATAGCACTTTATAATTGCCTTTTCAGTTTTTTAAATAAGCCTTTCCCCAGTAGAGAAGCACACCAAGGTCATCAAAGTCTTTTATCTTTGACAGCTTATACAACGGCTTTCTCGCCATCTTTACGACCTTTCTTCTGAACACTTTCTTCCCATCAGGATTCTTACTATTGATATTTTTATCAATATATTCAGTACCTGTAAGGAAATTGATGCTTTTCTTTGTAAAGACTGTTGCACCCCAATTCTCAGACCTATCAAAACCTATCAAATCAAAATCTGAGTCCTGATAACGGAAACAATAGCTCCAAAAGCCATATCTCCCATAATTATAATCCACATATAGCTTACCCCTCCTTATATTAATTGATAGCTCTGGAGGACCATAGTCACCGCCATCCTCATTCTCAGAAGAGAAACAATCGTAGTTCTTTAAGGCTAATTCATATCCGTCTTGCTTACTGAACAAGATGATAATCCCACGCCGATTACGGTCTATAACATTGCCATCATCACCTTTCACAAAGCCATCTTTACGCATTGCTTTTATGATTAACACACAATCCGTAGTGCCATCTTGGTTCAGATCACCATATATTTTGTCAAAGAGTTTGTATCCCTTGGGAATAAAATGGGTTATATCCTGCTTACCAATGTCAGTCTGTGAATGAGCAAGTACATCAAAACTGACAAACAGAACAAACATAAGAACCAACCTGAAACACAAGCAATCCTTACTATTAAAAGGTCTCATTCTGAATATCTTCATGTATAAATCAATTTAAACAGCACACGGAGTACTAACGATAAACATCCCTTTGAAAGCTATTTCTTCAGCCAATTATCCTCAAGAAGAGAGCAGATGACAATGCAAATATCATAATACATCGCTTGGGCTATTCATACTCCGCAAATGCTAATCAGTGCAAATATAGTAAAGATAAGCCAATTATCAGCTCATCATGGACCAGAAAAGAGAACTGATACTATGGATATTTGAGTCGATTTATGCACCTTCTACGATTCTAATCAGCGGTTATAGTTGTGTTTATATGCGTGTTTTCCATTATTATCTAAGCGTGATAAACAATTATCTAAGTCTGATAAATAATTATCTAAGCGTGATAATTAATTATCACGCTTAGATAATAAGAAAAGACATGCATATAAAGAACACTTTCAAGGCACTTTTTACACACAGAACAGCACCTTTTCAGATAAGAAAGATAAGGAAGCAGGAGGCAACTGTAGGGCTTGTCATTACTTCAGAACTGCCAACGCACTTGCAAATCAAGGCTACTCATAGTGGAAGAATTGATTTGCTGATGACCAGAAGAGATATGATCACGGTCAGAGTAATGGGTGAAGGAGGTACGAAGAATCAACATAAGCCGACGAGAAAGGTCGGTACGAGCAAAGAGACTGCCGTGTAGTCCTCGACCGTAATAGGCAGGAAAGCTAAAAGAATAGAGTGGTCCACGCTCGTAAACATAAAGACGTGAGGCGAAATCATCCGTATGGAAATAACCTGCAGTGACGGTAAACGCAAGCCAAGAGAGTGCATTGCAGGTCACACTCTCCGTTGCCATATAACCAAAACTACGCTTCAGGTAATCGCTTAGGGCTACATCTAATTGTGTGCACAGACTCCATCCATGCGATGTATAGCCCAGAGACAACCTGCCACGTTGCATCGTTTCATTCGTTATCCCTGTTTTGTCGGCATTATCCTTACCTCTAATCTTAAAACGGTAACGTGCCAAGAACTCCCAATGATGATACTTATACGTTGTCATCAGGACGTTATCCCATGCCTGACTTGCCTGATGTACACCGTAACGAGGATGGGAAAAGTAAGCAAAATCAGTATAAGCCATGACCAAAAGACCACGTGTTACTGTCCAGTTCGTTCCCAAAAGAATGCCACTTTCATTCTGAACGCTTCCTCCATCAGCAAAGCTACGTGCAAGAAGTGCTTGGTACTGATAAGCGTAATAACGCTGAACGGAGAATAAAGCAATGGAGGGGGATAGCTGAAAGGAAAGGTTATTCGTTGTAGCCAGACTACCTTTAGAGTCGATTGCCGTCTCTCCTGCAAGCGAGAAACGATGATGCTGATAGCCATAATCAATCCCTATGTTCCCAAAACCATTCCCTGCGGGAGCATATCGTCGGTAATATAAAGCTGTATCAGGTGTTAGTGGTCGATTAAAACGAGAGAAGACACCCGTCAAACCAAGATGAAAGCCATTGTAATTCCACGTTAGATTTGCTCCACCGACAAACTGTGCAGCACTATTCTTACGTAAAAGCTCACGCTCAGTGCGGTGATAGCCCGTTTTGAGAATGGTCTTTATTGAGCCATTATCAGTAAGTGTAGCATCAATCGTACGATAAGAAAGAAAGGCTGTGAGGTCAAGATGCTTTGCAATAGCAACCGTTGCAGCTACTCCTTGCAAGTAATTGGCTGATGAACGGGAGGCATGTGCATGAATGCCGACAGCCTGTCTGCCCAGTGTTGAAAGCATGGCCAGCTTTCCAAAGCCAAAGGAATTATTGATGACAAGCCCCTGTCCGAAATTCACCTTGTAGCGTCCTACAACCAAAGTCTTCAATATTCCGAGTCTACGAAGAAGCAGATAAAAGCTATAATGGTCGTATCCCCAATTGTTTCCATGGGCAAAGAAAGGCTCACCAGCATCCTGCGCGCCTACTAATCCAGCCTGAACATAATCGCCATAACGGAAAGTATAACGGAAAGAGTGGGCATAAGGATAGCCCAAATAGGCTTTACGGTCGCCCTCCCGTTGATAGAAAGGGATGTGAGCGGTGAACATCAGAGCGTGTTTTCCCTTCTGTAAGATCGTTGGAAGAGAAGGAAATGACTTACTTTCTGCTATCGGAGCAACATAAACAAAGTAAGGAAGTAAAGCCCTACGTGTGGCATCCAAGGACTCAATCATTGATAGTTCACCCAGTGTCTGCATACCATGATACTGGTAAATATAAGCCTGCAATTCCTCAATCTGAGCTTCAGTAAGGAAAGGGATACGCTCTAAGTCTTCCCGTTGTGCAGTGTTCAGATTAATAGGATGCTCTGAAAGGTCGGAGAGAACATCAAAGATTTCTTCCTTCTCTTCCGCGTTCTCATCATTCGATGCATATAATTCATCAAAGTAATTTTCCCATTCCACTGTCTTTTGTGCTATTGCAGAGAGGCTTATTAAAGCCATCAGACAAGTTAGTATTAGGTGTTTCATTTCGTAAATGTTTCAAAGTATTGAGAGAACAAAGGTAGCTTTTGTTCACGAAATAGGCAAACGAAACATTAAGAAAAGCAAAAAGAGACCTGTAATCCGGCTGATTACAGGTCTCTTTTGTATTCTCTCAAGAGGAGAATATCCTATAAATATGAAAAGTAAAGAAGCTTACTGAATCCTTATACTCTTCCCATCTTTATAGCAAGCAATGGTACGACTACCATTGGTATAGATGTCTTCACTACCCGGCATGTCAAGTCTGAAGCCCGCAGCCTTTACTTGTGCAACGAGATTATCATATGCTGACTGATTGAATACGGCAATGATCAGAGTGCCATCCTTAAAGGCTATATAGCTTGATACGCCTTTACGCAAAGGCTTAGGATAGTCTTCATACTTATCAGCAGTAAGAAGTTTAGCCAAAGAACAGTTCTTGTAGTACATCTTTGAGAACTTATCCAAGCGGTAAACCTCGTAGTTATTCTTCAACTTATAGCCATACTTCTTCGTGATAGGAGCAACCTTTTCTGGATGATTGAACATATCGAGAGCCTCAACCACACTCACTACGTCAGCCATTGGAGTAACTGCTACAACTGAATCAGATGCAACAGGAGTGGGTGTAGGTCGTGTTGTTGTCTGCTGTGTACCACAACTATTGAACGTCATAACCATCACAAGGGTGGCAAGTGCTATCCATACAATCTTCTTCATACGCTTATTTGTTTTGTTTATTAATTATCATTTGCATCTGATGGGTTACCTCTTCATTGCTGACGGTGCGCAAACCATCTCCATTTACTTGTAATAAGGTATCTGAAAAACGCACTGCTAATTCTAAATCATGGGTAGAAAGCAAAACGAGTTTGCCCATTTCATGTGCCATACATTGCAAAAGCTGAAAGGTCTCGACCTTAGAAGAGAAGTCGAGAAACGCCGTTGGCTCATCAAGAAAGATAACAGGTGTCTGCTGAGCAAGGGCCTTTGCAATCATCACTTTTTGTCGTTCACCGTCAGAAAGGGTCTGTATCATACGGTTCTTCAGCTTCTCTATACCCACAGCAGTAATGGATTCATCCACTATTTGCTGATCGTTCGCATGCAGTTTACCAAAGAATCCCGTGTAAGGGGAGCGCCCTAATCCAACAATTTCCTCTATTGTAAGATTCTGAACGTCCGGTTTCTGTGTCAGAACGATGCTGATCTGTTGTGCCAAAGCCCGCTGTGAGAACTCGCTGATGTCCTTTCCATCAAGGAGAAGACTACCCTCCAACTTGGGAAGAAAGCCCGTCAGTGTCTTCAAAAGTGTAGACTTCCCCACTCCATTCGCACCAATCAGACTGGCTAACTTGCCACTTTGCAAAGTGAGATTGATGTCAGAGACGACAGCATGTCCGACCTTATAGCCCACCGAAAGGTGTGAAAGCGTTATCTGCATAGCAACTATCGGGGGCTTCAGACAAAGAACATCACCAGAATCTGGGCTATGATGACTCGGATAAACATACCCAACGGATAAACCGTAGCGTAACTAATATTACTTGTTTCGCCGTTTACGGTGTCATTAGCATAGCCCAATGCCATTGGATTTGCCATTGATCCACAAAGGATTCCACAGATTGTACCGAAGTCAAACTTCTTTGTTCGCAAGGCAAAGATACCCACTATAATCACAGGAACGACTGTCAAAACGAATCCTAATCCTATCCATAACAAGCCTTCTGGGCGTACAATCGTGGCAAGAAAGTCCTTACCTGCATCCAAACCAAGGCAAGCAAGATAGAGAGAAAGCCCTAACTTACGAAGCATAAGGGATGCACTGCGGGTGGTATAGGCTATGAAATGCAAACGAGGACCAAAGGCTCCGACGAGGATTCCCATGATGATTGGACCACCAGCGATACCCAATCTGACGGGAGCATCCATACCTGGCAATGAGAAAGGAATGGTTCCCAACGCCAAACCCAGTAACATTCCGAAGAAGATAATAGCAAGGTTCGGTTCATTGAGCGTCTTTACGGAGTTGCCAAGGAACTTCTCTGCATGGTCAATGGCTTCTGGCTGACCCACTAATGTAAGTCGGTCACCATAACGAAGGACAAGGTCGCCGGTTGCCAAGAGCTTGATATCACTACGGATAACACGGCTCACATTAACATTATAGATATCACATAAGTGGAGCTGACCAAGCCTTTTGCCATTCAACATACTGTTTGAAAGGATGATAACACGACTCTCCACCTCTGAATCAAGGTGGTTCCAGTCCACTTTTCCTTCGTTCAAATCACGGTTAACCTGCTTCCCAAAGAGTATCTCCATGGCTGATACTTCTTCTTTTTTGGTTGCTACAAGGATGTTATCATTGGTCTGTAACGTCGTAGCTCCTTTGGGAACGATGACTTCATTACCACGCCAGATACGTGAAATGATAAACTTCCGATGCGTACCCTGTGCTATCTCGGCGATAGTCTTACCGTTAATAGCTGGATTGACGACCGTGAACTGTCCTATATAAGTATGATCATCGTCTGAATCGGAACGCACTTCCATATCCGAAGGCTTGGTAAAGAACTTGCGAATAAAGATCATTGCGAAGATTACACCTACAACACCAAGAGGATAAGTGACGGCTGTTGCCAATGCAGCACGTGCTCCATTGTTGCCAACATGCTGTAAAGCCTGCTGTGCAGCACCAAGTGCTGGGGTGTTAGTAGTGGCTCCACAGAGGATTCCAACCATATCTGACATAGGAATCTTCATGGCATAAGTCAATGCAATGGACATGAGTGTACCTACCAAAATGACACCCAAAGACCACAGGTTGAATGCCGTTCCTTCATGACGGAAGGACCCAAAGAAGGTTGGACCGACGTGTAAACCAAGGGTATACACGAAGATAACCAATCCGAAAGTCTCACAATAGTTGAGCATTTGTGCATCAACCTCCAAGCCAAAGCTACCCACGGCAATACCGAAGAAGAAGACAAAGGCAATACCAAGGGAGATACCAGCCACCTTAATCTTACCTAATCCCAATCCGATGGTACAGATAAGAGAGATGACAACCACAGCCTGAAGAGCTGAAGGGATGGAGAATAGTCCGTTAATCCAATCCATGTCGTATTTTCTTTATTAGCAAGTTAGAGTATTCCAAGGTACTTCTCCAGAGGTATACCACGGTTCTTGTCCTTGTTATCTTTATTGAGATCTATCAGTTTGTACACCCCATCCATCGCCTTCTGCGTACTTGGAATCAGCAATTCACCATCAAGTAGATGTCCAATGAGTATTGCTGAGAAGATATCTCCAGTACCTGGGAAGTGAACGGGTATCTCTGTGTAGGGTAAAGAGAAGTATTTGTCAGTCACATGGTTATATCCAGCTACCGAAGGAGTACCATCTACGACGATAGAGGTTATTAATGCTGACTTAGTACCTATCAAACGCAAATCATCCAACAGTCTTTTGGCTTCTTCAAAGCTAACTCCTTCTGCATTATACTTCCCTGATGTGAGGTAACAAGCCTCCGTATAATTAGGGAAAATGAGGTCGGCAACACTGATCATCTCACGCATTGAGTTGATAGTAGCAGCTGTCACACCATTATAAAGTTTACCTTCATCGCCCATTATCGGGTCGACAAAGATGGCTGTTCCCAATGAAGCCTGCTCCCGACAATAGTCTGCCACGATCTTAGCCTGCCTCTCCGAGACAATAAAACCAGTTGCTATAGCATCAAAATGGAAGCCTAACTCTTTCCAAACAGGAAAGACATCCTTGATATAATCAGTTGTTTCAAGGATCTTGAACTTGCCATAATCAAGTGTATTGGAGACTAATGCCGTTGGCAAGTTATACACGGGATGCCCCAAATAGGACAGAATAGGAAGCATGGCAGCCGTTGCTACCTTTCCGTATCCTGCCATGTCGTTAATAAGGAGTATCTGTTTCTTACTCATTATGCTTTAATTTATCGACTGCAAAGGTAGTGTAAACCGTATGAACGGCAAAATAAAAAACGATAAATCACATATTATCTGCTCTTTAACACATTTTGTCGACGAAGCAAAAAGCTATCGATGTATCCTTTTGTGTATAGGGTCGCAATGTATAAAGCACACAGACTGAAGAGCATAAGTAAATAATAAAGATATCGGAAGCAAGCTGATGATTCGTTTAAAGGAACAGTGATCTGTATAAGTAAAAAGAAAGATGCTTATGTTGGGACAATCTATAAAAAGAATGATAATAGAAATGTTAAGTTATTAGTTGATAGTAATGATGTTTTGTTCACTTCTATATACAAACTATCGAAAGTACAATATAAATTTGTAAAAACAAAAATAGGTGCTAAGCTGCTATCAGATTATGGATTATCTACAGAACAAGAATATTCTGCTATAACAGATAATGCTGATACTTTGAAGTTAATAAGAAAAGATAATTATACACATACCCCAGATATAATATTAGTGAGGTATAAGCAAACCCTCTAGAGCCTTGACACAGCTGGAGTGGACGTATAATCGCAATAGGATGGAATAAAATCATTGTCTGCTAAATCTTTTTATTAGATATAATTCAAGGCTGAATCCCTTAATAGGGGTTCAGTCTTTTTGTTCTCTTTGTTTCAATATAAAGAACACTAATAGTCATGAGGGAAGATCCCCATTTCCTCGGACACAGTTTTTGATATTATATGGTTCATCGTTACTCTAAAACCCTAACATAGTTTTTGTTTTTAGTTGCTGTCACTTTTAACATTTCGCATAAAAGGCTTGTTATCAATGTATTGTAACATGGGGAAGAGTGATGGGAGTGACAGGAAAATTGAAAAATAGGTGTTTTTATGGTGTTCTTATAATAATGCAGGAGGAGAGATACTTGCTTGTTATGAAAAGGAAAAGGGCATAAGAAGGGTTGTAATAAAGATTCATAAATTGAAAATAACAGGTGAGCTTTGATACGGTAAAAGATGCCCTTTTGCATGGTAAAAGGTGCTCTTTTGAGGTGTGAAAGACGCCCTTTTGCACGGTAAAAGGGCACCTTTTAGAAGGGCATTTATAAGTCTCTGATAAACAGTGGGGTACAAGTCTAATTTCTTGGTATATCTCGTGATTTTATAGACATGCAGCTTCCATCCCTTGTAAATATATTTCCGATTAGTCCGTAATGGTGCGGTGGTATACGTCGGGACAAATAAGTTTACAAGGACCTACGCTGGAGCGTTTTGCCACAAACAGGCGTGTCCCATAACTATCAGTCGCCCTTTCCCACTCAAGGACAAAAGCCGATAACATACCATTTCTGATTCTGCTGTCATTTCTGTCACCCTTCTTTTGACTTTAATCTCCTGATTATAAACTCATTACACGAAGTGTTAAAAGTGACAGCAACTAAAAAATAAACTTAATTAGGGGTTTTGATACTTTTCGTTTGGTTACATTTACACGCACAACACACTTCATCTTTCTCCCGTTTTCCCACATTCAAAATACCCATTTACAAAATAAAGTTGTATATTTGCCTTAAAAATAACACATAACGCTGAGCGTCTGCAGGTATTGAACCTTACAGTGGATGTCAGGTTGTGGTGCAGGGTATTCGTTCCTCCAATGTTGTGATCAGCATCACAGGAGGGGAATGATGTCCTTAAAGCTCATCTGACATTTCCCGCATCATCACCTACCCCCACCGCTCAGATCCCGACGCATTCCCTTAACATATACGCCCTATCTCAACCCCCACAGGCTGGTTACGGTTACATCCTTTATGACACTACGAAAGAAGAATCATCTATTACATGCATCAGTTGATGAGAGAGCCAGTCGTACTAGGACCTTTGCCCACACATCTGACAAATGGAAGCTTAACGTAGCTACTGAGTTCTCAGAGTTTGTAATGAATGCTTATTATCAACCTAACAAGAATACAAAGGCTGATGTAATGGACGAAATAATACTGGAAATATCTTTTTGAAGTTTAATCCGGATGCCAGGACTATGGATAAAAAATTAATAATTTAGAAAAGGCCATTAATTATAGACCAAGTATAGATAAGTTTAACTTTATTGTACCAAACGACAAAAAATGAAAA
>ERZ773024.765-NODE-765-length-11545-cov-4.909225_pt1 | contig 11545 bp, 12 predicted proteins | sample MGYA00511667_ERZ773024 | MGnify/ENA primary metagenome ERZ773024 (study PRJEB29015, sample SAMEA2738117) | human oral metagenome | biome: human oral; feature: human-associated habitat; material: saliva | place: China | collected 2258 ... | reverse complement strand
AGTGACATCAGGGTGCCCGAAGCGAAGCGAGGGCGGGTTCCCTGTAGGAACGAGGGCGAATACCGCCTCCCGAGCGGAGCCACGAAAGCGGAACCAGAAAGGGAACGAACTAGCCCCAGAGGAACTGGATTGTACCCGCCGCAATAGATGCACCGTATGCAACAGCGATAATGACGGCGGCAGCAATGCTCACGTGCACGTCACGCGGCGAATAGGACGGCACACGAGCCCAGGTGCGTTCGCCTGCGCCGAAGCCGCGCGCCTCCATGGTGATGGCGAGGCGGGAGCCGCGGCGGATAGCCTGCACGAGCAGGGCGAAGCTCTGACCGCCGAAGGTTTGTGCACGCCCAATGAGGGATTGGCCTGCACCTAGTCCGCGGGCGCGTCGTGCCTGGCCGAGGGCGTTCCATTCGGCGAAGAGAATACCGACGAGGCGCAGGGCGGCGACGGTGGCGAGCACGAACCGGGAGGGTAGTTTGAAGGTTTGTGCGAGGGAGTCGCCGAGGTCGGTCGGGTCGGTGGTGAGTACGAATGCGAGGGTGGGTAGGACCATGGCGAGGGAGCGGATCATCATGGCTGCGCCGACGGCTGCGGAGCCGGTGGTGATGGTGTTGAAGCCGAGGTTGAGGATCACGTCGCCGGTTTTGGCGCTGAGCATGGCGACGGACCAGCCGGTGGTGATGACGGCGATGAGGATGGGCCAGAAGCGGGCGAGGACGTTGACGGGTCGGAATCCGACGAGGATGAATCCGAGCAGTTCGAGGGCGAAGAGGATTCCGGAGGTGAGGGGGTCGCGCACGATGAGTGCGGCGATGATGAGGGCGAAGGAGACGATGAGCTTGACGCCGGCGTTGAGGCTGCTGAAGTAGCTGGTTCGGTCGATGGTGCCGAAGAAGTCGGTGTTCATTCGTTCTCCTTTCCGGAGGCTGCCTGGGGCCCGGAGGGTTCGGAAGCTTCGAGCGCCTCGAGGGTGATGGATTTGCCGCCGAGCGCCGCGGTGTAGTCTTCGTCGTGGGTAATGGAGATGACGGCGGTGCCATCGGCGAGGAGTTCGCGAATGAGGTCGACGAGTTCGGCCCAGGTGCGTGCGTCCTGCCCGAAGGTGGGCTCATCGAGAATGAGTATTCTCGGTGCGGTGGCGAGCGCGGAGGCGACCGAGAGTCGTCGTTTTTCGCCGCCGGAGAGGGTGAAGGGGTTGGCGTCGAGTAGGTGGGTGAGGCGTAGGTGGGTTGCGAGTTCGTTGGTGCGGGCTGCGAGGTTGTCTTCGTCGAGGGGGTTGCGGGTGAGTGCGGCGAGTCGGCGGGGGCCGAGCTCGAGTTCTTCGCGTACGGTTCCGCGGATGAACTGGTATTCGGGTTCTTGGAAGACGTAGCCGATGCGGCTGAGCATTTGGGCGGGGGTCCAGGTGGGCACGTCCCAGTGGGCGCGCTCGCCGCCGTGGTTGCCGCCGTGGTTACCGTCGTAATTACGGAGCGCGTCGGTGGCGGTGAGGGTGCCGTTGGGTGCGGTGAGGAGCCCTGCGAGGGTGAGGGCTAGGGTTGATTTGCCGGCGCCGTTGGGTCCGAGCACGCTGAGGTGTTCGCCGGCGTGCAGGATGAGGTTGATGCCGCTGCGGAGTACGGGCAGGTCGGTGGGTACGGGTGCGGGGGTGTCGCCGAGGCGTTTGATGGTGCGTCGGCGTGCGCGTCGTTGTTTGGGGGTGGGTTGTGCGCGGGTGATGCTGAGGTTTTCGGCGCGCAGTAGCGCCTCGCCGTGTTCGCTATCGCTGTCGCTCTGCGGTGCACGCGGCACGTAGTTGGGTACCCACACGCCCGCGTCGATAAGTTCTTGGCAGGCTTCGGTGAGTACGGTGTCGGGTGCGCCGTCGTGGGTGATGGTGCCGCCTTCGCCTAGCACGATAATGCGGTCCATGTGCGGCGCCCAGATGCTCACACGGTGTTCTACGACGAGCAGGGTCGCGCCGGTCGCCTCCGCGGCGGTGAGGATGCTGTCGCGTACTTCCTGCACGCCGGAGGGGTCGAGGTTGGCGGTGGGTTCGTCGAGGATCATGGCGCCGGGGTGCATCGAGAGGATGCCCGCCAGGCCGAGGCGCTGCTTCTGTCCGCCGGACAGGGCGCTGCTGGGGTGGTCGAGGGGCAGGCGGCTGAGCCCGACCGCGGTGAGCGCCTCGGTGACGCGTCCCCAGATTTCTTCGCGGGGTACGCGCAGGTTTTCGGGGCCGAACGCTACGTCGTTGCCGACGGTTGCCATGACGATGGAGGATTCGGGGTCCTGCTGCATCATGCCTGCGGTGCCACGTGCTTCGGCGGGTGCTTGCCCGTTGATGGTGATGGTGCCGCCGGCGGATTCGCCGTCGTCATCGTGGAGCACACCGGCGATGGCGTGCAGGAGCGTCGACTTGCCGGCGCCGGAGGTGCCCAGCAGCAGGACTTTTTCACCGGGGTTGATGGTGAGGTTGAGTCCGCTGATGACGGGTTCTGGGCGTCCGGGGTGGTGCCAGCTGAAGTTGTTGAGCTCGATGCGCGCCCCGCGCGGTGTTGCTTCCATGATGGTTCCTTAGCCTTTGTATGGCTGCTGTAGTGTGCCGAGTGGTGACTCGTGGTGAGTGACTGTCTGGTGGCTAGTGACTAGTTGCTGGTGGTTAGCGGCTGGTCTTGCCGGATGCCAGCGAGGAGAGCACACCGGTCTTGGCGAGGTTCTGCACGAGAATCCACGCCAGGAAGCCTGCGATGACTGCGCCGGAGATGACGGCGCATGCTACGTAGATGATTGCCTTGACCGGTTCCATGTCGGGGTAGTAGATGAAGATTTCGTTAACGCCCATGAACAGGCCGCTGAGCGCACCGGCGAAGAGGGCGACGGTTGCGTTCCAGCGGCGGTAGCGGAAGATTGCGAAGGCGATTTCAGCGCCGACGCCCTGGAAGAAGCCTGCGATCAGGATTTCGCCGCTCCATGCGCCGCCGGTGAAGAGTACGGAGATGAATGCTGCGACGATTTCGCCGAAGAGTGCCGCGCCGGGCTTACGGATGAGCAGGCCGCCGAGGGTGCCGCCGAGCAGCCATGCGCCGGCGACGATGGGGCGGAATTCGGGTGCTGCTACGAGTGCGGTCTTGGCGGCGGGGCCGACTGCGATGTCCCAGATCCAGAAGATGACGGCACAGGCTACTGCAATCACTGCGGCGATGACGATTTCGTTGACTCGCCAGCGCAGGTTCGGCTTCTTCTCTGCCTGTGCGGGTGCCTGGGTAGATGCCTGGGAGGCGGGGGTTGCGTTCTGTGACATTGGTGGTCCTTCCGTCGTTGGAAGGGGAATGTCCTCGCCCTCTTAATGGACGAGGGCATTGAGAAGAAATTCGACTCCCTACGCCGGTACTAACCGGATCAGGTTCGAGGGTCTGCTTAGCACTCTCAGCGCCTCGGTGGCGCTCCCCTGTCGTTTGGGGTTCCTTGTCCGTACCGTTGTGGTGCGGGTGGGAACCCAGGTTCGATTGTAGGCTTGTCTGGCTGTTCGTGCCAATTTGCCGCTTTTTGTTTCGTTCTTCTGCCCGCATTACAGAATTGCACGGTGTACAATTTTGGGACGGAGAGGCTCCAAGGCGGCACGAACGCCTTAAACCCTATACGCTAGGGAGTGGCGCTCTTTTCTTACCCAACCCCGAAGGGGTTCACGGGCAGGACGCCGCATCGTATACAGCTAAGGAGATACACATGAACCCCGTCGCTAAGCTTGCTATTGCGGGTATCAACATGGGCGCTGCTGCCCTGGTTGGTAAGGGCCTGGGCGCAGCCTGGACCAAGGCTACCGGTAACCAGCCTCCCGCCATTTCCCACGAGTCTGAAGACACCCTGCGTCAGGTCATCCTCTGGACCGTTCTGACCTCCGTCGTGGGTGCTGTGGTGAGCTTCGGTATTGCTCGCCTGCAGCGTCGTTTCTTCAACTAAGACTTTGCGCCTTCCGCGCGAATGTTCATGAACTAGGCGGTACGTATCTCCACTCGGTACGTACCGCCTGGTGTTCCTTCTTCAGCACGCCCGCTCTACTTCAGCCGGTTTCATGCCGCCGCTACGCTGAAGCGCCACCTCGGCATCCGAAAGCACAACTATGACTATTTCTTCTCCCCGCCGTAAGACGAAGGCTCCGCGTAGGGTCGTTGACCACGCGAATAGCCGCCGCTCGGTCGCGTCCTGGGTCATGTGGGATGTTGGTTCGTCGAGCTTCGACTCGATTATGACGACCTTCATCTTTACCGTGTACCTGACCAGCAGCTACTTTGGCACGCCCGAAGAGACTTCTTCGGCGTTGTCTTTGGGTCTGACCGTTGCCGGTTTCCTCATTGCGATTCTGGCGCCGGTCACCGGTCAGCGTAACGATAAGTCCGGCAAGGGCATCTTCTGGCTCGGCGTGAACACCATGCTGCTGGTCGGCTCGATGGCGGCGTGCTTCTTCGTGGGCCCCACCCCGCAGTACCTGTGGCTGGGTGTCGCCCTGATTTCTGCGGCGAGCGTGTTCAGCGAGTTCGCGTACGTGAACTACAACGCCGTGCTGCCGCGTATCTCCCACCCGGAGAATATCGGTAAGATTTCGGGCGCCGGATGGGCTGCCGGCTACATTGGCGGCATCCTGGCGCTGGCTGTGGTGCTGTGGGGTTTTGTGCTTACCCCCGAAGTGCTCGGCCTGACCACCGATAACGCCCTGAATATCCGTGCGGTCGCGCTGTTCGCCGCCGCCTGGTGTTTGATCTTCTGCCTGCCTCTGCTGGTGCGTATGCGCACCCGCGAGCGCTTCCTACCGGAGGTGCTGCCCACCCGCGAGCTGCGTTTCCTGGAGCTCGGTATGGAGCGTCTCTCCCCGGCTCGTCAGGGCGGCCTGCTCGCCTCCTACAAGGCGCTGTGGCGCACGATTCGTCGCCTGAAGATGACGTCCCCGCAGACCCTGTGGTTCCTGATTGCTTCGGCGGTGTTCCGTGATGGTCTGTCCGGTATTTTTACGTTCGGCGGTATTCTTGCGGCGGGCACGTTCGGTTTCAGCACTTCCGAGGTGATCCTGTTCGGTATTGCCGGTAGCGCTGTCGCGGCGGCTGGCGCGATCCTGGGCGGCTACCTGGATGACTACCTGGGCCCGAAGGCGATTATTGTTATCTCGCTGGTCGGCATTATCTTGGCGGCTACCCCGTTGCTGTTCTTCCCTCAGCCGGGCGTGTTCTGGGTATGCGCCCTGCTGCTGTGCCTGTTCGTGGGCCCGGCGCAGTCGGCGTCCCGTACCTTCTTGGCTCGCCTGGCGGATCCCGGTACTGAGGGTGAGCTGTTCGGCCTGTACTCGACCACCGGTCGTGCCACCAGCTTCCTGGCACCGATGCTGTTCGGCCTGTGTGTGAGCATCATGGGCGCACAGATTTGGGGTGTGCTCGGTATTCTGATCGTTGTGGTGGCGGGCCTGCTCCTGCTGCTGCCGGTGAAGGCGCCCGGTCCGCTGCGTATGCGTGCGGCTCGCCGCGAGCAGAAGCGTGAACAGAAGCGCCGCAACAAGGCAGCCCAGTAAGGCTGCTCGGTAAGGCCTCACAGTAAGGCGTCGCGGGGCTAAGCGTCCTTGCAAACCCCGCAAACGCAATCTTGCGAATGGAACCGCGCAAACACAAGGGAGGGGCGGGTAGAAGATCATTCTTCTACCCGCCCCTCCCTTGTGCTTAAGCAGTGCCTATCAAGCAGAGCTCAGTAAGCCTCGCCAGAGAGCTGTGTCAGTAAGCCGCGGTGGCTAGTCCTCCACCACGTCATCCTCATCATCAGAGACAGCATCCTCGGAGGAATCCAGCGCAATCTGCTGTTCCTCCTCATCCAGAACCTCATCGCTGGTCATCTGAGCCCAGGTTGCGTCATCAATCAGCGGATCATCAATCACACGGACCCACAGCATCGAACCAGCCGCCAGAGCGCTCAGGTTCTCGTCATACGCCTCCGCAGGCAGACCCTCAAAGATCTCAGCCAGACGCGCAAACAGGTCATCATACGAAATATCGCCCTCAGCCTGCAGCCAGCACTCAGCCGCAAAATCAGACAGCTCATTCAGCTCAGTGTCGCACAGCAGCAAGAACGGGCCGTCCTCACCCACACGCACAGCCGAAGTACCCGGCATACGAGACACCGCAATCGTACCGTTCAAGAACACACCCGGCAGGTGATCCTCAACCGTGTACTTCTCCAGGCTCTCAACCTCATCAGCATTCGGCAGCTCACCACCATTCAGCAGATCCTGAACCAGCGGCAAAGTATCCTCAACCTCCGAGTACACCAGGCGCCACACGCCACCGCAACGCTCCACCAGCTTAGCCAGCGACACAACACCCTCAGGGTGACGCGCCAGACCCGAACTCTGCTCACTCAAGAACACCAGAGCCTCATGCAGCGGAACACGCTCAAAATACGGCTCAGAAGCCGACTCATCACGAGAAATGAACACAATACGCGACAGCTCATAGCTGAGGTCATCACGATCAACCACGTTCAGGCCCAAATCCACCGGGTTCTGCTGATCCTTCGGCGCATTCGGGTCAACAATCACAGACAACGGCTTCGGATACGGCGACACAACACCCTCATCCGAAATAATCGCAGTCTCATCAGTCAGGTACGCAAACTTGGAACCCAAGAAACGCGACGCAGTCGTCTTACCGCTACCAGAAACACCCACCAGCGCCACAGCGCGCTTCGACTCAGGGTCACCAATAACAGCCGCATGCAGCATCACACCGCGACCAACCAGCTGCTCAATCATCGCCAACGTAATACGGCTCGTCAGATCCTGCATACCCGAATCATCATCAGCCACACGCAGCGTCGAAACCTTATCAAACGAACCCATCAACGGATTCGCCAAATCCATCACCGACTCATCAGTCGGCGCATGAACCAGCATCACCTGATCAAAACGAGACAACGAAGCATACGCCTCATCAGGAGTATCAAAAAACTCCGGAGCAAGAGGCTCCCACGCCTTCTTAAAACGCTCCACAAAAGAGTCCGACATATCAATCAGATACAAAGAAACTTCCGCGCCAGCAACACGCAGAACAACAGGCTTCAGATTCATCAAAAAATCCTTAGAGAGTGAGAGATAAAAACCCGCACGCGAGTGAACGCACGAGCACAACAGGCGAAAAAACCGCCCAACGCGGGCGCACAAACACACAGCCTGCACGCCCGCACCCCAAAGCGGGAAAGACTAAGACTCCACAGAACCATCCGCAGGAATCATCGTCTGATGAAAATTCAAATAACTACGCGAAGCAGTCGGGCCACGCTGACCCTGGTAACGGTTACCATACGCACCAGAACCATACGGATGCTCAGTCGGGCTACTCAAACGGAAGAAACACAACTGACCAACCTTAGAACCCGGCCACAACATAATCGGCAAAGTCGCCATATTCGACAACTCAAGCGTCACATGCCCAGAAAAACCAGGATCAATAAAACCAGCCGTAGAGTGAGTCAGAAGACCCAGACGACCCAACGACGACTTACCCTCCAAACGGGCAGCCACATCATCAGGCAGAGTCACCTTCTCATACGTAGAACCCAACACAAACTCACCCGGATGCAGAATAAACGGCTCATCAGGAGCCACCTCCACCAGGCGCGTCAAATCCTCCTGCGGCTGAGCAGGATCAATATGCGGGTACTTATGGTTATCGAACAGACGGAAGAAACGATCAATCCTCACGTCCACACTTGCAGGCTGAATCATCGACTCATCGTACGGTTCAAGGACGATGCGTCCATCAGCAATCTCTTGACGAATATCGCGATCTGAAATAAGCACGCTTAAAGGATACCTGGCAAACACCACCCACGTGCAGGCATCCACCAGCCCCAGCACACAGGCCTACATCACATTTCAACCCCGCCACCCCGCACACAAACAACCGCAACACATTTCACCCCGACAAGCAGACGCGATACACTGAAAAAGATGCGGCTGTAGCTCAATGGTAGAGCGCACGCTTCCCAAGCCTGATACGCGGGTTCGATTCCCGTCAGCCGCTCCACAAGCCCCGGACTTCGTCGCGGGGCTTTTCCGCGCCCGAAGCGGGAATCGCTTCCAGGCGGAAATACATTCCCTCGCACACTCGGGATTTCCACCCTCCAGCCCGTCAGCCGCTCCACTTAGGTCTCCAACCGTTAGGCTGGAGACCTCTTTTTTAGGCTTTTGGGAATCGCTTACACTAAAAAATCGCCCCATCAGGGATGATTTTTTACCTCCAGCCCGTCAGCCTCTCTTAAATGCTCTGGTATTTACCAGGACTTTTTTATTTTCCCGACTAGACTAATCCCGCGAGCAGGTGGTTTTTGGCAGCGTGTCAAAGCAATAAAAATGCCGCCAAGAACCACGATAAAGGTTGTGTGCTAGCCTGAGTGGGAAACATCTGCGTGTGCCGCATCGTCGCAAAATCACCGCAACGCCCGCGTAAGCACACAGGAAGTACTACTTTCACAGTCGAATCGTGGTCCCATGACACCCAACAGCACCGCCGAAACCGCCACCCCCTTAGACCTTTCGCTGTACCTGGTCACTGGCGAAAACCCCGTCGAAACGGTGCGGCAGGCACGGCACGCCACCTGCATACAGGTGCGTTCCAAGCCCATCAGCGCCCGCGACCTGTACGCCCTTGCCGAAGAGATTGCGCGCATCGCACTCCCCCACCAGAAAATACTCATCGACGACCGGGTGGATGTTGCCCTCGCCCTGCGCGCTCGCGGGGTACGCATCGACGGGGTACATATCGGCCAAGACGATCTGCCCGTCACCGATGCCCGCCGTCTGCTGGGCGAGCACGCCATTATTGGTCTCACCACCGGCACTCGTGAGCTTGTTGAGCGCGCTAACGCCGTTGTGCACCTGATCGACTACATTGGTGCCGGGCCGTTCCGCCCTTCCCCGACCAAAGCCTCAAACCGCCCGCCGCTGGGTATTGAAGGGCTGCGTGAACTTGCCGAGCTCTCGAAGGTTCCGGTGGTCGCTATCGGCGATATTTGGCCGCAAGACTGCCCGAGCATCCGCAAAACAGGGGTTGCCGGGGTTGCAATGGCGCGTGCCTTCGTGGAAAACCCGGAATTGCAGGCATAATCATGGCAGAGGCTATTACCGTGGTGGGCGGCGGAATTATTGGGCTGGTAACCGCCTTTGAGCTGACCGAACACGACCAGCGGGTGCGCGTCTATGACCCAACCCCCGGCGAGCGCGGCACGGGTGCCAGCTATTTTGCGGGCGGGATGCTTGCGCCTATTGCCGAAGTGCAGTTTCAGCAGGATGCGCTTTTCCCACTAATGACCGCCAGTGCGGATGCGTACCCTTCGCTCATGCGCAGGCTCGCTGCGGTGACGGATGCCCCCACCGGCTACGATACGACCGGCACGTTGGTGGTGGCGGGTGACCGTGCGGATGCGGCGCATCTGCGCGATGTTTCTGAGTATTACCGTTCGCTCAACCGCAGTGCCGAGGCCATTCCCGTGAGCCGGGCGCGCGCCCTGGAACCTGCACTTGCCCCGGATTTGGCGGGTGCGGCGTTGATTGAGGGCGATCATCAGCTGGCGCCCCGGCTGTTTTTGCAGGCTCTCGTGAAGGCGTTGAGGGCGCGCGGGGTCGAGTTTGTGCGTGAGCGTGTGACTGACCCGGATTTTGGGGATATTGTGTGCACCGGTTTGGGCGCGGCGGAGCAGTATCCGCTGCGGCCGGTTTACGGCGATATTCTGCGTTTGCAGGCGCCGCATCCGCTGGTGGAGCATGTGGTGCGCGGGTTCGTGAACGGGCGGCCCGTTTATGTGATTCCACGGCCAGGCGGTGAGGTGTGTATCGGTGCGACAAGCCGCGAGGACACGCGCACACGCCCCGGTGTGGACGGCGTGTATCAGCTGCTCAAAGATGCGATTCGGGTGGTTCCTGCGGTGGAGGAATGCGAGCTTATCGAGTCGAATGTGGGGGTGCGCCCCGGAACCCCGGATGATCTGCCGATCTTTGGCTATCGCATAACGGCGACCGGGCGGCGGCAGCTGATCTCGAACGGGTATTTTCGGCACGGAATTTTACTGGCGGCACTCGCTGGGAAAGCCGGTGCGGAGGTGTTTTTGGGCGGGGATATTCCGCCGGAGTTTGCACCCTGTTCCCCGAAGAGGTTTGAAAGCTGATACGCGATTTGCTAGTACATACCGCCAGTTTGTGCACCAGAAACGAGAGGAATAACCCATGAAAATAACCTATAACGGCGAACTATTAGATATTTCAACCCCGAATCTTGAGGCGCTGATTCTTCAGCAGGCGGGCACCGATCAGGGGGTCGCTGTCGCACTCGATGGTGCTGTGGTGCCGCGTTCACGGTGGGCAAGTACCGAAGTGCCCGAGGGCGCTAGGGTCGATGCGCTGACCGCAGTTCAAGGCGGGTAGAGACCATGATTATTGCTGAGAAAGAGTTCTCATCCCGGCTCATTATGGGTTCCGGGGGCGCCACCAGCATGGACCTGCTCGAAAAAGCGCTGGTCGCATCCGGCACCGAAATGACCACGGTCGCCATGCGCAGGCACGCCTCAGGCACCCCTATTTTTCCGCTTCTGACCAGGCTAAATATTGCGCCTCTACCTAATACGGCGGGGTACCGTACCGCACGCGACACCGTTATCACCGCCCGGCTCGCGCGCGAAGCTCTGGGGACTCAGTGGATTAAGGTTGAGGTGATTAGCGACGAAGACACCCTGCTGCCGGATGTGTGCGAGACCGTGACCGCCTGCGAAACGCTGGTGGCGGAAGGGTTCACGGTCATGGCGTACACCTCTGATGACCCGGTGATCGCCAAGCGTCTGGAGGATGTGGGCGTCGCGGCGGTCATGCCGCTCGGCTCGCCCATCGGCACGGGGCTGGGCATTTTGAACCCGCACAATATTGAGCTGATTTGCTCCCGCGCCACGGTTCCGGTGCTGCTGGATGCGGGGGTCGGCACCGCATCGGACGCCGCGTTTGCGATGGAGCTCGGCTGCTCGGGCGTGCTGCTGGCCTCGGCGGTCAACCGTGCGCAGGATCCGGTAGCGATGGCGCGAGCCATGAAAGCCGCCGTTGAGGCAGGCTATCTGGCGCGAAGCGCAGGCAGGATTCCCCAGCGCGAGCACGCGAAGGCTTCCTCCCCGGCGGAGGGTCTGGTGTCATGGATGTGACCTCACATGATCGCCACTCGATACCCGACGCACCGCAGATTCTAGCGCCAGAGAACTCCGCGCAGGCGCAGGCTCTCGAAGCGGAACGCATATCGCGGCAGGATCGTCTGCCTGGTTTCGACCAACAGGCGGTTGCCAATGCGCATGTGCTCGTTATCGGTGCGGGCGGCCTGGGCTGCCCCGTGGTGCAGGCGCTCGCCGCCGCCGGGGTGGGGTCGATTGCGCTCGTCGATCACGATGTGATTGAGCTGTCGAATCTGCAGCGCCAGCCATTGTTCGGGATCGCCGATTGCGGCCGGGCAAAGGCTGAGGTTGCCGCGCATCGTGCCCGCGAGATCGCCCCGGAGCT
>ERZ773024.759-NODE-759-length-11607-cov-5.898459_pt1 | contig 11607 bp, 7 predicted proteins | sample MGYA00511667_ERZ773024 | MGnify/ENA primary metagenome ERZ773024 (study PRJEB29015, sample SAMEA2738117) | human oral metagenome | biome: human oral; feature: human-associated habitat; material: saliva | place: China | collected 2258 ... | reverse complement strand
GGCGACTACATGGACCTGCCCCGTCAGAAGGTCCGCGGCCTGGCAGCCCAGGGCGGCACCATCATCGGTACCTCCCGCACCAACCCCTTCGACGGCCCCAACGGTGGCCCCGAAAACATCGAAATTATGATGGAACGCCACGGCATCGACGCAATCGTCGCTATCGGCGGTGAAGGCACCCTCGCAGGCGCAAAGCGTCTGGCAGACGCAGGCCTGCCCGTCATCGGTGTCCCCAAGACCATTGACAACGACCTGCGCGCAACCGACTACACCTTCGGTTTCGACACCGCAGTGTCCATCGCAACCGAGGCTATGGACCGCATCCGCACCACCGGTGAATCGCACCACCGCTGCATGGTCGCCGAGGTCATGGGCCGCCACGTCGGCTGGATCGCACTGCACTCCGGTATGGCAGCAGGCGCACACGCAATCCTGATCCCCGAGGTCAAGGTCTCCATGGAGCAGGTCGCTGAATGGGTCAAGGAAGTACACGACCGCGGCCGCTCTCCCCTGGTTGTTGTTGCTGAAGGCTTCATCCCCGAAGGCTTTGACGACGTCATGGCCAACAAGGGTACCGAAAAGGACGGTCGTCCCCGCCTCGGTGGCATCGGTGAGTACATCACCCATGAGATCGAGAAGATGACCGGCGTCGAGACCCGTAACACCATCCTGGGCCACATCCAGCGCGGTGGCGCACCCACCGGCTACGACCGCGTGCTCGCAACCCGCCTGGGCATGGGCGCAGTCGACATGGTCGCTCAGAAGCAGTGGGGCAAGATGGTCTCCGTGCAGGGCACCGAGATCAAGTACGTACCCCTCGAAGAGGCACTGGACGGTCTGAAGTCCGTACCTCAGGAACGTTGGGAAGAAGCAGCCGTCCTCTTCGGCCGCTAAACCCCGCAGGCTCAGCAAGCTCGCTGAGCACTCATACTAAAACCGCGGAGGCGGGCACTCACAACGAGTGTCCGCCTCCGCGGTTTTATGTAGGTCCTCAGATGTTAGCCGCCAGATGCTTTAGCGCTTCAGGAAGTCCTGACCTGCCAAAGAACGACGCGCCACCTCACCGGACTCCGGCGAAACCACCGTCGTCTGAGCCACCGCGTACTCGGTCGCCGGCGCCGGCGACCCATCGGGCAGGAAGTCTCCGCCATCAACCGCACGCAAAGGCACCTGCGGATCAACGCCGCGCTTGATCACAGCCAACGCAATCGGGCCCGCCTCATAATGTAGCGCCACCGAGGTAATACGACCGACCGGGCGGGACTTACCCTCCACAAACAGCTCGCTACCTGCCGCCGGCAGGGTGTGCTCCGAACCGTCAATATCCAAGAACACCAGGCGGCGCGGCGGGCGACCCAGGTTATGCACGCGAGCCACCGTCTCCTGCCCCTTGTAGCAGCCCTTATCGAAGTGCACCGCGGTACGGGTGTAATCCAACTCCTGCGGGATGGTCTTATCGTCAGCTTCAGTGCCGTAGCGCGGGCGCCACGCCTCAATACGCAGAGCCTCCGCAGCCCACAGACCCGCAAAACGCGCGTCCGAAGATTCAGCCAGGGCGGGCAGAACGGAGCGCGGCACGATGCTCAAGAAACGCACGTAGTCCGCGCCCGGGTGAGCATCGCCCGCCTCATCGTAGCGGTAGCTACCCGGTGCCGGAGTGTGCCAAGGATCCTCCCACACCAGCGGCTTGCCCTCAGCGAGCGCCGGATGTACCGAGCCGTCCTGCAGGATCGGGTTGCGGGCACTCTCCAGCACCGCGTACTCGTCGCTGAGGTTCTGCACCTCAACGCGCATCATGAACTTCATGCGGTTTAGGTAATCGGCCAGCGGCTGAGCCTGGTAGCCCTCAACGATCAGCCAGAGCGCCTCGCCGTCTTCAATTGCGGAGGGTGCGTACTCCACGCGGCCCTGAGGGGAAAGCAGCAGGAACTCGCGGCTCTCCCCGGCGGTCATGCCGGTCAGAATCTGCGAGGCGATGGAGGTCAGCCAGGTCTGGCGGTCCGGCCCCTCAACACGCACCACGCCCAGGGAGGAGCGGTCCACTAGCACCAGCGGTTCGCTTGCCTCGGCGGAGCGGTCGAAGCTGAGGGCGCGTTGCTCCAGCATGGGGTTGCCGTAGTGTGCGGCGACACCCGCATCCAGCCCGGAGGCGGCAAAAGCGCCGTGCAGGCTCAGCAGGGGGCTCACCGGGCGGGCGGCATCGGGCTGGGGTGCCTCAGCCTGAGGCGCTTCAAGCGAAGATTCAGTCACGGAAGGTGCACCTTTCACGCAAAGAGTCTGCCCCGCCGACCGGCGGGGCAGACACAAGTTAGTTATTAGGCGGTGGGCTCGGAGCCGGGCTCGCCGGTGGGCTCTTCGCCATCCAGGGAACCGAACATCGAAGTGCCCAGGGAATCGCCGGTCATCGAGGAGGTCTTGCGCAGTTCAGCGGAGGCGTGCTTGTGCAGCTTACCCTCGGCGTCTGCGACCTCCCAGTCCCACATGAGGTTGCCGTTGACCAGGCCCCACAGGCGCACGGAGCCGGCGTAGTCGTGGGAAATATCATCGCGCAGCAGGTTGCCGGTCTGCATGCGAATAACCGGGCCCTTGACCATGCCCACGTAGTTTTCGCTAATACCGCCGGGGTGCGCAATGGTTGCCAGCAGAGAGAAGCCGTCGTCCGCGTTGCGCAGGGTCTCAACGCTCTCGGCGCTGGGGAAGGCGGGTACAACGTCCTTGGGGACAATGCCGAAGCCGCCGTCGGCGTCGGTCAGGGGGCGGTCAATCTGCCAGAAACCGGTTTCAACGGTGATGGGGCGCAGCTTCTGACCCTCGTCATCGAGCAGGAAAGACTCAGCGCGGTATTCGATGAAGGGCAGACCTTCCTGCTCAAAAGTAACAATCTGGCCGAAGGGGGTGTTTTCCTGGCCTTCGTACCACATGGTTCCGGTGCCTTCCCAGGTGCCAAGCAGCCATGCGAAGGGAACAAGTTCAGGGGTTAGGTTGGTAGGGATTTCAATAGCCATACCTTCCATTTTAGTACCCGTACGTACAACGGTGCCCTGTTCGTTCGCTCACGGCACGGGGTAGCGCCGCCTCCTGCAGGGTGAACGGTGCGGTGGGCGGCATAAAGAAAACCCCCAACCGGAGGGGACCGGGTGGGGGTTCACGCCGTCATTGGCGAGGCGGTACGAACCGTACGACCGCCTAAAGCCCTGTGTGGGCGATGCTTCTGCTCTGTGCGGGAAGATTACTTCTGGCCGCTGAAGAGGCCACGCAGTACTGCGAATGCACCGATACCGATGCACACGGAGATAATAGCCATCAGCGACATGAAGAGAGCTTCAAGAGCCATAAGATTGTTTTCCATGCCTTAAACCTACCACAGACCCACCCCGAAAGGGCGCAGAATCAACGGCGGAAACATAGTGGACACCCAAGCCGCTTCCCGGATGCAAAACCCGCCTAGCGCCAGGCAAGACCCCGGTTTCGCACCAGCATGCCAGAACCCCCGCAGTCATCGATTGAAAAGGCTGTATGAACAGTCCGGAATACGATATTTGCGTCCCGCCTGCGCCGGCTCCCAGAGCTGCATCACAGCCGGGCGAGTACACTAGAAAGAGCCAAAAGTTTTACACGGGAAATATGCAGGAAAGGAGAGAGTGTGTACCGTATTGCGCTCATGAGCGATACCGCCGCGCAGGATATGATCCCCTCGCTGAGCCTCCTCAGCCACAAGGTACACGTCTTCCCCCTCGACACTGCCCACACCACCCTCGAATCTGAGACTTTCGACCTGCTCATGGTCGACGCCCGCACCGCACTCGTCAAAGCACGCCAATGCGCCCAGCTATTGCGCGCCACCGGCGTACAGTTGCCGCTCATCGCGCTCCTGAATGAAGGCGGTATGGCGGCGGTTGCAGCCTCCTGGCAGGTTGACGATATTGTTTCTGACCAGGCGTCCCCCTCCGAAATGGATGCGCGCCTGCGCCTCGCCATCAAGAGCGACGCAGCCGCAGAAGAAGAGAACTCCGAAGAGCGCATCGTGCGCGCGGGCAACCTCATCATTGACACCCAGGCGTACTCGGCGCACCTCTCCGGCACCGCTCTGAACCTGACCTTCAAAGAGTTTGAACTGCTCAAGTTCATGGCTCAGCACCCCGGACGCGTCTTCTCCCGCGCCCAGCTGCTCTCCGAGGTGTGGGGTTACGACTCCTACTACGGTGGCACCCGCACCGTGGACGTGCACGTGCGTCGTCTGCGTTCCAAGCTCGGCACCGAATACGAGCAGATGATTTCGACCGTGCGTAACGTGGGCTATTCCTTCAACAGCACCCGCTAAATTTTGGGGTTCCAACCCCTGTTTTGGTGTACCCGTTATGAAGTAGCCTCGCCGCTGAGCCGAGTACCAGAATGTGTAAATGTTCCGGTTCTTGTCATATTCGCCCAGGACGAAGAACAAACTCTTCAAAGAGCAACTATCCCCGGTAGAGTTGAATCAGAAGGCTACGAAAGAAGGCGATGATGGTACACAGTCAGACACCCAATCCCTCCACCCTGCCCGCTGAAAGCTCCCTTGTTTACGCGGAACCGCAGCTCACCGAAGAGCTGCTGGAACGATTCGATTCCTTTGCGCAGAAGGTTGCCCGCCATGACGGCGTTTCGGCGTTCTCCGAGCAGACCCGCATCGAGCTGAGCAAGGCGTTACGCGAAAGCACCCTCACCCCTCCGCGTTTCTTTGTCGCCGAGGATAACGGCACCCTCGCCGCCGTCTTCGTGGCGCTCACCCCGGCAAACGACGAAGACACCGGCGTGATTGAGGCAGCCGTCGCCCCCGAATACCGCGGACGAGGCGCCGGCAGCGCATTCTTCGACCACGCCGTCCGTCAGCTGGGTGAAGACGCCGTACGATACCGACTCTGGGTTCACGGCAGCGCCACCGACACCGGCATTGAAAGCCCCGCCCACGCGTTCGCTACCCTGCACGGCTTCGAGCCGGTGCGCGTGCTGTACAAGATGGTTCTGCCCCTGGACGCTCAGACCCGCGAAGAGCTCGTGGAACGCTCCGACGCGCGCACTCTACCGGAGAACCTGCGGATGCGCACCTTCACCGGCGCGGATGAGTTCCCCTGGCTGCGCGTGAATGCCGCCGCTTTTGCGCATCACCCGGAGCAGGGCAAGCTCACCCTCGCCGATTTGCGCGAGCGCACCGGCTCCCCCTGGTTCCGTCCTGAGGGTTTCTTCATCGCCTCCGAAGTGGAGGATGACTCCGCCATCGCGGCGTTCACCTGGACGAAGATTCCGACCGGTCAGGAGCAGGGCGAGTTGTCCCCCTCCGGTGAGATTTATGTGGTGGGTGTGAACCCGCAGGCGCAGGGAGGCGGCCTGGGCCGAACCCTCACCCTGCGCGCGCTGGCGTACCTGGCATGCGCTGAGGACGAGAACGGTGAGCCGCTGCGCGCCATCGACCTGTACGTGGACGCCGATAATGACGCCGCCTACGCCCTCTACACGTCCCTGGGCTTTGGCGTGGCGACGGTTGACCGCATGTACGCTCCCGCGCAGCAGGGTGAGCCTGCCGCCTAGTTTTCTGTGCGCCGTCTCCGGCGTGCTTCTTCACGACTTATCCCCGATCAGAAAGGCAAGTACAGTATGGTACCCGCCCCCAATGGCCTGAATAAGGCGCCTAAGCCCAAGCCGTCTGAGCCTGCGCCCATGACCGGTGTCATTCACATTGGCCACGATATTTCGAAGATTGAGCGCGCCGAATCTCGCGGTGACCGCATTGAGAAGGGCGAGAAGCGCTCCTACTTCAGCCTTGAAGAGGAGTTCGGTCCGGAGCGTTTCTTTGACCGTGAGAGCAGCTGGCTGGACTTCAACACCCGCGTGCTGGAGCTCGCGGAGGACCCGAACCTGTTCCTGCTGGAGCGTCTGAACTTCCTGGCGATTGTGGCCTCTAACCTGGACGAGTTCTTCATGGTGCGTGTGGCGGGTCTGAAGCGTCGCATTGCGACCGGTCTGGCGGTTCCTTCGGCTGCCGGTCTGAGCCCCGAGGAGCAGATGGAAGAGATTGCTGAGCGCGCTCACCAGCTGCAGGCTCGTCACGCTGATGTGTTCCACAACCAGGTGCTGCCGGCTCTGGAGGAGCAGAACATCCGTATCGTGGGTTGGAACGACCTGGATACGGACGCTAAGCAGCGTCTGCGTCAGGAGTTCATGCAGGACATCTTCCCGATTCTGACTCCGCTGGCGGTTGACCCGGCGCACCCCTTCCCGTACATTTCGGGCCTGTCGCTGAACCTTGCGGTGCTGGTGCGTAACCCGCAGACCGGCAAGGAGCTGTTCGCTCGCGTGAAGGTGCCCGATCAGCTGGACCGTATGGTCTCTGTGGATGGTTCGCGTGCCGCCAACACTGCTGGCCGCGAGAGCCGCTACATTGCGCTCGAAGACATCATTGCTGAACACCTGGATACGCTCTTCCCGGGCATGGAGGTTGTGGAGCACCACGTCTTCCGCGTGACTCGTAACGAGGATCTCGAGGTGGAAGAGGACGACGCCGAGAACCTGCTGAAGGCTCTGGAGAAGGAGCTTCTGCGCCGTCGTTTCGGTCCGCCGGTCCGTCTGGAGGTTGAGGACACCATCAACCCGACCATCCTGGATCTGCTGATTTCTGAGCTGAATATTGATGAGTCTGAGGTGTACCGCCTGCCGGCTCCGCTGGATCTGCGCGGCATGAGCGCGATTGTTCGTGCGAACCGCCCGGCTCTGCACTACCCCAAGCACATTGCGCACACTTCCCGCTGGCTCAACGCCACCGAGACGGCGAAGGCTGCGGACGTGTTCGCTGCCGCCCGCGACCACGACGTGTTGCTGCACCACCCCTACGATTCCTTCGCGACCAGTGTGCAGGCGTTCCTGGCTCAGGCTGCCGCTGACCCGCGTGTTCAGGCGATTAAGCAGACTCTGTACCGCACCAGTGGTGACTCCCCCATCGTGGATGCGCTGATTGAGGCGGCTGAGGCTGGCAAGCAGGTTGTGGCGCTGGTCGAGATTAAGGCTCGCTTTGATGAGGAAGCCAACATCTCCTGGGCTCGTAAGCTGGAGCGCGCGGGCGTGCACGTGGTGTACGGCATCGTGGGTTTGAAGACTCACTGCAAGCTGTCGCTGGTGGTGCGCCGCGAGGGTAACCACCTGCGTCGTTACGCGCACATTGGTACCGGTAACTACCACCCGTCGACCGCTCGTTTCTACGAGGATTTGGGCATCATCACCTGCGATGAGCAGATTTGTGAGGATGTTTCCCGCCTGTTCAACCAGCTGTCTGGTTACGCGCCGAAGACCAACTACCAGTCGCTGCTGGTGGCGCCGCGTACTCTGCGTAGCGGCCTGATTGAGTGCATCGATCAGGAGATTGAGAACCACAAGGCAGGCCGTCCGGCGAAGATTCAGATTAAGTGCAACTCCATGGTGGATGAGGCCATCATCGATTCGCTGTACCGTGCTTCGCAGGCTGGTGTGCCGGTGGATGTGGTGGTTCGCGGTATTTGCGCGCTGCGCCCGGGCGTTAAGGGTCTGAGCGAGAATATTCGCGTCCGTTCGGTGCTGGGCCGCTTCTTGGAGCACTCGCGCGTGTTTGCGTTTGAGAACGGTGGCGATCCGATTGTCTACATTGGCTCTGCCGATATGATGCACCGTAACCTGGACCGCCGCATTGAGGCTCTGGTACCGGTGAAGGATCCGCGCCACGTGAAGTACCTGCGTGACATGTTCACCATCTACATGAGTGATTCTTCGCGTACTTGGCACCTGGATTCTGAGGGTAACTGGACCCGCCACGACACCGATGATCAGGGCAACCCGCTGCAGGATGTGCAGTCGTACTACCTGAGCTCGCGTTCCCGTAAGAACGTGGTGGATAAGGTCTAAGGATTTGCCGCTGACCTACCGGTGATTTCTGGTGGTGAACCCCGTCTGTTCTCGCGCTTTATGGTGTGGGGCAGGCGGGGTTTTCCGCGTGTCGTGCAAAAACGTGCGGTGGACTAGTGCACTTAGCGCAAAAGTGAACAACAGGTTACGTTGAGATTACAACTTGACGCTTCTCTCCCCTACAATTAGACGCGGAGCATGGTGCCCGTTGGCATTGTGCGCAGCCTAGCGAAGAGGATCAGAGAGAGATATGGCACCGCTGGATTCCCCCTCCATCTACTACTCGGCACGACGTTTTGATGCGGTCAACAGCATTGACCGCGCCCCCGTAAACACTGCGGATATTGTTGCTTCTGGCGCACTGATTTGGCGCATGCGCGATGGTGCGCTTGAGGTCCTGATTATTCACCGCCCCCGCTACGATGACTGGTCCTGGCCTAAGGGCAAGCAGGATTCGGGCGAGTCCCTGGCGGAGACCGCTATTCGCGAGATTCGCGAAGAGGTCGGCCTGCAGGTTGTTTTGGGCGTGCCCCTGGCGGTGACGTCCTACCCGGTGGGGGGCCGCCCGAAGGATGTTTTCTACTGGGCTGCCGAGCTGCCCGATGGTGCCCACGCCCTGGCTGATGAGGGTGAAGTGGATGAGCTGCGCTGGGTAACCACTGACGCGGCTCGCGCGCTGCTGACCAATCAGGATGACCTGGCGCCTCTGGAATCTCTGGAAGCCCTGGCTGAGGCGGATGCGCTGCGCACCCGCCCGATTCTCATTGCCCGCCACGCGAAGGCTAAGCCGCGTTCGAATTGGGCTGCTGCTGAGGATGACCGTCCGCTTGCGGCGACCGGCAAACGCCAGGCACTGGCTTCTAGCCGTCTCTTTGCGGCGTGGGCTCCGAGCCGCATTATTTCTTCCCCGTGGCTGCGTTGCGTTCAGACTGTGACCCCGTACTCGGTGGATTATGGTGTGTCGGTGAAGGAGAAGAAGTCCCTGTCTGAGGCGGGCGCTCAGCGTCACCCGGCGCGTGTTGCCCGTACCGTGGCGTCCCTGTTCGATAAGGATTCTTCCTCGCTGCTATGCACGCACCGCCCGGTGCTGCCTCGGGTGATGGATGTTCTGCGTGAGTACCTGTTTGAGGATTCCGCGGAGGTTCTTCCGACCGAGGACCCGTACCTGGAGCCCGGCGATGCCCTGGTTCTGCAGGTGACTGAGGGCGATGACCCGCGTATTGTCTCGGTGGAGCGTGTACGCGCTGCTCTGGACTAACACCCATATACTTTGATCTTCTAACGGCGAGCGCGCTGGGCTTTATGCTCAGCGCGTTTGCTATATCCGTACATCTTCGAGAGTTTTACAATAGAGGGGCGGCTGATTGTGCCGCTTCTGACGCCTACTAACAGGATTCAAGGTTTTTCTTATGACTCATGCAATCCCCACCCCTTACGAAGATCTTCTGCGCGAAATCCTCGAGGAGAACAAGGACGCCATTGCGGCGGACGCGCAGCGTTCCGACCGTACCGGCACCGGTACCTTCGGCGTGTTTGGCCGTCAGATGCGTTTTGATCTGCGTGAGTCGTTCCCGCTGATTACCACCAAGCGCGTGCATTTTAAGTCCGTTGCTATTGAGCTGCTGTGGTTCTTGCGCGGTTCTTCGAATGTGCGCTGGTTGCAGGAGCGCGGCGTGACCATTTGGGATGAGTGGGCTGATGAGAACGGCGATTTGGGCCCGGTCTACGGCGTGCAGTGGCGTTCCTGGCCGACCCCCGATGGCGGCACGATTGACCAGATTGCGAAGGTTATTGAGTCGTTGAAGAATAACCCGGGCTCGCGCCGTCATATTGTGTCGGCGTGGAACCCTGCCGAGGTGGACAACATGGCGCTTCCGCCCTGCCACGCACTCTTCCAGTTCTACGTGCACGAACGCGCGGACGGTGTGAAGGAGCTGTCCTGCCAGCTGTACCAGCGTAGCGCGGACATGTTCCTGGGCGTGCCCTTCAACATCGCCTCGTACGCGCTGCTGACCTACCTGATTGCGCAGGAGGTGGGCATGGAGCCGGGTGAGTTCGTGTGGACCGGCGGCGACTGCCACATCTACTCGAACCACCTGGAGCAGGTGAAGAAGCAGCTGGGTTACGGCACCGACCCGGAGGGTAACCCCTACCCGCCGCGCGAACCGTACCCCTACCCGAAGCTGGTCATTAAGACGAAGAAGCCTTCTATTTTCGATTACGAGTATGAAGACTTTGAGCTGGTGGATTACAAGCACCACCCCGGTATTGCCGCCCCGATTGCGGTCTAACTGCAGGTAGCTCTAGGAGGCATGATGTATTGTCTGGGCGCTATCTGGGCTCAAACCGATGCCGGAGTCATTGGCCGCGCGGGGGATATGCCCTGGCGCGCCCCGGAGGATTTAGCGCATTTCAAGGCGGTCACTCTGGGGGCTCCGGTCATCATGGGGCGCCGCACGTGGGAGTCGTTCCCGCCGCGTTTCCGTCCACTGCCGGGCCGCACGAATATTGTGATTAGCCGTTCGGTTTCTGAGGCTGAAGAACGCGATGGTGCCCTGTGGGTTCCCTCGCTGGATGCGGCCCTGTACGCGGCTCGCGACGCCGTGGGCGCACCGGTTGAGCCGAATTCCGAGCTGCCGGAAAGCACCGCGGCTAACACCCCTACCGTTGATGCCTGGATTATTGGCGGCGGTTCCGTGTACGCGGAGGCGCTCTCCCGCAACGACCTGCCCGCCTTCGGTCGGATGGAAGTGGTGGAGCGTACGCTCTTCTACTGCCAGGAAGGCAACGAGATTACCGGCGATACGCGAGCGCCCGAACTGCAGCTCGCGGACTCTCACGGAAACTGCGCGGCAGGCTCCCCAAACGGATGCTGGCACGTGGTCTCCGAGACGGCCTGGGAGAAGAGCGAGAAGGGGTACCTGCTCGATGAGTCGGGCACGAAGAACCCCATGTACTTCTCCTTCCAGAGGCTCGAACGTCTCTAGCGTTGGCTCGGCTTCTCCGGCCCGAACGCATCTTTTAGGTGCATCGCTCAAGCCCGCGGATACTTCGCCCGGAGTGCCGCGGGCTTGAGCGTTTAACCCGCCCCGAACGCCCCGAGGATAAGCCCCGGCGGTGGGCTCCGCGCCTCCGCGGGATGTTTCGTTCCGAATACCAGATTTTTTGTACGGTGTTATCCCGGATGCGTCAACCTGAGAGTACACTGGGAACCATGAACTTTAATCCCGGTGACTCTGTAGGTTTTGTTGGCTGGCGCGGCATGGTGGGCTCGGTCCTCATGAAGCGCATGGTTGAGGAAGGCGACTTCGAGGGCATTACCCCCGTCTTCTTCACTACCTCTAATGTTGGTGGCGCTGCGCCCACCTTCGACGGCGTAATTGAGCCGTCCGAGCTGAAGGACGCATACGACGTTGATGAGCTGCGTAAGCACTCGATTATTGTGACCGCTCAGGGCGGTGGCTACACCGAGGCTGTGCACCCGAAGCTGCGTGCAGCAGGCTGGGACGGCCTGTGGATTGATGCCGCTTCCACCCTGCGCATGAACGATGACTCCATCATCGTGCTGGACCCCATTAACCGCGACGTCATCGACCGCGGCCTGGCCTCCGGCGTGAAGGACTACATCGGCGGCAACTGCACCGTCTCCTGCCTGCTGATGGGTCTGGGCGGTCTCTTCAAGAACGACCTGGTCGAGTGGGC
>ERZ773024.757-NODE-757-length-11621-cov-2.237420_pt1 | contig 11621 bp, 12 predicted proteins | sample MGYA00511667_ERZ773024 | MGnify/ENA primary metagenome ERZ773024 (study PRJEB29015, sample SAMEA2738117) | human oral metagenome | biome: human oral; feature: human-associated habitat; material: saliva | place: China | collected 2258 ... | reverse complement strand
GACCTGCGGGCTGACCTCCAAGATGATGTCGCCACCGTGGCCGCCGTTGCCGCCATCGGGCCCACCGAGCGGTTTGAATTTTTCGCGGTGGATGGAGGCACAGCCGTTGCCGCCGTCACCGGCGATCAGGTGGAGCACGACGCGGTCGACGAAGCGGTTCATGTGTTTCCTTTTAAGATCTAGAAAGCTTTAAGCACTTGAGTGTAGCTCAAAGCGCACGCAATCCACACGATCTCCGATGCGGACAGCACCGCCGGGGTATAGAGCAGAGGTCCCAGTGCGTAGGCACAGGACATTAAAACGAGTGGAACAACAGCCCACCCGATACACACTATGGTGCCGGTTTTCTTTGTCAGGCGCTGGGCTAGGTAGAGGTAGAACAGCCAATATGCAGTGACCGAAAGAACTTCGATGACGCCGAGGGTGACAGCAAACGCTGGGGGCTGAATGTCACCGGTCTTACGCAAAGCGATAAACGCAATGAGCCCAACAATAAGGACTGCTGCGGCTTTATCGAAGGTGCCGCGTATGCTCTGTATAACCGATCTCCTAGGGACGTGTGAGTGTCAGCCACCATACCAAAAACCGCTGGCCTCCCTAGACGGGAAACCAGCGGTTTTTGTGAAAGCTAGCTTTAGGCAGCTTCGGTCGGAACGATGTTCACGACGCGACGGTTGCGCTTGATGGAGAACTTCACTGCGCCCTCAGCAAGAGCGAAGAGAGTGTCGTCGCCACCGCGACCGACGTTCTCACCGGGGTGGAAAGAGGTACCACGCTGGCGAACCAGGATTTCGCCGGCCTTGACCTGCTGGCCACCGAATCGCTTGACGCCTAGGCGCTTTGCCTCTGAGTCGCGACCGTTGTTGGAGCTAGATGCACCCTTCTTGTGTGCCATTGTCTTTTCCCTCCTTAAGAGAAAATCAAAGCCTGCCGGCTTACTTGATTCCGGTAACCTTCAGCACGGTCACCGGCTGGCGGTGGCCCTGACGCTTCTTGTAACCAGTCTTGTTCTTGTACTTCAGGATCTTGATCTTCGGGCCCTTAGCGTGCTCGACGATCTCAGCAGTGACGTTTACCTTGGCGAGGGCGTCAGCTGCAGAAGTTACATTAGCGCCATCGACGAGCAGAACCGGGGTGAGAGCCACGGACGAACCCGGCTCACCCTCGATCTTCTCGACCTTGACGAGGTCACCTTCGGCAACCTTGTACTGCTTGCCGCCGGTCTTGACGATCGCGTACATAGGAGGGCTACCCCTTATCTATTAACTCGGCTCAGGCTATCGCCTGAATGGACTTCAAAACTTTGTAAACCTGTTCGGAGCACACGCGTGCTCTAAACAGCGACTGTCAAAGACTACCCGGTGATGGGACCCAAACACAAACTGGGCCCATCACCCTCGCCCTAGTCTTCGCTCCGCTTGACGACAACGCGGCGACGGCGACGCCCAGAGGGGCTAGGGCGCTCGGCTTTCTTCGCAACAATCTTCGGTGCAACGGGCTCGGACTTTGGAGCTGCCGACCTCTGCTTCCGCGTTTCCTGGCCTTCCGATTGCTTAGCACTGGAGATCTTCTTCACCACGCGGCGGCGGCCACGACCACGGCGCGGCTCTTCCTTCTCCGCAGGCTTCTTTGCCTCTGGCTTGGTCGCCTTGTCCTCGGCCTTGACACCATCCTCACGCTTGCTCAAAGACACCTTCTTGGCGCGGCGAGCACGACGGCGCTGGGAGTCACTAGGCTTGGACTCTTCCTCCGCCCTCTGAGGTTCTGCTGCCTGGTCGACCTTGTCCGGCTTGGCTTCGAAGTCCTCACGCTTGGGTGCGTGATCAGAGCGGGAGTTGCCGCGGGTCTTACGACGCCTGCGGGGGGACTTTTCAAATTGCTCGGTGGCTTCCTCGAAGGTCTCAGCCGGGCGGTATTGCGCACCACTAGGCTCATCGAGGTCTTCCGCGTCAGCCACATCCAGCGCGGCCGACACAATGCTGCTGATGCTCGGCTCAGCTGAGTCGGCGTGCTCTTCCTTGCGACCTGCGCGCCGGCGGCTGTTCTTGCGAGCGGGACGCTTGTCCGTCTTCTCTGCCTCCGCATCCTGAGTCCCGGCATTATCAGCGTCATCGCTGACCACTATGACTGCATCAACAAGCTCTTCAATGCTTGCGCGGCGGCGACCCGCCCCACGGCGCTTGCCCTCAGCCTTCGGCGCCTTGTCTTCCTGCTGAGCATCTTCCGACTTCTCTGCTTTCTCTGCCTTCTTAGGTGCGTCCTCGCGGATCGGCCGACGACGCTTCGGGGCGTGTGCCGGCGGCGCATCGCTGGACTCATCAACAGGATCATCATGAATAATGACGCCGCGTCCATCACACGCTTCGCACTTGGTTGCGAAGGTTTCCAGCAAGCCTGTGCCCAGGCGCTTACGGGTAACCTGCACCAAGCCTAGGGAAGTCACTTCGGACACTTGGTGGCGGGTGCGGTCGCGACCCAGGGCCTCTTTGAGCCGGCGCAGCACAAGATCTTGGTTTTGCGGCAGCACCATGTCAATGAAGTCGATAACGATCATTCCACCGAGGTCGCGCAGACGCATCTGGCGGACGATCTCTTCCGCAGCCTCGAGGTTGTTCTTGGTGACCGTTTCCTCAAGGTTGCCGCCGGATCCGGTGAATTTACCGGTATTGACGTCGATGACGGTCATCGCCTCGGTGCGCTCGATGATCAACGTGCCACCGGAAGGCAACCATACCTTCTCCGAGAGTGCCTTGTGGAGCTGCTCCTCTACCCTGTAGGCCTTAAAGACATCGTGTCCTGCACCGTCGGATTCTTGCTCCCCTGCGGGGGCTACGTCACGATCCTCAAAGCGATGAACGCGATCCATTAGTTCGGGCGCCACTGCTGACACATAGGAACGCACGACGCTCCAGGAGCGCTTGCCCTGAACAACGAGCTCGTCGAAGTCCTCGTTGAAGAGGTCGCGAATAACCTTGACCAACAGGTCGGGTTCTTCATACAAGGTGACGGGGTCTTTAGACTTGGACTTCTTCGCTTCCGCCACCGACGCCTGGATCTGCTCCCACAAAGAGTGCAGGCGGTTGACGTCCGCTTCAATGGCCTTTTCGTGGACACCCTCTGCCGCAGTACGAATGATCGCGCCACCGGATTTCGGCACGACGTCATGCAGAATCTGCTTCAGCCGCTTACGCTCACTTTCGGGAAGCTTGCGGGAAATACCAGCGCTGTGACCGCCGGGCACGTACACAAGGAAGCGTCCCGCCAAGGAAATCTGGGTGGTTAGGCGCGCACCCTTGTGGCCGATGGGGTCTTTAGCGACCTGCACGAGCACTGGGTCGCCGGGCTTCAACGCCTGCTCGATCTTGCGGGAACGGCCGCCGAGGCCCGCGTTACGCCAATCAACCTCACCGGCATACAGCACACCGTTGCGACCCTTGCCGATGTCGATGAAGGCGGCTTCCATGCTAGGCAGCACATTTTGCACGCGCCCCAGGTAGACGTTGCCCACCATCGAGGTTTGGGTTTCACTGGTAACGAAGTGCTCGACCAACAACCCGTCTTCAAGCACAGCCACCTGGGTAACCAGGCCCGCGTGGTCTTCACGCTGTTTCTCACGCACGAGCATGGTGCGCTTGACGGATTCGCGGCGCGCTAGGAATTCCGCCTCGGACACGATGTGGCGCTTTTTGCGGCCTTCTTCACGCATTTCGCTGCGGCGGCGGCGCTGGGCCTCCAACCTGGTGGAACCCTTGATTGCGGTGGGTTCGTCGGTTACTTCCTCCGGCGCATCTTTAATGTTGACGCCGCGTCCGCGACCTGCCCCACGCTTGCCGCGGCGCCGCGGGCGCTCACCCTCGGACTGTTCCTCTGTGTCCTTTGTGTCCTTGTCTACGTGGAGGGTGTGGATTTCTAGGTCATCGTCGTCGGAGTGCAAGGGTTCCGGCGGCATGAAAATGGGGGTGACTGCTGGCAGTTCTGACTGCGGCGCCGGGGTAACTTCCGGAACAACCTCGTGTAGCAGGCCGTCTTTTTCCTCCCAGACTGTGCCCTCGGCGTCTTCGTCGGCCTTGTCGGTGATGCGTTCGCCTAGGTCGCGTTCCACCTTCTGCTCAATTTGGTGGATTTCGTTTTCCACGTTCTTCGCAACGCGCTTGACCAGCTTGGCGTCAGCGGGGTCTTCTACAGAGCTAGCGAGCGCCTCGGCATCTACCTGGGTGGTCGCTCGGCGGCGTCGGGTTGCACGGCGTGCGGTCTTCTTCGGTTCCTTCTCGGGTTCACTGTCCTCGACCACCTCAGCCGCTGCAGCCTTGGGAGCCTTCTTAGCAGCTTTCTTGGTGGTCTTTTTGGTTGCCTTCTGCTTAGTTCCAGCCGCCTTTTTGGTGGTTTTGCGGGCCTTCTTCTTGGGCGCGAGCGCGTCGAGGGTTTTTTCCACCTCTTCGCGACTCAGGCTAGATTGTGCGACCTTCACCAGCCCGATGCCGTCGAGGACGCTAATGAGTTCTTTGGACTGCACACCCAGCTGTTTGGCTAGTTGGTGCACGCGGGTTTTCTCCCCGATTGAGCTGCGGTCGTATGATGCTGCCGCTGTGCTTGCGGGATTAGTTGAAGCCACTGTGAGGGTTCTCCTTTTTATTTTTAATTCCCCGGGCGCTTGAGCTGCCTCGCGGGGATTGGTCTACCGCCATTGTGTCACACCCTGTCACTGGTGGGGTGAGGGACTCCTCACACCTTTACTTCCCAGACCGGAAAACGAGCGCTATTTTTTCCAACATAGAAAACAACGCACTTGACCTAGCAACAGCAGCCTCGCAACGCGGACAAACCCTCGCCACCCTCCACGGCGCACGAGCCTACCCCGGCGCCAACGAGGTTGGCTTCAGCAAACTCAAAGTCCTCACCAATTTGAGCGACTCCGCCCTATCCAAGCACCTTAGTACCCTCGAAGGCGCCGGCTACATCACCCGCCGGCGCGAATACGGCAGCTCACGCGCCAAAGACACCGTCTGGGCAGCACTCACCAACGAAGGCCGCACAGCCTACGCCGATCACATCGCAGCACTGCGCGCCTTAAGCACGTCGTAAACCACCCCACACACCGGCGCATGCACACCACGAGCTCTACCCATCCGCACAATCGACCCCAACTGCACATCAAGCTCATTGCGCCGACCTGCAGCAATATCACGTTGCATACTGCTTGTTGACGTCGCGTCCATCCGGTCCGCAAACGCCATCGTGCGCACCACGACGTCATCGCTCAACGGAACACCACACTCGCGCCCAATCCGCGCGGTTTCCTCCATCATCTCCTGCAAATCACCCCGCAACTCGCTCAACGCATAGCCCAGCGGTTTATCCACCAACGCCCCCAACGCGCCAAACGTCGCCACAAACATGGCCTTCTCCCACACATCCACCCAAATGTTGTCCAGCACAGCCGCATCAACACCCTGGGAAGCCAGCAGGCCAATCATCCGCCCCACAGCCTCCGGCACCGGTCGGCCAGGGGCAAAACTGCCCACATTCAACCCCCACGGTCCAGGCAACAACCGCGCAGCAGCAGGGCCCTCATGGTGCATGAACCCCCGCACCACACCCGGAATGACAACCTGCTCCCCCACTACCTCAGCCGCCCGAATCGCCGACTCCACACTGTTATGAGTCACGACAATCGGGATATCCCCACCGAAGCCATCAAACTCCCCCTCAAAAGAAAAGGCCTTCGTCGCAATCAACACCACATCCGGCCGGGCAGCCAACATCTGCTCAAGAGGGCCCGCATCCGCGGAAAAACGCAGAGACTCAGCCTGCCCAGAACGCGCATCAACAAACTCCGCCTGGCCAGAACGAAGATGCTCCAAAGTTTCACCCCGCGCAACAAACGTCACCCGAACCCCCGCCCGAACCAAAGGAGCAGCAAAACTCACTCCGACCGCCCCGGCGCCAACAATGCATACGTGAAGATCAGTCATGCCTCGACACTACCGAAACAAACACGGCGGTGACCACGGCCACACAAGCACCAAAGCCAAGCATCTGCGGATAACTAAGCACCCCACCCAAACGCGTCAACAACGCAGGAAACACCATCCCCACCGCAGCACCCGCCAAAAAACGACCCCCCCGCCATCAACAACTCCACATGCTCCCCCAGGGCAATCAACACCGACGCCACAATAGCCACAACCGACGCTGGCAACATTGACATCCCCGCCGGAGGCATCACCGCCCTCGTCGGACCCAACGGTGCCGGAAAATCCACCATGCTCACCATGATGGGCCGCCTCATGCAACCAGACTCCGGCACCATCACCGTCGGAGGCCACGACGTCGCCATGGTGCTAGCCCAAGACACCGACTACGTCCTACTCGACGAACCCCTCAACAACCTCGACATGCAGCACTCGGTACAAATGATGAAACCTTCAGCCACGTATTCCACACCCCCGTTTCGGTGTTTGATCACAACGGCCGACTACTCGCCAGCTATTTTTAACCCATGATTGTCCTCGATGACGTCGCGGTCAGCTACGGCGCCCAGCGCGTGCTCACCGTTCAACACCTGAGCATCGCGCGCGGGCAACGCGTCGCCGTCATGGGACCGTCCGGTTCCGGAAAATCCACCCTTGCAGCCCTCATCGGAGGCTTCCTCCCCGACACCGCCCGCGTCGAAGCGACACGCATACACGTCGACGGACGAGTCGGATTTGTCTCCCAAGACGCGTTCGGGGCACTCAACCCACTCATGCGCGTCGACAAACAAATCGCACTCATCGGCGACCCACACACCCTCGGCGACGTAGGCCTCGACCCCACACTCTGGCACCGCTACCCCCTCGAGCTCTCCGGCGGACAACGCCAACGCGCAGCCATCGCCTTCGCCCTCGCCACCAACCCCGACATCCTCATCGCCGACGAAATAACCTCCGCCCTCGACCCCATCGCCATCGTCGACATCATCAACTGCCTGCGCAACATCGACAAAACCCTACTGTTCCTCACCCACCACCAGGGCGCCGCCAACGCGCTATGCGACACACACCTCCAACTCCCATGAACAATCCACTCGTACAGCTCAACTGCGTCAGCTACCGCAACATCATCCACGACGCCACCCTCGACATCCACCCCGGCGACCGCCTCGGCATCATCGGCCCCTCCGGCTCTGGCAAAACCACCCTCATGCGGCTCATGATGGGCGCCCTCACCCCCACCACCGGCACCGTACGCACCCGCGGCAGATTCAGCTACATCCCCCAAGACATCGACGCCAGCCTCAACCCCCACCTGAGCGTCCGCGACGTCATCATCGAACCCGCACGCATCAACCACATCGAACCGCCATCCGTCGACAACCTGCTCCGCACCCTCGACCTCGACCCAGCCCTCGCCGACCGCAGCCCCCGCGAACTATCCGGCGGTCAACGCCAACGCGTCGCCATCGCCCGCACCCTCATCACCAACCCAGACATCATCTACGCCGACGAAGCCCTCAGCGCCCTCGACGCCCACACCAAACACCTCGCCCTCGACACCTTTACCAACACCACCCTCGTGCTAGTCACCCACGACCTGTCCGCCATCAACATGCTCTGCAACCGCTGGATCGTCATGGACCAAGGACACATCGCCCAACAATCAACCGGGCCTTTAACTGATGACGCCGCGGCTGCCGAACTCATCCACGCCGCCCGCACGCTCGGAGAATTCCCCTGATGCGCAGCCTGCCCGCAGCCACCCAACTGCTGCTCGTCACACAAATGCTGTTCAACGTCGGCTTCTACCTCGTCGTTCCTTTCCTCGCGAACTACATGACCGAGTCCCTGGCCGCCACCGGAGCCATCGTCGGTATCGTCCTCGGCCTGCGCACCTTCAGCCAACAAGGACTGTTCTTCATCGGCGGAGGCCTCACCGACCGCTTCGGTGTCAAGCCCGTCCTACTCACCGGCGTAGCCATCCGCGTCATCGGATTCATCGCAGCCGGCCTATCCCACAACATTGAGATGCTCACCCTCTCCGTGGTGCTCATCGGCTTCGCCGCTGCACTGTTTTCCCCCGCGGCCGAAGCAGCCTTCGCCGAAACCGGCCGCTGCATCGAAGAACACGGCGGCGTGACACGCTCCGAACTTTTCGCCCTCGACGCTTTCTTCTCCAGAATCGGCGCACTCACCGGCCCCCTCCTCGGCGCCGTAGTCATCAACCAAGGATTCAACATCGCCTGCTTCATAGCAGCCGGAATCTTCGCCTTCCTCTTCTTCTCTCACCTCCTCGTCATCCCCTCGGTACGCACCCAGCGACAACAAACCCTCGGATTCGGCACCGTCTTACGCAATCGCACATTCCTCTGGTTCGCTCTCGCCTACTCAACAGGGCTCGTCGCCTACAACCAGCAATACCTCGCCCTACCCGCCGAACTCCGCCGAGCCACTGGCAGCGCAGACGCCCTCGGGTGGATGTTCGTCTACTCCAGCATCCTGGTCCTCACCCTCCAAATACCCATCGCACGACTCGGCAGACGCCTCGGGCACCGCACCGCCATCACCACAGGATTCGCCCTACAAGCACTCGGATTCGCCACCCTCGCCGCCTGGCACACGGGGTCATACCTCCCCGCGCTCACCATGCTTACCCTCCTACACACCGGACAAATGCTCGCCATCCCCCTCGCCCGAGACATCGTCGGAAAACTCGCCGGCGAACAACAACTCGGCGCCTACTACGGCTTCCTCAACTCCTTCGGCGGCGGCGCAGTACTCATCGGATCCGCCGTCGTCGGATACCTCCTGGACTACCCCGCGGCCTACTTGCCGTGGTTATTCCTCGCCGCCACATTAGGGTGCTCCGCCATCGCTTTAGCTAAAATCACTGCAAACAACCAACCATAGAAAGAACAACAATGACCAAACGCGCCCTCGCAGCACTCGCGCTCCTCCTCACCGCCTGCACCAGCACCCCCACCGACAACAACACCCTCGCCATCGCCCTCCCCTTCGAACCCGTCGCATCCCTCTCCCCCTTCTCCGACGATGCACTCATGACCACCCGCATCGGCGTTGGCGAAACCCTCGTCGGCCTCGACGACAACGGCGTCGCACAACCCTGGCTCGCGCAATCCTTCACCCGTCCCGACGACTCCACCGTGGTATTCACCCTCCGCGACGACGCCACCTTCCACGACGGCACCCCCGTCAACGCTGAAGCCGTCGTCCGCTCCCTACAAGCCGCATGGGACGCGGCGTCACGACCCAAAGGCCTCGGCAAAACCCCCCTCAGCTTCGAAGCCGTCGACGAACACACCGTCAAAGTAACCAGCGAAAAACCCGACCCCATCCTGCCGCAACGCTTCGCTGACTCCGGCACCATCATCCTCGCCCAAGCCGCCTACAAAGACCCCGCCAATCCCACCATCGTCGGCACCGCCACCGGCCCCTACGTCCTCGACAGCGTCACCACCACCGAGGCCACCACCCACAAAAACGAAAAATACTGGGACGGCACCCCCAAACTCGACACCCTCACCGTCGACTTCATCCCCGACGGTCCCGCCCGCACCAACGCCATCCGCGCCGGCGAAGTAGCAATGGCACAAGCCGTCCCCATCGCCCAACTGTCCTCCCTCGGCGACGCCGAACTGCAATCAACTCCCCTTCCTCGCGGCGTCTACCTACACCTCAACAGCGCACGCGGCCCCTTCGCCGACCCCAAACTCCGCGCAGCCGCAGCCAAAGCCGTCAACCCCGACGACATCGTCACCACCATCTACGAAAACCACGCAGGCAAAGCCGACGGCTCCATCTTCTCCACCGAAGCCAACTGGGCAGTTAAATCCGCCAACACCACCACCGACGCCGCCGACCCCAACGGCACCACCATCCGCCTCGCCACCTGGACCGAACGCCCCGAACTCGGCGAAGTAGCATCCGTCATCGCAGAACAACTCCGCGCCGCAGGCTTCAACGTCGACATCACCATCACCGACTACAACTCCCTCGAAAAAGCCCTCCTCGACGGAGAATTCGACGCCGTCATCGGCTCCCGCAACTACCAACTCGGCGCCGCAGACCCCGTCAGCTTCCTCGCCTCCGACTACAGCTGCGACGGCTCCTACAACCTCTCCCGCTTCTGCGACGCAACCATCGACGCAGCCATCGACAAAGCAAGCTCCATCTCCGACATCGAGCAACGCTTCGAAGAAGCCGCACGCATCGGTGCAGACATCGTCGCAGCCAACGCCGTCATCCCCCTGGCACACGAATACTCCATCAACGCTGTTAATCACGTCAACGACCTCAGCAAAGATCCCTTCGAACGCCGTCTGATCACCGTCGACACCCACCGCTAATGAAGAAGGCCCTCACCGCGGCGGTGCTGCTGCTGATCACAAGTATCATCACAGCACTACTGCCGTGGATCGCCGACCGCGACCCCGCCATGGCGGTGTTCCGCGCACGCGAAGCCGAACGCGCCCCCGACCCGGACGTCCTCGACAACCTACGCACCACCCTCGACCTGCCAACCACCCCCTGGCAGTCGATCAGCGCAACACTGAGCGGCAACTTCGGCACCTCCTGGATCAACCCCACTCGCAGCGCCACATCCATTGCATGGTCGGGCCTAGGCACCTCCGTAACCCTCGCGGCGTCATCAACAATATTGGCCACCGCATTGGCGTTCGCCCTTGCTTGGCCACGGATCCGCAGCGTCACAACTGGGCGCCCTTCGCGCGCTTCCGACATCACAGCCATGGCGGTGCTGGGATCCATCCCCGAATTTGTGCTGACAGTCGTGCTGCTGGTGACCTTCGCCCTCCGCCTACGCATCGCCCCTGTTAGCGGCGTGTCCTGGCTACCGATCTCGCCCTAGCGCTGCCGTCTGCCGGCTTGCTGGGGCGCGTCCTGCTGATCACCATCGACAACATCGGGCAAGAAGAATGGGTGCGTTCCTGGCGCATCAACGGTGTGACGCCGCGTCACATCACCACAGCACTCGCCACCCGCGCTCTCGGCACCCTGGCGCCGCTGATTGTCCTCTTTTTCGCCGGCACCATCGCCTCGACAGTGTTCGTCGAATCGATCTTCAACATCCCCGGTTTCGGCCGCACAGCACTCAACGCCGCCGTCGACCAAGACCTACCGGTGCTTCAGGTAGTGGTACTCACCGCAGTAGGTATTGGTATTGCCTCCGGCGCCGTTGCTGCACTGCTGCGCTACGTGATCCTTCGCCCACTGCGCGGCGCAGGCTTCGGCAGCAGCCTCGGGCGCGACAAACCCAAAGGTCTCGTACCTTTTATCCTCACAATGACGCCGCTAGTGTTACTGCTCGCAGGCCTACGCACCGAAGTGCACATTGCGCCCACCGACCGCCTACTCGCGCCCAGCGCAGCCCACTGGCTCGGCACCGACCAACTAGGCCGCGACCTATTAGCCCGCCTGGCGCACGGGGCGATCTACACCATCGGCACAGCCACAGCAGTAACCTTCGTGTGCGCCATCGTCGGCCTCGTGCTTGGTCTGACCGGCAGATGGGCGGCACAAGTCGGCGACACCCTCAACGCCCTACCTGCCGTGCTCATTGGACTGGTGTTGGCTGGCGTTTTCGAAGGTTCCTTGTGGACCGCAGCC
>ERZ773024.752-NODE-752-length-11670-cov-3.589324_pt1 | contig 11670 bp, 10 predicted proteins | sample MGYA00511667_ERZ773024 | MGnify/ENA primary metagenome ERZ773024 (study PRJEB29015, sample SAMEA2738117) | human oral metagenome | biome: human oral; feature: human-associated habitat; material: saliva | place: China | collected 2258 ... | reverse complement strand
AGTTTACATTCTATCATAGCCTAAAATAACAAACTATTTATTATTATATTATAGACTATAATATAACAAACGCTAAGTTATTTCATACATAAACATGATGGAATCCTACCTTATAATACTCCTATTCATGGCTCTCTTCCCACCTTTGCACAAGATATTGGTTTCGAGAATATCAACATGGAATGAGCATTTATCATAAGCGTTAACACCATTACTAAGCCTGACGCAGGCGTCATGTGTAGTCTTCCACATATTTAATTAGTAATAAGAACAAGGGAAATCATAAAGTTTTATTATCTTTGCAACATCTATAACAGCAAAGAATGATAGAGACTTTCAATACGGGAGAGACCCAAGAGACACTTCGGAACGATTATAATCCAGACGGATCTGTGCTAAGACGTGCACAACTCCGACTGCTTGATATGGCTATCTATTTGCAAGAAACAGCAAAAAAGATTGGTGTTCCATGCCGTCTTGACGGTGGAAACGTACTGGGAGCACTGCGTCATGGGGGCTTCATCCCATGGGATGATGATATAGACATGGTCGTTAGTCAAAAGGATTTCAAACGACTTTGTGACTATATGAAGGCACATCCACACCCTCAATACGTTCTGCAAGACAATGATACAGACCCTGGCTTTTACAAAGAGTGGGCTTGCTTGCGCGATTTAAAGAGTGAAAACCGCAGTCATGAAGCCAACAACAGTGAGAACCGACATGTACATGAGGCACAAAAATACAGAGGATTACACATTGATATCTTCCCTTATGAAGGTTATATGATTCCATGGTTGCAGCATCTTGCAGCTAAACTCTCTGTTAATGTCAACCTGAAGTTTGCCGGTCGACACCCTATATTGGCACAGATTAGTTATAAATTCCTGCACCATATAGTCTTTCCAAGTTTCCGATGGATTGGTAGAATATTTGGTAATCCAGACCTTTACATGCACTCTTATGGCGCATGGTTCTATGAGCAAAACCCTCGTCGATGCATGATTCCACACAAAGATCTCGTCTTTGAAGGGTACACTTTCGAAGGTCCAGCAGACCCTGACGAGCTCTGTCGCATTGCTTATGGCAATTACATGGACCTACCACCAAAGGATAAAAGAGACCGTCATAAGGTGGATGTGATATTCAAATAAGGTTTAAACTACTTGTTAATAACCAGACATCTCTTAACTTCACATAACTTCTTTACCCCTTTTAACTTCGTAAGAAAATGAATATTGCAGTAATATTTGCAGGAGGCTCTGGGCTTCGGATGCACACTAAGTCACGCCCAAAGCAGTTTCTCGACCTCAATGGGAAGCCGATTATCATCTATACGTTGGAATTATTCGACAATCATCCTGGTATAGACGCTATCGTTGTTGCGTGTATTGAGAGCTGGATTCCGTTCCTTGAGAAACAACTTCGTAAGTTTGAGATAAACAAAGTAGTGAAGATTGTACCTGGAGGGGAGTCTGGTCAGGCATCCATCTATAATGGTTTGTGTGCAGCAGAAGCTTATATTAAAAGTAAGAATGTAGCTTCTGAAGATACAACCGTTCTCATTCACGATGGTGTCCGACCACTCATCACGGAAGAAACCATCACTGACAATATCAATAAAGTGGCTGAAGTTGGCAGTTGCATCACATGTATTCCTGCCACAGAGACCCTTGTTGTGAAGCAGCATGATGGGTCTTTAGAGATTCCATCACGGGCAGATTCTCTGATAGCACGTGCCCCACAGAGTTTCCTTCTATCAGATATTCTCACGGCACATAGGCGTGCCATTGATGAAAAAAAGAACGATTTCATCGATTCATGTACAATGATGAGCCATTATGGATACAGACTTGGGACTATCATTGGGCCTATGGAGAACATCAAAATCACAACACCAACCGACTTTTTCGTACTCCGTGCAATGGTAAAAGTCCACGAAGATCAACAGATATTTGGGCTATAAAGAACCACAACAGAGCTATGACACATAATCAGACATTAGAAGAAGACATTAAAACATTTGTCAATAGCTTTGCCTTAAGCAAAGAATTGGAGGGCAAGAAGATTGTCATAACAGGTGCAACAGGACTATTAGGGTCCTGTATGGTACGTTGTCTGCTATCCTTATACAGAGAGAAAGGAATCCAATTACATGTCATTGCCGTTATAAGAGACCTACAGAAAGCTGTTGCAATGTTTGGTGAAGAATGCAAAGAGATAACCTATTATGAGTACGATTTCTCCTCTTCAGAACCATTTTTACCATCCAATTCAGCTGATTATCTATTCCATTTTGCTGCACCTACCGCTTCAAAAGACTTCATAGATAAACCTGTAGAAACGATGAATACGGTATATTATGGAATGCAAAACGTCCTTTCATATGCTCAGAAAGCAAACCTGACATCTGTTGTCTTGGCATCAACCTTAGAGGTATATGGCACTGTAACTGATGATAGTTGCCCACTTACTGAAGATATGCAAGGCTATCTCAACCCAATGTCAGCCCGAAGCAGCTATCCATTAGCAAAGAGAGCAGCTGAAGCTTTGTGCCATAACTATGCAAAAGAGTACGGAACACCCGTTAAAGTAGCACGGTTAGCCCAGACATTCGGTGCAGGAGTCAGCAAAAAAGACAACCGCGTCTTTGCACAATTTGCCCGAAGTGTTATCAATAATGAGGACATCATCCTGCATACAACAGGTGATCTCTGTCGTTGTTATTGCTATACGATGGATGCAATCACTGCTATGCTTTACGTTTTGCTGCGTGGAAGGGATGGTGAAGCGTATAATGTAGCGAATGAAAAGACATACATCTCCATCCGAGACATGGCTGAATTCGTTGTAAAAAACTTCAATCTAGAGAGAACAAGAGTAGTAATACAACCACAAGAAGGCTTAGGTTATTCACCAACAACAAAGCTTCGTCTTAGTGCAGAACGTATCATTCAACTGGGTTGGGAGCCCTATTACGGGTTAAAAGAGATGTTTAATCGACTGATAACCTCCATGAAAGAGGAGTAAACATGAGCAACTTATATAAAAGGATAACGACAAGTCTCTTCCACGTTTACCAACGTAAGGACTTAAAAGAATGGGAACATACACCCTCTACTCCACTTCCTATCTATGGAGTTTACCATGTTATGTTGGATACCGGGTGGTCTACGTTAGTTAAAAAGCAGATAGATAATCTCAAAGAAAGTGGTCTCTTAGCAGCTACAAAGACACTATATATAAGTTGTATTGCCGCTAAACCATCAGATGTAGAGCAACTAAAACAACTGATAAACAGCGATAAAATCGAGATTATATCGAACATTTCAAACCCTAAAAGATACGAATATCCAGCATTGGAGTTTATCAAACGGCTTTCAGAACGGGAAGAATGCCTTATCTATTACTTCCATACCAAGGGGATTTCGTACCAGTCTCTCACCACAAACGACAGACAATTCCTATCCTTCAAACAAAAGATTGATGCGTGGAGAGAGATGTTAGAGTACTTTATCTTCGACAAATGGCAAGTCGCAGTCAACGTTTTGACCGATGGATTCGATACATATAGCTGTTATCGATGGCCTCCCCGACACTATACAATGTACTCTGGCAGCTTCTGGTGGGCAAAGTCTGACTACTTAAAGACGCTCCCCGACTTTGAGAAAGACATCATTTCAGTCAACCGTTTCTACTCAGAAGTGTGGCTTTTTGAGCGAAATCATCGGCAATTTTCAGCCTTTGATACCATTGCCGACCTCTATTTCGTTCGTATTCCACGCTCTATTTACACAGATGGACCAACCAAACCGTGGGACAACATTTACTTTTCACTCGTCTATAACATACGAAAGATTGAGAAACATCTATTCAAATTCAATTATAAACAGCACTGTCAGCAACGCTTTCAGAAGCTAAAAGAAAAGATTTAGACCATCAATAATTAGTTTTTGATGGCCTTTTTTATGTCAAAAAGATACCACCTGCAAGACAAAACACATCATTACTCAATCAAAAACAATGTGTTAAAATACTTAAAAGTATAACACGTAGATGTAGTTTTTACCCAAAAAGAGTATCTAAAGGAAAAAGAATTACTCAATTTTGACTATCTTTGTAAATTATACGGAGTATGTTAACAGAAGAAAACATAAGATTTCAATACATAAATAGTAAACACATGAAAGCAAGAACACTATTCTTAGCGGCCTCTTTCATAGCCACATCAGCTATGGCACAGGGTCTGAAATCAGGCATTGATAGGAACAATATGGACCTTTCAGTGAAGCCTGGAGAGAATTTCTATGAGTATGCAGCAGGTAATTGGATGAAGACTCACCCATTAGATGCCGAACATCCATTGAACGGAGCATTCGTTGACTTGGAAGAACTGAACAAGAAACGCATCCGTGAGATGGTAGAGGACTATGCAAAGAAGCCACAGAAGCAAGGCACAGTAGCACAGAAGATTGCCTCTATCTATAACCTTTATATGGATAGTACACGTCGTAATCGCGATGGATACGCACCAATCAAGCCTGTATTGGCAAAGATTCGTGCTGCAAAGAACCGTAAGGAACTCATCAAACTGATGTATGATCTTGATGCAAAGGGCTACGGTACCTTCCCTGTAGGCTTTGGAATGACAGTTGATGCGATGAATTCTGACCGCTATATCATTGGTGTATCACAAGGCGGAATAGGGTTAGATCCAGAGTATTACACCAAACCTAACGAGCAGCAGAAGGCTGTTGTCGCAGCTTACAAGAGCCTGAACAACGACTTCTTCAAGATGGTTGGCAACTCTCCTATCGAAGCAAAGAAGAAGATGGAAGCAGAGTGGGCACTCGAAAACCAGATAGCAAAGGTTAGCTATGACCAGGTTAAGTCACGTGATCCACAAGCTAACTACCACCCAATGACATGGGAAAAGCTGTTAAAAGACTATCCTGCAATTGACTGGAACTATCTTTTGAAAGTCAATGGATATCCTAACAATGGTGGAAAGGTGGATGTTGGTCAGCCAGAACCAGTACATGAGGTAGAGAAAATCATCACTACTGCCCCATTAGAGTCGCTGAAAGCATACATGGAACTTGCTGTTATATCAAGCGCATCAGGTATGTTATCAGACAATTTCAGCAATCGTCAGTTCGAATATACAAAGGTTGCATACGGTGTTAAGCAACAGCAGCCACGTTGGAAGCGTGCATTGTCATTCGTACAGGGTATCATGGGCGAGGCTGTTGGTAAGCTCTACGTACAGAAATACTTCCCAGAGAGCAGCAAACATCGTATGATTGAACTCGTAAAGAACCTGCAGCAAGCTTTTGCTCAGCGCATTGAAGAGAACACATGGATGACCCCTGCAACCAAAACTAAGGCGCTGGAGAAACTGAATGCCTTCGATATCAAGATTGGATATCCTGACAAGTGGCAGAATATTGATAGTGTTTTCGTTATTGATGATGCAAAGACACTCTTCGAAAACGTAAAGGGTGTGCAGGAAGCAGCACATAAATATCGTATTGCAAAGCGCTGGGGTAAGCCTGTTGACAAGAAGGAATGGCACATGACACCACAGACTGTCAATGCTTATTATGACCCAACTACGAACAGTATCAACTTCCCTGCAGCTATTCTTCAGCCTCCATTCTTCGACCCAGAGGTTGATGATGCAGCTAACTATGGAGCTATTGGTGCCGTAATAGGCCACGAGATGAGCCACGGTTTTGATGATCAGGGCTGCCAGTTTGATAAAGATGGCAATATGAAGAACTGGTGGACAGAAGAAGATAAGAAGAACTATAACGCCCGTACAAAGGTCCTTGTTGACTGGTTTAACAAACAAGAGGTTATGCCAGGACTGTATGTCAATGGTGAAAAGACCCTCGGTGAGAACATTGGTGACAATGGTGGACTCAACGTTGCATACCGTGCACTGCAGAATAGTATGAAACAGAACCCATTAACAGACAAGGATGGCTTCACTCCTGACCAGCGTTTCTTCCTTGCATGGGGACGTGTTTGGGCGAGCAACGTGGCTCCACAGTTCGTTGCTTACATCGTAAACTCTGATGTTCACTCACCAAATGTAAGCCGCGTCAATGCTGCTTTACCAATGATTGACAGTTGGTACAAGGCATTCAACGTAAAGGAAGGCGATAAACTCTTCGTTCCTCAGGCTCAGCGTGCTCACATCTGGTAAGCACAACAGACTTAAATAAAACAGAAAAGAGTATGCTTCGGCATGCTCTTTTTTTGTGTTTAAAGAAATGAAAGGGCTCTATTGTTACCACTCTAACCACTGATTAGAACATATATAGATTACGACTACAAAAGAAGGAACACTCCTATTATGTAATATAAATTCACAACTCGATTTTAAAAGAGGCTCTTTTGCATTCTAAAAGGGCGTCTTTTACACTTCAAAAGGGCATCTTTTACAACGCAAAAGGTGCCCTTTTACAATGCAAAAGGGCGTCTTTTACTTTCCGTTTTGCAACCTATTGATTATCTGAAGGTTACAAAACCAAAAAAGAAGTGATTCCCTTTATTTAAGAACAATATATAGATCTTTTTCTGTAAGTATATTTCATTAGCCACTTTATATGCTTTTTTCCTCTAAAAAGAAAGAGTTTTGAAGCACGCAATATCAACTTCATTCAAAAGAGAACCCTACCCCATCAAGTAACAAAGTTTGCTATAGAAGGAACAGAAAGACCATAAGAAACACTGCCACCAGCCGCACAAAGCACAAACAAGTTACTACACATCTTAACTAAAAGATTACTAAACCACACATATACATACCAAAGCAAGCAATAAACTAACAAATTAACCTAATCCTATAAATCGTTAGTAATATCACTTTTCTTTTACTTTGTTTTTCATAGAAACATCGTATATTTGCACATGAGATAACAGTATAGGTATAGAAAATAAGGTAAACAGACAGGAAAATGACAAAGACTATCAAGTTCACAAAGATGCATGGTGCAGGGAATGACTATATTTACGTTAACACATTGGCGTATGACATCCCTGATCCCAACGCTGCTGCAATAGTATGGAGCCACCGTCACACAGGCATAGGCAGTGATGGATTAGTCCTGATAGGCAAAACAACGACAGAAGAAGCCGATTATCGTATGCGTATTTTCAATGCTGACGGGTCTGAAGCCATGATGTGCGGAAATGCAAGTCGGTGCATCGGGAAGTATCTTTATGAGAAAGGACTCACTAAAAAGACAAATATCCGTCTGCAAACAGCATCAGGAATAAAAATACTCAACCTGCATCTGACAGCTGACAAACAGCACATTGCCTCTGTAACGGTTGACATGCTGGAGCCTCATATGGATGTTCCCGAACAATTTACGGGTACAATACCAGACCTCTCTACATACAATCTGCCTTTAGCTGATAGTAAACAAATACGCCCAACCTTTGTTAGTATGGGCAATCCACACTTTGTTGTTTTCATCGATAAGGATAAAATAAAGAATAAAACGTTGTCGCTTACAGACGAAGAGCTCACGACCATCGGCAAAGAACTTGAACATAATGCAGCCTTTCCCGAGCGTTGTAACATTGAATTTGCTTGTCTTACGGCAGACAATCACCTCCGTACTCGCGTATGGGAGCGTGGTAGCGGTATCACAATGGCATGTGGAACGGGAGCTTGTGCCACTGCTACGGCAGCAATAGTGAATCATCTCGCTGACCGTTCGAAGCCTGTTGAGATTGAAATGGATGGCGGAACACTGACGATAGAATGGAGAAACGACAATCATATCTATATGAGTGGACCAGCCGAATTTGCTTATGAAGGAGAGATTCTCCTACAACAATAATATCATCTACGGATAGACTTAGAATTAAATCATCCCCCAATAACCCAGAAAGAATATGGCATTAGTAAACGAACACTTCCTGAAATTACAAAAGAATTATCTCTTTGCCGACATTGCAAAGAAAGTAAATGCCTTCAAGGCTACGCATCCTGAAGCCAACGTCATCAGCTTAGGCATTGGTGACGTTACCCAACCGCTCGCTCCAGTAGTGATCCAAGCCATGCACAAAGCCGTTGATGACATGGCAACGAAGGAACATTTCCACGGTTACGGACCAGAGCAAGGCTATCTGTGGTTGCGCGAAGCCATCGTAAAGAACGACTATTTAGCACGTGGAATACACATAGACCCAAGTGAAGTCTTCGTGAATGACGGTGCAAAAAGCGATACGGGTAACATTGGAGAACTTGTGCGCTGGGACAACTCTATGGCTGTTTCAGACCCAATTTACCCAGTATACATCGATTCAAACGTAATGAATGGTCGTGCAGGGGTGTTCGAAAACGGCAAATGGAGCAACGTTACTTACCTGCCATGCAATGAAAGCAATCAGTTTATACCACAGATTCCAGACCATAGGGTTGACATGATTTACCTCTGTTACCCTAATAACCCAACAGGTACAGTCATTTCGAAGGATGAATTACGCAAGTGGGTAAACTACGCCATAAAGAATGATTCCATCATCTTCTATGACGCAGCATACGAAGCCTATATCAGAGATTCTGAAATTCCACACTCTATCTACGAGATTCGTGGTGCAAAGAAAGTTGCCATAGAGTTCCATAGCTTTAGTAAAACCGCCGGTTTCACCGGTGTACGCTGTGGATATACTGTTATTCCTAAGGAACTGACAGCAGCAACAATGGATGGTAAGCGTGTTGAACTGGCTCCTTTCTGGGACCGTCGGCAATGTACGAAGTTCAACGGAACAAGCTATATCTCACAACGTGCCGCTGAAGCAATCTATACTCCAGAAGGAAAAGAACAGATAAAACAGACCATTGCATACTACATGGAGAATGCACGGATCATGCGTGAAGGGTTGACAGAACTTGGGCTGACGGTATATGGTGGTGAAAATGCACCCTACCTTTGGGTTAAGACACCAGAAAACACACCATCATGGAAGTTCTTTGAACAGATGCTATATGGTGCTCAAGTAGTCTGCACACCAGGTGTTGGCTTCGGATTAGCTGGTGAAGGCTTCATTCGTCTTACCAGTTTCGGTGACCGTAATGACTGTATTGAAGCGATGCGTCGCATCAAAGAATGGCTCAAGGCATAATTTTTAGAATGTTTTAGTCCTGCTTCTTGTAATCTTTTCAAATCTTTCCGTATCTTTGCGGATGAAGTATTAATCAATAAACAAGAATAAATATGAACGTAGGAGATAAGGCCCCAGAGGTTCTGGGCACTGACCAAGACGGAAAAGAGATAAAGTTGAGTGACTACAAAGGAAATTGCACTCTATTTCTATCCTAAAGACCTCACTTCAGGCTGTACAGCACAGGCATGTAACCTTCGCGACAACTATACAGAGCTGAAGAAAAAGGGCTATGTCATTATTGGTGCTAGCATACAAGATGAGAAATCACACAAGAAATTCATTGAGAAGAATGAGCTTCCGTTCCCACTTATCGCTGACACAGACCTGAAATTAGTTAAGACTTTTGGTGTATATGGCGAGAAAAAGATGTATGGACGCACCTATATGGGGACATTCCGCACCACGTTTATCATCAATGAAGATGGAGTCATTGAGCGTATTATCGGACCAAAACAGATAAAGACAAAAGATCATGCAGCACAAATCCTTGCTGAATAAACTGGCTGATCAATACGAGACAGTTGATTTTCTGCAAGGTGATCCAGCATGGTTCATGCACCAGGTGGTAGGAAAAAGAAATCAGGAGACGATGGCTTTCATCGCCTCCTGTTTGAGTTATGGAGCAAGGAAGGCTTTCCTCCCACGCATTCAGCACCTCTTAGACTGTTCACATGCTGAACCATATGAATGGATTCTCAAAGGAAAATACAGACTGGACATACCTGATGATGACAGATGCTACTATCGTTTATATACAAACAGTATGATGATAGACCTCTTTCAGGCACTACAAAAGATGTATCAGGAATACGGTGACATGGAAAACTACATACGTAAATATGATGAAACGTCAAATCAAACAGAATCAAAGAGTGCTTTCACAGCCATAGAAGCATTATGTCATTACTTCAATCAACATGATGTTAAAGGAATAATTCCTAAGAATACACTGTCATGTTGCAAACGAGTATGTATGTTCTTACGATGGATGGTAAGGACAGACTCTCCTGTAGACTTAGGAATATGGGGCGAATTGATTGATAAACGGTCGCTCATCATGCCACTTGACACGCATGTCATTCAGCAAGCCATGCGCCTTAAGTTCCTCACAAGCAAGTCTGCGACGATGGCTTCAGCACAGAAATTAACTTCAAGACTTCGGGAAGTATTCCCAGATGACCCGTTAAAAGCAGACTTCGCACTCTTTGGATATGGCATAAACCATTAACAAAGCAAAAGTCCTGACCCCACAAAGTGAAGCCAGGACTGTGTCGTTTACTCTCAAATTTCTAAATCATGCTTAAGATTAGGCAGCCATCTTATTATTAATACTTACTGCCTTTGCTACTGATGCTGCTAATACTACAGCTGCTAATACTACTGAAATCATAATCTTTTTACCTTTGTGGAGACCCTTTGCCTCCGATTCTTTAATGTTATCCTTAATCTTTTACGAGTGCAAAGATAGTGACAATGGTTGTTACAAGCAAAGAAATACTATATCAAACACGCTTTTCTTGGTTCTTTTTTGCGATGTATCAAGTAGGTTGACATACGTCAAGCACGCAAAACTTGCAGTTATCAATAATTTAAGTTACCTTTGTTTTCTATAAAAAGAGAGACTTTATAATGGAAAGAAACCAAGACTCACGTAACGCATGGGACTTTGTTGAACACACAGGAATAAGCGTTTTCCTGACAGGAAAGGCAGGAACAGGAAAGACAACCTTCCTTCGTGCCGTCAAAAAACATAGCACAAAGAGAAGTCTTATCGTTGCTCCAACAGGTGTTGCAGCAATCAATGCAGGAGGAATGACAATCCACTCATTCTTCCAATTACCACTTTCACCTTTCCTTCCAGAGATAAATGTTACGAAAAGATATGCTTTTAGCAAGGAGAAACGCAAGATAATACGTACACTTGACTTACTTATAATTGATGAGATAAGTATGGTAAGGGCTGACGTTTTGGATGCAATGGATTCTGTCTTACGCCGATATCGAGACCACAATAAGCCCTTTGGAGGTGTACAGTTGCTGATGATCGGTGATTTACAGCAGCTTACTCCCGTAGTAACGGCTGAAGAAGAGGCTCTATTACAACGCTATTATGACACTCCCTACTTCTTTGCTTCAAAGGCATTACAGGCCATCAACTATGTAACCATAGAACTCACACATGTCTACAGACAACAGGATAGTGGGTTCATTACTCTTCTTAATAATATAAGAGAAGGTAAAGCATCAAGTGCTGACCTACAGAAACTCAACGAAAGATGCGATCCTTCATTCCAACCTGAGGCTGGAAGTGACTATATACGACTGACAACGCACAACCGAACAGCCGAGAGTTACAATGAAGAACAGTTACGCAATCTACCTAACAAAGCGTTTTCTTTCCGTGCACAGACCGAGGGAACATTCCCAGAATATAACTATCCCGCTGATTATACACTCACTTTGAAGGTTGGCGCACAGGTA
>ERZ773024.748-NODE-748-length-11695-cov-6.597766_pt1 | contig 11695 bp, 12 predicted proteins | sample MGYA00511667_ERZ773024 | MGnify/ENA primary metagenome ERZ773024 (study PRJEB29015, sample SAMEA2738117) | human oral metagenome | biome: human oral; feature: human-associated habitat; material: saliva | place: China | collected 2258 ... | reverse complement strand
AGCGACAGATGGGCGAGAGTTCGCAATCTTTCTTAAAATGGGTTAACGATAACGCCAATGCCATGAATATGGGTGTGGGTGAGGCAACCAACTACGGTGCAGTCTACTCAAACCTATTTTCTGGATTTATTAAAGACACTAACAAGCTAAGTGCTTATACCGCTAAGATGTTGCAGACATCGGCAGTTATTGCCGAAGGTTCAGGGCGTAGCATTACAGACGTTATGGAGCGTATTCGCTCAGGTTTGCTAGGGAACACCGAAGCGATAGACTTTTGTCGCACCGCTTAGAAATAGGCGGATTAAGAACTTACCAAAATCGGTAGAACTCTAAATTTTAATTTACAACTTCGGTATAAATGTGATATAATATACTTAGTTAAAAAGAGGTGATATTATGGGCATTATATACGAAATTAAATGTACCAAAACAGGAAGAAGTTATTTTGGTCAATCCAAGAATATAAAAAGACGATTCGATGACCACAAATATAAACTTCGTCATAACCAGCATTATTCAGAAGAAATGCAAGATGATTTTAATTTGTTTGGAGAAGCAGAGTTTCAATTTTCTATTTTAGAAGAAGTATCTGATAACATATTAGACGAAAGAGAAAGTTATTGGATATCATTATCTGACAATGCGTATAATATTGAAAGTGGTGGAGTTAGGGATAAACAACTTGCCGAAAGCACCAAAGAGAAATTAAGTGTTAAAGCAAAAGCGAGATATAAAACTCACGCAAAATATTTTAATAACCCAGAAGCTATCAAGAAACGCTCAATATCAAATACAGGCAAAAAACGAGATGATGATTTTAGAAAGAAAATGAGCGATATCGCCAAAAAAAGAACAGGTTCTAAAAACTCATTCTTCGGTAAAAAACACTCTGAAGAAACAAAACGAAAAATCAGCGAAGCTAATAAAGGGAAATACGATGGTGGCAAGCCTAAAATTCCTATCGTAGCTATTCATCTTGAAACTGGAGAAACAAGGGAGTACGCATCAAAAAGTGATGCTTCAAAAGATATTTTTCCAGCTAGGTCTATTATTGACAAAGTTTTGAATGGTGAAAATAAACATTATAAAGGGTACACTTTTAAAGAATTAAAACATGACGATACCGAGGTAAACTAAGCAATTAAAAAGGCTTAGTCACCGTAGAGCATAGGGATTGAACCTGTGCTTTTTGTTTTGTCAAAAAGTACAGAATAAAATATCCCCACGAGTGGTAAGCGCCTAAACAATTCGGTTGTAGGTGAAAATATATGCCGAACTTACAAGAAATTGTAAGAAGTGTGGATAAAAAGCCATGCGATAACATTATTGAGAAGACCTAGGAATCAACGTTAATGTGGCTATGATTGAGTCTACTGAAGCCTTTAAACGTTTTGCGAATGGGCAAAGTTGGCAACAGTTGGACTATCAAACCCAGCAACAAATCCGCCTTATGGCAATTTTAGAGCAGGCAACAGCCAAGTATGGCGATACCTTATCTAATTCAGTTAACGGTAGTATCAGCCTATTTAAGTCGCTGATGAAAGATAGTGCATTGAACCTTGGTAATGCTATGTTACCGATTATCAATGCCATTATGCCTGTCTTGAACTCTTTTGCTATGGTCTTGAAGAACGTTACAGCAAAACTAGCAGAGTTCATCGCTTTGATGTTCAACAAGAAAGCAACAGTAAAAGACGGAGTTGGTGGAGCAGTTGGAGACATGGGTAATGCCATGAAAGATGCTGCAGGCGGAGCAGGAGACCTTGCTGACGCTGTTGACGACGCTGGAGATTCAGCTGGAGGACTTGCTGATAATCTTGGAGACTCAGCCAAAAACGCTAAGAAAGCTGCTAAAGAATTGCTTGGTCTATTGGGATTTGATGAGATTAACATCTTGCAAAAACCAAAAGACGACGACGCAGGCGGTTCTGGTGGTGGAGGAGGCGGTGGCGGAGGCAAAGGTGGTAAAGGAAAGGGAGGCGGTGGCGGACCTTTCAAAGACATCTTGCCAGAAGTCGAGTTGACCGACATGGACAACAAATTCAAGAGCATTTTTGATGGTCTTGGAGATAAGCTGAAAGGGTTGTTTGATCTCTTCAAAAAAGGTTTTGATGCAGCGTTTAGACCAGAAGGTTTAGAGCGTATCAAAGCTGCTTTAGAACGAATCAAGAAAACTCTTGAAGAAATCGCTACTGATCCAAGAGTTGTAAATGCCTTTAACCGCATGACCGAAAAAATCGCTTATGCTTTGGGCCAAATAGCTGGTTCGTTAGCTACTATCGGAGTTGGTATTGGTGTACTCCTTACCGAAAGTATTGCGAACGGTCTTGAAAGGCAGAAAGAACGCATTATCAGGGCGCTAGTCGCTTTGTTTGATAATGTTGGTAACATTGCAGAGGCTGTAGGAAATATCGCTCAGGCATTTTCTAGTGCTTTCTACGATGTCATTACTTCAACTGGTGCGGTTCGTATCGGTAGCGCTATTGTGTCAACTCTATTAAGCTTGACATCTACCATTGTTGAAGTCGGTAGCAAATTAGCAGGAAGTTTGTTTAAAGGATTTGAAAAAGTCGTTGTGACAAGCGCTCCTAAAATTTCATCGATGCTTCAAAGTCTTTTGGACATTGTAGCTCCAATATTTGAAACTATTGAGAGTGTTGTTGATAAGTTTGGTGATGGATTGAGTAGTGTCTACGATGAACATGTAGCCCCTGCTATTGATTCTATTGCTAATGCTTTTAACGGCCTAATTGATATTATTCAAATACTTTGGGAAGGAAGTTGGAAGCCTTTCGCAGAGTTCTTGTCTAACACATTCGGCATAAGTATTGAAACCGTTGCTGATTTATTAGGCGGTATCATACTAGAGGCGTTGAAGCTATTAGCTGATACAATCAAGCTAGTGGCTGATGGTTTTACTGCTTTTTCAGATTGGTGTAAGGAAAATAAAGAGATTATCTCTACGGTCGCTAGTGTAATTGGTACGCTTGCAACCGTATGGCAAGGAATTAAGTTCTTGTCTTGGGCTGAACAAGCTGGAGGACTTGCAGGAGCATTCGAATTATTGAGTGGCAAGGTTTCCTTTATTGTTAGCGGAATTAAAGATCTTGGACTGGCTTTGAAAGCTTTGACATTTGATAAATTGGTCAGCTTCGGAGAAACCATCTATTTGAATGCTTTGTATGCGAAAGATTTTGTAGTCAATTCAGGTAAATTGATTGTAGAGTTAGGAAAAACTGCTCTAGAACTGGGTAAATCTGCATTGGCGTGGGGTGTTCATGCAGCTCAAATGGGACTTGCAGCAGCGGCAGAAATCGCTCAATCGGTTGCAGCAGGAGTTGCAGCAGCCGCAACATGGGCGCTGAATGGAGCTATTGCAGTATTGACCAGTCCGATAACTTTAGTTATTGCTGCTATTGCAGCCTTAATCGCTATAGGTGTCTTGCTCTACCAAAACTGGGATACTGTTGTCGAGTTTGCTAAAACTGCATGGCAAGGACTCTGTGATTTTATCAGTGGCATTTGTCAATCAATCGGTGAATTTTTCAGCGGTCTATGGACGAAACTACAAGAAATCTTTGAGCCGATAGGTCAATGGTTTAGCGAGAAGTTCCAGCAAGCGTGGGATGCCATTGTGAACATATTTTCTGGTATCGGAGAGTGGTTCTCTGGTGTATTCCAAGGCGCATGGGACGCTATCGTTAATATCTTCACACCAATCGGCTCATGGTTTGGACAACGTTGGGCGGATGTTACTAGTGCTTTGGCTAATATCGGGGCATGGTTTACGGACATGTTCCAAAAAGCATGGACTGGTCTAACAAACATCTTTAGCAAACTAGGTTCTTGGTTTGGCGAAAGATGGAACGATGTTACAAGTGCGTTATCCAGTGTTTCAAACTGGTTTGGTGAGATGTTTACTAATGCTTACAACGCTGTAAAAGATGCTTTCAGCTCTATCGGAGACTTCTTTAGTGGAGTTTGGGATACTGTTAAAAGTATCTTCGTTAATGCTGGTCAGATGGTCGGCGAGGCAGTAGGTGGAGCATTTAAGAGTGCGGTCAATGCGGTTCTTGGAACTATAGAAAATGTAGTCAATGGCTTCATCGGAATGATTAACGGAGTTTTAGATGTTGTCAGAAACTTACCTGGTCTGGGATGGATTGGAAGTGTAAGCACAGTTAGCCTCCCACGTCTTGCCCGTGGTGGTATCGTTGATAGCCCAACTATAGCCATGATTGGAGAAGCAGGTAAAGAAGCGGTCGTACCACTTGAAAATACAGGCTTCATCCAAACGCTAGGACGAGTAGTCAGCAGTGCAGTAGTAAATGCCATGGCTGGTGTTGGTCCACAAGGTGGTTTTTCTGGCGACGGCGACATCGTTATTCAAATCGCAGGTCACGAGTTCGGACGGGTAGCAATCCAAGAAATCAACAAAGAACACGAACGAGCAGGTCAAACCTTGCTCAAGATTTAGGAGGTTAAATGGCACAATTGACAATCAATGGGGTGGCTGTGAAGCCTCCCAAATCTTTTCAAGTCGGTATTCAAGATATCGATGGAGAAACTGGGCGTAATGCTAATGGCGACATGGTGCGTGACCGTATCACGACTAAGCGCAAACTAGACTGTGAGTGGGGCATGCTGACTCAGGAAGAAATGAGTCAGCTTTTAAATGCCGTTTCAGCAGTCTTTTTTGAGGTCTCATATCCTGATCCTGTTAAAGGTCAGACGACTGGGACTTTCTATGTTGGTGATAGGACAGCTCCTAGCTACACCTTCACTGAGAAGTTCAAACCTTGGTCAGGCGCTAAATTTAATCTGGTAGAGAGGTAAGAAGATGGACGCTTTAACCAGACGACAGTTTGACAGAGCCATGTTTGCCAAGGACAGAACGCTGGCTATCCGTGTTGGCGATTATGCTTCACGAGATATCAAAGAGGCTAGTTTTGAGTATGGCTACATTAAGGGCGATACATACAAACCAGGTGGAACGTGTGCAGGTAGCGGTAAGATTACCTTTACCAGCATCATAACCACGTTCAATAAGCTGGATATCCTACACCCTGAGATTGGTCTACTGGTTGGGAATACCTACCAGTGGGTTAAGATGGGGGAATACTTCATCAACGATATTGAGATTGACCGAAACCGAAACACTACGACGCTAGAGCTTATGGACGGTATGTTTAAACTTAACCGTGAGTATGTGACAGACTTGCATTTCCCAGCTGAAGTACGAGAGGTTATTCAGGAAATCTGTCTAAAAACAGGCATTGAGTTAGCGAATGACTATTTCGGAATCAGCGCTATGCGTTACCATGTCGAGCAAATTCCTGAAGGCAAGAAACTTTCCTTTAGGGATATGCTGAGCGCTATGACTCAGATGATTGGGATGTCTTGTTTCTTCAACCGAGAAGGAAAGATGGAAATCCGTGATTTGACTGAGTCAAACATCACGATCAACGCAGATAGCTACTTCTTGCATGGTTTAACCAAGAGCGAGATAGAGTATCAGATAGCCGGTATCACTTGTAAGACGGACAAGAAATCTCTTACGGTTGGTATGAAGACAGGTCGGTCATTGGAATTAGACAATGTCTTCATGACTCAGAGCGCCTTGAATGATCTTTATTACAAGCTAAAAAACCTAACTTACTACCCTTATAATCTCAACTACCAAGGGCATTTGTTGCTTGAGGTTGGGCAGTGGGTAACCATTCAGACCAACAAGAAAGAAACCTTTAAAGTTCCTGTGTTAAGCCAGAGCTTTACTTTTAAAGGTGGTCTGAGAGGTCGTATCAGCGCAGATAGCAAGGCTGGGAACGATACACAATATTCCTACGAGGGTACGATTACCAAGCAGATAAAGCAACAAGATGGCATTGAAGCCAAAATCCAAGCGCAGATAGAAGCAGCAGACGCAGCCTTTGAAGCCGAGTTTGAGAAACGTAAAAAAGCGATTGATGACGCAATCGAAAAATACAAAGCAAATGCTGAAGAATTTGGCACTAAAATCCACGAAGAACTAGAGAAAGAGCGTCCTGAATTCGTGAAGCGAATCCGTGAAGAGCTGATGAGTGGCGCGGACTCTATCGCTGAACTCAGCAAGAAACTGGAACAGGTCAGTGAGACTGCAAGGGTTAATGCAAGCTTGATTGGTGGTGACGGGAATACCCAATACAATAAGAACCGCTTAAATGGTGGCACGGCCAAGAAAATCAGTTATGGAACGGATTTTGTGGAGGTCGGTCATAATGGCGATGGATTTGAACTTGGTAAGACTTACGTGATCAGTTGGTCAGCTACCTGTACACCTTACGGTAAGACTGATATGACTGTTATAGTCAATAAGAATCCATTTTATGGTGGACACGTTCATCTTGCGCCTGCTAATTCGGTCATGCCAGCGATTGATAAAGACCTGGTACAGAAAGAGGAGCAGGTCTTGGCGGTCTATTACGGTGCCTATCGTCTGACTTTCTCAGGGGACTGGTATCAGAATGTAGAGCAATCTTTGACGATTGACAATCAGACAAGACGGATTGAACTAGCGCCCGTCTACAAGACGGTTGCAGACGGGCAAAATGCAAGATATGAGGGAAGTTGGAGTGAGAACCCAACTTTTATTTTTGATGGAGGTAGAACATGACGGAAACAACGCCTGAAGTAGTACCTATCAGGGTACGACATAAACGGATGCCAGCTAGTGAGTGGGCAAGAAGTGACTTTGTGTTGTATGACGGAGAGTTGGGTATCGAGAGCGACACAGGTAAGGTCAAGGTTGGAAATGGCCGTGACCGATTCTCAGCCCTGCAATATCTAACAGGACCAAAAGGTGACCGTGGAGAACCAGGACCAGTAGGACCAAGAGGTGCTGATGGTGTTGTGCGTTTTGAAGGTTCAGCCGCAGAGCGTGTTTTAGAGCAGTATGCCAAAAAGTCTGAAACTCCAGTATATCGCATTGCTAAAGGAGATATCTATGGTGCAAATATCGGCTCAGTCGTAACAATAAGAACAACCGACATCATGAACCCTGACGGTATCAAGGTAGGGGATATTGTTGAAGACTTTTGGACGAATAACAGTACTGTAGATTATGAATTTTGGAAGGTGACGGCTATCAACGGCACTAATATTAATGTTCAAAAAATTGGTAAGAGAACGTTCACGATTTCTTATAACGACTCTGAATTAAAGCAAAGGATTTCGGCTCTTGAGAATCGTCCAACATTTGACACGTTGACTCAGACACAACGAAATAGCTTGCGAGGTCCAGCAGGTCCCAGAGGCGCAGACGGAGTGCCTGGCCAAAATATCATCAATCAGAATGGTGGGCAACCAATGAAGTATTGGTCTGGAACAAGGTCTCAATATGATGCAATTTCTAACAAAGATGCTACTACCATCTACGATATTTATCGCTAATAGGAGGTAATATGGCACGAGAAGGAATTTATGTGGGTTCCAACGAAGTTATTCAGCGCTATGTTGGGACACGGTTGGTTTGGGATAAAATACTATTTCCATTTTATACACAAACACAAGTCATTTATCAACGATCGTCACCATTTCAAATATATTTCAATACATACAGTCGTGTTAATCGTACATCTGCTAAACGGATTAAGATTAACGGCCATGTGGCTTCAGCTTCAAACATTGTGATTGAAGGTGGTTTTACTGTTAGAGTAAATTTTCAAAATTACAATGATTTACTAGTATTTTGGAGAGATATTCTAGGGAATGAGGTTAGTAGCGATTTTATGTATAGCGCACATATCGAATTGTTTGATTAAGGAGGTAACACATGGACATTACCATTCAAAACGTTCGTTCGCCTGCCCTTGAGCACAATGGACGGTATTACAAGGTATTTCAACCACGGACACGAGATGAACTGTTAAAACTCCACCACATGGGGTGTGTTGGAGATACAGTACTTACGGATATCCAGCTGGAGCAGGGAGATTTCCCTACTAGCTTCGTGGAGCCTACTGTCACGCAACGTACCCTGTCAGGTCTCTTCAAGGATATGCGTTCTATTGAACTGGAATTGAGAGACCCGAATAGTACCCTATGGGGCAAAATCCAGCAGAATAATCAAGGGGCGCTGACCCAATTCTTTGACAAGAATGTCAAGAGTGCAATCGCTCAGACGGCCAAAGAAATCAGGCAGGAAGTACGAGACGCTGCTAACAGTGCGAGGGTACAAGTGACATCGGAAGGTGTTACTATCGGCTCTACTACTCTAACGGGTGAGCAGTTAGCCTCTACCATTTCCGCAAGTCCGAGAGGGGTTGAGATCATCGCTCCGAAAGTCAGAGTGAAGTCTGACATGATTGTGGACGGTGCGGTAACCGCTGGAAAGTTAGCAGCTGGCTCTGTGACTGCTGAAAATATCAAAGCTGGTGCCATCACAGGCGATAAAATCAGCGTAGATGATGCCCTGATTCGGAATCTGACCGCTAGAGATGCCTTGATTGACAAACTAACATCTAAGGAAGTCTTTGCGACAAAAGTCGAGTCAGTCGTTTCTAGTTCGACATTCCTTGAAGCCTATCAAGGTAAAATTGGCGGATTCACACTGGGTCAATTTGACCAAGGTGGCGGACACTGGATTTCTGGAGTTAACAAATTCGCGGTTGGTATGGGTAATGGCGAGGGTTATGGCGGAACTCGAACAGCTTTTTGGGCAAACTGGGGAAATAATTGGAACTATGCCGGACCTAAAGCATGGAATGTCAATACCGATGGGAAAATGTACTGTAGGAATGATGTGCATTTCTATGCAGAAACCAATTTCACAGGCGAGAGCACCACGAATTTCTATGGTTCAGTAAAATTCACTCAGTCACCCGTATTTGCTGGAAATATCAACATGGGAGATAGTAACATTTTCGGTAATGGATATAATCCAGCTGGAGGGATCAATAAAGTTGTTTGGTGGAGCGAACTTGAAACAGTCGCTTTCCGGAAACATACAGATATAGATGCAATCAAAAAACGTCTAAATAAAATTGAAGGTCAGCTAGGAATTAGCTAGAAGGAGAACATACATGGATAATCACATAATCGACAAGCTAGTCACTGAGTCGCTTGTCAACCGCTTGGCTGAGGGCGAATTGGATCGTGCGAATTTAGAGGCACGCTATACGCTGGCTTTGACTGAATTACGGGTCTTTAAAGCCGTGCTGGAATATGAACCAGCACTTAAAGAACTATTTGAAGAAACACAAGTTAAAATGAAAGGAACTAACTAATGACTTACAAATTAACAGGAAGCCCTATTCTAAAGGGGGAAAAGAATGTCACTATCGTAACGATTGAGAAAGAAGAACCTGGACGCTACAGCTATGAGCGTGTTGAATTGCCAGGGAACCGCACGCATGATAATGAAGAGGTGCTGATTCAAGCAGTTTTGGACTTCATTCGTACGGAACTTGATCCGACAAATGCCATCGTGACTGCTCAAGCGAAATTAGAGCAGACTTTGGCTAAAGTGGAACAGGCTGAGCAGAAACTGGCTGAGACAGAAACTAAGCAGACGGCTACAGAGCAGACTGTTCAGAAGAATAAAGAAGAAGCTGACCGTTTTGGTAAAATCAGCCATGCCTTAGTGTTAGCTTTGGTAACTGGTAAAGTTATTCCTTACGGTACAACATACAAAATTTTGGCAGATTTAATTCCAACTGCAGAAATTGGTAAACGTTATATGGCAAATGATTTAATTGCTATCGAAGACCCAGCTCATGTTGAGGTTGACGGAGAAGGTAAACGTATCTTGGTTCAGTTGAATAAGGAGTTTACATACAATGGTGAACCTGTCAGCGATTTTGCCCGAAATGGTCGCCTTGAAATGGACGGAACAGGCGCAGCATGGAAGTACGAACCTAAAGGATAGAGGTGATTATGGACGTCTTACAATCGACAGAGCATTTCTTCATGAACGTGCTACCAGTTGCGACACCAATTGTCGTTGCTTGGCTTGGTTATAAAATGCCGAAGAAATCAAAGGAACTAACAGACCAAATCATTTCTGAATTGGACGATGTTAAAGGGAAAATCAAAGATGTCCAAGAAACTGCATGCGACAGCAACACCAAAATTGACGAAGTACAAGCAAAGCTAAAACTGCACGACGAGGCGCATCTTGTAACCATGAGAATGCGCCTCGACCGTGATATTCGCAGGGCAATCCGTCGTGGATTTACCACAAAGGATGAGTTCTATGTGGTCGAGAACATGCACAACAGCTACAAGGCTTTGGGTGGTAATGGCTACATTGACCACTTGTACAACAATTTTGAGGCGTTGCAAATCAGAGACGACATCTTAGTTGAAGACGAGAAAGGGGCGCAGAATGGTCTGTAATCTCAATACGACCAATCTTGCTCAAGTTGATGGCGGTTACCTCATCAAACAGGGTGATGTGGCTTCTACCTTTGGATTTGTCCTCTTAGACGAAGATTATCGAGCCGTCCCCTCTCTTGAAGGGGAGGTGGCGGTCGTTAGTCTGACCATGGGCAAGTACCAATGGAAGAAGAGGGTAGCTGTCACAAACTCAAGCGTGAATTTTAATCTGGATACTATCTTGCCAATCGGGAAATACCGCTTAGAGATTAGCGCTGGTGGATATATTTTCCCGAGTGACAAAGAGACACATATCAAGATAGTGGCTTCAGATAAAGAATTGGTCACAGAAGAAGTCCACGCTCTCAAGGAGCTGGATATCGCAGAAGAAGTTAAGAAGCAACTTGCAGAAAAAACAGTAACAGATGGTGGGGTATGTCCGGAATTTCCAGACCTACTCTTTTTTTACAACTTGGGAAAGGTATAGAAAAAAATGGAAACTACAAAATTAACAGAATTTGCCCGCACATTGGGAGAAGATAACAAACGAGTTAACGAAGAATTAAAAAACAAGGTTAGCACCTCAGCAATGACGCAAGCTATCTCTCAGGCAGTCACTCAAGCTAAATCAGAGGTAAAAGCTGAAATCTTGGGCGAAGGAACGCCTGAAAATCTTGATACCTTGAAAGAAATTGCGGATAAAATCACGAGCATGGGGCAAGACGAAAACGGCGCACTCCTTGGAAAAATTACCGAAGTCGGCGGACGTGTGGACCAGATTGCCAACCTTGACTTGGTAGCGACTTATAACGCAGCGAAAGCGTGAAGCCTATGAATAACCTTGAAAGTCTAGCGGCTGAAATCGGTAAGGATATCAAGGGCATTAAAGAGCAACAGGTTACGAAAGATGAGCTGGAACAAAAAGCCTATCTGACAAGCCATCAATCCTTGTCGGGTTACGCATTGAAATCGGAGTTGTACAATGATATCCCAATCAAGGCGCGTCTGAATGCCTTAGAAAACCGTCCAACATTTGACACACTGACACCGACTCAACGGGATAGCTTAAAGGGTGAGAATGGCCACAGCTTAAATGCGACTGTCCGCATTGAAGGGAGTTATCGAAATGGTTCGACTAGCCAGCTAAATTTATTCGCAGATGTTTTTTATGATGGAGAAAAGCTCACGAGTGGCTATACTCTTGATTACTACTATCGAGGTTTCGGAAATAATAACTGGGGAGTATTGAGGAATCAGACAGCTGACTCAGCCGGAAAATTCGGAGCATGGAGCGCCACCCAGCGCTCTGGTGGTTGGTTTGAAGTCCGCATTGAAGTGAATT
>ERZ773024.747-NODE-747-length-11707-cov-4.021198_pt1 | contig 11707 bp, 9 predicted proteins | sample MGYA00511667_ERZ773024 | MGnify/ENA primary metagenome ERZ773024 (study PRJEB29015, sample SAMEA2738117) | human oral metagenome | biome: human oral; feature: human-associated habitat; material: saliva | place: China | collected 2258 ... | reverse complement strand
ACCGGTTCTTCCTTTGAGGATTTTGTGCTGGCGTACGGCGAGCGCGCCCCGGAGGAGAACGAGTCCGGTCACCCGGTGGCCCTGCGCGACGATGCCCCGATTCACGGTAACCCGGGGTGCGTGCGCTTCGTGATGCGCGAGGTATCCGGCGTGAAGGCCGAGACCCCGGTTCCGACCTGGATGTCCTCGCGTCTGCGTCTGGCCGGTGTGCGCTCGCTGTCGCTGCCCGTCGATATCTCCAACTACGTGATGCTGGAGACTGGTCAGCCCCTGCACTTCTACGATGCCGATAAGGTTCAGGGCGAAATCGTGGTGCGCCGCGCGGTGGCCGGTGAGAAGCTGGTGACCCTGGACGGCGTGGAGCGTACCCTGCACCCCGAGGACATCGTGATTGCCGATGATTCGGGCGTAATCGGCCTGGCCGGTGTGATGGGCGGCGCCTCGACCGAGGTGACCGACTCGACCACCCGCATCCTGATTGAGGCCGCACGCTTTGACGAGGTGTCGGTGGCTCGCACCGCCCGCCGCCATAAGCTGATTTCCGAGGCCTCCAAGCGTTTCGAGCGCGGCGTGGACCCGCAGATTCAGGCAGCTGCCGCCCAGCGTGCCGTGGAGCTGCTGGTCGAGCTGGCCGGCGCCCAAGCTGAGCCGGGCGTTACCGACGTGTCCCTCGGTTACGAGCCGGTCGTTATCGAGCTGCCCGCCGAGTACACCGCCGGCCGCATCGGTGTGGACTACTCCCCGGAGCAGATTGAGTCGAGCCTGCGCGAGATTGGTTGCTCGGTGGAGCGCACCGAGTCCGGTTACCTGGTGACCGTTCCCTCCTGGCGCCCCGACCTGCGTGCGAAGGAAGACCTGACCGAGGAAATCGCCCGTATCGACGGTTACGAGAACATCCCCTCGACCCTGCCGGTGGCTCCCGCGGGTCGCGGCTACACCCCGGAGCAGGCTGGCAAGCGCCGCACCCTGAACGCGCTGGCTGCAGCCGGTCTGACCGAGGTCTTCGCCTACCCCTTCGTGTCGGCTGAGGCGAACAACCTGTGGTCGGCTCCGTGGGTCAGCACCCCCGAGAACCCCGTGACCGAGGTGCCTTCGATTCGCCTGGAGAACCCGATTTCTTCGGCTGAGGGCTGGATGCGCCGCTCGCTGCTGCCCGGCCTGGTCGAGGTGCTCAAGCGCAACCTTTCCCGCGGCTTCAAGAACCTGGCCATCTTCGAATCCGGCCACGTGTTCATCCCGGGTGAGAAGCTGGGTTCGGAGTCCATTCCGCCGCTGGGTGCTCGTCCTTCGGATGAGGTTCTGGCGGACCTGAACGCCGGCATCCCGAAGCAGCCCTTGTTTATTGCCGGCCTGTTCGCCGGCACCGAGCACGAGGTGATGCCCGGTGCGGCTCCTCGTGCTTACGATTGGCGCGACGCCCTGGACGCCGTGCGTCTGATTGCGGATGCCGTATCCGCGCCGATTACCGTGCGTAACGGCGTTCATACCGCGTTCCACCCGGGGCGCGTGGCCGAGGTCCTGGATGCGAACGGCGAGCGCATCGGTTTTGCTGGTGAGTTGCACCCGAAGCTGTTGCAGGAGCTGAACCTGCCGGAGCGCACCTGCGCCTTTGAGCTGGACTTCTCCGCCCTGTTCGCGCACCGCGTCGAGGTACACCAGGCCGTTCCGGTGCTGACCTACCCGGCGGCAACCCAGGACGTGGCCCTGCTGGTGGACCGCGATCTGCCCGCTTCTGAGGTGGAGCGCGTGCTGCGTGAGGGCGCCGGCGAGCTGCTGGAGGATATCCGCGTGTTCGACGATTACCGCGGTACCGGCATCGATGAGTCGAAGAAGTCCTTGGCGTTCGCACTGCGTTTCCGCGCGCCGGATCGCACTCTGACCGCGGACGAGGCTTCCGCCGCTCGAGAGGCAGCCGTGGCGGCCGCCGTCGAGCAGCTGGGCGCGGAGGCTCGCGTCTAGTCGAGACCAAGTGACGCTGACGGGGTGGGGGCTTCGGCTCCCACCCCGTTTGCGTGAACACCTGCGCGTTCGACGGCGCATCCGCCGAATTTGTATCTGAATATGCGCGTTTGGCCTCGTCAGATAAAGAATAAAGCACAAGTTTATTCTTTTATTGGTGATGCTCCGCGGTAATGGGTACCCTAGAAGGTAGACGATTTGAGGGAGAGATAATGGCTAACCGAGAAAGCTCGCACGATCGCCGTCCGCAGAACGAGGATTCTGCGACTAATCATTCCGAGGATTTCCGCTACGAGGAGCCCGAAGAACTAGAGTATGAAGAGTACGACGAGTACGACGACTACGAAGAGTACGATGACGACGAGGATGACGAGGAAAACGCCTCCCTTTTTGCGATGAGCGAGGATGAGCTGGAGGAGCGCCCCGGCGTGAACTGGCTGTCGGTGCTCTCGGCCGTCGTCGCGGTGGTCGTGGCCATTATTCTGGCGGTCGTGGGCGTGCGTTCCTTCGCCTGGGTGAACGCGAATGCCGACTACGCCGGCCACAGCTGGGTTGTGCAGGGCACCTACCAGGATTTGACTCCCGACCTGGTTACCAAGGAGAACGTGGCGCGCTATAAGGGCAACCTCCCCGCCGATGATGCGCTCAACGGCAAGACGTACGTGTCGAATCTGAAGGATAAGTACAAGGTCAATTCCAGCGCTACGGTGGAATTCCGCGGTTCGCAGACCGGTGACGTTCCGGCCGATTTCCCGCGTGAGGTGGATGGCCTGCTGGTTGAAAACAACGGTCAGCTCGAGGTCGTTTACACCGCAGAGAAGGGCACCCTGAAGCCCGTAACCGAGGGGCAGGTGACCGGTCATCGCGTGGCCGGCATCGCAAGCATTATCGGCGCGATCCTGGTGCTGCTGGGCGGTATAGTGTTCGCCGTGTGGCTGAACCGCCGTTCCCGTAACGTGGAATACGAGGACCTGGACGGTCTGGTGGATAACGAGGACTAACCGATCAGTCCTTCCATAACGATTTTGTGGGGGCCCGCCTCCCGCGCGGGCGCGTGATGAGCGTAGCCGGTGCGGTAGGCGGGCTTTCGCTATGCTCCCGGAAGATGCTCCCCAAAGAGGGGGCGGCGCCTATGCATAGCACGCGAGGTTATACGTCCGGGTGCGTATTTGCACGCGGAGATACGGCGGCCGGAACGTACATATCGTGAGATTCCGGGGCGGATTTCCCTATAAATATGAGAATAATCCATATTTATGACGCATATTTATGTGCATATGTATTATCTTGGGTAGAGAGGACGCTACCCGTTCCACCGACGGACGGGAAGGTCCACACTCGTGATTGGCACCGTAGGAAGAAGAGATAACATGCCTTTCCCCTCGACCAAGATCGCGCGTCAGGCCCGCATCGTTGAGCTGCTGCAGACCCGACGTGTACGTTCCCAGGCTGAACTGGCGCAGTACCTGACCGACGACGGTATGAAGGTTACTCAGGCCACCCTTTCCCGCGATCTCGTTGAAATTGGAGCCGAGCGCATCCGCGATGAGGGCGCCGGCCTGATTTACGCTGTTCCGAACTATCCGGCTCGCCGCGGTGGCGGTACCGCGCCGGACGCCCGCATGATTTCCCTGTTCAAGGAGCTACTGATTACCGCCGAGGGTTCGGCGAACATCACGGTGCTGCGTACCCCGCCGGGTGCGGCTCAGTTCCTGGCTTCCTCGATTGACCAGAGTGGCATGGACGCCATCCTGGGTACGATTGCCGGAGACGACACCGTGATGGTGGTTACCCGCGACCCCAATGGCGGGGCTGCGCTGGCTGAAAGCTTCCTGGACTGGTCGGCAGCCCAGTAGCGTGCGAGGGGTGCGCCCCGGATCGTCCGATGAAGAATCGGCGGTCCCGGACGCACCCCTATTGTGTGCCCACGCCGCGGCAAGCGACTCCGGGCAGCGGGAGCCGCCCGCACGAGGGCCTCTCGCCTACAGACGAAGACGATACGAACAACACCGCAGGAGAACTCAACGATGACTTCGACACCCAGCTCTGCGCCCCGTCACCCCTCGCAGGCAGAGCCCTCGGCCCGGAATAACACCGCCTCAATTCTGGCGGAGGCGGCCGCAGCCTCCCCGCGCAAGGCCGCGCTCGCACTGCCCGCCGCGGGTGACGCCTCCGAGTCCTCCTCGCTGCTGAATATTAGCTACGGCGAACTGGCCTCGGCAGCGGCAGAAGTGCAGCGATACCTGGGGACCCTGGGCGTGGAGGCGGGCGACCGAGTGGCCCTGTCCATGCCGAACGTACCGCTGATGCCCGCCCTCTACTACGGTATTGCCGCGCGCGGTGCGATTTGCGTGCCGCTCAACCCCCTGCTGTCGGGAGCGGAGCTGGAGTACCACCTTGAAGATAGCGGCGCAAAGGTTCTCTTCGCCTTTGCCGGCACTCGCCTGGCGCAGGAGGCCACCTCGACGGTGCCGGTGAAGAACGGTTCTGTGCGGTGCGAAATTTTTGAGCCCTCCGCCTCGCCTCTGGCCCCCTTTGACGGTGTGGACGTTCCGCTGGCACCCGCCGTGGTGAAAGAGCAGGATCCCGCGGTTATCCTGTACACCTCGGGCACGACCGGCCGCCCGAAGGGGGCCACCCTCAGCCACGCGAATATCCTCTCGAACGCCCGCAGCTGCGTGAAGGTTTTTGGTTTCACCGCCGAGGACGTCATCTTTGGCGGCCTCCCTCTCTTCCATGCCTTTGGCCAGACGGTGTCGATGAACGCGGCTTTTGCGGCCTGCGCGACGGTGGCGTTGCTTCCGCGCTTTACGCCCGATCACGCGCTGAGCCTGATTGAGGCGGCCCGGGTGTCGGTGCTGGCAGCCGTGCCGAGCATGTACATCTCTCTTGCGGCCCTCATGGCTGAGCAGCCGGAGCGTTGCGCCCGCCTGCGCGGTACGGTGCGCTTCGGCATTTCGGGTGGTTCGGCTCTGCCCGCTCCGGTGCACGAGGCTTGGAAGGAACTGGCCGATTGTACCGTGTACGAGGGTTACGGTCTGAGCGAGACCTCGCCCGTGGTTTCCTTTAACCAGGCGGCCTTTGGCATGGTGCTGGGCTCGGTGGGTCGCGTCCTGCCCGGTGTGCAGGTTCAGGTGCGCGACTCCGCGGGCGTCGAGTGCCCGACGGGGGAGAGCGGCCAGCTGTGGGTGCGCGGCGAGAACGTGATGCTCGGTTACTGGAATAACCCCGAGGCAACCGCCGGAGTGTTTGACGGTGAGTGGTTTGCGACCGGGGACGTGGCTCGTGTGGATGCCGACGGCAATATCTTTATCGTGGACCGCATCAAGGACATGGTGTTGCGCAACGGCTACTCGGTGTACCCGCGCGAGATTGAGGACGTGCTGTACACCCATGATTTGGTGCAGTCCGTGGCGGTGCTGGGTGTGCCGGATGAGCGAGTGGGCGAAGAGGTCGTCGCCGTCGTGGTGCCGCGGGCCGGAGCCGACTGGGGCGTGGCGCAGGCGGAGCTCAACGCCCTGGCCCGAACCCGCCTTGCGGCCTACAAGTACCCGCGCCGCTACGTTGCGGTGGATGCGATGCCGCTGGGTCCCACCGGAAAGATTCTGAAGCGGGACCTGCGTTCGAAGCTGGCGGAGTCCTAAGAGCATAGTGAGAGCGTAGAGTCCTAGAACGCGGGGCCCTAACCCCCGATGTTCCCCGCGCCTCAAAGCACCGGCCCCCTCACATGAGGAAGCGGTCGGGGCTTTGCGCGTGAACCTCGCGTCAATCTCGCGTTGATGCGGGCTAATGCGGGTGACCTGCGGGTGTATAGAGGAAAAAAGCGCTGGAACAGAGTAGAATTCTCTAGGCGGCCTGTGCCGCCGCAGACGATTCCGGGCCGTTCGGGCCCGACGCCACCCCACGAAAGAGAGAGCATGAGCGTTCCCGCTTCTGAGGCTACCCCCATCGAACAGCGCATCCCCGCGGCCTGCGCCACGATTCAGGATTACCCGCACGAGGGCATCCTCTTCTACGATGTGACGACTCTCTTCGCCAATCCCGAGGTGTTTAAGGCCTGCATCGATGAGCTGGCCCACCGCTTCGAGGGCGAGTTTGACGTGGTCGCCGGTGTGGAGGCCCGCGGCTTTCTGCTGGCATCGGCCCTGGCTTACGCTACGGGCAAGGGCATCATGACGATTCGCAAGGCCGGCAAGCTGCCCCGCGAAACCTACCGCGAGGAGTATGCGCTCGAGTACGGTACCGCGGCCATCGAGATTCACTGCAGCGACTTCGCGCCGGGTACCCGCGTGCTGATTCTGGACGATATCCTGGCAACCGGCGGTACCTTGGAGGCCGCGGTGAAGCTCGTGGAGCGCGCCAACCTTAAGGTTGCCGGCGTGGCGGCCCTGCTGGAGCTGGACGGCCTGGGCGGCCGCGATGCGCTGGCCGGTTACCGCGTTGAGACCCTGAGCCTGGTCTCCGAGTAGCGGCCCGATAGCGGGTTCCGCATTATTTCTTCCTGCCGTAGGGCAGAACCAAAGGTGCCCCTTCCGATGCTTTCGGGAGGGGCACCTCGCCGTCTGACCGGCGCTGCCGGAAGCCGTCATATTTCTGGGCTCGAGAGCCCATCCTGTAGAATAGTGACCCGTATTTTTAGGTGCCGCTCGCGGTGCCGCACTGAGACGCACTATGTTTAAGGAGCTTGCGTGTCATCTGAATCCCTGTCCCACCGACCCGAGGAATCGTCGAAGGCAGAGCAGCTATTTGCCGAGCAGATGGCTGTTGAGCGTGAGTACGTATCCCGCGTGTACGCTCGCCTGGACGAGCTGCGCGAAGAGACTGCTCAGAAGCTGGCGGATGTGCGCAAGAACCAGGCGGTGGGCGGGCACCAGAACCGTTCGGAGCGTGACTCCTTCGCAACCTATTACGAGGATCGCCTGGCTCAGCTGAACGCCGTGGATTCTCGTTTGACCTTCGGCCGCCTGGACATGGACCGCGAGGGTGCGGACGCGGTGCGCTACATCGGCCGCATCGGCATTACCGACGATAACCAGCGTCGCCTTCTCATGGACTGGCGCGCCCCCGAGGCGGGTACCTTCTACCAGGCCACCGCGTTTCAGCCGATGGGCGTGCGCCGCCGTCGTCACCTGATGCTGGAGGGCCGCACCGTTGTGAACATTGAGGACGAGGTCTTCGACGAGGCCATGTTGGAGGACTCGGATGCCCTGCACGGCGAGGGCGCGCTGCTGGCTGCGCTGAATAAGAAGCGTACCGGCCGCATGGGCGATATTGTGGCGACCATTCAGGCCGAGCAGGATGCAATCATCCGCTCGGAGCTGCCGGGCGTGCGCGTGGTCCAGGGTGGTCCCGGTACCGGTAAGACCGCTGTGGCTCTGCACCGCGCGGCCTATCTGCTGTACACGAATCGTGAGCGCCTGTCGAAGGCGGGTGTGCTCGTGGTGGGCCCCTCGAATTCTTTCATGTGGTACATCGAGCGCGTGCTGCCTTCGCTGGGTGAAACCGGCGTGGTGATGGCTTCGCTGGCGACCCTGTACCCGGGCCTGCGCGCCGTGCCCGAGGAAGACCGCGCGGTGGCCGCCCTTAAGGGCGATTTGCGCATGGTCAAGGTCATTAAGCGCGCCGTGGCGGACCGTCAGAAGGTTCCCGCACGGGCGCAGGTTCTGAACGTTGAGGGAACGGATGTCGAGCTGACCCCCGAGATGGTGCGTTCGGCTCGTTCCCGCGCCCGCTCGACCGGCAAGCCGCACAACGAGGCCCGTGAGACCTTCGTGAAGATTCTGCTGAAGGAGCTGACCGCCAAGCTTGACGAGCAGCTGAATCGCGCGGCGGGTCGCGTGGTGGAGCGTCCGTATCTGCAGGATGACGTGCGTGCCTCCATGGATGTGCGTCGCGCCCTGAACCTGGCGTGGATGCCGCTCTCGCCCGAGACCCTGCTGCGCTCGCTGTATTCGAAGCCGCACTACCTGGAGTCGGCTACCCGTAGCCTGTCGAAGGCGGAGCGAGAGCTTCTGGCCCGTCCTGCGGATGCTCCCTTTACCGAGGCTGATGTCCCCCTGCTGGATGAGGCCGCGGAGCTGCTGGGTGATTTCTCGAAGGTGACGGGTGCTGCGGCGGCGGCGCGTGCGGCAGCCGAGCATCGCGCGAACCTTGAGAACGCGACGAAGGCTTTGGAGAACGTGCACCAGTCCCTGGAGGATATTGGCGCCGATGGTGTGATTACCCCCGAGCAGATTGCGATGATGAACGAGGTGCGTGGCGAGCGGATGACCGCGGCGGCCGCGGCTTCGTCCGATCGCACCTGGGCGTACGGTCACGTGGTGGTGGATGAGGCGCAGGAGCTCTCGCCGATGCAGTGGCGTCTGCTGATGCGACGCTGCCCCATGAAGTCCTTCACGATTGTGGGCGATATTGCGCAGGCTTCGTCGCCGGCGGCGGCTTCGTCGTGGGCGCAGGCCCTGGAACCGTTCGTGGGGGAGCGCTTCACCCTGGACGAGCTGACGATTAACTACCGCACTCCGGCGCAGATTGCGCAGGCGGCGGCTTCGGTGGCTCGGGCTGCCGGCTACGAGGTGTCGGCTCCTCGCGCGGTTCGTGAGGGTCAGTGGCCTCCGCTGATTCGCGAGGTTGCCCCCGATGCCGTGGTGGATCTGCCAGAACCAAGTAAGAAATATGGCAAGGGTGGGAAGTCCCGCCACGATACTCGCGGCCAGCAGAGCCGACGTTGGCATCTTGGCCTCAATCCATCCGTCGGGCTGGACCTGAGGCGTCCGGGAGTTCGCCCGAATACAGGCGATAAGACCGAGGATGAACGTCACGATCCACCCGAGGCCAACGACGAACGGGGCGACGATCGCCATGAGAAGGGCGAGGAACGTGAATTCCAGAGGCGGCAAGATGTAAGCGACGAATACGGAACTGGTGGCGATCACCTGGACACTCATGGTGATGAGCCCGATGATGCTGCCGGCGACGGAGACCTTGCGGGTCGCGGAGCGCTTGCGCTGAACCTCCGTCAGGACCGGGTCGATCGAGCCGAAGCCAGCAGCAGGCGTCTGCCCCACCAGGGGGTTGTAGCGGCCGTCAGGAACAGGCATGGGGTACTCCAGGATCAGCAGAGGGGATGGCCGCAGCCTAGGTCAACCGCGTCGGATGGGCACAGCTCACGACATAGGGAGTCCACCCCATGTGCCGCGAGCCCCTCAGTCCATACCTCAGCCGCGCAGCATTCGAGCTCCCGGCGACTAAGACACTCTCACCGATGGGTCCAGTGCCTTGCTCCTACGGAGCAGAACGATGAATCCCACTGCGATCAGAACCTGCACCAGATATTTTCGCACCCATTTTATTGAGGAAGTCAGCGGTATCTACAATTTCAGGCTCACGAGCCGCGTTTTCAATTACGGTGGTTCCTTTCGCAAGCGTTGCTGCCATCATAATAGATAAAGTTGCACCTACACTTACTTTTTCCATTACAATGCGAGTTCCCACAAGGCGATCTAATACTTGTGCTTTTACATATCCCTCTTCGAGAACGATGTCCGCGCCTAATTTTTCTAAACCACTAATATGGAGATCAACTGGACGAGCACCGATAGAGCAACCGCCAGGTAACGATACTTGGCCTTGATGAAAACGAGCAACTAAAGGCGCCAATGCCCAAATTGAAGCACGCATGGTTTTGACCAATTCATAAGGAGCAGTGAAATGATCGATATTCGATGCATCTAATAAAACTGCGCCAGTTTCATCACGATCTACAACCACGCCTAATTTACGTAAAATTTTCAAAGTGGTTTCAATGTCTTTAAGCGCAGGAACATTTGTGAGTTTAACTGGTTCTGTTGCTAAAATAGCAGCAAAAAGAATTGGAAGTGCGGCATTTTTTGCACCTGAAATATTCACGGTTCCACTTAAACGAGATTGCCCATAAACACGAAATTTTTCCATTTTTGAATCCTTAATTAAGTTGGTTTAATGCACGATCACGTTTCCACTTTTCAGTGGTATAAGTTTTAATTGTTAACGCGTGAATTTCGCCAGTAGTAAAATAAGCCATTAACGGAGCATAAATTGTTTGTTGTTGTTTTACGCGAGAAAGTGCGGCAATTTCATCACTCACTACAATCACGCCAAAATGCGCGTTTTCACCTTGAGCATAAACCTCTTCTATGTTTAGCGCATCTTTTAAAATTCGTTCAATTTCTTGAAGTTCCATCAGATTTCCGTTTAATTAACATCTGTAAAATTTGCGATCCAATCAGACAAACCAACAAGATCTGCAAGGGTTAATAATTGTTTTGGTGGATAAACTAATCGCACTGTTTTGTTAAGCTTCTGGCACTCTCGTAAAAAATCACAAAGAGCTGCAAAACCAGCTGAATCAATATGTTGAATACCAGACAAATCCCATTCAACAACCTTTTTATCCAACGCATTAGCAGATAAAAAAACATCACGTTGCTGCCACATAGGCAACAACGTGTTGCGAGATAGCTCCCCTGACAAAAGGAGCGCTATCTTATCATCATTTTTCTTTAAATCCCAATTTAACATGGCGACAAGATTATTTGCTTAATGTTACAGGTTGGGCTGCTGATTTTTGTACTTGTGCAGTTAATGCATCAATGCCATGTTGACGTAAGATACCACTCCATTCTTGTTGTTTTGTCACAACCATGCTCACACCTTCAGCAACCATGTCATAAGCTTGCCATTCGCCAGTTTTACTATTTTTACGCCATTTAAAATCTAATTTAATTGGCGCAGCTCCGTTAACTTGAATGATATTCACACGAATATTTACTAAGTTTTTGTCGCCTAATGCTTTTTCTGGCTCAATTTGAATTTGTTGATTTGAATATGCCGTTAATACTTGTGCATAAGCTTGTTCAATAAAATCACCAAAAGCTTTAAAGAATTTTTCGCGTTGTTCAGGTGTAGTAGATTTGAAATGAGAACCTAGTACCAAAGAACCTGCATAATTAACTTGAACATAAGGCAGTAAATCATTACGAACGATAGTACGTAAATAATTTGGATTCTTTTTAATCTGGCTTTGATTTGCCTGAATATCAGAAAACAATTTATCTGACGCTTGTTGCATTAATACATAAGGACTTGTTTCAGCCATAGCAGTACCAGCATTAAAAAGTGCGGTAAATACTAAGGTTAAAATTGCAAACCATTTTTTCACTTGGAAAAATTTCATCATAAATCTCCTAAATAAATGTTAGTTGTTATTGTACTGTAGGCTCAGTCTTTTCACTGTTACCATCAGATTTTTTATCGCCGTAAAGGAATTGGCCGATTAAATCCTCCAACACCATAGCAGATTTTGTATCTTGAATTTGGCTACCCTCTTTAAGCATAGCCGATTCACCATCATCAAATCCCATTGTCAATGCAATATATTGCTCACCTAATAAGCCAGATGTCTTAATTGATAAAGAACTGTTTTCTGGGATTTCATTATATTCCTGGTTAATTGCAATACTGACTTTTGGTAAATAGCTTTTTTCATCAAGCGTAATACCGCTCACACGCCCAATAACCACTCCACCAACTTTTAATGGTGCACGTACTTTAAGCCCACCAATATTATCAAAAGTTGCCGTCACAGTATAAGATTTCGTCTCACCAAAACCTTGTACGTTGGCTACGCGTAAACCTAAAAAAACTAAGGCGCCAATACCAAGTAATAAAAATAACCCGACCCAAAATTCATATTTAATTGTTTGTCTCATAA
>ERZ773024.741-NODE-741-length-11724-cov-5.946782_pt1 | contig 11724 bp, 8 predicted proteins | sample MGYA00511667_ERZ773024 | MGnify/ENA primary metagenome ERZ773024 (study PRJEB29015, sample SAMEA2738117) | human oral metagenome | biome: human oral; feature: human-associated habitat; material: saliva | place: China | collected 2258 ... | reverse complement strand
TTTAATTTAAATTTAGTTGTAGTATTAGGTTAACATAAAGTACCTTGTATATAATATATGTATAAAAATCATAAAAAACAGAATTTCTGTATAAAACTTTCACAAAAGTATTGTGTAATTCCCCAAAAGTTATAAAATAAAAGTAATGTTATATAGAATTGAGGAATACCATGAGACCCACCTATTTGACCATAAATACAAGTCTCGTTCGCGAGAACTTGCGCAAAATTAAAGATAGTTTACCGGAATGGAGCACATCTACCGCTGTCATCAAGGCCAATGGATATGGGCACGGCAGCGTTATGATGGGCCGTATTGCCGTTGAAGAAGGTTATGAATCCTTAGCCGTTGCCATTCCTGAAGAGTCAGTTCCACTTCGCAACGCAGGGATTATGGTACCAATTTATCTACTTGGCCTCACAAGACCTCAGTCCTTTGAGCTTGTAGCAGACACAAATTCCATTCCAGCTGTATGCGAATCTACCGATTTAGAAGCACTCGACAAGGTAGCAGAAAATCACGATATGATTATCCGCGTTGCAGTCGCCGTTGATACAGGAATGCATCGTATTGGAATCAAGCCTGAAGATGCTATTGAGTTTATCAAACGCGTTGAGTCCTACGAAAATCTTGAGGTAGATGGTTTCTTCTCTCATATGAGTAACGCCGATGCGGCGGATCAAAGCCACGCTCATGGACAGGCACAAAAATTCCATAAAATGGTCGATGAAATCCGTGCATTTAGACCTGATGCGGACTATCGCTTCTCTCTTGCCAATAGTGCTGGCTTATTATCCGTAAAAGACAGCTTATTTACCGATGCCCGTCCTGGCATTATTCAATACGGCATTATGCCATCCCTTGATGTGCCAAATCGATTAGGGTTAAAACCGGTTCTCTCCTTCCATAGCGAAGTAGTACATGTACAGCGACTAGAAGCAGGTGAAGGTATCGGTTATGGTTCTACCTATGTAACACCTGAACCAATGACGATTGCTACCATTCCTGTAGGCTATGCAGATGGATACCCTCGTAGCTTATCCAACCGCGGTACAGTCCTCATTCATGGCACACGTTGTCCTGTAGTGGGCCGCATCTGTATGGACCAATTCATGGTGGCCGTTCCAGATACGATTACGGTACAACCAGGTGACAAGGTTGTGCTCCTAGGTTCTCAAGGTCATGAAAGCATCTCTGCACTTGAGATTGCCGCCCTTGCCTCTACAATTCCTTATGAAATCTTTTGTGGTTTCTCAGAACGCGTACCTCGACAATACATATAAAAGGCTAACTATTGTTACTAATAGTAAATGCTCCATATACCAAAAGCGCAGATATACATTGTATCTGCGCTTTTCCAATTTCTACTACGGATTTTTCTTATATGGTACATTTTTATATTGAATGAACATAGAAAAAGCCCGTAATACATGTAGCGGTCTACATGTATTACGGGTTTTTCTGCTCCCCTATACCTAGCGTACTGTAAAGCAGTTACGTTCTTATTGTGAGAGAGAATATTATATACCAAGTATATAATCTTATGATTGGGAGGGAACCACAATGCATAAGGGGCCCTCTGAACGACAGACGGCATAGGAGAGAGTCAATGTTTGTCTATCCAATCCAGAGGGCTGCGTGTGTGTAATTGTTTATTGTGTGTGTAAGTGTATTGTGTATGTGTGTAAGTGTATTATATATGTGTGTATAGTATTATGTGTTTAGTGTTCGTGTATTAAAGGGGTTTGCTTTACAGTAGGATAGGCTTAGGATTAGCTTATTTTACGGCCATACCTGTTTTAGCATCCAATACGATGGATACAGGTTTGTTTTGTGCATCATGGAACTCTACAGTATATATAGGTTTACCATTTTGGTTCACTACAGACCAAGAGTTAATACCAGTTGCTACATTGCCAGTTTGTGCGAAGGCTGCATTGATCGCCACATGTGGAGGTAACACAGTACCAGCATCAATAGCACTAGCTTCCATGGATGCATCATATGCTTTAGGCGTACCTTCAGTTACATTACCAGTTGCCACATCTAGAGTCATGGAATGGGCACCACTAGCATTGAAACCGTCTACTTCATAAATAGCAGTTTTGTCTGCAGCTTTGAAGGATACATTAGTAATCTTAGAGTCGCCATATTTATTTTCAAATTGATCGATTAAATAATTCGCACCAATTACGAAAATACTATTTTGATCGACTACGCCTGCTTGCTTACTTGTTGTGCTAGGTTGTGATTTTCCACTTTTAGAGTTTTTTTTTCCTCTTTAGTAGTTTCTTTTTTGTCAGCTTTTTTATCTGCTTTTACTTCTTTAGTTTCTTTTACAGCTTTATCAGCTTTAACTGCTTTGTCAGCTTTTACTTTAGGCGCTTTATGTGCTTGCGCTTTTTTAGTATTTTTTTCGTCTTTATTAGCTTCTACTTTTTTATCTGCTGCACGTACTACTTTAGCTTCGCTAGGAGCTTTTGCTACCGCTGCAGTTTCAATTGTAGGAGTTGCTGCTGCTGGAACTACAGTGGCTTGAGCAACTGGAGCTTTTACATCTTGAGTTGCTGTTGGAACTGGTGTAGTATCTTTAGCTGCTGGTGTAGCTGGAGTCACTTCAACTTTAGCTGCTGTAGGTACTACTTTAGCTGTTGTAGGAGCTACTTCTGTTTTAGCTGCTGGAGCTACTTCTGTTTTAGCTGTTGGAGTCACTTGAATAGTAGGAACTACTTGATGAGTAGCAGGTTCTGCGACAGGTGCTGCAGTAGCTGCTACCTCTTGAGTTACAGGAACTGGTGTTGCTTGTTCAGCTGCTGTTACTGCTACAGTAGCACCAAATACGCCAGCTACTGCTAAAGCAATACTGCTTTTCAAAATAGATTTTTTCATAATATCCTCCTTGATAATTCATATATATGCAATCTTACGCATATATATTTCAACCAACTCGGTATCATCGTTATAGTTCCAAAACATATATCTAGCGTGGACTGTAGATATATAGTCTGGAAACTCCCGATATATTTGAGTTCTGTCTTTTGACTGGACACATATTATCGATAATCTATGAAATAAAAATGTAGAATTCACCGGTCTAGCTTATTTTGGGGTGAGAATAAAATGAATTTATATGTAATTTCAATGAAATTCTATAGTATTCGATTTACAACTAAGTATTCCATGAACTAACTTCAAAAAGCCATTTTTCCCATAAATAAAGGAACAGAAGACACTCATTGTAATTCTCATAATGTAAACAGCCCCTTTCATGAGCAAATGTTCACAAAAAAACTCCTTAAAACTATCCTTTTCTACAAAAAAAGATAATTTTAAGGAGTTTATTCTTATATTTAAAATAATAAACCTTCTACTATTAAGTTATATTTACTAGTCACAGTAATGTTTAGTCGTTAAATTTAACAGACAACAACGTACCATTCATAGCATCAATGCGTACATCAACCTCTTTGTCACCTTCTGTACCAAAGCTAACTTTGTATACTATTTTACCTTTATCATAGTGTACAGACCACTCATTAAGGCTTGTCGCTTTGCCTTGTGTTTGAGCATAAGCAAAGTTAACTACCGCTGCTGGCGGTAAGATTTCACGAGGATCAAAAGATTTTTTCTTTAAGGATTTATGGAAGTCACCTTCACGTTTTTCAAAGATTTGATTTGTTGCATAGATATAAGTAAGCTCATATTTGCCACTTTCATCAACACCTTCTACATCATATCTAATTTGACCACCATCCGCATCAAAAGCGATTTCAGTGATAGCTGCATTTGGATGATTTTGAATAAATGCATTCAATAAACCATTTGCACCTACAATCGCTGCATGGTTTCCATCAACAACTGCAATAGTTGGTTCTACTGCTACTAAAGGCGCCGCACTTGCATTTGGCATACCAAACACTGCTGCCAAGGCTAATACAAGACTACCTTTTATAAATAAGGATTTCATAGGCTCCTCCATCTCTCAAACAGGACCTTAGTGTATATATACAATTATACACTAAATCGATACGATTTATTAATCTTTATTTATAATATTAATGCATAGACCACTGCCCTATGATACAATGCACGTAGAATATTTTTTACTACAAGTGAGACCATTATGATTTCAATATATCCTACTATATATCACACATTTCAATGCAAAGCAGATCGATGTGAAAATACATGCTGCCAACTGTGGACCATCGATATTGATGAGACCACTGCTGAACGCTATCATGCCATGACAGAACCTCTTGGTGAAAGCTTACGACAAGCCATCACTGTCGATGACGAAGGTAGCCATTTCGTGTTTTCTAAAGAACAACCTATGTGTCCGTTACTCAATGAAAATGGCCTCTGTAAGGTGGTGCTCGAACTAGGTGAAGAAGGCCTATGCGATACATGTCACATGCATCCGCGATTTTATAAATATATTGAGGACCTCGAGCTATGTGGGGTTGGTTTATCCTGTGAAGCATCAGTAGAACTGCTGGCAGAAAACATGCAGTCTAATCAAGTAATCTTTACTATTGAAGACAATAACGGCGAATTTAGTCCTGATGAACGTTTAACTATTCAGAATATATTTGAACTATTAGCCTTTGATATAGATTCAGCACTATTTCAATATATTCCATCCCCTGACGCACAGTATTATACAAGACTATTAGATCTATATGGTATAACAGAGCCTATCGATGAAGAATGGACTGCACAAATCAGTGCATTATCTCATGATATAGATAAACTCACTACCTCTGTTCAAACCTATGTTGCCACTCACGATATGGGGCTATTCAACAAGGTATTCCAATATATTTTGTATCGCCAAATCGATATGCTGGCAGACTATTCTTTAGAAGCCATCCTTTCCTATGCAAAGGATGGTGTGGAATACATACTTATGACAAGTGCCCTCGAAGGCTCTCCACTTAAACAAGTGGCAAGATGGTCCCAACAAATCGAATACGACGAAGACAATGTAGAACTACTATTACAACATTATGAAACAACAAAAACCTCCTAGTATAAACTAGGAGGTTTTTATATAGTTACGCAAACAGTATGCGCATAATCCAATTATATAAGAGATTTATAATAAATAATACCACATAAACAGCCCCTACTGTAAGAGGCTCTACTTTCATAATGCGAGATAAAAGCATAACGGCCACATAGATAACGGCACAAACATAGGCTAGTGCTAAAGGAACTAATAGAATCATCAAAAATGGCGTAATATAAATGCAAATAATAGATACCAAAATTAATGCTAATCCCAGTGCGCCTGTATAGCCTTCCACATAAGCAGTGCCCATTAATACTTGCTTGAAATCAAACTCACGCTCTAAAAGAACGCTCAGTAATTTCCACAGTATAAAGCTACCAACAAACCAATATATACCAAGGCCTAATATCTCTCTCAATATAGAAAATATGCCATATACAGCAGGAATAAAGCCAAATAAAAAACCTCCAAAGGTCATGGCCAAAGGTAACAGAACAATACCTAAAGCAAAGCCTAAAATATGAGTGGCACACCAACCGGCAAGGCCAGCTTTAATACCCTTTTCTAAGGTACCAAACCAGAAGATTTCATCTATTCCCTTCTTCGGTGAACGCACCAGCAGGGATATTTCTCGTAAAAATGTCGTATCCATAACTAACTCCGCTCTCAACTATACTATAAATTTAATTATATCATAAATTGCCTCTTAAGGCTATCAATACTAGTCAAGGGAGCGCTTACTTTTTTGAAAGCATTTGCATTTTTTTATATTTACTATAGTTTTTGATACTTTTTATGTTTTCAAAACACAATCAAAATAAAAAAATAGAGCTTTTGAAAAGCTCTATTTTTCATTATTTAACGTGACTTTCGAATTCTTTTTGACTCTTTTCGACTGAATTTTTACGTTCTTGTTCCCATTTGGCTTTGGCTTCGTCAAATTGAGCAGTTGTTACCACTTCTGTTTGCAATCTCATATACTTGTAGTTGCTTCCAGTTCCTTTAATACCAACTAATGAGTAAGCACGTGTAAATGGTGTCACGCGTGTCACCGAAGCCCTACCACCATTTGACACAACTGGGATTAGAAGAGAACTATCAATCAACCAAGCTTGTGCATCTGCATAGTTTTCATAGCGTTTAACAACGTCTGTATTTTCTGCATCTGCTGTTTTTAATTTTTGAGTATATTGGTCCAAACCTAGACTAGTAATCTTGTTTGCATCCTTACTTGGATCAAGTCCCAAAATTTTGAGATAGAAACCGTCCTCAGAGTTGAAAGGATTGAGGTAAGTTGAAGGGTCTTGATAGTCAGCTGACCATCCATCCAAATTCAAATCATAGTCATGATCTGCTGGAGTTGGTGCTTGAGCTGTTGCATTTGTATAATCATCTGTCGATAATTGGATAACATCAACCACTACATTTTCAGAACCAAGTGTTGATTCGATTGATTGCTTGATGGAGTTTGTACCTGAAAGCAAAGTCTTGTTAACTTGGTCTACAGGCAAATCCAAATGAATTGGGAAGCTCACACCTTGAGCTTCTAATTCTTTTTTAGCTTCTGCAAACTTAGCTTGTGCTTTTTCTTCGTTGAAATAACCATCTTGAGCATCTTCAAGATTCATATTTGCCCATTGTGTACCATAGTTGACCAATTTTGAAGCAACTGTTTCACCAAAAGTCTTGTCTCCAACTTGTACAAAAGTCGGTGGCACAAGTGTGTTACGAAGAGTGTTCTTAGCTGCTTCTTCACCGTTTGATTGGGCTGAATAAGCTGTACGATCAATGGCGAAGTTGATTGCCTGACGGAAGTTTTTATTCAAAACTGCAGCTTGAGTTGCTTGCTTTTGATCATCACTTGTTTTCGCAGTGTGGTTATAAGCACCACGATTAACGTTAAAGTTGTAGTACCAAGATGTCGCATCTTGCAAGCTATAGACGATGTTATCCTTGTATTTTTCCTTGGTCTTCGCAAAGTTCGAACTGTTTGGATAAACACCCGCAGATGAGTAAGCACCACTTTCGAAGTTACGGATTGTCAAGTCTTGGTCTGAACCGTCAAAGTATGCCAATTTTACCTTTTCAATCGTTACTTTTTCTTGGTCGTAATAATGTGGATTCTTCACATACTCAATAGATGACTTAGATGTAAAATCTCTTAACAAATATGGTCCGCTATAAAGAATACTATCAGGTTTCAAGGTTCCGAAGTCTTTACCTTTAGAAGCTAGGAATTCTTCATTAACTGGGAAGAGGATGCTATTAGTTGTTTTAGAGTTCCAGAATGGCTCTGGACGTGTCAAAGTATACTCGACTGTGTAATCATCTAAGGCTTTTACACCAACATTTGAAAAGTCTGTATTGGCACCTGTTACATAATCATCCAAACCTTTGATAGAGTTTTGAATCAAATCCAGAGCTTGACCCTTGTTATCAGCAGCGTACTTGATACCAGTTACAAAGTCTTGCGCTTTAACAGGAGCATACTCTTCTCCATCTGAAGTATACCACTTAGCATCTTCACGGAGTTTGTAGGTATAAGTTAAACCGTCTTTAGAAACACTCCACTCTTTTGCAAGGGATGGAATGAGGTTCCCGTAGTTATCATTTTCAAGCAAACCATCTACCAAGTTGGTTACAATGGCAGTGTTATCACCAGCGTAATCCAAGAGATAGTTAAAGGTTGTCGGATCTGCACCAAAGGTAGACGAGTATGTCTTGCCGTCTGATGCTGACTGGCCACAGGCTGTCAATAGAACCGCAGCAGCAAGCGTCAACCCCACTCCAATCAAACGTTTTTTAAGCTTCATGTTTCATTTCTCCTTGTATGTTAGGTTTTATGACATTTAACTATATTATCAAATTTTAGCCTAAAAGTAAAGTTATATACTATTCGACCTCTTATTTGCAATCAAAAAAAAGAAAGAAATCCTGCTAAAAACAAGATTTCTTTACGGATAGTCAAAAATTATTTAACGTGATTTGCCAGCTCTTTTTGGTATTTGGCATTTGTTTCGATTTTTTCTTGTTGCCATTTCTTGAAGGCTTCTTCGTATTCTTTTGCAGTCACAACATCATTTTGCAACTCCAAACCTTTGAACACAAATGGGTCTCCCTTGATTCCGACTTGAGAGTATGCTTTTGAGAATGGTACAGTACGGCTAACAGTTGGAGAACCACCTGAAGAGGCAACTGGAATCAAGAGCGAACTATCAGATACCCAGGCTTGAGCTTTAGCATATTTCTCATAACGCTTATTGAGGTCGCTTGTTTCAGCAGCGGCATCATCCAAGAGTTTCTTGTATTCATCCAGACCAACTTGAGCCATCACTTCTGGATCTTTGCCACGAGTGATACCCAAGTGCTTAAGGGCAGAACCCTTCTTGGCATCAAGGATATTGAGGTAGGTAGCTGGATCTTGATAGTCTGGTCCCCAACCAGTTCCATTCAAGTCATAGTCTTTTTGTGCTGGAACCTTAGCTTGAGAAGTAATGCTCAATTTTTCATTATCGGTCATTTGAAGGACATCGACAATGACATTCTCCGTACCAAGTGATGATTCGATAGACTGCTTGAGTGAATTGGTTTGTTGGACGGCGATTACATCTGTTTGTTCAACCGGAATATCCAAATGGATTGGGAAGGTAACACCTTTGGCCTGCAATTCTTCCTTAGCTTTAGCAAAGGCTGCCTTAGCTTTTTCAGGACTGTAAATCGTATCCTTGCCATCTGTAAGGGCTACATCTTTCCACTGGTCTCCATATGAAACAAGCTCTGCCTGCGCCAACTCTCCAAAGGTTTTTTCACCCACTTGAACGTAGTCATGAGGCACTAGGCTGTTACGGATAATCTTGTTCGCACCTTCTTCACCATTCAACTGAGCAGTATAAGAATGACGGTCAAGGGCAAAGTTCAGCGCCTGACGGAAGTTCTTGTTGAGAAGAGCTTCTTTCGTTGATGTTTTTTGAGCCTCGTCTGTTTTAGCTGTTTTATTGTAAGACTGGCGGTTTACGTTAACAGTGAGGTAGTAGCTTGTCGCTTCTTGTGGACTGTAGACAATCTTATCGCCGTACTCTTTCTTAGTTGACTCAAAGTTTGAGCTTGTTGGGAAGAGACGAGCTGTTGTATAGGCACCTTGTGTAAAGCTTCGAATCAAAGATTCTTGGTCGGAACCATCATAGAAGGTCAGTTTAATGCTGTCAATCTTAACATTATCCTTGTCCCAGTAGTTCGGATTTTTTTCATATTCGATGGCAGATTTTGACGTCAATGATTTCAATAGATAAGGCCCATTATAAAGAATACTTGACGGAGTAGGAGTTCCGTAGTCTTTTCCTTTAGAATTCAAAAATTCTTCATTCACTGGAAGCATGGTTGCTGTTGTTACTTTAGAGTTCCAAAAACTTTCTGGTTTGTTGAGCGTATATTCAACCGTGTAATCATCAACAGCTTTTACACCTACAGTCGAAAAGTCATTGCTTTCACCACTGATGTAGGCAGCCAATCCTTTAATTGAATCTTGAAGGAGAGAGAGACCGTCTGATTTGCCATCAGCTGCGTGTTTCAAACCTGTAACAAAGTCTTGGGCCTTGACTTCGGCATACTCTTCTCCTTCAGAAGTATACCATTTTACACCCTTACGAAGTTTGTAGGTATAAGTCAAACCATCTTTAGAAACGGACCAGTCTTCTGCAAGCGATGGAATTAAGTTCCCATACTTATCATTTTCCAAAAGGCCATCAACAACGTTTGCTATAACGTCAGAAGTTGAGCTCTTGCTCGTCACGCTGTAGTCCAAAGATGATGGATCCATAGCGTAGACATAAGAAAATGTTTTAGGAGCGTCCGCATTCTTTTCGCTTTTACCACAAGCTGCCAAAAGAAAGGCCGCACTCAAGGTCACTCCCGCTCCTAAGAGCCACTTTTTCGATTTCATAGGCAATCTCCTTTAAGATAGGTTTTTCACCATTATAACCTATTTTTCTATAAATGCAAGAGCTTTTGAGAGATTTTTTAGAAAATTCTAACAAATATTTTTAAAAGAGTTCTCTGAAAAACTTTTAGCAAAAAATTCAAACTCTATAAGCTTAAGATTCTCACTTTTTAATCAGCCAATTCCACACAGAAAGCATCCCATGGGGCCAAGCTTTGTTTTTCAAAGGCTTCTTGAGCCGCGGTGTTTTCAATCAAAACAGTTTTAACTGTTCCTTCTACTGCCAAGTCTTGTTTTTCATTGGACAAGTTAGCCACAACTAAGAATCGACGGTCACCGTCCTTACGGATATAGGCAAAGACTTTGTAAGTCGTATCAAGCAATTCAAAGTCAGCTCGAATCAGCCAGCTATTCTCCTTACGGATTTGAACCAGTTTCTGATAGGTATAGAAAATAGAATCTGGATTTGCCAGCGCTTCTTGAACGTTGATAGTTTGGTAGTTTGGATTCACTGCCAACCAAGGTTGACCTGTTGAGAAACCAGCGTTTTTGCTCTCATCCCATTGCATTGGAGTACGAGCATTGTCACGTCCAATAACACGGATACTGTCCATGATTTCTTCCATCGGAACGCCTTTTTCAAGAGCCTCACGCGCATAGTTGAGGGATTCAATATCTTCTACTTGATCCAGTGTTTCAAACGGATAGTTGGTCATCCCAATTTCCTCACCTTGGTAAATATAAGGTGTCCCTCTCATGAGATGAAGTAAAATTGCAAAGGCTTTGGCAGATTTTTCTCGGTATTCTTGGTCATTTCCCCAGATTGAGACGATACGAGGGAGGTCATGATTGTTCCAGAAAAGCGAATTCCAGCCGTCCTCAACTCCTAATTCTACCTGCCATTTGTTGAAAATCTCTTTTAACTTAGCAATATTCAGCTCTTTTTGATAGTGCCACTTAGGTTGCCCTTCCTGATACTGAAGACAAATGTGTTCAAACTGGAAGACCATAGACAATTCTTGCCCCTTTGGATCAGAGTAGAGTTTAGCGATTTCTGGCGTTGCTCCCCAGGTCTCTCCTACTGTCAAGAGATTCTTATCGTCAAAGGTGGCCTGATTCATCTCCTTGAGATAAGGGTGGAGCATAGGACCATTATTGACTACCTTCTCATCAGGAATTTTGCCAATCATGTCAATAACATCCATACGGAAACCGCCAATGCCTTTATCAATCCAGAAGTTCATCATCTCATAAATTTTCTGGCGAAGTTTTTCATTTTCCCAGTTGAGATCAGGCTGTTTCTTGCTGAAAAAGTGGAGATAGTATTGACCCGACTTTTCATCGTATTTCCAAGCTGAACCGCTAAAGATAGACTCCAAATCATTGGGCTCATCTCGCCAGATATAGTAGTCACGCTCAGGGCTATCAGGATTCTCACAAGCCTCGACAAACCATGCGTGTTCATCCGAGGTATGATTGACCACCAAGTCCATGATAATTCGAATATCACGCTTCTTAGCTTCTGCGATGAGTTGGTCCATATCCTCCATGGTTCCAAAAATAGCTGCAATCGCTTGATAATCAGCAATATCATAACCATTATCATCCATAGGACTGTCATAAACGGGAGAAAGCCAAATCGCTGTAATCCCTAACTTGGCTAGATAGTCTAACTTACTAGTAATTCCTGGCAAATCGCCAATTCCATCTCCATTGCTGTCCATAAAGCTCTTAGGATAGACTTGATAGACTACGGCATTGTGCCACCATTTTT
>ERZ773024.738-NODE-738-length-11740-cov-7.235687_pt1 | contig 11740 bp, 9 predicted proteins | sample MGYA00511667_ERZ773024 | MGnify/ENA primary metagenome ERZ773024 (study PRJEB29015, sample SAMEA2738117) | human oral metagenome | biome: human oral; feature: human-associated habitat; material: saliva | place: China | collected 2258 ... | reverse complement strand
TATATTTGATGTAATTTCATATTTTATGTACAGTATATAATGTATAGTTTGGGTAATTTGATATTTTATGTACACTATAGAATATATATCTGGTGTACTTTGGAATTTTATATAAAGAATAAAATATAAAAATTTGTAATTAGGAGAAAAGATATATGTCTAATCCAAATGAAAATAATGTAGAAACAAAAGAATTAACTACAAGTAATAGTGAAGCAAGAGGAGAATTGACATTTGATAATGATGTAATTAAAAAAATTATCGGTCAAGCTTTAGAAAATGTTTCAGGATTGCTAGCAGTTGATGGAGGTTTTTTCTCGAATTTAACAGATAAATTAATTAATACTGATAATGTTACATCAGGTGTTAATATTGAAGTCGGTAAGGAACAAGTAGCTGTTGATTTAAATATCATAGTTGAATATAAAAAAAATGTACCTGAAATCTTTGAGGAAATTAAACGAGTGATTACAACTGATATAAACAAAATGACTGGATTAGAAGTTGTAGAAGTTAATGTCAATGTAATCGATATTAAAACTAAGGAACAACATGAAGCAGATTCAGTAAGTTTACAAGATCGTGTGTCTAATGTTGTTGAATCAACAGGAGAATTTGCATCTGATACCTTTACATCAGCTAAAGCAGGTATAAGTGATGGATTTTCAACAGTTAAAGAAAAAGTTGGAGATGCAGCTGAAGTAGTTGTAGATAAGGCTGTAGATGTAAAAGATGCAGTGGTAAACAAAGCTGTAGACGTAAAAGACGCAGTAGTAGAAAAAGTAGAAGATGTAAAAGAAGCAACTGCAGAAAAAGTAGAAGAAGCGAAAGAAGTAGCAACAGAAGCAAAAGATGCAGTAGTAGAAAAAGCAGAAGATGTAAAAGAAGCAACTGCAGATAAAGTAGAAGAAGCGAAAGAAGTAGCATCGGAAGCAAAAGATGCAGTAGTAGAAAAAGCAGAAGATGTAAAAGAAGTAGCAACAGAAACAAAAGATGAAGTAGCAGAAAAAGCAGAAGATGTAAAAGAAGCAACTGTAGACAAAGTAGAAGAAGCGAAAGAAGTAGCAGAAGACGTAAAAGACGCAGCAGCAGAAAAAGCAGAAGATGTAAAAGAAGCAACTGCAGAAAAAGCAGAAGAAGCGAAAGAAGTAGCAACAGAAGCAAAAGATGCAGTAGTGGAAAAAGCAAAAGATACAAAAGAGGCAACTGCAGACAAAGTAGAAGAAGCAAAAGAAGCAGCATCGGACAAAGCGGATGAAGGATTCGCGGGGAAATTATTTTCAAAAGTGAAAGAAGTAGCAGAGGATGCTAAAGATGCCGTTGAAGATGCTTATGACGGCGTAAAAAACATGGTAAAAAAAGATAAATAAAGAATAATATTTAGGAGGCACTATTATGTCATTAGAAAACAAATTTAATCAATTAAAAGGTTCAGTAAAAGAGGGATTAGGAAAATTAACAGGTAACGAAAAATTGCAAGCTGAGGGATTCACTGAAAAAGTAGTTTCAAAAGTAAAAGAAGCAGCAGAAGATGCATTTGACGGTGTGAAAAATGTAGCTAGTGTAGTAGCGGATAAAGCAGCGGACGTTAAAGATGCAGTAGTAGAAAAAGCAGCAGAATTAAAAGATGGAGCAGCAGACAAAGCAGAAGACGTAAAAGATGCTGTAGAAGATAAAGTAGAAGACGCAAAAGAAGTAGCGGAAGACGTGAAAGACGCAGCAGCAGACAAAGCAGAAGATGTGAAAGAAGCTGCAGAAGATAAAGTAGAAGACGCAAAAGAAGTAGCGGAAGACGTGAAAGATGCAGCAGCAGACAAAGCAGAAGACGTAAAAGAAGCTGCCGAAGATAAAGCAGAAGACGTAAAAGACGCAGCAGTAGACAAAGCAGAAGATGTAAAAGATGCTGTAGAAGATAAAGTAGAAGATGCAAAAGAAGTAGCAGAAGACGTAAAAGACGCAGCAGATAAAGTAGAAGATGCAAAAGAAGTAGCAGAAGACGTGAAAGACGAAGCAACAGACAAAGCAGAAGACGTAAAAGACGCTGTAGAAGATAAAGCAGAAGATGCAAAAGAAGTAGCAGAAGACGTGAAAGATGAAGCTGCAGACAAAGTAGAAGACGCTAAAGAAGCTGTTGAAGAAGAAGGATTCGCTGGAAAACTATTTTCTAAAGTAAAAGAAGTGGCAGAAGATGTAAAAGAAGCTGCAGAAGATGCTATTGAAGATGTAAAGAAAATGGTTAAATAATAAGACTATTATTTATCAAATCCTTTTATTAGAAAACTAGTAAATCTCAGTAATATTAAATAGAAATCTATATAGGTAACTGGCAAAAGTAGAACTTAAGTCGGTTACCTATTTTTATATTATTTCAAAAAAGGGCTCCCCTGGATGTCTATTTTAACTCAACGCAAAAAAACATCGCCATATAAAATGACGATGTCACGTTGTTTTAATATAATTCGAATTTTTTCTACAAAATACATAGTTCTATTAGCTCCGCTTTCGTAGTTTTTATTGTTTAAGCGAAGTGTCATCATACCTACAGGTTTTCTAGTAGTGATGTTTACGTATGGAATAAGTACTCTGTCTCCTTTAATTTCCCATTTTTCTACTGGCATGAAGATTGCGTCAGTAGCCCCGCCGTAGCCAATATCACTTTTAGCTAAGAAGACTTGATCTTTTGCGAAGTACACTACTTTATTTTTATGATTCATCAATTTTTCTAAGTTTTGTTTGCTAAAATCAGTAACTTTATTATTCAATTGAACAAATTCAATTTCTTTATCATTTTGTAATCTTTGTAATACGTCTTGTTTATGGAATGTTTGTGTATTGTATGTATTTAGTAAGTCCAATACTTTAGTCAAGTTTATTTGTTTTACCACATTATTGCTACCATCGTTACTAGCGATAAATCTCACAACATTAGCAGTAGTGCTACCTTTTAAGTTTAACATTCCGTATACCATAGGTTGTAAAATTTCTCCAGCTTTAGCTAAGTCATGTTTTCTAGTTTGAGGAGTTTGTTGGCTTGTTGTGCTTTTTCTAGTAGGAGTTGCTACTTGAGCTCTAGGTTTGTTATTAATAATATTTGTACTAACGTTGGTATCTGTTTGTCTAATATGTTCAACTTCTTTTTGTAGGATAGCTAAAGAAGTCGGTGTTTCTTCAGTAGCCGTTACTTCTTTAGTTACATTATTATTGTTACTATCAATTTTTTGTGCAACCTTATCTGTACAGCCAGTCATAAGTCCTATTCCTAAAATAAATACACCTGTTGTTTTTAGAAGTTTGTTCATATTATCCACCTTCTTTTTGTATAACTTCTTTATATTTATATTATACATCCTTAAATTACAAAAAACAACCTTTTATTACAAATATATTACATTTATATTACAAATATATTCGAAGAATGTTACAATAGTGTGATTTTTAGAATCAGTTTAGTTTTGCTACATTATTTGATGAAGTATGATTTTTATAGTAAAATATACTAGAAAACTAAATTTAGGAGATAAAAAACATGAATAGAGTTGCTATTGTAAGTGCGAAAAGAACTGCTATAGGAAGCTTTGGAGGAAGTTTAAAAGATGTTTCTGCAGCGAAAATCGGTGGGGATCTTGTAAAACATGCATTAGAAAGCGTAAATCTTGATCCGAATCTTGTTGATGAAATTATATTTGGTAATGTATTGCAGACTGGTCTTGGGCAGAATGTAGCAAGACAAATAGCTGTTAATGCAGGTATTCCAAAAGAGAAAAGCGCTTTTGTTGTGAATAAAGTTTGTGGATCAGGACTAAAGAGTGTTGTTCTTGGAGTTCAATCTATTATGGTAGGAGACAATGATATCGTAGTTTGTGGTGGAGTAGAGAATATGAGTGCGGCACCACATTATACGAAGAATGCTCGTTTTGGCCAAAAACTAGGTAGCTTTGAATTAGAAGATACTATAATTAATGACGGTCTGACTGATGCTTTTGAGAATTATCATATGGGTATTACTGCCGAAAATATCGCAGAACAATATGGTATTACAAGAGAAGAACAAGATGAATTTGCTCTAGCGAGTCAAAAAAAGGCAGCTTTAGCAATTGAGAATAATCTATTTTCTGAGGAAATTGCTCCGATAACTATTAAAACAAGGCGAGAAGAGATTGTTTTCGATACAGATGAATATGTTCGTGGAAATACAACATTAGAAAGCTTAGCTAAATTACGCCCAGCTTTCAAAAAAGATGGAACCGTGACAGCGGGGAATGCTTCAGGGATTAATGATGGAGCTGCTTGCGTTATTCTAATGAATGAAAAACGCGCTAAAGAACTAGGTTTAGATGTTCTTTGTTACATTGAAGGTTATGCTTCAGCAGGTCTAGATAATAAAGTAATGGGACTAGGGCCAGTACCTGCAACACAAAAAGTGCTAGCAAAATTAAATTTAAATATAGAAGATATTGATTTATTTGAGATGAACGAAGCTTTCGCCGCACAATCTATAGCTGTAACACGTTTATTGAATCTAGATACGACTAAAGTTAATACGCGCGGTGGAGCAATAGCACTAGGACATCCAATAGGTGCGAGCGGTTGTCGTGTCTTAGTTACATTAGTACATGCACTAATTAAAGACAACAAAGAGAAAGGGATATGCTCACTTTGTATAGGTGGAGGTCAAGGTATCTCTATGGTTGTTTCTAGAAAATAATTACAGTAAGTGATTCAAAGATCATGATATCGGACAAATCGACTTTGTGAAATCACCTTCTATGAAGTTTATTAGATATCAGAAAAACTTCTAAAAGTGAATTTAGATATTGATAAATCACTTCTGGAACGATGAGTTTATATATAAACTTTTTTAAAAGATAGAATATAAAGGTTAGTTTCGTTTGAAAAGGTTTGAATTTCATGAAAGTTAAAGATATTTATAAAAATAATTGTTTATTAGCTAAGAAAGTGTTAAAATAGATAAGTGATTATTTTTAAGGAGAAATATTGTGAATAAATTCATGAAAGAACATGGACAAGTTATTTTGTGGTTTATCTTTTTAGTATTTATGATAATATCACTAAGCATGGTGTTTACTCATGGTATTAGATACGCTATTGTCGTATTTGTATTAAGTTTTATACTATTATGTCCACCTATTGTAAAACTTATTCAACGAAAAACGCGTTTGAAAAAAGTTGTCTTAGGTGCTGTAAGTGCACTTGTTATGATGTTAACAATGCTAACGACAAATCATTTTAGTGAAGCTAGAAAAGAAGAACAAAGAAAAACTTTCCAAGAGAAAAAAGAAGAACGTGATAAAAAAGTAGAAGAACAATCTTCTGAAGAGAAAAAAGAAGAAAATTCAACAGAAAATAAAGAACAACAAATAGCTCCACCACCTCCATCTAAAAAAAGAATAGATGAAAGTGATAGTGGGAAAAAAGAAGTTGTTCAAGTAGCTCAAAATCAACAAGCTCAACAACAGTTACAACAATCTAGAAAGGTTATTGTTAGAGCTAGTAAAAAGAGTGGTTACTACTATACCCCAACACATCCTTCTTATAATAATGTCGCTGCTAGTAACTTATTAGTCTTCAATTCAGAAGAAGCAGCCCAAAAAGCAGGGTATAGAAGAGCAGTATAATAGATAAAAGATCTCAGACAAATGTCTGAGATTTTTTTGTTTTAAAATATAATAAAAAAACGTGTTTGGGGAACACGTTTTTCGGGTGAACTAAATTAAGTTCTAAGCAATTTCTTGCTTGTTTATATCTAATCTTATATACAAATAACAAAAGAGTCTTTCAACTCTTTAAAAGGGAGAATGGCTTGCCTAGGGAGCGACAAGCCACATTATGAAAAAAATTAAAAAGTTTTATTATCTGTTAATATCATAAAGAATTAACCGAAATATTGGTTTAAACAAAAATAATTTCAAACTTAAAAGGGAGAAACGACAAGTGTCGTTAAGAATGAAATTTCATTACTTTTGTTTAGGTACTCATTATATATCTCTTACTTAAAATATACTTAAAATTTTTTAAAAATATTTTAAAAAAATGAAATTTGCTCATTTGTTTTCATTTTTAATTCAAAGTCTATATTTTCTCTGTTGTGAGAGACTAAATAATCATTAATTTGAGAGAAAACTTTGCTTCCGAAAAAGCCACGGTATACGGATAATGGACTCGGATGTGCTGATTCAATAATTAGATGTTTTGAAGAATCGATTAGTTTATTTTTACTTCTTGCGTAAGTTCCCCATAAAACAAAGACTACATTTTCATTTTTTTCTGAAATAGTTTCAATTATGTAATCCGTAAAATTTTCCCACCCCATCTTGCTGTGACTCGCAGGAGAATTTTTTTCAACAGTAAGAACCGCGTTAAGAAGAAATACCCCCTGATTAAACCAAGATTCGAGATTCCCTGTTTTTGCTGGATTTATACCTAAATCATCATGAAGCTCTTTGTAAATATTTATAAGACTTTTAGGGAGTGGTACACCATCATTTACAGAGAAGCTTAATCCGCAAGCCTGCTCAGGATTATGGTAAGGATCTTGTCCTAATATTACGACCTTAATATCTTCTAATGCTAAGTCAAAAACCCTAAAAACTTGCTCTTTTGGAGGATAGATTGTTGTAGTAAGACGTTTTTCATCTATTTTTTCTATCAAGTTATTAAGTTCATCTATTTTTGGATAATTTTTTATTACTTCATTCCAACTGTTATGCATATAAAACTCCTTCAAATTACTACTTTGTTAAAGTATATCATAGTTAATTGTATAATAAAATAGGAGTGATTCGACGAAATTGATTTTTTGTAATTAATTCTATCGAGTCACTCCTCATAGACGCAGTGGTTTATTGATATCTAAATTCGCTTTATAGAAGCTTTTTAGATATCTAATAAACTGTGCGAGGGTGACTCGACAAAATCGATTTCTACGAAATAACGATTTTTGAGTCACTCCTTATTTATTTAATTCATCTGTTAAGTTGTAAAGTTCATCTACTAGGTGACCAACATAAGCAATTGCTTCTTTAAGTGGTTCATCAGTACTTACATCACAACCTGCAAGTTTAGAAAGATCTAGTGCTGACATGCTACTTCCTTTAGAAAGAACATTTAACCAAGTGTCAGCATAAGAACTGTCATTATCGATTTTATTAGCGATAGCTGTACCAATTGTTAATCCTGCAGAGTAAGTGTATGGGTATAATCCCATGTAGTAGTGAGGTTGTCTCATCCAAGTAAGCTCTGCACCTTCATTAACTACTAAACTATCCCCGAAGAATTCTTCCATAACATCGCGTTTAACTTTAGAAAGAACGTCAGCATTAAGCATTTCGTTGTTATCTACCATTTTGTAGATTCTATCTTGATAAACAGCTTCTAAGTAGTGTGTTACCATATTGTGGAAGTATGTTCTACTAATCATGTTGCTGATAACCCAACGTTTGAAACGAGCATCAGTGTTAGTTTTTAGTAGGTAGTTAGATACGATAACCTCGTTACAAGTTGATGGAGCTTCAACGAAGTAAAGTGGACAATCATTATTTAACATTGTTTGGTGTTTTCCTGTACTCATGAAGTGATACGCATGTCCAAGCTCGTGAGCAAGAACGAAAACTTCATTCATTTTTCCAGTCCAAGAAAGTAGGATAAATCCAGCTACATTAGGAACTGTTGCGCAGAATCCACCAGTACTTTTCCCAATATTTTGAGGGAAGTCAGTCCAACGTTTGTCATAACTTTCATCGATCATTTTTACGTAGTCTTCACCAAGAACACCAAGTGCTTTTTTAAGGTAAGAACGAGATTCATCGATAGTCATGTCAACTTCGAAATCAGGATCAAGATTGATTTTGCAATCAGCAAACTGCATATCTTCAATCTTGTGTTCACGAGCCAGTAGCTTAATGTAACGTCGAATATGAGGTGCTAAATCTGTCATAAGAGTACGGATTTGACGATCATATAGTTCGCGGTTACCATCTTGAGCAGCTAATAGGTAGTCAATAACACTGTCATAACCACGCATTGTAGCAAGCATTTTTTCTTTTTTGATTTGTGAAATATACTCGTTTGCTGAAGTGTTTTTATAAGTATTTAATGTTTTATAAAAACTTTTTGCAGCATTACGGCGAACTTCAGTATCGTTATCCATTTCGTGTAAGTTTTCATATAGTACGAAGCTGTTTTCATAAGTTTTACCGTTCGCTTCAAAACTATCGAATTGCATATCTTCGTGTTTAGTTACCTCGTATAGATTGTAGTAACCAGGAAGGCTTTCGTAATTCGCGATTACTTGTTCAGCTTCTTTTGATAATGTATGTTTTTTCTCCTGAACGATTTTTTCGAAGTAATATTCTAAATCAGGACGATAGTTTTTTACGAAATCTTTAATGAATTGTTCATCTAATTCTACAAGTTCAGTATCGAAGAAACTTAAATTTCCTGCCCATAAAGTAGAAACATCTTCAAATAGTGTTACATTTTGTACTACATTGTCATTAAATCTATCCACCGCCATTGGTAACTCAGCGTAGTGAGATAGTTTATAGTATTCTTCGTAAAGTTCTTCGTATTTTTTAACGGCAGTATCTAAAGTAGTGTGATCCGTTAATTTTCCTTCGTAAGCAGCCTTGAAATCTAAGATTTCTTTTTTGATATTCTCAAGGCTCGCCTTAAAATCTTCATCAGTTTTGTATAGAAGAGTCATATCCCAAGTATATTTCTCTTCAACTTCATTTCTTGGTATTAATTTCATTTCAGTCATAGTTTACCTCCTGTAAATAATAATTCTAAAGTCATTTGACTTAAGTACTATTATAATATGATATGTAGTATAAGTCCATAAAATATTGATAACTACAAAGATTGTTACAAAGTTTATATTAGAGTGGAGTAAGCTCAGTATTAATATGAGGATTTGAAAAATATTGATTAAAGTTAAAGTTTACTCTATAAATTTTTTAGGTTATAATTTTAATTAGTAGATTTATTAAAAAAGCGAGGTATCTTATGAAAATAGCAGTAGTAGGTGGGGGAATAGTAGGAGCTACATGTGCTTATTATTTGTCAAAAGAACAAAAAAATGAAATAGTAGTTTTTGATTATGGTTTGGGTCAAGCTACAAAAGCATCGGCTGGGATTATAAGTCCGTGGTTTTCTAAAAGACGTAATAAACCTTGGTATAAGATGGCGAGACTAGGTGCGGATTTTTATTTGAAATTAGTAAAAGACTTAGAAGCTGATGGTTATAATACGGACTTTTATTCACAATGTGGAGTATATTTATTGAAAAAAAATGAAGATAAGCTACCTGAGTTAAAAGAACTTGCTGAAAGTCGTAAAGAATTATCACCGATGATAGGGAATTTAGAGATTATCTCAAAAGAAGAGGTTCGAAAAATCATTCCTAGCTTCGATAATAATGGAGATGTATTGTATGCGAGTGGTGGTGGACGAGTAGAAGGAGAGAGATTCGTTAATACTTTACTTACTGCCTCGAAAGCTAATGTTGTTAGGGAAAGAGTTAGTCTAAAGGTTGTGGGGAATAAATACGAGATTAATGGACAGGTTTTTGATACTGTTGTTCTCGCGACTGGTGCGTGGTTAAAAGATATATTAGAGCCTCTTGGTTTTAATGTTGATGTTCGTCCCCAAAAAGGTCAACTAAGAGATTATAAAGTTTCTGATGAAAATACAGGGTCTTATCCGGTTATTATGCCTGAGGGTGAATTGGATATTATTCCGTTTGAAAAAGGTGTTGTTAGTGTTGGAGCGACACACGAAAATGATATGGGCTTTGATTTAACTATTGATAAGCAACAACTTGATGCTTTTGGTGAAGAAGCGGAGAGTTTTTTAGGTGAATTAAAAAATGCAGAGATAATAAATGAACGTGTTGGAATTAGAGCTTATACCAGTGATTATTCTCCGTTCTTTGGGGAGGTTCCAACACTAGAAAATGTTTATGCGATTAGTGGTCTTGGTTCTTCTGGTTTAACTACAGGTCCGATAATTGGCTATAGTGTAGCGAATATAATTTTAGGAAATGATATAGAATTAGATTCACGAGATTATAACATTGAAAACTACATAACACGTAAGTAGGAAGATTAATGAAGGAATTAATATAATAATAATAAGAAAGCACTGAACGATTTTGTTCAGTGCTTTTTGATATTTTGAATTGTGAATTATTTTTGTGCTAATTCTTTAGCTCCGCGGTGACTTAATACTGCGAATACGATACAAAGAACTGCAGATGATAGAAGTACGTAAAGTCCTCCAGACCATCCTACACGGTCAACAACGAATCCGATGAACCAAGTACCGAATGAAGCACCCACGATGTAACTCATGAATCCTCTTAGACCAACTGCGTTACCAACAGCAAATGATGGAACAACTTCCATAGTTTGAACTGATGCTAAGAATTGTGGTACGTAGATTAGACATCCAGAAAGGCTGGCAAATACGATTACCCATACTAGAGAAGTACTTTCCCAATATCCGATTAGACAGAAGAAAATGATAACCATTGCACCGATTGCTGGAGGCATACGGTAACCTTTGAATACTTTATCAGATAGGTATCCAGCAAGAAGTGTTGATGGAATAGCAGCCCACTCGAATAGTGTGAAGGCGATACCCATTTGTCCTTTTGTGAATCCTTTAGTTTCTAATAAGTAGATTGGAAGCCAAGAGATTAATCCGAAACGGATTAAGTATACGAATGTATCAACTAGAGATACATACCAAGCGTGTTTGTTTTTTAATACGTAGTTTACGAAGATTTGTCCTGCGTTTAAGTTTGCAGCTTCTTCTGGTACGTGTTTTACTTCTACTTTATGTGTTTCACCAGTGATTTCTTCCATTGTTGGTAGACCTTCGTTTTCTGGTTTTCCTTTAACTAAAACAAGGATAATAACAACGAAGATAATAGCGATAATCGCTGGGAATACGTAGTATGCTAATTTCCAGTGTTCTTTACCAAAGATGAAGAACCCTAATGTAACGATACTTGCTACGATTCCTCCACCAATGTTGTGAGAAATATTCCAAAGAGCAGTCATACGACCACGTTCTTTTTTAGGGTACCAGCTTGCAAGTGTGATGAATGCTGGTCCAACCCCCATACCTTGGAAAAGTCCTAGTAAAATTACTAAGATTGATACTAAGAATACAGTGTGACTAACTCCAAGTGCTAAGTTTACAGATGCACAAAGGAAAAGTCCAAGAGCCATATATTTTTTCGGATCGGCTTTATCCGATAAACTACTCATAAATCCTTTACTTAATCCGTATGCAAGTAGCATGTAACTCATGATTGCACCCATTTGAGTTTTAGAAATTCCTAAAGATGCTTTAAGATCACTACTCGATAAACTGATGTTATTTCTAACAATGTAGAATGCCATGTATCCAAGGAACACTCCAAGGAAAGAAATAAATCTTAATTTTTTATAAGTTGGCATAACTTTATCGGCAGGAACTTTGTGTGATTTAGCTTTAGGTTTTAAAAATGATAACATAAAAATGTTCCTCCTAAATATAATATATATAAATTTTAATAACTGAAAACTATGTGTTATATCAGTATGTAAAATTATATACTACAGAATGAATGTTGTCAATAGTTTTTAAAATATTAGGTAATATTATTTTTTTTATAGTCTCAATTTTTAGAGAAGCTACTATGTTCTTTAAATAAGACTTATAGCTAAATAAA
>ERZ773024.733-NODE-733-length-11796-cov-2.810152_pt1 | contig 11796 bp, 9 predicted proteins | sample MGYA00511667_ERZ773024 | MGnify/ENA primary metagenome ERZ773024 (study PRJEB29015, sample SAMEA2738117) | human oral metagenome | biome: human oral; feature: human-associated habitat; material: saliva | place: China | collected 2258 ... | reverse complement strand
CCTGGGGGCTGCGGCAATTCCGCGCGCCGACGAGTTCACGTGGGCCCGCGCCGCTTCGGTTCACATCGAGGCTTTCCGCGCCGCCGCCCATTCCTGAGTCGACCGCGCCCGAAGGAGGCCGACGCATGCCCACGTCAGCGTCGCAGCGCCGCACGTTTGTCTCCGCGCTCATCCTTGTCGCCGCGGCGATTGTGGCCTCGCTGGCGTGGGTCGTGGCATCCCCGGTCGGGTCTTCCCCGGACGAGGACTTCCACGTTGGCTCCATGTGGTGCCCTCCCCCGGTGGACAAGACCGGCTGCCAGATTTCCACCGAAGACGGCGAGAAAGCCGTCATGGTACCGCAGTCATTGGCCAAGGAATACGTCACCTGCTACGCCTTCGACCACAATAATTCCGCGCAGTGCGCCCTCAACGCGTCGGACGAGGAGCTGGCGCCAACACTGCGCTGGGACGACGGGAACTACCCGTGGGGCTACTACCAGTTCGCCCACCTCTTCGTTCAGCACTCGACGAGCCACGCGGTGCTGGCACTGCGCACGGTGAACACGCTGCTGGCGATCGGCCTGATCGGCGCGATCATCGCCCTGGCTGATTCGGGCCTGAAGCGCGCGATCAGCGTCGCCGTGACGGTCGCGTGGCTGCCGATGGGCTTCTACTTCGTCGCCGGCATGAACCCGTCGTCGTGGGCGATGACGGGAACCTTTGTGTTCGCGGCCGGCCTGCTGGCGGCCACGCGCTCGGTGGGGTCGCACCGGGTGGGCCTGATCGCCTGCGCTGTGGCAGGCGCAGTCATGGCCTGCACGTCCCGCGGCGACAGCGCTTTCTTCCTCTTCGTCGTCACGGTCGCCCTGGCCTTCGCGGTGCCGCTGAGTAAGCGCATCATTCCCGAGGCCGTAGTGGCCTGCGTGGCATCGGTCATCGGCGTGCGAGTGATGTCCTCGACGAACGTTTCAGCAAACCTGGCGACGGCGCAGAAGGGTGTCGTGACCGCCGGTCGGCACGAGATTCTCATGCAGAACCTGGATGCGCTGCCCAACTACCTGCGTGGCTTCGTCGGCCATTTGCTGGGGCCGGGGTGGAACGACGTGTCCTACCAGGGCACCGTCTCCTACGGCGCCTCCGTCGTGGTCGTCGCCGTCCTGTGCTGGTCGCTGCGCTCACTGTCCTGGCGCAAGGCCCTGTCAGCGATCACGGTGGCCGGTGCAATCACTGGCGTTCCCGTGGTGATCGGCCTGCGCGGACACTTCAACAACGTCCTCACCTACCAGCCGCGCTACATGCTGCCGCTCTTCGCGGTCTTCGCGCTCATGCTCCTGGCCCCCTCCCCCGCCCGCGACAAGGGGGGCCGTCTACTCGGTAGCCGTCCCTTCCGCGTGCCACAGGGCGTCGCGGGGCGGGGCAGCGCGTGGGAAGCGCCGCCTTCCGCGTCCCCACGAGCATCGTCGGGCGCGTAGGCACGGGCCTCGTGGCGGCGCTGTGGGCACTCACCAACGCCCGGGCTCTCTACCTCGTCATCGAGCGCTACGCGTTCGGGCGCACGGCTCACGCAATGCCCATCGACCTGTCGATGCGGAACCTCAGCGAGGGGAACGAGTGGTGGTGGCCAACGGCTCCGATCGGCCCAATGGCCGTGTGGATCCTTGGCGCTCTCGCTGGCGCAATCGCGATTGGCCTAGCCGTTGTCCTATGGCAACGCTCCCCCGGAAAGGCGCCCAAGCCTCGTCGATAGACACTTCACACCCAAACTGTTCACAAATCGAATCACGAGTGCTATGCTCGAACATATAGCACTCAAACAACCTTGTGAACGAAAGGTGGCGGCATGCCCACAACCAACGTCGGCACGCTCAGCGAGCCCCAATTCAACATCCTGACCACACTGGCCAAGACAGATACCCCCCTCACCCAGCGGGCACTGTCGGAGGCCACCGGCATGAGCCTGGGGCGCGTCAACACTGCCACCCGCGAATGCGAGGCCGCCGGCTACATTGACGACCGCACAATCACCGATGCCGGTCGCGAAGCACTCGAGCCCTACCGCGTGACGGGCGCCGTCATCATGGCCGCAGGTCTGTCCTCCCGCTTCGCCCCCATCAGCTACGAGCGCCCCAAGGGCACGCTCAAGGTGCGCGGCGAGATCCTCGTCGAGCGTCAGATCCGCCAGCTCCACGAAGCCGGCATCACGAACATCGCGCTGGTCGTGGGCTACAAGAAGGAATACTTCTTCTACCTGGCCGACAAGTACGGCGTCGACATCGTCGTCAACCGCGAGTACTCCACGCGCAACAACAACGGGTCCCTGTGGCTCGTCAAGGACCGCCTCGACAACACCTACGTGTGCTCCTCGGACGACTACTTCACCACGAACCCCTTCGAGCCCTACGTCTACAAGTCCTACTACTCGGCGAACTACGTCGAGGGCCCCACCGACGAGTGGTGCATCAAGACAGGTCCGGGCGACCGCATCACGGGCGCGACCGTAGGCGGAGCCGACGCGTGGGTCATGCTCGGCCACGTCTACTTCGACCGCGTTTTCTCCGCGACATTCCGCGAGATTCTCGAGCGCGTCTACGACAAGCCCGAGACGGTGTCGAAGCTGTGGGAGTCCATCTACCTGGACCACATCAAGTCCTTCGACATGGTGATTCGCCGCTACCCGGACGGCGTCATCCACGAGTTCGACTCGGTCGACGAGCTGCGCAGCTTCGACCCCCTGTTCATGGAGAACGTGGACTCCGAGGTATTCGACCACATCGTCGACACACTGGGCTGCACAAAGGCCGACATCCGCGACTTCTACCCCCTCAAGCAGGGCATCACGAACCTGTCGTGCCACTTCGCGGTGGGCGACGACGAATACGTCTACCGCCACCCGGGCATCGGCACGGAAAAGATCGTGGACCGCAGCGCGGAGTTCGCCGGCCTGCGCCTGGCCGCCGAGCTCGGCATCGACGACACCTTCCTCACGGGTGACCCCGAGGCGGGCTGGAAGATCTCGCGCTTCGTGCGCGACGTGCGCAACCTGGACGTCACCCGCCCCGAGGAGCTCAAGGCGGCCATGGAGATGGACCGCGCGCTGCACACCTCCGGTCGCGTGCTGGACCGCTCCTTCGACTTTGTCACCGAAGGCTTGCGCTACGAGGGCCTCCTCAAGGCCTTTGGCCCCATCGACGTGCCCGGATACTTTGAGCTGCGCGACAAGGTCCTGCGTCTGAAGGCCTTCGCGGACACGGACGGCTTCGACAAAGTCCCCTCGCACAACGACTTCTTCCCGCCGAACTTCCTGGTGGACAAGGACGGAAAGATCAGCCTCATCGACTGGGAGTACGCGGGCATGTCGGATGTGGCCGCCGACTTCGGCACCATGGTCGTGTGCACGGCTGAGATGACCCGCGAGCGCGCGGCCGCCGCCCTGGAGTACTACCTGGGCCACGCGCCCAGCGAGGCCGAGGCGCGCCACTTCTTCGCCTACGAGGTGTTCGCCGGCTGGTGCTGGTACCTGTGGGCGCTGGTCAAGGAGGCTGAGGGGGACGACGTGGGCGAATGGCTCTACATCTACTACTCGCACGCGACACGCACGCTCGATTCCCTGCTCGCTTCATATGAGGCCGCCTCGGCCTCAGGCGCACAGGCTGTCAAGGAAGGTGAACTGGCATGAAAACTCAGCACGGAGGCAAGCGTTACGGCATCTTCTCGGGCGTCCTGTGGGGCCTCGACACGGTCGTACTGGCGATCGCACTGGCCATGATCCCATTTGCCGACTTCGGCCAGTCGGCGCTCGCTGGCGCGGTCCTGCACGACGTTGCGTGCGCCGTGATCCTGCTCGTGTACATGGCGGTTCGAGGCCGCCTGAAGGACACCTGGGCGGCGCTGCGCACGCGCCCGGGCAAGTCGGTGATTGCGGCGGCTCTGCTGGGTGGCCCGATCGGCATGAGCGGTTACCTGATCGCTATCGACAACATCGGCCCTGGCCTGACCGCGATCATCTCGACGTTCTACCCGGCTCTGGGAACGCTGCTGGCGTTCGCCCTCCTGAAGGAGCGGATGGCCCCTCGCCAGATCATTGCTCTGCTGGTCGCGCTCGGTGCCATCGTGGTGACGGGCTTGTCGGCGACCTCCGACCCCGTTGAGGGCGGCAACGCCATCCTGGGTGTCGCCGGCGCGCTGGCGTGCGTGATCGGCTGGGGGTCCGAGGCCGTGATCCTCACGTGGGGCATGCGCGACGAGGCCGTGGATAACGAAGTGGCGCTCCAGATCCGCGAGACGACCTCGGCGCTGGTCTACCTCTTCGTTGTCGCCCCGATCGCGGGGGTCTTCGGCTTCACGCTGCACTCGCTCGCTCACCTGTCCGCGGGCGTGGTGGCCCTGGCCGGCCTGGCGGGCACGGCCTCGTACCTCTTCTACTACAAGGCCCTGTCGGCCATCGGCGCCTCGCGAGGCATGGCCCTGAACATCTCCTACTCGGCATGGGCGATCATCTTTGCCCTGGCGTTCCCCCCGCACACGATCCCGACACCCATGCAGGTCCTGTGCTGCGTCGTGATCCTCGTGGGCACGGTCCTGGCGGCCACCTCCAACTGGGGTGATCTGCTTCCCAAGCGAACGGAGAAGGTCACGAGCTCCCAGGCGTGAGACAATGGCGGGTGGGCGCACGTGTGCTCACCCGCTTTGTCATATTCGGAGGACTGATGACGACACCCGAGACCGACCTGCGCAAGGTCCACATGCTGCTGACCTACATCCTGTCAGAGTTCGACCGGGTGTGCGGCCAGATCGGCGTGGACTACGCCCTGTACGGCGGTAGTGCCATCGGAGCAGTGCGCCACGGCGGTTTTATCCCGTGGGATGACGACATTGATGTCTTCATGCTCCGCCCGGACTACGAACGATTCCTGCGTGAGGCTCCCGCACATCTGTCTGAAGGTTTCCGCATCGACAACCAGACGAGCGTTCCCAGATACCACTTGCTGTTTTCCAAGCTGGGCTTGACAGGAACGGTTTTCCGCTCGCAGGGCGAGGTGAACCCGGACTACACGCCGCCGATCTTCCTCGACATTTTTCCGCTCGATACTGTGCCCGCGGACGCCAAGCGTTTCCGCTCCATGTGCCGCAAAACCTGGTGGTGGGGCCGCCTGCTGTTCCTCTCGGGCATTCCGACCCCCGGTTTGCCCGGCATGGTGGCATGGAAGCGCTCACTCATTCACGCGGTGACACGGAGTGTCAACCTCGCACTACGCACCGCGCAGATGTCGCCACGCGGACTCTATGCGCGGTGGGAGAAGGCGGCACGCAGCGCCGAAGGCGAAGCAACGGGCACCTATGCCGATTTCACGATGCGTGACCCGTGGAATTGGACCGTGCACCGCGATGAGTTCCTCCCCACGCGCCGCGTCCCCTTTGAGGCAATTGAGGCCTCAATCCCCCACGATGTCGACGCCCTGCTCACTCGCGGTTACGGCGACTACATGCGCGTCCCGGATCCGGCGGATCGGCGCACGCACCTGCCGGAAACGCTAGAGTTTGGTCGTTTCGACCCCGATCAGGGCGGGGTGCCGGATCTTCTGGCTTCCCGCGATGAGGAGGATCCTCGCTCGGAGCCTACGACCGGTCAGGAGCAGTAAATGCGTATCGCTTTCATCGTCAACAGCTACCCGCCGCGTCTGGGTGGCTTAGAGTCGCACATCTACCACCTGTCGGTGTCCCTGGCACAGCTGGGGCATGACGTGTACGTGTTGACTATCTCTGATAAGCCGGGGCATCGACAGGAAGAGGGCGTCGATATTCGTACCGACCGACGTCACTTCCCGGTCGCGGACATCATCAGCTTCCCGGCCCTGGGCGCGACCCGCGCGATCGCACGCTTCCTCCGCGAGCACCACATCGATGTCGTCAGCGTGCACACGCGTTTTTTCCCCATGAGCTTCGTTGGGGTGCGCAGCGCACACCAAGCGGGCATTCCGGTCATTCACACGGAGCACGGTTCCGGTTTTGTCGCTTCTTCCTCTCCGATCATCGCTCCCGCATCGCGCGCGGTCGATGTGACGATGGGCCGTTACGTGCTGCGTCATGCGGATCGCGTGCTGGGCGTGTCTGAGCAGGCCGCAGCCTTCGCGTCGCGGCTGGGCGGCGTTCATGCGGACGTGTTTTATAACGCGATTACTCCCCCGCAGCCGCACGCGGAACCGATCGAGGACCGCCACCGTCACCTCGTATTCGTGGGCCGGATGGTGCCCGGAAAGGGATGGGACACGTTCATCGAGGCCGTGGCACAGCTGCGCGCACAGGGGCAGGAGGTGACGGGCGAGCTGTTGGGCGCCGGCGCTGATCTCGATGCCGCTCGCGAGATGATCGCTGCCAAGGGGCTCGATGGTGTCGTGTCTGCACCCGGTCGCGTGAGCGCAGACGAGGTCCGTGCCCGCTTGGCGGGAGCGACCCTCGTCAATCCAACGGTCCTGTCGGAGGGGTTCCAGACGACCCTGCTGGAGGCACTGGCAGAACGAGGGCGCGTCGTCACCTTCACCGTGCCCGGCGCGCAGGTCCTCGCAGACCAGGGTAACCCCGTGGTCATCACCGCCGAACGTACGCTTGAGTCTCTTGTGTCAACCCTGCGTGACTTCTTGAACAATCCGCCTGCACTGGGGGATCCCAGCCTCATCGACGCGTGGACGTGGCCGGTACGAGCCCGCGAGTATGCGAGCATCGCCGAGTCACTGTTGGATGGCCACGCGCCACACTCCCCCGCTCATCTCTGACGTCCACCCCTGTTTCCCGAGGAGCAGTCATGCCATTTATTAGCGTCATCATCCCCGTCTACAACGCACAGGAGTTCCTACCGGGCGCCCTGGAGTCCATCGAGACGCAGGATTTTGCGGACTGGGAAGTGATTCTCGTTGACGACGGGTCGACGGATGGCTCACCCGCCCTGTGCGATTCCTACGCCCAGCGCGACCCGCGTTTCCGCGTCATTCATCAGGAAAACGCAGGAACGAGCGCAGCACGCAACACAGCCCTGAAGGCTGCGCAAGGCGAGTACATCACGTTCATGGACAATGACGACTGGTGGCGCATCCCCGAGGCACTCACGCTCGTTCACGAAGCCCTGACAAGGCGCCCCGTTGATCTGCTGTGGCACATGAGTGCGCGCGCCAACCCGGAGGGCACCGAGATTACGGAAGCCGAACCCACATCGATCGCCTCCACGATTGATTCGCTGAGCACGGACGAGGCAATCCGAACAATCATCGACAACGAGCTGACGACGAGCGCCGTGTGGACGAAGGTGATCCGCCGCGACTTCTTGACCGAACACGGCATCGTATTCCCCTCAGGCATGCGCAACGAAGACACGGATGTGAGCGCTCAAATTATCGCGCACATCGATTCCGTGGCCTGGCTCGACCAGCGTTTCTACGTGTACAGGATGGGTCACCCCTACGCGCAGACCTCGCATTCACTGGCCGTCTCGACGGTCGACGACCTGGAGCACGTCCTGCGCTCGAATCTGTCCGCCGCTCGTTCGCTATCCGAGGGACGCCGCGGCGCACTCATGGCATTCCTGGCACGTCCGATGATGGTGTGGGTGGGTCAGGCCTCGGCCCTGGGGCTCCTCGACGAGAAGAAGCACGGGCAGCAGGCGCGCCGCCGCAAGGCGTTCATCAGCCAATTCTTCCTTCCCCTCGTCTCACAGTCGCACACCCGCGAAGCTCGTATCGCCCAGTGGGCATGCCGTCTGCTGGGAGTGCGCGCCTGCGCACAGCTGCTCGGTGTTCAATTCCGACGCATGCATCCCGAGCTGGTCGCCCACTCCACGACCAAGTAGCGGCCCGCTCAGCGGGCTCGCTTCCTCGCGTCATTCACCGAAGGGAGTGTCCGCCACCCACTCGACAGACCGCATGTGGGCGGGCGGGCGCTGATCCTCGGGCGGGACCTCACGCCAGTTGCCGTAGTAGTCCTCGAGCAGCTTCTCGGCCTGCGCAGGAATCGCAAACTCGCGCCCCTCGAAGCTGGCAGTACGCGTCGGGAAAAGCTCCTCAGGCCGGATGATATTACGGCTCATAATGTCATCGAGGAGCAGGACGTAGCGCTCGTTGTCCGGATTCTCAACCGACGAACGGTGGCACGCACGGGCAAGCTCATCCTGCCGACGAGAAATGGCGTACAGGTCTGCGAAGCGGGTCACCGGATAGAGCATGTACTTGATGATGCGGCGTGCCGTGGAGGTTGCGTAGCGCGGGTTAGACGCCGCGATGTACTTCCACCACACAAGTCGGTGCCCCCTGCGCGCGGCACGATGCACGGCAGGGTCAGTAATGTCGACGCGCTCAAGTGGGAAAATATCCACCCACAGCCCGAGGTTTCCGGCAGATTCGTCCAGGAAAGACTCAACCGCCCGGGTTCGGGTATCAACGAGCTTGCAGTAAGAGTTAATCGAGGTTCGATCACGATAACTGACGAGGCTGTAGTGCTCCCCGAGAGCCCCCTGCTTCCACAGGTCGTAGAGCTTCTCGTAGTCATCGCGGGGCATGTAGACATCAATGTCGTCATCCCACGGGATGAACCCACTGTGGCGCAACGCCCCAATGAGAGTGCCGTACGCGAGCGCATAGGAGAGCTGGTGCTCGCGGCACACGCGGTCCAGTTCTGTGAGAATGTCCAGTTCAACCGCCTTCACCTGGCGCGCCTCAAGCTGGGTCATGGAGCCTCTTTCATCGTTCATCCGATGGCTTACGAACTGCCCTCTAGAGTAGTACAAGCTGCGGGTGAGAGGACAGGAGTACGGGCCCGCGCAATAGCCAGTCGCGGGAGCGTGATCGCGCACCCGTCAGATCTCCGTGCGGCGCGAGGCCTGCCCGCCCGCTCGCCGTCCACGCGACCCACCCCGCCAGACCTCCGCACGATGCGAGCACACGTCTTGCTTTCTGTGGCTGCTCTATGCGCCGGTGGGCGGCGGCCCGCCCGCGAGATCGCCACACGCGAGCCTTACGGCTCGGAATGATCGATCTCGAGGCCCGCCCTGGCCCTGCCGCCGCCCACCGGCACCGCAGCCACATTCCCCAGCAGGCCTCGCGCCACCCTCCAGTCGGGCGACCATGACCACCGGCACCGCAGCCACAATCCCCGCAGACCACACACCACCCACCAGTCGGGCCGCCGCCCACCGGCACCGCCGCAAGCTCGCACCACAGGTTCTCAGCGGGACAAAACTCTCCCTGCTCAACACATCAGCCGAAGCAACGGGACAAAATTCTCCCTGCTCGTCGTAAAACGCTCATTTTGGCCTGTTTTACGCATGCAGGGAGAGTTTTATCCCGGATATGACATCCATGGCCCCCAGCAGGGAGAGTTTTATCCCGGCATCCTGGTCGCGCATGGGCCACACCCAGGATCTGCGATGATCATCCACGTGCTCCTCGCGCGACAGCGCCCATGACGCGCATATGCGGATAGGTTATCGCTACGCGGATAGGTTATTCCCATGCGGATAGGATAATAAGCTATCCGCATGCGCATAACCTATCCGTAACGTCACAACCTATCCACATGTCGCACGTTCATCACTGATCCACGCCGCCCCCACCAGCGCCGCCGCTCGCGGGCGCGCGGAGCGCCAACGCTCACACCCTCCTCAACACAACCAACTGGCAGCGAGTCGGGCGACGTGCACTCCGATGTTGCGGTATCGTCATCAACTCTCCTTTCCGTTCAACAGACGGGTGTGCCCGGTGGAGCAGCCTCCCCACCGGGCACACGGACATGAATTATTCGTTCTCAGGAGTAGTCCTTCTGGAACTTCAGTTCCAGTTCCTCCAGCGAGTGGAACTTCGTCTCGGGGACGACCTTCCAGTAGAAAAGGAACGAGAGGAAGTTAATGGCCGCGAAGATCGCGTACGTGCCAGCGCCACCGACGGTCGCCATGAGCGGCGGGAAAACAACGGCAACGAGCGCGTTGGCAAGCCACAGCGTACCCACCGCGATACCGAGGGCAGTGCCACGGACGGCGGCAGGGTATATCTCGGAGACGAGCACCCAGGACACCGTTCCGGACTGCTTGATGAACACGAAGATACAGACGATACCAAGAACGAGCCAGGGCGCGAAGGTCGGGGCGCCGGAGATATTTCCCTCGCCATCCAGATAGGGGCTGATAAAGACTGCAAACACGGCAGACAGCGCAGCCAGAGAAATCGTGATGCCGAGTTCCTGATACATGCCCACGTGACGGCGAGCGAATCGGGCGACGAGCCACAGGCCCACGGCGGAACCGATCGCGGAGATGCCACCGGAGACGACGTTCAGGGTGATGGCGTCTTCCATGGGAACGCCGGCGGCGTTGAGGATCTTCGGCGTGTAGTACATGGCCGTGTTGATGCCGGTCAGCTGGTCGGCGATGCCCAGGACGATACCGATAAAGAGGAGCTTGCGTGCCCACTTCACGGTGAGGATCTGGGACAGCGACCACTTTTCCTGAGCAGACTCAACGCGCTGGACATCAAGCATCTCGTTGATCTCGCCGACGACATCATCCTTGTTTTCGTCGCGCACACGCTTGAGGGAGCCAATGGCCTCGACAATGCGCAGATTGGCGGCGTACCAGCGCGAGGACTCGGGCACAGTGCGGATACCGATCCACAGGGCGATGGCGGGCAGCGAGCACAGGATGAGCATGTAGCGCCAGGTCAGACCATTGCCCGTGCCGGCGACATCCGCAATATTGACGGCGGCCTGGACGGTCTCCCACGCGACGGACGTGCCAGCGTGGCCGAGCACGTGCCCGGAGGCATCCACGGCATCACCGGTCAGGGTGACGCTGGGACCACCCTGCATGTGAGCGATGACAGCGTTCATAGAGAAGGCCAGGAACTGGCCGAAGACGATCATCATCTGATCCGTCGCGACAAGGAAACCGCGCAGCCGCTTAGGAGCAGTTTCGCTGAGGAAGACGGGAACCGTCGCGGAAGCACCACCAACCGCGAATCCAAGGATGATACGCGCCAGGTAGAGGACCCAGATGTTCGGGGCAATCGCGCAGCCGATGGCGCCGAACAGGAAGATGATGGCGAGCAACGTGATGTTATGGCGGCGACCAAAGCGGTCGGAGAGGCGTCCGCCGAAGAACGCACCGGCCGCAGCACCGATGCACAGCAGGCCGCCGACCCAGCCTTCTTCGAAGGTGGTCATGTGCAGTCCGCCAGCATTGCCGGGCATGTACATGTAGGGCAATGCGCCACTGATTACACCGGTGTCGTAACCAAATAGCAGTGAACCTAGCGTGGCTACGGATGCGATGGCAACTACGCCACGGTGCTTGCCAGAAGGTGGAGTCTTGTCAACTGCCTTCTGCATCTGCTCCCTGTTAATAGTCTTCAGGGAGATGTCACCCTTTGACATTGGGTGGCTCCTTTCCTATTTTTCACTCGTCTACGAGCGTATACCCCCAGCAGTGGGGGCAAGTCTTTTTAATTGTTTGTTTGCCGGCAGCCCGGCGCAGAGTTGCCTGGCCCCTGGGCTAGGGGCCCAAAGGGGCCAGGCGCAGTATCACTTGTCGAAGGTGGTGTTACCTTCGACGCGAGCAACTTCATGCCACTGGCCATCAGCGGCGGAGGCGACGGTGGCCTCGTCAACTTCAGCGGCGCACCAGGCGTCAGCTGCTGAAGGAGCGAGCTGCTTGCCAGTTAGAACGGACTCGATGAACTGGGCGGCTTCGACTACCTTCATGTCGTCAAAGCCCATGGAGGTGCCGATAGCCGGCTGGAAGCGGGACCACTGGCCCCAAGCGGGGTTGGCCATGGCGCGGGT
>ERZ773024.730-NODE-730-length-11821-cov-2.524732_pt1 | contig 11821 bp, 7 predicted proteins | sample MGYA00511667_ERZ773024 | MGnify/ENA primary metagenome ERZ773024 (study PRJEB29015, sample SAMEA2738117) | human oral metagenome | biome: human oral; feature: human-associated habitat; material: saliva | place: China | collected 2258 ... | reverse complement strand
GATTTTTATCGAAATTTCATACACATAACCTTTCGGGTTAAGTGCACCAATCACCAAGGTGAGAATGGCAATGCCCACACCGGACAACACAAAGCCACTAATCGCTTGCCAAAAATTCTCTCCGGACAAGGCACCTAGACTTGGCGGAAAAATCAAATTTCCCGCACCGAAAAACATGCCAAATAACAGTAAACCTGTCAACGTTGCTTTTTTTATCATAATTTTATTCTTCTCTGTAATTAAGGTGGCGGGAGTATAACACCCTAAATAAGACCGTCAAACGTTGTACAAAAAGAAAGGTGCAACGTGGACAAAATAGCCATTTAATGCTGTTTTTTTAGACATTAAAATTCAAAAGTGTGATCGGCTTCCCTGTTTTTAAATTTGATTTTTGTACACTAAAGATGTGTCGAAGGATCGACAAACTCTCTACTAGGGATTTCGGTAACAGCCTAAAGCAATGGGTTGCCAATGTTTTAATAGCGGTGCATGAGAAGATGAATGTCTCTCATGCAATGGGTCACATCCCGAGGGTAAAGTGCGGTTAGAAACGTCAACATTTTTAACCGCACTTTTTTATCCAATACTATAAAAAAAGAGCAACATAGCCTAAGCCTGTTGCCCTTTGAAGCGTTAAATCAATTCGACTTATTTTTTCTTCGGTCTTTCCCAACCTTGCACGTGTTTTTGTGGCACGCGTGTGGTCACCAGTTCATCCTGTTTCACATGACGGCGAATAGTGGAGCCGGCACCAATCGTCGCACCGCTTTCAATGGTCACCGGCGCGATAAGTTGGCTATCGGAGCCGACAAAGACATTATCACCAATAGTGGTTTTAAATTTATTAGCACCGTCATAGTTACAGGTAATCACGCCTGCGCCGATATTACAATTTTGACCAATTTCCGCATCGCCCACATAGGTTAAGTGGTTCACTTTAGAACCTTTGCCTATTTGTGCTTTTTTAATTTCCACAAAGTTGCCAACATGGGTATTTTCTGCCAATTCTGCGCCCGGGCGTAAGCGAGAGAATGGACCAATAGCCGCATTGGTGCCCACAGTGGCATCTTCCAATACGGAATACGGTTTGATTTCCACATCATCGCCGATATCACAGTTTGTAAGCACACAACCGGCACCGATTTTCACGCGATTTCCCAACCGCACTTCGCCGTTTAAAATCACGTTAACATCAATTTCAACATCCTTACCGTGAGTCAAGTTGCCACGCAAATCAAAACGCTCAGGATCTAACAACATCACGCCTGCCAACATCAGTTTATCCGCTTGTTTACGCTGAAAATAACGTTCCATACGCGCTAATTGTTGACGGTTATTGATACCTTCAACTTCCATAAAATCCTCAGCTTGTACTGCAACAACAGCGCGTCCATCACGATTTGCTAAACCAATGACATCTGTAATGTAATACTCGCCTTGCGCATTATTATTGTCTAACTGAGCAAGCCATTTTTTAAAACTCGCGCCGTCAGCAACTAAAACCCCCGTATTGATCTCCCGAATCTCCCGTTGTTCCGGTGAGGCATCTTTTTGCTCCACAATACCAACGACTTTACCGTTTTCACGTAAAATTCGGCCATATCCTGTTGGGTTATCCAATACCACCGTTAAAACAGCAACGCCATTTTCAGGCTTGGCATCAATCAACTTTTGCAAGGTTTCAGGCGTGATCATCGGTCCATCGCCGTACACCATCAAAATATTTTCGTCATCAGCAAAAAACGGTGCGGCCTGTTGCATGGCATGGCCTGTACCGAGCTGTTCTGTTTGCAAAACCCAATTCACCGGTTCCGCCGCCAAACGCTGTTGCATCAAATCGCCACCGTGTCCGTAAACCAAATGAATATTGCGCGCGCCAAGTTGTTTCGCCGTATCGATAACGTGTTTTACCATCGGTTTGCCCGCAATCGGATGTAAGACTTTAGGTAAATCGGAATACATGCGGGTGCCTTTGCCGGCCGCCAAAATGACGACGCTGAGTGCTTGAGTTGTCATAAAAATGTCTCTTTTGTTCGCTAAAAATTGTGCGCTAGTATATCATTCTTGCCATTTCGAGTTAAGTTAAGGATAAGCCGCCATGCAACAAGAATATTATCTCGGCATCATGTCCGGCACCAGTTTAGACGGTGTGGATATCGCGCTGATGACATTTGGCGAAAAAACGCAATTTATCGCAGCACAATTCACGCCGATGCCGGCAGATTTGCGCCAAGATTTATTGCAATTAATTTCGCAAGGCAGTTCTACATTGCAGCAACTGGGCGAATTGGATCAGCGCTTAGCCTTGCTATACGCCGAGGCAGTCAATCATTTTCTCACGAGTCATCAACTGCAACCGCAGCAAATTCGCGCGATTGGCTGTCACGGGCAAACTGTTTGGCATGCACCGCAAGGTAATTTTCCGTTCACCATGCAATTAGGCGACATGAATCTCCTTGCTGCCCGCACCGGTATTGATGTGGTTGGGGATTTCCGTCGTAAAGATATGGCATTTGGCGGGCAAGGCGCGCCGTTAGTGCCTGCGTTTCATCAAGCGTGGTTTTATGATGAGAATTGGGCAACGGTGGTACTGAACATCGGTGGTATCAGCAATATTTCCGTCCTCTTTCCTCATCAACCGATTATTGGCTACGACACCGGCACAGGCAATGCGCTGATGGATGGTTGGATCGAACGCCATCTCGGAAAATCTTATGATGCTGACGGGCAATGGGCACGTAGCGGCAACGTGCGAGCAGAATTATTGACGGAAATGTTGAAAGAGCCTTATTTCCAACAGCCGCCACCGAAAAGCACCGGGCGCGAATTGTTCAATCTTACCTGGCTTGAAAAAACATTAGAAAAAACCACCGCACTTTTGGGTGAAATTCCACCACAAGACGTGCAAGCCACCTTGTTAGAATTTACCGCACAAAGCATCGCTCTTGCGTTAAATCCACTAGAAACGCCATTACCCCGCCGTTTATTGGTCTGCGGAGGCGGTGCAAAAAACAGCTTGTTGATGACGCGATTACAAGCGCTATTACCACAATGGCAATGCCGCCCGACCAATGATGAAGGATTGGATGCAGACTATGTGGAAGCCGCTGCCTTTGCTTGGCTTGCCTATCGTCGTTTACATAACCAACCGTCTAATTTACCAAGTGTGACAGGCGCCCAACGTGCGGTCAGTTTAGGCGCAATTTTTCCTGCGGAGAAACAGGCATGAGTGAACACAATTTATTAAAAACGCTTGAAACGATGTTAAGCGAACAACGCAATCCAAACACCTTGCACATTGATGCTTTGTCATCGTTAGAGGTTGTCACGCTGTTAAATAATGAAGACAAACAAGTGGCTTCCGCCGTGGAGAAAAATCTGCCACAAATCGCACAGGCAGTAGAACACATCGTGGCGGCATTTCAGGCGGGCGGACGCTTGGTTTACATGGGCGCCGGCACCAGCGGTCGCCTTGGCGTACTGGATGCGTCCGAATGCTCGCCAACATTTGGCGTGTCGTCAAGCATGGTGGTGGGCTTAATTGCCGGTGGCGAAACCGCCTTACGCAACGCCGTTGAAGGCGCGGAGGATAATCGCGAAGCAGGCGAACAGGATTTACGTCACATTCATTTTAGTCGCAAAGATGTGTTGGTTGGGATTGCAGCCAGTGGGCGTACGCCTTATGTCATCGGCGGATTGCGGTATGCCAAACAACTCGGCGCCACCACTGTTTCTCTAGTCAGCAACCCGAACACTATCATGAGCGAAATCGCAGACATTGCCATCACCACCGCAGTAGGTCCCGAAGCCCTCACCGGTTCCAGCCGTTTAAAATCCGGTACAGCGCAAAAAATGGTACTGAATATGCTCACTACCGCTGCCATGATTCGTCTCGGCAAGTGCTATCAAAATCTGATGGTGGATGTGCAAGCCACCAATCAAAAACTCAAAGCACGCGCCATTCGCATCGTCATGCAAGCGACTGATTGTGACCAAACTACCGCCGAACAAACCTTACACACCACTAATGGCAATGCAAAATTGGCGATTATGATGCTGTTGAGCGGATTAGATAAAGCGCAAGCAGAAGCTGTTTTGGAGCAAAACAAAGGGCGACTACAGGACGCCCTGGCAGCGTAAAAACGCCGAGAAAAATAACCGCACTTTTAATGGCGTTCGACAATAAAAAAACGTGAGCTTATGGCTCACATTTTTCGTTTATCTCATGCGGTTAATATAAGCTGAAGGCTTGTAGATAAGGCAATTTTCCGCGTCTCATCATATTTTCGATACCGCTTTGGTGATCATTGCCGAAACCACGTAATTCAAAGGTCACCCCGATGGCATTATCATAAAAAATATCATCGTTTCTTTGATTTTGACGGCTTGTGACATAACGTCTTGCTCCCACACCAACACTCCAACAGCACGTGTTATATTGCAGACCAAGGTATTGTTCTACCGGTTTTTGCAAAGAAAGATCTTGGTAATAACGCCCAACGATTGCCCAGTTATCCGTTAATTCCCAACCGAATTGAATCCCTAACTGATTAATGTCTTGGTTGTAGCCTTGAGCATTGGACGTTAAGTTTTGATCGATATATTCTCGACTTACATAACGATAATTTAACTGAATGACATTATGGTTCATTGGGTTAAATTCGATGCCGGTATTTGCTAAAGAAATTTGTTTTAACTGTTGGTCGTATTGAAAACTCGCACGCCAGTGCCATTGTTCATCAATCTTCCAGTTAGACTCAACCGCCCAGGAAGAAGATAAACCGGAGGTTTTATTACGCGGATCATCGTCAATGCGTGAAGGTTCCAAATAATAGGTTTGTCCGGCGGCAACATTAAAACGTTCTTCTTTGTTTTCATCAAAGAAGCGCATCGTTCCGCCAACCGTCACTTGGTTGACCGAAGCAATTCGGTCTAAGCCGCTGTAACGGCGATCGCGGAACAAAGAGAAATAGTCTTGTTGCAATAATGAAGAATCGTATCCAAAGCCAAGGTACTCTGAATTTCGTTTCGAGCCGATATTGCTTTGGTTTTTATAAGGACGATACAAATATTGCACACGCGGCTCAAGGGTCTGTGTGTAGCCGTCTAAGAAACTCTTGTTGCTCGCCAATACGGTTTGGAAATCTGCTTTAAATTGTGGAATTACACGAGTAACGCTACGTTCAACATCCTCGGCAGCCGCTCCCTTACCCCGCTTTTGTTGGTAATGGGTCGCATATAATTTAGTTTCAAAATTTGCGCTCCCATAACGATTCGACAACGTACTATTTAAACTTGGCTCAAGGTGAAAACGCCACGCTTTTGGCATGCTTGCACTGTCATTATCAAAGCGCACCGCTTGAGAAAAGAGTTTAAAATCGAGCTTATCGTCAAGCAAACCATTTTGGTAATAATTGAAATCAATTTGCGGTAACGCACGATAAGGCCCAACATCTACTTCATCAAAAATTTGGAATTGTTTGGCGGAAAGGGCGATATTGTAGTTCGGTTGATAATAGGCTAAACGCGCGATTTGATTCGTATAGCCATCGGTGCTGCTACCATAGTTGGAATCAATATCGGTAAAATAACGTTTGTCACTCACTTTGGTGTAATCAATATCTAAGCGCCAATCCTGTGCAAACGCCGCATTGTGTTTCCAATGGAATAAATGACGTTTACGGTTGTCGCTGACATAATCACTTAAGCGGTCATCATTCAAATATTCACTGGCAATTTGCCCTTCACCCAAGGCACTAAGATAACGAAATTCACCGTTAACTTGCCAACCACGGCGAGACATATATTTTGGCGCAATCGTGGCATCAAAATTCGGCGCAATATTCCAATACACCGGCTGGGCATAGAAATAACCGTCACGGCTGGAATGTCCCACAACCGGCACAAGTAACCCGGAGCGACGGCGATCGCCAATTGGAAGCTGTAAATACGGTGTATAAAACACCGGCACGCCATGTACGCGTAAACGGGCATGCCACATTTCCGCATATTCTTCTTTGACATGTTGGCGCATTTCATTGGCGTAAATAGACCAAGAATTATCGTCCGGCAAACAAGAGGTAAAAGTGGCATTTTTCATCACGCGATAGTCATCACGCAATTCTACACTTTCTGCCGCGCCACGGCCTTGGCGATCCACTAATTGATAATTGGCATTTTGAATATCCGTATCTTTGTTGTTTAAATGCACTTTCGCATCGTCACCCAAAAGATTAATTTGGTTGTCCCGGTAATCAAAACCGCCACGCGCAAACGCATAACGTTGTAGGTTATCGCCTTCACCTGTCTGTTGAATCTCCACTTCCGCAGATTGCAAATGGCGAACGCCTTGCTTGATATCTACGTTGCCTTTATAAACACCGCCGTTAGATTGGTTGATTTCCGCACTGTCCGCCTCGATGTAAATCGGCAAATCATTTGGATTTTCGGACACCATCTCACCACTAAAGTGCGGTACGCCGGATAAACATTGTTTTGCTAAATCGGCGGCACTTGTTGCGCTATAAAGTGCGGTCAAAATTGACAGTGAAATTAAGGTATAAGCATTTTTCTTCATTGGACAACCATTTTTCTAGCCAAATAATGGCGTGATTATACGGGAAAATAAGGGGGATCGCACTGTTTAATCCGGCGATTTACAGTGGCATTCATTCCAGTGATCATTCACCAATCCCATGGATTGCATAAAGGCATAACAGGTGGTTGGACCGACAAACACAAAACCGCGTTTTTTTAACGCTTTTGACATTTCAATAGACGTTGGCGTTTGTGCCGGCACCACCGAAAGCTCAGGGATATCATTCATTTGCGGCTGATGGTTCACAAAAGACCAAATAAAATCACTGAAATTCTCACCGCACTTTTTCATGGCAAGAAACGCCTGCGCATTTTTAACAATGGCTTCTAGCTTTGCTCGGTAACGAATCAATCCCGGATTTTGCATACATTGATCAATGTCTTCGGTCGTCATTTGGGCAACTTTTTCCGGATCAAATTGAAAAAAAACATTTCGGTAATTTTCTCGTTTTTTCAAAATCGTAATCCAAGACAACCCCGCTTGCTGCCCTTCCAAACAGAGCTTTTCAAATAATTTCTGCTCATCAAATTGTGGTTTGCCCCATTCGTTATCGTGATAATCTCGATAAATTGGCAACTCCTCCGACCAAGCACAACGTTTTATCATACCACCTCTCTTTTATTCCTTTCGCGCCTCATATTACCTATCAAGAAAAACTCTTACTCATTCTTTTAAAAGAATAAAATCCAACTAGAATAAAAATTCTGAAAGAAACGATTGTACGTTCATTTCATTGATTTAAATTATAAGAAAAAGCCACCTCTATGAGGTGGTTTTTTGTTTAAAGTGCGGTCAGAAATTAAAGAATTTCTTTCGCTTTAGCAACCACGTTATCCACCGTGAAGCCAAAGAGTTTGAACAACTGGTCTGCCGGTGCGGATTCACCGAAGCTGTTCATACCAACGATACGACCGTTGAAACCGACGTATTTGTACCAGAAATCGGCAATGCCTGCTTCAACAGCCACACGTTTAGTTACCGCACTTGGCAATACGGCTTCGCGATAAGCCTCGTCTTGTTTGTCGAACACGTTCGTACTTGGCATAGAAACCACACGGATTTTTTTGCCTTCTGCGGTTAATTGTTCTGCAGCTTTCACTGCCAATTCCACTTCAGAACCGGTCGCAATGAAAATCAGATCCGGCGTGCCGGCGCAGTCTTTTAATACATAAGCACCGCGCGCTACGTTAGCTAATTGCTCAGAAGTGCGGTCCATTTGTGCCAAGTTTTGACGGGTGAAAATTAATGTGCTTGGGCCATCGGTTCTTTCAATCGCCGCTTTCCAAGCAATGGCAGATTCTACTTGGTCGCAAGGGCGCCATGTGTTCAAGTTCGGGATTAAACGCAATGCGGAGGTTTGTTCAACCGGTTGATGGGTTGGACCGTCTTCGCCTAAACCGATGGAATCATGGGTGAACACGAATAAGCTGCGTTGTTTCATTAGTGCTGCCATGCGAATCGCGTTGTGAGCGTATTCCATGAACATGAGGAACGTTGCGCCATAAGGGATGAAACCGCCATGAAGCGCGATACCGTTCATGATTGCCGCCATACCGAACTCGCGTACGCCATAGTTGAGGTAGTTACCATCTACGTTTTGAGTCGCACGAATTGGTTTAGAGCCGGGCCAAAGGGTCAAGTTGGAGCTTGCCAAGTCGGCAGAACCACCAAGTAATTCCGGTAACACTTTTGCATAAGCTTCAATAGCATTTTGTGATGCTTTACGGCTTGCAATGCTTGCCGGGTTCGCTTGTAAATGGTCAATGAACGCCTGAGATTCTTTTGCCCAATCTGCCGGAAGGTTTTTCTCCATGCGACGGGTAAATTCAGCGGCTAATTCCGGATAGGCTTTCGCATAAGCAGCGAATTTTTCATGCCAGGCTTTTTCTAGCTCTGCGCCTTTCGCTTTTGCATCCCATTGTGCATAAATATCAGCCGGGATCTCAAACGGTGCGTAATCCCAGTTTAGTGCTTTACGGGTTAATGCGATTTCTTCATCACCTAATGGTGCGCCGTGGCAATCGTGAGAGTTAGATTTATTCGGAGAACCGAAACCGATAATGGTTTTACAAATAATTAAGGTCGGTTTATTGGTTTCCGCTTGCGCTTGTTTAATCGCCTCAATGATTTGTGCCGGGTTGTGACCATCCACTGCCGGAATTACTTGCCAGCCGTAAGCTTCAAAGCGTTTTTGTGTGTCATCGGTAAACCAACCGTCAACATGACCATCGATAGAAATGTTATTGTCATCGTAGAAGGCAATTAATTTACCTAAGCCCAAGGTACCTGCTAAAGAACAAGCCTCGTGGGAAATCCCTTCCATTAAACAGCCATCGCCCAAGAAAACATAGGTGTGGTGATCCACGATGTTATGGCCGTCACGGTTAAATTGACCCGCTAACGTTTTCTCTGCAATCGCCATACCGACTGCGTTGGTGATGCCTTGACCTAGTGGGCCTGTTGTGGTTTCAACGCCCGGTGTGTAACCAAATTCAGGGTGTCCCGGAGTTTTGGAATGTAATTGACGGAATTGTTTTAAATCTTCAATAGATACATCGTAACCGCTTAAATGCAACAAGCTGTAAATCAGCATAGAACCGTGGCCGTTAGATAGCACGAAACGGTCACGGTTAGCCCATTGCGGGTTGGTTGGGTTGTGATGTAAAAAATCACGCCATAATACTTCTGCGATATCCGCCATGCCCATCGGTGCACCCGGGTGACCGGATTTAGCTTTTTGCACCGAGTCCATACTTAAAAAGCGAATGGCATTGGCGAGTTGTTGACGAGTTGACATTGTGCCTCCTGATTGAGATAAATTGACAAAATAGGGTGTGCTCATAAAAAAGTGCGGTCAGATTTTTCGGCGTTTTTAAACACGGAAAATTTCCACCGCACTTTTGCTTAAAACATGACTAATAAACCATTACCATTTAGACAGTAACATCTCTTCTAATTTGCCTTGGTCAACGGCAAATTTACGAATACCCTCGGCCAGTTTTTCCACTGCCATGGCATCACTGTTATGTTGCCAATAGAATTCCGCTTCGGTTAATGGTTGCGGTTTGGCTTGTACTTCGCCTTGGAAACCCAGTTTTCTCACTACCGCATTTGGGGTTTCATGTAAGGTTTTTAACAACGGCGGAGCAATGGTTAAACGGTCGCAACCGGCTAATTCAATGATTTCGCCTACATTACGGAAACTTGCGCCCATCACTACCGTTTTGTAGCCATATTGTTTGTAGTAATTGTAAATTTTGGTCACAGAAATCACGCCCGGATCTTCTGCCGGTGCGTATTCTTTTTTATCGGTATTGGCTTTGTACCAGTCTAAAATACGGCCCACAAATGGCGAGATCAAATAAACGCCTGCTTCTGCACAAGCGCGTGCTTGCGCTTCGGAGAATAATAAGGTGAGGTTACAGTTGATGCCTTCTTTTTCTAGGACTTCCGCAGCACGGATACCTTGCCATGTAGAGGCGATTTTAATCAAAATACGATTTTTATTAATGCCTGCCGCTTCATACAACGCAATCAATTTTCTCGCTTTTGCCACTGTTGCATCGGTGTCATAAGAAAGACGCGCATCCACTTCCGTAGAAACACGGCCAGGGACTAATTTTAAGATTTCCAAACCAATGTTGACCGCCAATTTATCTTCCGCATCAACAAGTTGCTGTGCTTTGTCCTGACTTTGTTGTTTACCATAAGCAATTGCTTCATCAATCAACGCCGCATATTGTGGTAGCGCCGCTGCACTCAGAATCAAAGATGGATTCGTCGTGGCATCTTCAGGTTTATATTGACGAATGGCATCAATGTCACCGGTATCGGCAACAACAACGGTAAGTTCGCGAAGAGAATCTAACTGGTTAGTCATAATGTATTCCTTTATTTGGAGGGTGGAAAAACGAGTTGAATCGTTAAGATAGCTATCTTTGCACATAGCCCAAAAGTACTAGGAATATACCCCCACTTAGCCCAGAAAGCAACTTTTAAGACGTGTTCTTTCGTAATGAAATCAATAGGTTTCATCTTGTAAAATAAATGCTAATTCTGTGGATTTTTATCATTTGATGGCTTAAGTAAAAAACGACCCGCACTTACATATAAAGTGCGGGTCGTTTTTCATGTATTTATTGGCAGAATAGAAATTAATTGGTTTTTAATTGATTCCAATATTTTTCATAAATATCGACAGCTTCGCCCACATCGCTTTGGATAATGCCTTTTTCCACTTCTTCAGCCGGTGGGAATAAAGTTGGATTTTCCGCCATTGCCGGTTCTAACAAGGCTTTCACGCCATTATTTGGCATAGAATAACCCAATCGTTCCAACACCACTTTGGCATTTTCAGGACGTAATAGGAAATCAATGAATTTATAGGCATTTTCGACATTTTTTGCACCTTTTGGAATGGCGTAATTATCCATCCAGAAAATCGCACCTTCTTTCGGATACACAAAAACAATTTTGTCGTTTTCTTTATGCGCTAAATAAGCGGAACCGTTCCAAATCATGCCCAATGACACTTCGCCTTGCACGTAAGGCAATTCCGGCGAATCGGAGTTAAACACCGCTACATTCGGTAGAAGCTTCACCAAGCGTTCATAAGCCGCTTTAATCTCTTCTTCGTTGGTAGTATTCGGCGATTTTCCGTCTAACAACAACGCAATATGAAACACTTCGCGCGCATCACTGGTCAGCAACACTTTGCCTTTGTATTCAGGATTCCATAAATCCGCCCAGCTGGTGATTTTGCTTGGGTCAATATCTTCGGAATTCACCGCCAACCCGGTCAAGCCATAAACATAAGGCAAGGAATACTCGTTGTTTGGGTCAAAGTCTTTATGCAATAAATTGTCCGGAATTTGTTTGAAATTGCTTAACTTACTGTGATCGAGCTTTTGCAACATGCCGTCTTTCGCCATTTTGTTCACATAATAGCTGGACGGAAACACCAAGTCATAACCGGCGTTATCAGAAATCAGTTTGAGTTTGGCATACATTTCTTCGTTGCTTTCAAAGGTGGAATAAATCACTTCAATACCGGTTTCTTTGGTAAATTCAGCAACAAGACTGGAAGGGACATAATCGGTCCAGTTATAAACGTACAGTTTTTCTTGCGCAAAGGCGGTGGTGGAAAGGAGAGTCAGCGTCAAGCCGAGGGTTTTAAGCGTTTTTGCAAACAAATTTTTCAATTTATTGTCCTCCAAAGCTAAT